>ERZ795049.6447-NODE-6447-length-10276-cov-6.324137_pt1 | contig 10276 bp, 7 predicted proteins | sample MGYA00375133_ERZ795049 | MGnify/ENA primary metagenome ERZ795049 (study PRJEB30178, sample SAMN05720147) | activated sludge metagenome | isolation source: anaerobic digester from wastewater treatment plant | place: Japan | collected 2015-04-20 ...
CCACGCGGGCATCAATGCGCGCGGCGAGCGCCTCTCGCGGCATCGTCAGGCCAAACAGCCTCGTGTTGTAAGCATTCACAGGCACGTGCTTTCTCCGAAGTTGGGTAATAGGACGGCCGGTCACCTCGAACACTTCAAGGGCGCGCACGATCCGTCGCAGATCATTAGGGTGTATCCTTGCGGCGGCTTCGGGGTCGCACAATGCCAGCCTTGCGTGGAGCGCGGGCGCTCCGTCCGCGCCTGCCGCCTCGCGCTCAAGCCTTTGCCGAACCGCCGGATTGCGTCCCTCATCCGGGAAAAGAAATCCCCTCACGACGGCATCCACATATAGCCCCGTGCCGCCCACCATTATGGGCAGCTTCGCCCGTGAGGCTGCGTCGACAATGGCCGCGCCTGCAAGCTCCTGGTAACGAGCCACATTGAACACTTCGTCCGGATCGGCCGCATCGATGAGGTGATGGCGAATCTCAGCCTGTTCGCCCAGGGACGGCTTGGCGGTACCAATGTCCATTCCCCGGTAGACCTGCATTGAGTCTGCCGACACGATCTCCCCGTCCAGCCTGCGCGCCAATGCCATCCCAACGGCCGACTTGCCTGACGCCGTGGGCCCAACTATGACCAACAGCGGAATACGCATCGGCTCGGTCATTGGCGCCGCGCCTGGTGGGCAAGGCTTATGACGCCGTATTCCACCCGACTTCCCCTCCCGCCCAAGCGCGTAGTCACGCCCAACCTGTCCAGCTCAGATCCGTCAGTCCTGTCTTTGATGACCACCCGGCGCCGAGCCACGCGAGTCGCCTCCCGCACAGCGTTCCCCGACAGCCTGGCATGGCATGCCCATCGACGCAATCCGGCGATGCCGGGCGAGAGCCGCACAGGTTCACGGAACATGGGATCGAAGTACACCACATCGTAGCTACGCTCCGGACACGACATGAGATACGTCAGGTGTTCAGCGCAGACGACTTCAATGGTGCGCATGGCGTCAATCACATCCGGGTCCGCCTTGTCATAGTCGCGCAGCCCGGCCCGGACGATCTCGGCCAGCGCCGGGCTGGACTCGATGCCGACGATTTTCCCTGAAGGACCGACGGCCCAAGCCGCCACAATCGCGTCGCTTCCCAACCCCAGCGTGCAGTCGAGCACCTGGTCGCCTTGGCCAAGATCCATCGCGTCCAGCATGTGATCACGCCTGCCCTGCGCCGCGCGCCTGATTCTGCCCGGCGCCATTCCAGGATGGAAGAACAGCCTCGGGCCTAAAGGGCCAGACTGCCCCACGCCCACCAGCGTCATCCTGTTTGATTCGACGACCAACACACCTTCGATTCCGCCCGGACCGCGCCACTGCCTGGCGACCTCGGCGACAGACTTGCTGTGTCGTTCGATATACGGCGAGTTCAGTGCGGAGGCAACTTTCCTGGCACGCTCGATTTCGGAGGCCCCTGCGCGCGACGATGTAGTGACTGCCAGTCCGCGTGTGATTATCATCGCCGACCGAAGCTCCTTTCGAGAGACTCCCTTGAAATCGTGACGACAATGGGCCTCCCATGCGGACACCTCATCGGGTTATCGGACCTAAACAAGGCCGCTACCAGCGATTCCATCTCCTCTTTGTGTAGGTGGGCGCCGGCTTTCACGGCGCTGTGACATGCAAGCGATACGGCGATATGATCCGCCAGCGACTCTGAATCCGCCTCAGCAGGCGCCGCCGCTATTCCCTCTACGGCCGCTCCCAGCGCTTCGCCTGGCGCCATGCCCGCTGCTGCCATCGGGATGCCCCGCACCAGGACTGATGCTTCGCCGAATACGTCTGCGTCAAAGCCCATCCTGGCCAGAGTCGACTGGTGGCGCCCTACCAGATCCGTATCTGCAGCTCCAAGCTGGACGAGCTCGGGTGATAGCAGCAGCTGAGTGCGAGTAGCCGATGGAGCCGATGAAAGCTGCCGCCTGTAAGTGTCCACTAGCACCGTCTCGTGCGCCACATGCTGATCGATAATGAGCAGGCCCTCATCGCTCTCGGCCAAGATGTAGACATCTGCAAGCTGGCCGATTATCCTCACCGCGCCGCCGCGCCCGCCGCCGCCGCCACCGTAAGCCGGACCTTCTTGCCTGTCGGCGGCGACGCCCGGCCACAGCCTATGGCCGACGTCGTCATCGCGGCCCGACCAGTCGCTGCTCGACCCGTCACGATCCAACCGGTCACTGCTCGACCCGTCGCGACTCGGCCAGCCAGCCTGCCCGCTCTCGCGCATCTTCGAGCCGATGTCCGGCACTGCATCCATAGATCGCAGGGCAGCGGAGACCGCAGCGTAGACCGCTGAATACACGTCCGACTCCGACGCGAATCTGACCTCGCTCTTGGCCGGGTGCACATTGACGTCCACAGACGACGGATCCACGCTGATCGAGAGCACCACAGGCGCCTTCTTCCCGGGCGGCGCGGACCTGTCGTATGCACGGTCTATGGCGGCCCACACTGTCTTGCACGACACCGGCCTGCCATTGACCAGAACATGCTGCACATCCCGGCTGGACTTGGCGCAGTCGCCCGGCCCCGCCAGGCCGACGACGCTTATCCCATGAGTCGTCTTGTCCACCGGCGCCATAGAGCGCGCAAGCTCCACGCCGAGTACAGCCGCCGCAGCCTCGCGCAGCGATCCGCCTTGCGGGGTGGACAGCACATTACGCCCGTCCACCTGAAGGCTGAAGGACACCTCCGGATGGGCAAGGGCTAGCCTCCCAACGGCCTCGATGACGCGGCGGGTCTCAGTGGCCACTGAACGAAGGTACTTCAGACGCGCCGGTGTGTTATAGAACAAGTCGCGAACCGTTACGGTGGTGCCTTCCGGCGCGCCTATGGCGGACGGTTCGCCCAACACGCTGCCTTCGGCAGTAACAACCGTGCCCATGGCCGAGCCACGCTCGCGCGTCGCCAGCCTCACCCTGGCCACCGACGCTACGCTGGGCAGCGCCTCGCCTCGAAAGCCCAACGTGGCAATGGAGAACAAGTCCTCAGCTCTCGATATCTTGCTCGTGGCGTGGCGCTCAAAAGCAAGGTACGCGTCTTCGCGGCTCATCCCGCACCCATCGTCGGATACCGAGATCAATTCGAGCCCTCCGCCGGCGATCTCGATTCGCACGACGCCCGCGCCCGCATCTATCGAGTTCTCAACAAGTTCCTTCACAACAGACGCTGGGCGCTCGACGACCTCTCCCGCCGCAATTCTATCGGCGACTTCCGGCGCGAGCTTCAGGATGCGCATATTGGATCACCTACTCCCGCATTCTCTTGAGCTCGTACACCAAAGACAGGGCTTCGCGCGGAGTCAGAGCATCCGGGTCGATGCTATCGAGCTTCTCCATAACCTGCTTCGCGGCGCCTCCGCCGCTGTCGGCCGTCATAGTGGCTATCGGCAGAGGTTCCTCGTCTGTCCAGCCAAACAAGGTCATCTGATGCCCACCCGAGGGCTGAGCGCTCTCCAGGCCGCGCAGGATCTGCTGCGCCCGCTTGATTACCTCCCTGGGCAGCCCCGCCATTCGCGCCACGTTCAGGCCGTAGCTTCGGTCCACGCTCCCTCGGGCCAGCCTGTACAGGAAGACCAGCTCGCCCCCTTGCTCGACTGCTCCGACATGGTAGTTTCGCGCATACGGCAGGCGTTCCTCAAGCGCCGCAAGCTCATGATAGTGAGTGGTAAACAGAGTGCGCGCCCCCACCTGGTCGTGCAGCCATTCGGCAACCGCCCATGCAAGGGCCATCCCGTCATAGGTGCTGGTGCCCCTGCCCAGCTCGTCTACGAGGATCAGGCTTCGGCCTGTCGCCGTATTCAGGATGTTGGCCGTCTCCAGCAGTTCCACCATGAAACTGCTCTTCCCCGAGCCGATGTCGTCGTAGGAGCCGGTTCGGTAGAATATGGCATCGCATATACCTATGCGCGCCTCCCGGGCGGGTACGAACGATCCCATCTGGGCCATCACCGTGATCAGCCCAAGAGTGGCCAGTACTGTAGACTTGCCCGCCATGTTAGGGCCGGTGACGATGAGCAGGCGGCCGGCACCCTCGCCCACCTCCAGGTCGCTCGAGACGTACCTAGACGGCCCCAAGATCCTCTCCAGCACCGGGTGGCGCGCTTCGCGAATCCAAGTGGCGCATCCGTCATCTACCCGAGGTCGCACATAGCCCGATCGCCGCGCCTCCTCGGCAAACGCCGCCAGCACGTCCACCTGCGCCACTGCGCGGGCCGTGCATAGTATCCTGGGCAGATACTCGGCCACCTCATCCACAACTTGCTGGAATATCGCCGCTTCCAGTCGAACCAGGCGCTCTTCTGCGCCCAGGATCTTGGATTCCAGCTCCTTGAGCTCGGGAGTGATGTACCTTTCAGCATTGGCCAATGTCTGCTTGCGCGTGTAGTCGACCGGCGCCAGGTGGGAGTTGGCGTGCGTCACCTCGATGTAGTAGCCGAATACCTGGTTGAAGCCGACCTTGAGCGACTTGATCCCGGTGCGTTCGCGCTCGCTCGCCTCTAGCCTAACGAGCCACTGTCGACCCTCTGTAGACGCCTGGCTCAGCTCGTCCACTTCTGAACTGAACCCGGGGCGGATGATGCCTCCCTCGCCGGCCGCGGCCTTGGCGTCATCCCGTATGGACTCGCGGATCCGACTCACCGCCTCAGCAACCGGGTCTACAGCCGACCGAAGCTCCCCAAGACGCGGCGATACCGCCCCCGCCATGACTTCCCGCAAGTTGGCGGCAGCCTCAAGCGACGCGGCCATGGCCAGAAGATCCCTGGGGCCGCAAGTCCCGTAGCCAATGCGCCCGCACGTACGCTCCAGGTCGTATATGCGGTCCAGTGCGGCCCGGACGTCGGCCCGCATAAATGTGTCGCCCGCCAGCTCCTCGACGGAGTCGAGCCGTGCGTTGATCTCGACTGCCGACACAGACGGCCGCTCCAGCCAGGCTCGGACGAGCCTGCCGCCCATGGGCGTGAGCGTGTCGTCAAGCGCCCGAGCAAGGCCCCTCTCCCGCCCAAACAAGTCCAGGGCCCGCCGAGTAGGCCCGTCCACTTGCATGAACTCGCCCAGGTGGTAAATGCGCATGCGCGATATCTGCGGCGCCCGGGACATCTGGGTGTCCTGTATGTACGAAACCAGACCGCCGGCCGCCCGGACGGCCAGGTCCATGTGGCCCGCGCCGAAGCCCTCAAGAGAGGTCACTTCAAACTGCCTGAGAAGCGTCTCTTCGGCATGGGCGAGCTCGAAATGCTTGCGAGGCCTTGGGTACGACACGAACTCGCCCTGGGCAGGGCATGACTCCTTGGCGGACGCCACATCGTCGTATCCGGGATAGATGCACTCGCTCGGCGATATCCTGCCTATCTCTTCGGATATGACCCGCGAGGCATCGTCGCCCAGCGCCTGGGTAGCCAGGAGTTCGCCGGTGGATGCATCGCATGCCGCAAGCCCCATGCCTGCCGGCGCGGCAACCACCGCGATAAGGAAGTTGTTCATGACCGGGTCCACCTGGTCGGCTAGAGTGCCCGGAGTAATCACGCGCACGATCTCCCGGCGCACAAGGCCCCGGGCGACGCGCGGATCTTCCACTTGATCGGCAATAGCCACCTTGTGCCCGTTCTGTACCAGCGTGGCGATGTAGCCGTCCACGGCATGGTGTGGCACGCCGCACATCGGCATCTTGTTCGACGGGCCCGCCTCCCGGCTCGTCAGGACGATACCCAGCTCGCGACTGGCTATCTGGGCATCTTCACAGAACATTTCGAAGAAGTCGCCCAGCCTGAACATGAGGATCGCATCGGGATGCTCCGCCTTAAGCTCACGATACTGCTGAATCATCGGCGTCGGCTTCTTGGCCATCAGTCCACCTGCCCTGCCTCTCTCCGCACACTGGCCGGCTCGCCGTGGAGTGTCCACGTGCGAGGAACCAGCACTCTCACCATCACCAGGTCGCCGGGGACGGGGGGGGCGGACGCGCCCGCCCGGTCGTCGGGGCGCCAGTGCACCATCTTGTTGGACCTGGTCCTGCCGGCAAATATGGAAGGGTCGCGCTCGCTCGGCCCGTCCACCATCACCTCGACCACTCGCCCGCGCAAGGACTCGTTCACACCTTCAGCAGTCGCGTTCACCAGGTCTATCAGGCGATATATCCGGTCGCGCTTCACTTCCTCCAGCGCCTGATCCGGCATGGAAGCAGCCGGAGTGCCTTCCCTCGGCGAGTAGATGAAAGTGAACGCGGCATCGAACCGCGCCTTCCGCACCATGTCGAGGGTTTCCTCGAAATCGGACTCGGTTTCGCCCGGAAATCCCACCATGATATCCGTGGTGATGGACGCCCCGGGTACAGCCTGCCTGATACGATCGACCAGATCTAGGTAACGCGCAGACGTATAGCCCCGGTTCATCATTTTGAGCACTCTGTCGCTTCCGGCCTGAAGCGGGAGATGGAAATGCTCGCACACCTTGTCGCATGAGGCAGCCGCCTCAATCATCTCATCGCTGAAGTCGCGAGGGTGCGATGTTGTGAACCGTATCCTGGCGATCCCGTCTACCGCATTCACTGCGCGAAGCAGGTCGGCGAAGCCCCAAACGCGCCCGTCGCGATCCGGCGGCAGGCCGCGTCCGTATGAGTTCACGTTCTGGCCCAGAAGAGTGACCTCTCGACAACCTGACGCGGCAAGCTCGCGTACCTCGGCCAGGATATCGTCAGGACGGCGGCTGCGCTCCCTTCCCCGTACGTATGGCACGATGCAGTATGTGCAGAAATTGTTGCACCCGTATGTGATGTTCACGAAGGACTTATGGCGGAACGCCCTCGATGCCGGCAGTCCTTCAACGATCTCGTGGGCTTCGTCCCAGACCTCGATGACACGTTCGCCCGCCTCCACCCGGGCCATCAGTTCCGGCAGGCGGTGAATATTGTGCGTTCCAAACACCAGATCTACCCAGGGCATCCGCTGCTCCACCATGTGCTTGACATGCTCCTGCTGCACCATGCAGCCGCAGATGCCTATGATCATGCCGGGTTTCTGCGCTTTGAGCCTCTTCATGTCGCCGAGGTTGCCGATAGCGCGGTTCTCCGCATTCTCCCGCACACAGCACGTTACGAATATGACAACGTCCGCGTCGATGCCAGCGCTTTCGCCTGCGTCTGCGCCGACGCCACCGTTCGCGTCCGGGCCCGCATACCCCATCTGCTCCAGCAAACCCGAGATAGTCTCGGCATCGCGCTCGTTCATCTGGCAGCCGAACGCAACGACCCTGGCCTTCTTGTGCTCTACTTGCATCCCCAAGCCTCCCGAGTGTCGCGTCTACACGCCCGCGGCGAGCGCTCCGACGAGCATCTCCATGACCTGTGCGTAATCAGGCGCCGCTCCCGCTTCAGCCACTGGCAGCTCGACGCCGCGCTCTACCCCATCACGTATCTTGTCAGACTTGGCCAGATCCCCGAAAAGCAGCCCGCCCATGAGCTTTCCGCCTCGCAAGACCAGCTTGCGGCGGATTCCGCGTGCCTCGTCTTCCGAGATGACGGTCGCCAATCCCACGTCCTCCTGAGTTTGCACCTCTCCGATGGTGAATATCCTTGTGCCCATCACCATCAGAGTGTACGACGGCGGCACAGCACTATACTCGGTCAACGTGTCGGCGACGCCCGCCCTGGCTGCGTTGGCTCCGGCCACCTTGCCCTGCCCCATGGCAACGGGCCAAGTACCGCCGGGCACTCCTGCGAACTCGGCGACATCTCCGGCGGCGAATACCCACGGCTCCGACGTGCGCATGTTCGCGTCCACCACAACCCCCCGGTTAACGCTGATTCCGGCCGATCTCGCAAGCTCCAGATTGGGGCGGACGCCTGTGGAGAACAGCACGACCTGGCTCGGCACGTTGCGCCCGTCTGCCAGCCGAACGCCCTCAGGCGTTACCGACTCGCTGGAGGCCGCGAGGTGGAGCTCGATCCCTGCGCGCGTCACGATGTCGGCCAACATGCGGGATGCAGGCTCGTCCAGCATCTTCGCAAGAAGCCTGGGGCCGTGTTCGAGCAAATGTACCTCCAGGTCCAGTTTGGCCAGGGCCCACGCCGCCTCCAGCCCGAGCGGGCCGGCGCCCACGACGCAAATCGTGCGTGCGTGCCTGCACGCTTCAGTGATGGCCTGAGCATCGGCCGCAGTGCGCAGGGAAAACACGCCGTCCCTATCGCGCCCGGGAAGCGGGGGGACAAACGGGCTGCTCCCGCATGCCAATACGACTGCGCGCGCGGGCAGGCGTGCTCCGTCGTCCAGCACAACCACTCGATGCCGAGTGTCGATGGCTCGCGCCGCGCGCCCAAGCAACACCTGGGCACGACGCTCATCATACCAGGCTCGCGGCTTTACTGCTATCTGCTGCGGCACGATTTCTGATCCAAGGAGGTGTGAAAGCCTGGGGCGGAAGTACGCGTAGTGGGGTTCGCCCGAAACGATAGTAACAGGAACGTCCGCATCGTGATCCCTTACTCCCTCAAGGGCCGCGAGGCCCGCCGGACCAAGGCCGATAATCACAATGCCCGGCTCTGCAGAATGGTTCATACACCGACCGCCTCCTAAACGACCGCGATCTGAGCCTGAGCGCTCTACGCGTATTATATCACCCATGCTGGCCAGGGGAAAATGCAGCGCTGGATAGTGGGCAGAGCCGCGCTTGCGCGCGGCTCCCGGACTACGATCGAGCTGCCCGGATCCGGTCCGATGCTGGAGCATAGGAACGGACTAGCGGACTACCTGAACAGGAGAAAGATCACCACTAGCACTATGCCGATGATAACCAGCCACCACCACCACGGGAATCCCCAGAAGAACCAGGTCGTCTTGGTCTCTGCGCCTTTCTCAGTCATCATATGTCACCCCCGTGCCCCCATGGGCATGCTAGAACCACCATTCGACGAACAAAAACACGATAAGCAAGATGAACAGCGGCAGTAGCTTGCCTATCCCTGTACCCGATGAGAACAGACTGTCGAGTTTCACCCCCGCACCCCCGATCCTATCCCTGCCGCTCGGGCGCGCTGTCCTGCGGAGGAATCTCTGCGCCAAGCGTCTCGATGAGCTTGGGGAGCATGTTGGACCTCATCCCCTCTTCAGCCAGCGAGCCCAGCAGCGATGCGAAACTCGGATCGGACGAAGCCCTCGCCATCACGCTCTGCAGCATCTTGGTAATCTCCTCCGACCGCGGGCCCTGGGGCTCGCGCGGGGCCTTGGGTTTGTCGGGCGGCGAACCCGCCGACCCTTTCTCCACATCCATCATGTTCTCCACCGCCTTTGCCACGATCTTTGGATCGAGATCCAGGTTGGCCATGCCTGACAGGAACGCCAGCGGGCGGTCCTGAAGCCCCATCCCCCTCCTTTTCCTGACGACATCCCCCAGCGAATCCAGTACCGATATGAGGTTCACAGAACCCAGCAAGTCGTCAGCCGCCGATTGTCCGCGTTCGCTTAGGAACGGGCGCAGAGCCCGGACCAGAGACACGCTTTCGGAATCCGTGGGCAACCTCATGTGGACACCCCCACCCGCGTAACTGCTGCAGTACGCTTTTTCGATACCCTTGCAAGCGCTGCCGCCACGTCTATCACACCTGCCCCCTGCTCGTCGGGGCCTGCTCCTGCCAGCGGAACGGACGTCGACTGCAGTATGGACTTGACCTCAGACGGCGTAAGCGCAGGATCAGCTTCCAGCATGAGCGCAACGGCGCCCGTAACGTGCGGGGCTGCCATGGACGTGCCCGAGCTCTTGCGGTACCTACGACCCGGCCAGGTAGACAGGACATCCACACCCGGCGCACTGACTGCTATCTCCCTGCCTCTGCTGGAGAAGTTGGGAACAGAGTCGCGGTCGTCTACAGCCGCAACAGCGATTGTCTCGATGTACCTGGCCGGATATCCCACGGAGTTGGGCGACGGACCGCTGTTTCCCGCCGCGCACACCATGGTGATCCCCGCTCTCCTGGCGGCCAGCACCACGTCTCTGAACGTCTGGTTCTCCTTGCTTGCGCTAAGGCTGAGGTTGACTACCTTGATCTGCTGACCGACGCACCATTCCATCCCCTGAACCAGGTTAGACAGCTTACCCGACCCTCGGCTGTCGAGTACCTTCACAGAGTACACACTCGCGTCAGGCGCGACCCCCACCACACCGACGCCGTTTCTCAGGGCGGCAATAGTGCCCGACACGTGAGTCCCATGGCCATTGTCGTCGCGGGCAGACGCGGTGCCGCTGATGATGTCCATTCCGC
>ERZ795049.6449-NODE-6449-length-10274-cov-5.357471_pt1 | contig 10274 bp, 7 predicted proteins | sample MGYA00375133_ERZ795049 | MGnify/ENA primary metagenome ERZ795049 (study PRJEB30178, sample SAMN05720147) | activated sludge metagenome | isolation source: anaerobic digester from wastewater treatment plant | place: Japan | collected 2015-04-20 ...
CATATAAATATTGACGAAGAGTATGAAGAATGCGGGAAAAAAAACGTTCACCCCATAAATGTCCTGTACGTCCAAGTTTTTTATTTACAGACATGGCAAAGACACTCATAATCCACTGCATTATTCGTGATAAAGATTCGTTTTTCAGTGGCCTTATAATCAAGTGATAATGGTTACCCATGATGACAAAATTTTCTATGATAAAATCAAATTTCTTTTTTGCACGAATAAGTATCTGTTGAAAAAGTTCTTTCATATGCTCAGACTCAAGCAGCATTTCCTTATTATTTATACGGGCACTTACATGGTAAACAGCACCCTCCTGTATTTGGCGGTTCTTTCTCATAACATAGTTATAGTCCTAGACCAGAGGTTTTTTTGCATAAGTTAGATTTTTTTTTAAGCTCTGTCCCCATAATTCGGATTTACCTTGTATGAAGCAACTTTTCAGTATACAATATGCGCTATGCAGAAACAATTATCTCAGTTAATAGAAACGTTTACGTACGAATCAATCTCAAACTCTTCAATAAACCCAATCATTTCATCCCTTGCCTTCGATTCACGTAATGTAAAACTCGGAAGCTTATTTTTTGCTTTACCTGGAACCCATGTTCATGGAAATGCTTTCATTGCTAAAGCAATAGAAAAGGGTGCCGTAGCAATTATATATCAAGATGATTTACCCAATGAAGCATTACTAGCAGCATCACAATATGAAAATGTAAACAGATGTCTCGGTACAGCAAATTTTGGTGCAAGTATGGATCAAGAAATGGATTTGAATGCTATATTTGGCCCGGTTGTCTTCATAAAGGTGAAAGATAGCCGTTTTACAATGTCGCCGGTAGCTGATGCCTTTTATGATACGCCTTCTTCGAAATTATGCATCATTGGAATAACAGGCACAGAAGGAAAAAGCAGTACAGTTTCAATTATTTGGCAGTTATTACTTCTTTCAGGTAAGAAAGCTGGATTCATCTCAACTGTTCAATATTCGCTTGGGGACAGAGCTATTGATAATCCTGAGCATCAAACTACTCCGGAAGCGCCAATAATCCAGGAAAAACTTTTCCAAATGGTTCAGAATGACTGCGAGTATGCTGTGATAGAATCCTCATCACATGGTCTTTCTTTAAAAACAAATAGGTGCGGGAACATTAGATATGATGCAGTTGCGGTAATGAACGTAACTCATGAACATTTAGAATTTCACGGATCCCTTACGCAGTATGCTTCTGACAAAGCTAATTTGTTTAAGTCTCTTGATTTATACCACCACGATAAAGTGATTAGAGGAAAAAAGATCGCTGTCCCCTCTTTCGGAGTTGTAAATGACGAAGATCACATAGCCCGTTCATTTTCTCAAGAAACCTCAAAACCGGTCTTTGCCATCACTACGTTTGGCAAAGCTGGAGGAAAGGCTAAAGTACCCGATAAAAGCGGACTCCCCTGCTTAGAAGCCCATAATATTGTCCCGGTAAAAAATGGAAATTTCTTTGATTTGAAAGGAACAGATTTTTTATCAGAAACGCTTAATGTGTTTATTCCCCTACCGGGCGCCTTTAATATATACAATGTGATGACAGCCCTCATAATTGTATCTAAAATACTTCAAAAACCGATAGCAGATTACTCAGCTTCAATCAGGCGACTCATACCCATAAAGGGAAGAATGACCGAAATAAATAAGGGACAGCCCTTTGAAGTTATAATTGACTATGCCCACACACCATCATCATTTAGCACTATCTATCCTCCTATTAGGGACAGAGCTAAAGGAAGAATTATCTCTGTTTTCGGCTCAGGGGGTAATAGGGATATTAAAAAAAGGCCTGAGCAGGGTGCAATAGCGGCTCAATACAGCGATATTGTAATATTAACAGATGAAGATCCCAGGGATGAAGATTCGTTAGCTCTTTTAAACATGATAGCAGAAGGATGCAGGAATCCCTATAGCTTTGGGGTTTGTCAGGGGACAGAGCTTCACTGCGATGCATCAGATTCCGCCCTCTTTTTAATTCCGGATCGCCCCACAGCTATAAGAAAGGCATTTTCATTAGCACAAAAAGATGATATCGTTTTATTACTAGGAAAAGCTCATGAAAATTCAATAATATATTCAGATTATACTATGCCTTATGATGAAATCACCGAAGCGTATGCAGCCTTGGCCGAAATAGGATACAAAGAGGGGTAATATGTATACCGCATTACTGTATGGCGCAAGAAAAGGAGAACACAAAATTTCACTTTTATCAGAATCATCACTTGTTCGAAATATTGATATAACAAACAATACCATAATTCTTATTAAAATTTCAAAACAAGCCCAATATTTTTTTTAGAATTCATCACAAACTGATAGAATTAAGGGCTACAACAATGCAGTTTTAGAGATTAAAGAAATCGATTCGATTATATCAATTCTTACAGGGGGGGGGATGAGGGACAGAGCTGCTGTCATTAGCAATCGATCGCTCAAATATCCATAATGCACGTAAAACAAGCAGATAAAAGGTTTATGAATGTATAGCTAATATAGCGTTCTAACGTAATTACCAGGAGTTACACTAATATGCGTATTCATTTCTTTAAGCTTCATGTAGGGGGAAATGGCTTTATTCTTATAGATGTCTCAGAACATGCTGATATAAAGCCTGCTTTGTTTAGTCAGATTTCTCAGAGCATCTGTGATAGACGGTACGGAGTCGGAGCCTCTGCTTGCTTATTCTTATCAACCGATAACACCTTGCGTTTTTTCCTTCCCTCGGGCGACGAATGTGCCGAAAGTTTGGACGGATTGTTTTGTGCAGCTAGATTTGCCTTCGACTCTGGAAGAATTACAAGGGAATTAAACAGAGAAAACTCAGTTGTTTTTAAAACGATGCATGGGGACAGAGCTTTAAAAATTATATCATCCCGTGAGTTTAAGCTTTCCCTTGGAAGCCCTTTTTCATTAGTCTCAGGTAAAGTAATTGATCAAAATTCTTCTGGAACAGTAGAAACTTTTTCGGTCGAAGACAAGCCTGTATGTGTATCGGCTTTTCATATTAAATCCGATATTATTTGTGCGCACCCCTCTGTCACTAGTACAGATACTTTTTTTAAGTTTTATACGAAAATAAGACAAAACTTTTCGGGGAAAAAAGTTTATCTTGTTTTTTCACGCAGTATAACCCGAGAAATACTATCAATAAGAACAATTAAGCGGGGAGCATCCACATCTACAGCAAGCGCAGCGGCCGCACTCGTTTCCTCCGTTCTTTCCGGAGGCTCTGAAACAGCAGCGCTGTGTGTATTTGAAAAAGGTAGTCCGCTGCTCGAAGTACAGCAGGCAAAACTTAGTGAAGATATTGATAATTCACGCAAAATCACGATTCTCTGGGATACTTCCGCTAACGAACTTTATGCCGTAGCAAGCGGTGCATACCTATTTGAAGGATTCTATGAAACAAGGAGCACTACATGACAGATACCACAATGAATCACCATGAATATTCGAAGGATTGTTTTTTTTCTTCGTTAGCTGATATTAAGGATAAGAAAATAACTATAATGGGACTTGGGCTTAATGGAGGAGGAGAGGCCTCTGCACGTTTTTTTGCAAAACATGGGGCTTACCTAACCATAACCGATATGAAAACGGAGGATCAGCTGCGCAGTACCTTGGATGCACTTGAAAAGGATCCTGAAATTGATCAAAGCCGCATCCGGTATGTATTGGGCACACATGAGATCGGAGATTTTTCTGAGGCCGATGTAGTTATAAAAAACCCCGGTGTAAAATTTGATAATAATATATATTTAGCTGCGGCGAAGCATATTGAAACTGATATTTCAATTTTTCTGCGTTTTACAAAGGCGCCAATAATTGCGGTAACCGGCAGCAAGGGAAAATCATCAACAGTGAGTGCAATTCATTATGGGCTTACACAGGCAGGTTATACTTCCTTTTTAGGGGGAAATATTACCGTCAGCCCTCTTACTTTTTTGGATAAAACTACTCAAGACACTCCAGTAGTATTAGAATTGTCAAGCTGGCAGCTGTCTGATTTACGGGGAAGAAAGGTTTTAAAACCCAAAATCTGTATATTAACAAAAATTGTTCCTGATCACCAAAACTGGTATGGTTCCATGGACGCCTATGTTGCTGATAAAAAACTTATTTACGCGGATCAGGACTCTTCAGATATTACAATTTGTGCAGCCGATGACCAATGGGGAGATGTTTTTGCAAAAGAAACTAAGGGAACTGTTATAAGATATGCCCCAAAACCCTTTTCTGCTTTATCGGAAAAGGGGGCATGGATCGATAATGAATGTTTAGGATGGAGCTCTGTCCCCGCTCATCATTCAATATGCAATCTTTATAACCTTACGGGGACAGAGCTGCTGAAAAAAACTTCAGAGCCGGAAATTATCCTTAGGGATTTGATCGTTCCAGGACAGCATATGAGAGAAAACGTCCTTAACGCTGCATTGATTCTTCACATTCTTGGAACTAAACCTCTAAATATTCAAAATATTATGAAAGGATTCCCCGGAATTCCTCATCGCCTTGAATTTTTTCACAGCTGGAATATAAATCAAAATAAAAAAATACTCTTCTACAATGATTCAGCTGCAACAGTCCCGGAAGCAGCCGCAGCCGCTCTTGGATCATTTGAAAAACCTGTTCATCTTATTTGCGGAGGAACTGATAAAGTGTTGGACTTTATTCCTTTAGCGCAGTGCGCAGGCAAAGCCTGCTCCATCCACCTTCTAGCCGGAACCGGAACCGAGAAACTCATTCCGATGCTCAAGGCAAAGAGTATCAGCTATGAGGGTCCGTATTCCAGTTTAAAAGATTTATTGCTTAACCTGAAAAGATATCTATCAGTACATAGCGATAATTATAATCAGGAAGAAATTGCGGTTCTTTCCCCTGGTGCAACCTCGTTCGGCATGTTTATGAATGAGTTTGACCGGGGAAATTCGTTTAAAAGAGCTGTTACTGATCTTTTTTGCTAGTGTAAAGATATCTTTTAATCTTCTGACTGGCAGTTTTCTCAAACTCTTTAATATACTTAACTGCATTGAGTTTTGATATTTTATTCACTTTCTGATTAACAAAAAACTGAATCTCAGACAGAACATCTTCCTGTAAATAAAGAAGATCATCTTTTATATCAGTCAGTGCATTTCCTGCTTTTTCAAGAATCGTTTCCTGATGTTTTTTCACCAGTTTATCCTCATCCAGCTGTACGAGTGCAACAAGTCCATTTTTATCTTCGACTACCAAAGATTCAGCAACAAAAGGGTGCTGATTAAGTACAAATTCAATATCCTCAGGATAAATATTCTCTCCTGCAGAATTGAGAATCATATTCTTTAATCGTCCCTTTATGGATAGACGATTTTTTTTATCAATAATCCCAAGATCACCGGTTTTAAACCATCCTTCACCCACCTCATCATCTTTTGTGGTAAAAACCGACTTTGTCAACTCAGCATCTTTATAATAGCCTTTCATAACATTGTCGCCTTTTGCTACAATCTCCCCTATTCCTGTTTCCGGATCAGGATTGAGTATAGCAAGTTGTATTCCTTCAACTACCGGTCCTACTGTTCCTGGAACCGTTATTTTTGGTCCTGAACCTGCAAGAAGAGGAGCTGTTTCTGTTAGGCCATAACCAATAGCGTACTTAAATTTTGCTTCCTTCATGAATACTTCAACTTCGGTATCAACCTTTGCTCCTCCTATTCCAAAAAAGTTAATTTTCCCGCCGAAGGTTTTATTAAGCGATTTTCCTGCTATTCGGTGCAGTACTTTCCTGAAAAACGGGATGGCATACAATTTTTTCATTTTTTCATTTTTAGTCAGATTCGGATAAACCTTATTCTTATAGATTTTTTCCATAATCATAGGAACACTCAAAACAAGGGTTGGTCTAATTTTTTTAAAAGCAGGGAGAAGCGTTGATACAGTGGGAGGTTTACCAAGATAGTATACGGAACTTCCATTAAGCATCTGCATAACAAATCCAATAGTAAACTCATATACATGAGAAAGGGGTAAAAAAGATAAACAGCGGTCACGCTGATGAACACGATGAACTGTTTGGCACTGAACTGCATTATAAATAATATTTTTATGAGATAAAACAACACCTTTAGAGCGGCCCGTAGTTCCAGAGGTATAAATAATTGAGGCTATATCATCTTCCTGTATAAGATTTAACTCATTTTCTGCAGATTCCAGGGACAGAGCTTTAAGCTCTTCTTGTGAGGCAGAATTGGGGGACAGAGTTTTAAGCTCTTCTACTCGCGCTGATTCTGGGGACAGAGCTTTAAGCTCTCCTACTCGTGCTGATTTGGGGGACAGAGCTTTAAGCTCTTCTGCTCGTGCAGATTCTGGGGAAAGAGCTTTGTGCTGAGCGTTAAATTCCTTCTGATTATTTCGAATTAATGAAAAATCATCTAATTTAATAATCAGAGGGAGTACCGTTTCAGTTATTGCATTAAGACGGGAAGCCATTTTTCCAGAAACAAACATTACCTTTACTTCCGCATGCAGTAAAATTGTTTCAACTTCCGACAATGAAAAATCCGGTAAAAGAGGAACAGCGATTAATCCTGAATTAACGATACCAAAATATACAGCACCCCAATTAGGCATGCTCGTACTATAAATAGCAGCCTTATCGCCCTTTCGCAAACCTATATCATACAGCTGCCTTGAAACATCCATGGATCGTTGGTGCAACTCATTATAAGTTATTACTTCACCATCAATTAGCCCAAGCGCATTCCTTTTCCCAAATTTACTAACGGAATTTGAAAGAAGAGCCGGGAAAGTATAAGAACCAAGGTCTTTAAGTGTCTGCATAAGATACTCCTAAGCCCGCGAAAGTAGATGTAAACAGTATCTCCATCCTTAAGATACAGGTAAAAACCGATAATAGCAAGGAAAAAGAGAGAGTTGAGGGACAGAGCTTTAAGCTGAGCTTTAAGCTCTTCTTCGTAGGTAGAGTTAAGGGACAGAGCTTTAAGCTCTTCTGCTCGGGCTAATTCCGGGGACAGAGCTTTAAGCTGGAGCTTTAAGCTGGAGCTTTAAGCTGAACCTAACGCTCCCTGTACAGGACGGTAAAGGGGCTGGCATATAAAAAAACCGTGCAGCTGGTGCACGGCTTTAATCTTACCAAACCTTGGTTCTTAAGAAGGTGTCGTTGCGTTCATATCCAACTGATATAATTCCAACAGGTGTTTCGCAATATTTTTCAATAAAATCAACATAGTCGCGGGCAGGTTTCGGCATAGCATCATATGACCGGCAGTTTTTTAAGGACTGTTTCCAGCCCGAAAACTTTTGCAGTACAGGTTTCGCCTTATTGAGAGCCTCTATTGATGTGGGGAAGTCCACTGCTTTCTGTCCATCAATTTCATACGCTACACAGGCTTCAATTTCATCCAAAGTATCGTAAATATCAAGGTGAGTTAAGACTAATTCATCGATTGAGTTTGTCTGGCATGCATAGCGGAGTGCTACGAGATCCAGGTATCCGCATCTTCTGGGCCGGCCTGTTGTTACACCGTATTCTCTTCCTGTTTCACGTACATAATGATACAGCTCGCTCTGTGTTTCTTCACAAAACTCTGTCGGCATTGGTCCGTTTCCGACACGGGTTGAATAGGCTTTGAATACTCCCAGGATTTTATCAAGACTTCTCGGTCCTATGCCTGCACCGATTGCAGCTCCTGCTGAGCATGACATTCCCGATGATACATAGGGATAGGTACCGGTATCGAGATCAAGCAGAGCGCCTTGTGCTCCTTCAAGAAGAATATTGTCATTTCGGTGTTTATACATTTCTGCGGTGAGGTTTACCCGCATCGATATCAGTCTTTCTGAATACTTATGTAGGAATTCTTTATCTGCATCTTCTAAATCCGCAATTTTTTCTTTCCAGTCAAGATCGGCTAGACGTATACCGTCACGTTCTGACTTCATAGAATAAGTTGTACCTATGCCTCGTCCGGTTGTGCCTATCGGTCTTTTCCGTTCAGCATCTCTTTTTTTATCTAATTCCCGGTAGCGCGGCAGCACCAGGTGAGCACGGTCAGAAATAAAGACGCGTCCTTCCCAATTAATTCCGCGTTCTTTAAGCATTTGCAGTTCATTGAATAAGGCCTCAGGGTCAATAACCATCCCCATGCCCAAATATACAGTTTTGTCAGGATACAGGATGCCGGAAGGCACCAGGTGAAGGGCATACTGCTGGTCGCCGATAACGATGGTATGACCGGCGTTTGCTCCGCCTGCATAACGAACAACTACCTTTGCATCATCTGCAAGGTAATCTACCATTTTCCCCTTCCCTTCATCGCCCCATTGGGCTCCTATGACAACTACTTTCATTCAATGAACCTCCGCTGCATATCCGCAACGTAACGCAGTCTAGCATAAATTGTCATTTTGAAAAAGAGAGGGACAGAGCTGTTTTGTGTTTTTTTATGTGCTGTAGCATGTTTTTTACATTTTCACTATAATTAGCTTATTATGAATATTTTCGCAGAGTTTCTCCCGGATTTTTTGCAGTTTGATGCGGTCGACGGCGCGTCACTCATCCTGCTCTTTGGTATTATTCTTTTGCTTGGCAGTTTAGGCGGCAAATTTTTCCAGAAAGTAAAAATACCCCAAGTTGTCGGCTACATTGTCATAGGTATTTTGATCGGTCAGTCAGGTTTTCAGGTTTTAAGTGCATCGGTCATTTCCATGCTTAATCCCATAAGCAGTATTGCCCTTGCTTTTATCGGGTTTTTAATTGGCGGAGAGCTTAAAACAAGTGTATTAAAGAAATACGGAAAGCAATTCACTGGTATTCTCCTGTTTGAGGCAATTGTCCCCTTCTTTACAGTTTCTATCATTGTAACGCTTATATCGTTTCTCATAACAAAGAACATTACAACATCTCTTGCTATAGGTCTTGTTCTGGGTGCGATTTCATCTGCTACTGCTCCGGCCGCAACAACAGACGTTCTGAGAGAAAACAGAACACGGGGACCTCTTACCAGTACAGTCCTTGGTATTGTAGCCCTTGACGATGCTGTGGCTCTGATTCTCTACGCAATAACCGCTTCTGTTGCTTCCTCTCTCCTCGGCTACACAGGCGGCTCAGTATCAGTTCAATTACTGCATTTAGCCTATGATGTTTTTGCCTCTATTGGAGTCGGCTCACTTATCGGGTTTTTACTAAGCCTCGTCATAAAAAATATCATGGTAAATGAAGACCGCATCCTAACACTTTCTCTCGGCGCTATTCTCCTTTCGTCCGGGACCTGCGAACTTCTAAAACTCGACACCATTCTTGCAGCAATGGCAATGGGGTTTTTCATGGTAAACTTTGCAACGGTTAAGACACGGGGAATTTTTTCTCTTGTTGAAAAATTTACCCCCCCTATTTATGTACTTTTCTTTGTTCTTGTGGGTGCTAAGCTGAATATTTGGAATATAACTCCCTATGTTGCACTTATTGCCCTTCTTTATCTCTTTTTTAGAACAGCAGGAAAATCTATAGGCGCACGGCTAGGTTCAATAGTAACGAAGGCGCCAATAACGGTAAAAAAATATCTGCCGTTTTGCCTTTTAAGTCAGGCAGGTGTTGCTATCGGTTTATCAATTTCTGCAGGACAGCAGTTTTCTGAAACTATCGGGCCGACGGTCGTATTAATTGTTACCGCCACCACCTTTGTAGTACAGCTTGCAGGACCTATCAGTGTGAAGTATGCAGTGTCTAAAGCCGGAGAATGCGGTCTTGATGTGTGCGAATCTGATATTATGAAGTCCTGCTGTGTAAAGGAAGTTAGTGTTGCAGGTGAGCTGATTTGCTCAACATCATCAACGGCGATTGTCAGCGAAACTACCCGCCTGACTGATATTCTTGACTCCTTTAGTAAAAACTATAATTTGAATTATGTAGTACAAGATAAGAATAATGGTTTAGCGGGATTAATCACCATAGAACACCTAAAAGAATCTCTGCAGATAGCAGAAATATCAGATGCACTTGTAGCCTATGATATTATGGAACCATGCTCAACTTCAATTTCTCCCGACATGTACCTGGATGATGTATTAAAAATCTTTACTGAAAAAGATGCTGATGCGCTGCCGGTGATTAATGAAAAAGGCTGTGTCTGCGGAATCATTGAAAAAAATACCGTGGAGCATTATCTCCACGGTAAGGTTGTTGAACTGCAGCAGAAACTTGCAAGTTTAGGCTGATTGGGGG
>ERZ795049.6451-NODE-6451-length-10270-cov-7.270093_pt1 | contig 10270 bp, 10 predicted proteins | sample MGYA00375133_ERZ795049 | MGnify/ENA primary metagenome ERZ795049 (study PRJEB30178, sample SAMN05720147) | activated sludge metagenome | isolation source: anaerobic digester from wastewater treatment plant | place: Japan | collected 2015-04-20 ...
AGGAGGTTTTTGTACTTCCGTCCTAGCAAATAAGTACAAAAAACACTAAAATCCTTTGTGAAACAATACTAATGTAAGATTTTTTTTGTTCCTGTCGATAAAGATAGCATAGTAAAGTGCAATCGTCAATGTTTTTTTTCAGATTTCATTTGTGAGTTTGACAGATTGCATAGAACAATGCTATAATACCGCTAGTCTAAAAAAATAATCGAGGTAGAATTTGGCTCAAACTCGTCGTTATAAAAAAATCGAAAAAAACTTTGTTTTTTCTATACTCAATACATGTAAACAATTTTTCTCTGCGATAGGAAGGTTTTTTCTTTTTATTTTTAAAGCAGGAAATCGAAAACTAACAATAATGTTAGTTCCTCATTCACAGAAAAAAGTTTTAAACTTTCAAACAAGTATTTTCGCCCTCGTTTTAATGTTTGCCATTTTGGGAGGGCTTACGCTTTCCTTTGTTGTTTACAATAAGCAAACTTTTATTGCCTCAAGGGAAATAACACAGCTTCGTGATGAAAACAAAAAAACAAAGGCGAGTTTAGATGAGCTTCGAGATGAGAGTACCAATCTCATGCAAACTGCGAAGCGTTTTCAAGCAAGTCTCTCACAGTCTCTTTCTATTCTTGGCATAAACCAAACAACAAAAAACCAAAATGCGGGTAGCTCAAGCGACCTTGCCTCGCTTTTCGACTTGCAAGAAATATCTCAAGGAAGCTTGCAAGAAGTAGCTGAAATAAAAGAACTTACCGCCTATCTTGAAAGCTCTATTCAACCGCTAGAACAAATTGCAAAAATGCTCGAGCTTCAAGGGAGCTTATTTGCAGACATCCCGAGTGTTTGGCCTCTAAAAGGTGGCATTGGGCATATTTCTATGGCCTTTGGACAAAACAAACACCCCATAACTGGTCAGTGGTATATTCATAAGGGCTTAGACTTTTCTACGTGGCGCTCAGGTGATCCCATTATTGCAACCGCAAACGGGCAAGTTGTTACCGCTGATTATTCGCAAGATTTTGGCTACTATGTTGTTATCAAGCATAAACATGGTTTTTATACCCGGTATGCACATATGAGTGTTATTCGTGCGCGAAAAGGTCAGTTTGTTTCCCAGGGAGACATTATCGGAAATGTCGGCAACACAGGGCTTTCCACTGCAGCACACTTGCACTACGAAGTACATATTGGTGATGGTGTTGTTGACCCTGCAAAATATGTCTACGTCAAGCTTGCGAAGTAGGTTTTTATGGCACTCGGTTTTGATGATATTTCAATAAACACACTCATAGGTTCTGGTTCAAAATGTACAGGAGATATGTCCGTCGCAGGCTTTGTGCGCATCGATGGAGATCTTGAGGGAAACATTGAAACTTCAGGACGCATTATAATCGGAGAAAGCGCTCGTATTCTTGGGAATGTCTATGCCAAGCAGGTTTTAGTTGGGGGAGTTGTTCTTGGAAATATTGTCGCAGAAAAAAGCGCAACCTTATTTTCTACCGCAAGCCTCATAGGCGATCTTATTTCACCAAAAATTCAAATCGAGCAAGATGTCGTCTTTCAAGGTTCTTGTATCTCGCTGAAAGACCCAGAGCGTTTTGAAGAGGCAAAAAAAGATTGGCTTACAAAAATATCGATTGAAAAAAGAGCCTTATCACTGTAGGATTTAGTTATGGTTAGCATTGACCCATTACAAGCGGCACTTCATGCAAGTTCGCAATTACAATCTCCACAACAAAAAACAAAAAAAACTGATACGTCGAAAAAAAAAGGGCTGTTTTCAACACTCTTAGCAGATAGCGCAAAGGAAGAAGCGTCTCTCTCTTCTTTGCCGCCAGATCTAGCAAATCTTTCTTTTGATGAAGCAATGCAAGTTCTCATCGATTCCGTATATGAGGCAGGCGATATTCTCAAAAAAAAACCATACGCTGATTCCTTCGTTATCTACAAAAAAGCGATTGGGGAGTTTTTGCGTTTTGTTGTAGATGAAAGCTACGAAGTTGAAGACCAAGAAGGTGTAGCACAAAAAAACAAGGCAGGTATTTTTATAAAAAAAAAATACACCATTGTAAAAACAGTAAATGAAGAGCTTGACAGGCTCGCAAAAGATATTTTATATAATCAAATAGAACAAATGCAATTGGTAGCACGAGTCGATGGTATAACTGGCTTGCTACTCAATACATTTTCTTAAAAATAGAGGTTAAAAATGAGTACCGTTTTTGAAAAAGATATAGATCCACAAGATGCCGATATTCTCTCATCTTTAGAAGATGAGTTCTTTGAGGATGGAAATGGAGATAACTCCAATTACGAATACCCCCCCAATATGTACAAGCTTTCTCTCGAATATTCAAGCGAGTCGATGTATACGAGTTTAAAAGAAGGCGAAGTCTTGGAAGCAGATAGTTATGTTATTATTAACACGCGATATGGAAAAGATGTTGCCCTCGTTCTAGGACCAGTGCAAAAACCCATTGGTGTCAAACCACAAGACATTGTCGCAATCGAAAGAGTTGCATCCAAAGAAGATGTTGAAAAAATAGCCCAGCTAAAGGAAAAAGAAGCAGAGGCTTTTAAAGTTTTTCGAGAAAAAGTTGCAATTCACAAACTCGACATGAAACTCATCACAACTCACTATCTCTTTGATGAACCAAAAATCCTTTTTTTCTTTAGCTCCGACAACCGTGTCGACTTTCGAAATCTCGTAAAAGACTTGGTGAGCATTTTCAAAATGCGCATCGAGTTGCGGCAAATCGGTGTACGCGATGAATCGAGAATTGTTGGTGGACTTGGTGTTTGTGGACGTGCTTTTTGTTGCAACGCTGTTTCTGACAAACTAAAACCCGTTTCTATTCGCATGGCAAAGGAGCAAAATCTTTCTCTCAACTCAACAAAAATTTCAGGACAATGCGGAAGATTGCTCTGTTGCCTATCCTACGAGTCCGATTGCTACACTGAATGCAGAAAAAAACTGCCCCAAGAAGGAGCAATTATTTATTTTGAGGGACAACAATGTCGTGTTATCGAAGTAAATCCGCTCGCTGGTCTTGTGCGAATCGATGCTGATGATTCGCGAATTGTAAGCGTTGCCAAAAAAGACCTTTCTTTTATAGACGGCCGATGGATAGCAAAAGCAAAAAACTAAGAAAGGACCGCTAAAAGCATCTCGCTTTCTTTTGTAAAAGGATTTTTTTGAAAATCTGCATAAAATGCTATCGACTGGAAACCTGCTTCTTCTGCAAGTTTCTTTATATCGCTCGGACGATAGAGCTGTATCTCGGTCTTCGTTAAAACCGGATATATTTTCCCATTGCTTCGCTCAATGTCCATGTTCAAGCTAAAGCGTTCCGTTTCTTGCCAAATTTGGTAAAAAAGCTTTGCCCGCTCCGATTCAATCGTAGGCATTGCAAGCATCGGAGATGGATGACGCCCTTCCAAGTTCCATAGCTGCAATACAAGAGAGCCATCTTGCGACAATAATTTTTTACAATCGAAAAAAAACTTTTTTATAAGTATCTCATCGTGAATAAAAAGAAGCTGATTGTGCAAGACGGAGATAACATTATAAAATCCCTCACCCAAAAAATGTGTCATCTCAAGACTCGACATATTTAAAAAACGCAGCGCTGTGTTTGGATAGCGCCTTCGTCGACTTGCCGACTCAAGCAAACTCAACTCCTCTTCCAAGCCCGTTACATCATGACCTTCCAGTGCGAGATGATATTCCAAGCCTCCCGTATTCGAAGCTATTCGCAAAAATCGCGTCGGCATTTTATACTTTTTTGTTATCTCAAGATAAAACTCTTTAATATCCTCTGAAACAGGAAAGAGCTCATCATAGTATTCATTAAATAATTCCACATTTTCCATATCTATCATTATATTCCATGCAAGACAATAAATCTATCCTTTTATTTAAGTATCAATATTGACTAAATCGATAAAATTTTATAGATTATAAGTGTTGCCAAGAGGATGATTTGACAGCCTTTTACAATAAACAACGGCAAATGTCAATGATTGGTAAAAAACATATTTTTGAGGTTTATAATGATTACAATTACAGTATGTATGGGAAGTTCCTGCTTTAGTCGTGGAAACTCCATAAATGCTGAAATAATACAAGAATATATAGAAAAAAATAATTGCCAAGCGACCGTCTCCTTAAAGGGCTGTCTGTGCGAAGGCAATTGCAACAAGGGTCCAATTATAAAAATTGATGACAAGGTGTTTTATTCAGTAAGTCCCGAAGGCATTGAAGCATTACTAAACCACGAACTCGAGGTAAAACCGTGACACATATTTCACCCATCTATACCGAGCTCACAGAATGCCAGGATTGCTACAAGTGCATTCGTCAATGTCCTGTAAAAGCAATACGAGTTGAAGATGGTCATGCGATGGTTGTCCCCGAGCTTTGTATTCTCTGCGGTCATTGTGTTATTCACTGCCCCGCAAAAGCAAAACACGTACGTGATGATGTACCCAAAACAAAACAGCTTTTTAACCTAAAATCACGCGTTATTGTTTCACTTGCGCCCTCCTTTGCTTCAGAGTTCCCTGAGTTTTCTGTCGAAGAAATGATTTTTTCTCTCAAGCAGCTTGGCTTTTGGGCTGTCTCAGAAACAGCAATTGGAGCAGACCTCGTTTCGCAAAACATTGCAAAGGAACTCGATGCCTTGCAAGCTACAGGGGGAAAACAAAAGCTATTTATCTCGAGCGCCTGCCCCGCAAGTGTCGAATATATAAAACAATACCGTCCCTCATTTGCTCCATACATAACAGAAACCTCTTCCCCTCTTCATGCACATGCACGATACCTCAAGGAAATCTACGGCGATGATGTAGGTATTGTTTTCATCGGTCCCTGCATCGCAAAAAAACGAGAAGCCGATGTATGGAACATCATAGACTCAGCGCTTACCTTTAATGACCTACGGCAATGGTTTAAAAAAGAGGGGCTTTTAAAGAAACCGTCTACACCACTGGATAAAACAAAAGAAGATTTTATCCCCTTTCGAGCTGGGCAGGGAAGCATCTACCCCATCGGTGGTGGGATGATTGATTCTCTAAAAACCTATAAAAAACTGGAAAATATACGCTCGCTTTCATTTACGGGAATAGAGCAAATTCGTGAATCTTTAGAAGGGCTTCATAACGAGAGCCTTAAAGCACCGCTTTTTTTGGAACTTCTCGCTTGTGAGGGAGGCTGCGTCAATGGACCGGGAACTCGCAAGGGTTCAAGCCTTGCCCTGAAAACACTTCGTGTAAATGAATACGCTTTTACAGCCGCCGACCGACTTCCCGAAACGGTTTTTGAAACAGAGCGCGACCTTAGCGGCAGCCTTCCCATAGAAAAGAAAGAAAAAACAAAACACTCAGAAGAAGATATTCGTCATGCCCTACGCTCGGTGGGAAAATATACACGCGAAGATGAATTAAACTGTGCCAGTTGTGGCTACGATACCTGTCGACTCTTCGCCGAAGCGATGCTTGACAATCGAGCCGAAAAAACAATGTGCGTTTCCTATATGAGAAAACTTGCTCAAAAAAAAGCAAACGGTCTTATACGCGCAATCCCAGGTGGCGTCGTCATAGCAAATGCCGACCTAAAAATAATTGAATGCAATACACAATTTGCGAGTCTCATCGGACCAGATATAGAACTTATGTTTGAAGCAAAACCGGGGCTAGAAGGAGTTGATCTTCAGCGTATCATTCCTTTTGGAAAATATCTCGGCGACGTTATGACCAGAAGCGGTCCAGACCGTATAGAAAAAGAAGTAGTCTTTGGCAAAAAAATTTTTCACATATCTGTATTTGTCATTGAAAAAGAATCTGTTGCAGGAGCAGTAATCGAAGATGTTACTTCTCCGCAAATACAAAAACACCGCATCGTAAAGCAGGCAAAAAAAGTTATAGATAAAAATCTCCAAGTTGTGCAAAAAATTGCCTTTTTGCTTGGAGAAAATGCAGCAGAGTCCGAGTCCATATTGAACTCCATTATCAATTCATTTTCTGAAGACGAAGAGGAGCTCTAGGAATTGCAATTTTTTAAGGGTTTTAGCTCAGGAAACGAAACATTTATAGAGGTTGCACACCACCAGGTGTCTAAATACAAACAAGGCGCCGAAGGAGATGTCTTTCTTTCACAAAAAAACAATAAAGACGGGCGCATTATAACCGCTCTTTCAGATGGGCTTGGCTCAGGAATTAAAGCGGGGGTACTCGCAACATTGACCGCAACCATGGCAATAAAATTTGTTGCATCGGATATTCCCATAAAACGAGCTGCTGAAATTATCATGAACACGCTACCCGTTTGCAAAGAACGGGGCATTAGCTATGCAACCTTTACACTCGTCGATATAGAGCCAAATGCACGGGTAAAAGTTATAGAATACGATAACCCTCCCTATATTTTAATCCGAAAACAAACCTTTGTTGAACCGATTAAGGAGTTTACAACCATAGAACGAAAGAATGTAAAAACAGGGCCAAAAAAAGAGGCTATTATCCATTACTCACACTACGAAGCACGTCCAGGAGATAGACTTGTTTTTTTCTCAGATGGGGTAACACAATCAGGAATGGGAAGCCCGCACTTCCCATTTGGCTGGGGCTACAATAACGTGCAATCTTTTATCCTCGACATAGTAGGAAGAAAACCAGATATTTCCGCCCGAGATCTAACGCGAGAAGTTGTAAATCAAGCACTTCTAAATGACGCATACAAGGCAAAGGATGATATAACCTGCGGTATTATTTTTTCCAGAGAGCCACGAGATTTGCTTGTTATAACAGGGCCCCACTCTACCCAGAACGAGATGCCGACCTTGTTCGCTCTTTTTTGAACTTTGAGGGAAAGAAAATCATTTCCGGTGGTACAACCGCCAATATTGTTTCTCGGGAAACGGGGAAAAAAGTACATGTGAACTTAAAAAACCTTGACCCCAAGATACCACCAGAGTCAGAGATGGAAGGGGCAGACCTTGTTACCGAGGGAATCATAACGATGGCTGCTGTTGCCGAAATCCTTGAAAAAAACACAAAACAGGATCTCAGCTGTAGAAATGCCGCAGAAAAAATGGTAGAACTTTTTCTAAACTCAGATAGAATTGTGTTTTTAGTTGGAACAAAAATAAACGATGCGCATCAAGACCCCAACATGCCTGTTGAACTTGAGATTCGTCGAAATATAATTAAAAAAATTTCTGTATTATTACAAGAAAAATATTTGAAGGAAGTGGTTATCCACTATATTTAGGAGGTTTTATGAAAAACATTAGGGTTTCCATTTGTACAGGAACAGCCTGTTTTGTTATGGGTGCTTCAGAAATTATGATGCTCGAAGATTCTATCCCTGAAGATTTACAAGGGAGAATGAATCTAGAAATAGAAGGCGTTTCTTGTTTAGAAAAATGCACAAACCACAATCGCCAAAAGGCTCCCTTTGTTTTAATAAATGACAATCTTTTGGAAAATGCCACGCTTGCAGGCGTTATAGATGCTCTTAGAACAATTGTAGAAGAGGAATAATAAGAATGTTACACTTAAATAATAATGCGTCAAAAATCAAAAGAGAGATTTTGATACGCTTAACAAAATTACAACTGGAAGGAAAACTCGAAGAAGGGGCGCACTATATCCCACGAGAAATGGCTCCCCGCGGGAGCGAACCTTTTCGCTGTTGTATTTATCATGATCGCGAAATTTTACGACAACGAGTTATAGCACGGCTTGGTTGGGGTTTAGAAGACTATGACGATGATAAAAAATTAGCCGATTATGCAAAAGAAGCTCTTGAGCGAGAAGCGCCGACCTGGCCCATGCTCACCGTCTTGGACGAAGCCTGTAACGCCTGTGTTAAAACACAGTTTGTTGTTACTGATGCGTGCCAAGCATGTCTTGCACGTCCTTGTATGCTCAATTGCAATAAAAAAGCTATAGAAATAAAAAAATCTCGTGCTGTTATCGACAAGGACCTCTGCAATAACTGCGGACTTTGTATGACAAACTGTCCCTACAATGCAATTATAAAAATTCCCGTACCTTGTGAAGAAGCCTGTCCAGTAGGTGCCATTACAAAAGATGAAAACGGCAAAGAAGTTATCGATTATCATAAATGTACTTTTTGTGGAAACTGCATGAGAGCCTGCCCCTTTGGTGCAATGATGGATAAAAGCCAACTCGTCGATGTTATCAAGCACATGATGAATGGAAAAAAAATACATGCAATGTACGCCCCCGCTGTTGCAGCTCAGTTTCGATCCGCCCCCGGGCAACTCGAAGGAGCTCTTATGGCAGCCGGCTTTGAAAAAGTCTGGGAAGTTGCACAAGGTGCCGATATTACCGCAGAAAAAGAAGCGCATGAGTTCGAAGAGCGCATGGAAGAAGGTGCCAAAATGATGACAACCTCCTGCTGCCCTGCCTATGTTCGCGCGGTAAAACGCCACGTGCCAGCTCTTGAATCTTGCATTTCTGATACAAAGAGTCCGATGCACTACACCGCCGAGCTTGTAAAAAAAGAAGCTCCCGATTGTGTTTCTGTGTTTATTGGTCCCTGTTTAGCAAAACGACGCGAAGGAATGGATGATCCCTATGTCGATTACGTACTATCGATTGAAGAAATCGGAGCGCTCTTTGTTGCAAAAAATATCGAACTAGAAAAACAAGAAATTATGCACAAAGAAAATAACCCAAGCCCAACAGGAAGAAACTTTGCGATTACCGGTGGCGTTGCCGAGGCTGTTAAAGTACGCCTCAAGCAGCCAGAAAAACTAAAAGCGGCGGTTATCAATGGATTATCAAAGGCAGGGATGAAACAACTCGAAAACTATGGCAAAATAAATTCAGGCGAAATTCCTGCAACAGAAGATACTCCAAACCTCATCGAAGTTATGTCTTGCGAAGGCGGTTGTATCGCAGGTCCTTCTGTTATTACAAACCCAAAAGTTGCTGCAATTCAATTAAAAAAATACCTTGGCCAATAAAGCCAAAATCTAAGCTCAAAGGAGTTTTGGTTTGTAATTATACAACTAAAACTCCTTTTTTTATCGTGTTTTTTATTTAATTATAAAAGATATCTATAATAATATATCCAAAAAGAACCATATCACTTTCTCACACTTGAAAATATGTATAGATAATAGTACACTAATAAGACAAAAACAACAGAAAGCTTTCCTATATTTAATACATTAAGAAAGTTTTTCTGAAATAAATATATAAGGACGGTTTTATGTCGGATAAAAATCTGGTCATGATCGACGGTAATACAGCCGCTGGTCACGTTGCCCACGCTTTAAGCGAGGTAGTGTCTATTTACCCTATCACTCCTTCGAGCCCTATGGGAGAGGTTGCTGACGAGTATTCAGCAAAAGGCAAGAAAAACATTTGGGGTACTGTCCCTGATGTTGTAGAAATGCAATCAGAAGCAGGTGCAGCTGGTGCCGTGCACGGTGCATTAACTACTGGTGCTTTAAGCACAACTTTTACAGCCTCACAAGGGCTTCTTTTAATGATTCCAAACATGTACAAAATAGCTGGAGAGCTTACAAGCACTGTTTTCCATGTTGCAGCTCGTGCTTTAGCAACAAGTTCTCTTTCAATTTTTGGTGATCATCAAGACGTAATGGCTTGCCGACAAACTGGTTGGGCTATGCTTGCTTCAAATAACGTACAAGAAGTTATGGACCTCGCTCTCATCTCCCATGCAGCAACCCTACGAAGCAGAGTTCCCTTCCTTCACTTCTTTGACGGTTTTAGAACTTCACATGAAATTCAAAAAATCGAAGAAGTTTCTTATGAAGTTATGAAAAAAATGATTTCTGATGAACTCGTTCGTGAACACCGTCTCCGTGGACTAACACCAGAAAAACCTGTTATTCGCGGAACAGCACAAAACCCCGATGTCTACTTCCAAAGCCGAGAAGGCGTAAACAAATACTACAATGCAGTTCCTGGCATTGTACAAGAAGAAATGGACAAATTTGCTAAACTTACCGGCCGAAAATACAAGCTCTTTGACTACTACGGCGCAAAAGATGCAGAAAAAGTTATCGTTATCATGGGATCGGGCGCAGACACCTGTGAAGAAACAATCGATGCATTAAATGCAGCAGGCGAAAAACTAGGTCTCTTAAAAGTACGCCTCTACCGACCCTTCGGTGCAGAGCTTTTTGTACAAGCAATTCCACAAAGCGTAAAGGCCCTTGCTGTTCTTGACCGAACAAAAGAGCCTGGCTCACTTGGAGAACCCTTGTACCAA
>ERZ795049.6453-NODE-6453-length-10268-cov-8.357681_pt1 | contig 10268 bp, 7 predicted proteins | sample MGYA00375133_ERZ795049 | MGnify/ENA primary metagenome ERZ795049 (study PRJEB30178, sample SAMN05720147) | activated sludge metagenome | isolation source: anaerobic digester from wastewater treatment plant | place: Japan | collected 2015-04-20 ...
CAACCTGTCGATCCATTGGAGCCGCTTACAGTAATGCTGTCACGAGCGCCGCTGGTTTTGCCCCTGATCCGATAATCTCCATTGGTAAAGCTGACGCCGTTATTAAAATCATGGGTATCCAAACGTTTGTAAGCAATCCATTTTATTCGACTTAAATGATCGCCGGTATCTTTTTTCCATAAAACGATCAGGGGGGTGTTGTCTATCGGCAAAGCGCTTGCATACATACCATCCGTTTCAAAGAAAGCCGTGTTCCCTCTCATAAAAGATACGCTAAGCCATGATGTATCATTCAATGATCCTGAAGTCAGTCCATCCAGATTCATACGGAAAAGAAGACCGGATTGATAATAATCCTGGTTATTATATTTTACTTTTACCTGGGCATCATAACTCAGGGTTTTATTGTTGGCAAACCAGGTTGACCCGAAATTGGCATAATCCGCATTCCACTTAAGAGCAAGCAAGCTGAAATACTTTCCTGAACTAAACCAATTATACGAGGAGGTTAAGCGTAAAGCAGCCATGCCGGATGTTCCGTCGGTTTTTCCACCGTCTGCTACTGACGCAGGAACATCAAAGGTTCCATGAACCGGTGTATACCAATGACTATTGGGATTGTTGGTATTTGGGGCCACGCCTGCCTCAAACGAATCGGTGGTATTGATTTTTGCACCGCTACCCTCAAGCGATGTTACGTCTAACGGAACGTAGTAAGTTAAAGTCCTCTGGACATTCCCGTTAACGGTACCCTGTGTTCTTAAGGTTAAATAATCTTTGGGAACAATCAGAGACGCTGTTGTTACAGAAAAACTGGTGGTGCTTGCCGGGTCATCGCCATTGGCGATACCATATAAAGTTGTTGTGCTATTGTTGTTATCAACCCGGTACGCATATCTGTACGACGTACCACTACCTCTAACTTTAAAACGTCCATTACGCATCGGCATGAAAAATGCGCCGGCGGACGCGTCGGGATTATTTAAAGTCAATCTATTCGTCGTCAGCGTTGTATTCATATTTGGAACAACCGTCTGATTAGACGATGGCGAAGCAAGAATCGTAATAGATGTCCATGGCGAAACGGTATGTGCAAGGCCGGTACTGAGCGTAAATGTCGAACTTGAAAAACCGGCATAGTCATAAATGTCTTCATGTGTCGTGTAAGCAGTGGCCGCATTCGCACGGGTCTGGGTTTTTATTAATATTTTTCCCGTGCTGGGAATGTCAAATCCTGAAGGTGTGTTTCCAGCAAACCTGACCGGCAACTGATTGGAGCCAATAGGTGCTGAAGCCGTTGGATCTGAAGAATTATAATAAACGTAGTTGAAAGGTGTAAGACCAAGCAAAACAGTTCCTTCAGGCATGTTCATTGTTCTTCCATTAAGATTATAAGCCATCAGATTCTGGTCGCCATTCATACCATCGTTATCATTATCTACAACATTTATATATTCGCTTGCGGCGTACCGGTAACCGGATTCAGCCAGATAAAAAGCCTTTTGCTGAAGAACATTATATGCATTACCGGCTGTTGACGAGGAGGTTAGCGACAAGAGAGCAGCCCCCAGAAAGGCCATTATAACCATGGTTATAATGATGCCCAGGAGAACGGATCCGTTTTGCTTATGAATAAAAGATTTATTCCCCATAAACTTATACCTCCCTGAATAGCGTTTAAAAAATAAAAGGCCAGAAACAAAAATTAACAGGACAAAAGGGATACTCCCCTTCGCATACACCAAGAGAAAAGATATTCCGACAAAAGGCAAGAGTATTATTCGAGTCAATGCACATGCCCACGATCTATCGTGGATGAACGCAGCAACATAAGGCCCATATTTATAATACAATTGAATCAAGGCAGGGCCGCCCGGCCATTTTACGAGGTATTGATCTCTGAATTGTTTAAGAAACAAAACCATCGGATGATATGGATTTCCATAGGCTGCTGTCGCAACAAAACAGTTATATCGTCCTGGAATATTTGAAGATGCTCCTGAATATGTCAGCGGCGGTTCGCCGCCTCTGTTACCATTATTTCTAGGTATAATCGATGTACTGAAAGTAAAATTCTGACCGGCACCTGAATCACTCATGGTCAGCGTAATAATGACCTGGGACAACAAATTGATATTGTCCGATGTGCTCCAATTATTAGCACCTTTTTTGTAAGCTAACTGCAGCCCTCCTGCTGCTACCTGATCCGTCAGAACATCTCCATTAGTGTAATTTGGTGCGCTACCCAATACTCCCTTAGCCAATCTGATCTCAGTACCGCTTTGACCAAAGGCAACTGCTTCCGTTATTTTTTCGATTGATATAGAAGATGCTCCTGCATACGTTGAATAGGGAGTGGATATATCTTTGAGTTCCAACACCTCCCTGCTCATTCTGGCAAGAGCAACCTGTGCTTTACCGGCCAGAATAATGTTTTTTTTGGCAAACACATACCCCTTTGCCGCAGAAGAAATGCCAATCCCGGCGACGGAAGCCATGATACCGACAAGCACGAGCGTTACGACGACTTCAATGAGTGTAAAACCAGACTTTTTGTTCATAATCATCTCCTGCAGATTCAAGCGCTAATCATTGCAAAAGCAATGAAGTAATGGTTTGAGAATCGGCCGCATCGGCAATCTTTACTTTCAAAGTATTTGTCACCGCATCACTCGGGGCGCTTGCCTGGCAAGTTTTACCTGAACACGCAAATGTTATGTAACCATTTTCAATAACTTTATATGAACCGTATGCGTTTGTATAGGTAGTGCCCGCTGTACCAATATTACTTTTCATTGTCGCCAAGGGTGTTGTTTCATCCTTATCTGTAACCTTTCGTGTGTAGTCTGATACTATATTTTCCATTACAGCGCTAAGGTTATACGTATTTCTAACATCATAGAGCAAAAGCGCACTGCCCGCTAATCTGCTGCTCATAAATGTAACGATGATAGTTCCAAGGATAGCGGCAACAACTAAAGAGACAATAACTTCTATGAGAGTAAATCCTTTGGCATAGGCATTAATTTTTAATCGATTTAAAGACATTTCATGCCTCCTTAATTTTAACATTTTATTTAATAAAGCCGGTGTTTTTTGTCACTCTGATGATTCCGCTATCGGAACAACTTGAACAATTGGTTGCTATATCAACATTGACATCCCCGGGGCTTCCATATTTATCAAAAGTTACATTATTTCCTGTTGGTGGCGTTATTCTAAGTTTTGATTTCTTTGCTACCAGGTCCACATCAAGGCCGTCTTCTCCCGTGATTATCACTTTTGAACTATCCGTCCCCTGAAAAAGGTAATAAGAAGTTGTCGAGAAGTGAATGCCCCAATTACTATCCGTATTCATTGCTCTCATCTGGGCATATCGAAGATGGCCTTTTACAGCTTCCACTTGAGAAGCCAGATCAATTTCCTCGGTACTGCTCGTTCTCACCATCGCAACAACAGCCACAATGCCTATAATCATCAAAACGGCAACAACTTCAATTAAAGTAAAACCGCTTTGATTTCTATACGTGTCCAACTTGTATTTCATCCGCGCACCTCCGAAAAATAAGTTCCCGAGTGATATTGAGCTATCGCCAATCCGAGCAAAAAGGCGATCCCCAGCCCGGTTATGGAAAAAATGGCAACGAATAAAATTGCTGCGGGAATCTGGATATGGATGGCACCAATCCAGAAATTCAAAAGAATCAGCGCTGCGTAGAGAAGCGTTCCCATACGGGCATAACGGACCGCGGCATCTCCCTTTTTGTAAAGTACTATTCCGATGGCCGTCAGTTCCAGGGCCAGCAGAATGCCGAATAAAGGTTGAAAGGAAATCCATTCATTATTGTTAAGAACGGCCGGCACCGGAAGTTCTATCAGCATGATGAGTCCCAGAATAAAATAGAAAAATGCCGTCAGCAGAAAGTAGAAAGCACATTCTGTTTTCGTTACCGCATTTTGGAAACCAATGTTAAGACTGGTGGGAAATAATCTGCGGAGAGAAAATGACTGCGAGGTTTCTTTTTGTGCGGCTAATTTTTCCATCACCTTTGCCGTAAAGAGATCCGGCGGTGTTTTTTGAGCAGTGCTTTCCATGATTTGCGTTAAATCACGGAATAGCTTCCAATCTTTATGTGTTTTCCTGAACATTATTTTCATATATCCTTTAAATTGAACGACACTTGGTTTACCCTAAATAACCTGAAGATCACTATAGGGGCACTCCGTCCGCCTTCGAGGTTGTATTGTAATATCCTTTTTGTCATTCCGTAAAAGCGAAGCGCGATACGGCTATAGTACCCTTTAGGGTGAATCCAGTATTTTCAATATGTTATGGATACCGGCCTACGCCGGTATGACGACTTACATATAATTTCTTTATTACCTCACAATTGCTTCGCTTCGGAATGACATTTCTCCATTCGGCGTGACACTTCTTATTAATATATACAATCATAACCATTGAAAGTCACATTTTCGACATAATTTCCCGTAATTTTTCCAATCCCCTGTAAACGCGCATTTTAACGGCGCTCTGCGAAAAACCGGTAATTTCGGAAATCATCTCAAAGGAAAGACCCTGATAAAAACGCAAAACCAGTAATTCGCGCTGTTGGGAAGGCAGTTTTTGCAGACAAGCCTCCAGATGCGCCTCCCTCACCTTCCGGACTTCATTTGCATCATCCGAACCATTCAGCCCGGCGTTTTTTCTTGCGGCCTCAGTGATGCCGAAAGATTTTTCTATTTTCTGAAAACCGGCTTTACGTTCTGCATTTTTCAGATGATTGCGGATGATATTCAGGCTGATAGTGTAGAGCCAGGTATAAAATCTCCGGTTGACATCGAAACGGGACAATGCGCTGAAGGACCGCAAAAATGTTTCCTGGGCCAGGTCTTCTGCATCCTGCGGGTTGTGCGTCATCCGATACGCCAAATTGTAAATGGGATTTTTATATTCTTCGATCAGCAGAGTGTAGGCCTGCCTGTCTCCTTTTAAAACCCTGACCACAATTTCGGCTTCGGTTTTTTGATCCATTGGCACCCGGTCTCAATGTTTTGATGCAACTGCCGAAACATCCCCATCATTCTTAACAAAGAATATTACCGGAACTGTTAAATAGCAAGTAAATTAGCGACAATAGCCTTGAGCTTTCGCATCGTCCAGGAGTTTACAGCTCCCGAGATCACATGCTTTCTGCGCGTCATGACAACCGCTTGTATTATTTTTCTGCCTGAAATAGGCCATCCCTCTGTTTTTATATGCGACGGGATCACCGGGCTTCAGCGAAATGACTTTGTTAAAATCGATTATCGCCTGCGGATACCGCTCAAGTTTGGCATAAGAAATTCCCCGTTTGTTGTAAAAGTTTGCGTAATCCGGTTGTAAACTGATTAATTTTGTAAAATCTTCTATAGCCTGCTCGTGTTGACCAAGTTGATCATACGCATTGGCTCTGTTGAGGTAGGCTTTCGCGAAAATCGGCACGATACTGATGGCTTTGCTGAAGTCTTCTATGGCCATCTGATATTGACCCAATTTGGCATATGCAGCGCCTCGGTTGTTATAGGCGGCAGGAAAGTATGGTTTTATTCTGAGCGCTTCGTCGTAATGATAAATGGCTTCCTTGATTTTGCCGGCTTCAACCAGATAGGGCCCGAGATTGCTGTGCGCAAGAGAATTATCTTGGGTAATACGCAAAGCGTGTTTAAAGAGTGTTTCGGTGTTCATCCAGTAACTGCATTGCTTCCATGACATCAAGGCGATCAGCGCAATGAAAATTATCCCCATTGGAAATAAGATATTTCTCCGAAGAATTTCGCTTTTAAAGAAAAACGGCACGCCCCATGCCAGCATTACAGAAAGGCCGATGGATGGAAGATAATGGTATCGATCAGCCATGGCATAGGGCGTTGAAACGGATATTTGGATGATTCCGATAACCGGCGCAATTACGATCGCAAACCAAAACCATCCGAAAAATAAATAAGGGCGTTTTTTAAACAAGATCACGACAAAGACGGTAATCGTGATAATGATCAAAGATGATGTTGCAATCTGCCAGATTGGAATATTTTCTACAAAAGGATACAAGAATGCCAGATCGTAAGGCCAAAACGTTTTTTTCAGGTAATCCACAAAAGCAACAGGCGCATTGGCCACTCTCGCAAGAAGAGGAAAATATTTTATGTCCGGAGCATCCTGCATCATGTTTTGTTTTTCAGGGCTGTAAAATAGCGTCATGATGGCGAGCGCTGCTGATAAGATAAAGAATGGTATCTTTTCATAGAACAACCATAAATGATCTTTCTCCTGAAAGAATCCCTTAAAATTCATTTTCTCTTTTATCCGAAAGCGTCCCAGAGGCCAGTAATCCAGGAGAATCAAAACCAGCGGAAGAGTCACAACCATAGGTTTGCTCATTAAAGCCAGCACAAAAGAAAAAATCGTCAGCAGGTATCTCGTCGCAGATATCTTTTCTGTGTAATAGACGTAACAACATAATGTCAGCATCCAGAAAAAAGCGCTCAAGATATCCTTGCGTTCAGCAATCCAGGCAACCGATTCAACATGCAGCGGGTGCAGTGCGAAGAAAGCCGCCACAAAGGCGCTTTTCCAGAGAGCACCGGTCATGCGGTTAAACACCCAGAAAAGTAAAAGTGTGCTTAAGATATGCAACATCAGGTTGGTCAAATGATAACCACCCGCTTGTAAACCGAATATCTGATAATCCATCATCAATGAAACCCAGATAAGCGGATTCCATAACCCGATATCTTTTGTCGTGAATGCCCATTTCATTCCTTCCGGGCTAATACCGGACTGGACATTTATATTATCAAAGACGTAACGATTGTCATCGAAATTGATAAAGTCATGTTGATTGACCTGCCAGTAAACGAAAAAGGTCAATACAATGAGTGTCAGATAAACGATTAGTTTTTGTCGTTTTAAAGAGATAGAAAACTTGTTTAAATCGGTTGCCTTCCGGTGCATACTTTTCTCAAATAAACATAAATTTTTAAAGCGTTTAATTTGATACCGATATTTCCCGGCAATGTCAAATATAACGCACTTGTCTGTGAATAAATAACATAAAGACTTATGAAAAGGTGGTAAAAAAAATGCCGGCAGTCATCAAACCTGCCGGCATTTTTATGTTATATTATCCTTTAAATTTTTACGATCCGCAGATGGTATAGGTTCTTTGTTTGTCGCTAGCAGTCAAATCAGAGACCCAATCCGGACTTCCGCTATCCTGTATTACTACGATAGAAGCTCCTGCACCGCATGCCCCGGTGAGATCACCGGTAAATTCACCCAATGTTACGTCATCACCGCCGGTTAAAGTCCATGATGAATCTGTGGCGCTACCTTTTAAAAGATCCTGCGAATATGCCATGGCTAGTTGTGATGCACCCGCTGCAAAAGCACCTTCGATTGCCTTCTTTCTGGATTCTTCCATCATATCGAGATAACGCGGAATCGCCACAGCAGCCAGGATTCCCAGAATAACCAAGACAGCGATAATTTCAATCAACGTAAAACCTTTCTGATTTTTCAAAACACCTTTCTTCATATTTTTCTCCTTTCTTCGGTTATATTGTTTTTAAATTGTAATCTTTAATCCAGCAAACACCATGCCACTAAAGAAAAATATCCAATCTTTGACAAATTTACGTGTTAATTTTCCTATGGTCTTTAATTAACTTATTTTTTTTCTTTAATCAACTTAATTTTTCTCTAGTACATCGTGTTGGCATTATAATGGTTATTCAACTTTTGTTGCTTTATCTACAATTATTGTAGATTTTTGATGCCGTTTACATCGATTTGAAGCTTCTTAATTCTATGCCAGAGACTCCTCTGGTTAATTCCCAGAATACCTGCCGCCTTTACCTGAATGCCGCCTGCCTTTCTTAATGCCTCCATGATCATCTCTTTTTCCATTAAATTCAGTTTTTCATCAAGATGCATCGTTCCGTCATCGGTACCCGCCATCTCCTGAAAACTTTTTTCAGCAAGGACAGGCATATGCTGGGGTTTTATAATGCCGTCTTCATTTAATATGGAAGCCTGTTCCAGGACATTTTTCAGTTCCCGCACATTTCCCGGCCAGGAATAGTCAATGATACCTTTTAATGCTGAATTGGAAAGTCTCAACTTGACAGGCAGGGATTTCATAAAATGATTGGCCAATAAAATAATGTCCTCTTTCCGCTCTCGAAGCGGCGGGATATTGATGGAGAAGACATTTAAACGAAAGTAAAGGTCTTCCCGAAATGAACCATGTTTGATCATGTCCTGTAAGTTTTTGTTGGTGGCGGCAATAAAACGAATGTCCACCTTAATCATTTTGGTGCCGCCTACCCTTTCAAATTCTTTCTCCTGCAATACCCGAAGAAGCTTGGCCTGAGTATTGAGCGGCATATCGCCGATTTCATCCAGAAATACCGTACCGCCGTTGGCGATTTCAAATTTTCCCTTTTTCTGCTCTGTGGCTCCGGTAAAGGAACCTTTCTCATGGCCGAACAACTCACTTTCCAGCAACCCTTCCGGTATGGCAACACAGTTGATTTTTATGAACGGTTTGTCTTTTCTTTCGCTGTGTTCATGAATGCTGGATGCTATTAATTCCTTGCCGGTTCCGCTTTCACCGGATATCAGGACGGTTGAATCCGTTGGCGCGACTTTTAAAATTTGTGTAAAAATGTTGCGCATCGACGTGCTGGAACCCACGATATCGGGAAATAATTCTTCTGCTTCAACCTTGCCCAGAACCGTTGTCACATTTTCAAAAAATTCATTCATCCGGCTTGGATCTCCGCTGATATTGTTTTGTTCATCTTTTTGTGTTTTGGCAATAACAGGCATTTTTTGCGCCTTGTTGAAAAAATTTACAAGAGGGTTGAGCAACAGACGAAGCAGAATAAAACTTGTCGAAACGGCAAGAATAGATATTATCATAATAATATAAAGCAGATTGATAATATCTTTCCGGCCAAAATGATCCTGTGAATGAAATAATTGATAGGTTAGGATAACACCAAGAATGGCTATGCCTGTGTAGATCAAAGGAACTAACACATATAAGCTGATATAAACTTTCTTTTTTTTCATTTTAACCTTTGGGATTAAAAATAAAAAGAGACGTCCTTAAATTTTTTGCCGGCTGACATGCGAAGATTCACTGATAAATTTTTGCACGTTTCATTTAGGTTTTAATCATCTTGGTAAGATCCCACATCGGCATAAAGATGGCGAGCGCAAAAAAGCCCACGACCGCTGCCAGGCCGACGATCAGAATCGGGGTAATGGCATCGGAAAGTCCCTTCACCGCGTATTCAACCTCCGCATCATAATGCGAAGCAACGGCCCGCATCATCTCATCTATTTTGCCTGATTCTTCGCCAATGGCAAGCATGTCAATAACCATCGGTGTAAAATATTTAACCGATTTCAACGGGGTGGCAATACCGGCGCCTTCTTTAATTTTTTCACGGACATTGTCAAAAGCACGCGTCAATGCTTCGTTTCCCATGGTTGCAGAAAGGATGGTCAGAGACTGCATGATGGGAACGCCGCTGGTTTGCAATATGGCAAAGATGCTGGCAAAACGCGACAGAGCCGCCTTGGTAAAAACGGGACCGACGATGGGCATATCCAGTAAAAACGAATCCCTTACAAATCGTCCGTTACTGGTCTTGAAATAAAAATGCAACCCGACAATCAGGGCCAATACTATCCCAAAAATCAGATACCAGTAATTGGCAAGAACACCATATATGGACATGGATATTCTTGTCGGCCAGGGTAACGTCAAACCGGCCCGCACAAAAACATTTGCAAAGGTGGGCAACACAAAGGTTAAAAGACCGATAAAGGCACCGATCAGGGCAACAATAACAATCATCGGATACCGGAGAGCTGATTTGATATCAGCCTTAACTTTTGCTTCATGCTCAATGATGTATATCAATCGTTCAAGGACAAGCGGAACATTTCCGCTTATTTCACCGGCTCTGATCATATCGCAGTAAAGATTGTCAAAAATTTTGGGGAACTTATGCAAGGCATCGGAAAGAGACGATCCCTGATTAATATCCTTGACGATTTGGACGGTTGCTTCCCTGATGCTCGGATTTTCCGACTGGAATTCCAGGATGGATAAAATCCTTAATATTGGAATTCCCGCAACCAGCATGGAGTGGAATTGTTTGGTGAATAAAACCAGGTCGGACGGTTTGACCTTGCTTTTTCCCAGAGCCTT
>ERZ795049.6454-NODE-6454-length-10267-cov-10.883373_pt1 | contig 10267 bp, 8 predicted proteins | sample MGYA00375133_ERZ795049 | MGnify/ENA primary metagenome ERZ795049 (study PRJEB30178, sample SAMN05720147) | activated sludge metagenome | isolation source: anaerobic digester from wastewater treatment plant | place: Japan | collected 2015-04-20 ...
CTCCTCACCGGTATAGTAGGCCCACGCCTTCGGGTAGTGGTGTTGCATGATGGAGACGATATGCGCTCTCAACGCTTCGATGAGGGCAGAATCGGTGAGAGTATCATCGAGAAAGAGGGCGAGCAGGGCGGGATTCTGCTGCTCCATCAACGGGTACAGTGATGCATTCGTCCAATTATTCGTACTCATTTTCATAGAATACAGAGGAGGAATGCATCTGTCAATACTGGTATTTTAACCTTTATGATATATAGCTTTATATGGGTTTTCAAGGCATTTTAATAACAGTATTTATCGCTCTTGGTATACTTTTTTACCCCACTGACAACTTATTTCTATTCTTCAAGTTGTAACATGGAGGGCTTCGATCCGCTCCCGATTCTCCTCGATCCACCCCTTGATGGTTTCCTTCTCCATCACGGGGGCATGGATGCGATCGGTGTCCGTTTCCTTATAGAGGTCGGGGATGCGGTAGGTGTTCAGTCTCCAGAGCGGGACAGTCCCGATCATGGTCGAGACCCGCAAGAGATCAGAGCTCTGCATCGTCGGATAGACGGTGGTGCGCACCTCAAACGGAAGGGGCGAACCCTTGAGGAGGGAGAGGGTCTCCTCAACAGCCTCCCATCGGGCATGGGGGCCACAGACAACTGGGTACGCCTCTTCACTCGCCTTCACATCGAGGGCGATGTAGTCGAGGAGCTGTTGATCTACAAGGGAGCCCACCATCGTGGGGTTGCCGCCGTTGGTATCGAGCTTGACGGCATAGCCCAGCTCCTTGATGCGACGGATGAAGGCGGCCAAATCACTGTGGATGGTCGGCTCCCCGCCGCTGATGACCACACCCTCGAGCAGCCCCCGGCGCCGAGTGAGAAAGTCAAAAACATCGACCCCTTCCCTCTCCCCCTGGAGGGGGATGAGGGATCGGTTATGACAGTAGAAGCAGTCGTAGGGGCAACCCTGGGTGAAGAGGACGCAGGAGAGACGGCCCGGGAAGTCCAGGAGCGTGCTCCCCTGCACGGCGCTGATCGTCATCACGCTATGGCCTTGAAGAGTTTGCGCTCGCGGTACTCTTCCTTCTTGCCCTCGTGGAAGTCGGCCACCGGCCTGAGGTAGCCCACCACCCGGGTCCACACCTCGGTTTTGCGCCCGCAGTACGGGCAGACGGGCTGCTCCCCATCGAGGTAGCCGTGGTCGCTGCAGGTCGAGAAGGTCGGCGTCAACGAGATGTACGGCAGGCGATAGTGCTCGAAGACCCGTTTGATGAGGCGCTTGGCCATATTCGGATCGGCGATGCGCTCCCCGACGTAGAGGTGGAGCACCGTCCCCCCGGTGTAGGCGCACTGCAGGTCATCCTGGAGGTCGAGCGCCTCGAAGATGTCGTCGGTGTACCCGACCGGCAACTGGGTGGAGTTGGTGTAGTACGGCACCGCCTCCCCGCTCGTGATGATCTTGGGGTAGCGCTCACGGTCGAGCTTGGCGAGGCGGTGGCTCGTCCCCTCAGCCGGCGTGGCTTCGAGGTTGAAGTAGGATCCGTACTCGTCCTGGTACTCCGTGATGCGGCTCCTCAGCAGGTCGAGGGCTTTGAGGGCGAAGGCTTGGCCGCGCTCGCTCGTGATGCCGTCACGATCACCGAAGAGGTTCTGCAGCGCCTCATGCATCCCCACCACTCCGATGGTGGAGAAGTGGTTGGCCCAGTAGGCGCCTTCGCGCTCCTTGATGGGTGCCAAGAAACGGGCGCTGAAGGGGTACATCCCCCGCTCGGTCTCCCGCTCGATGACGGCCCGCTTGAGCGCGAGGCTCTCGGCGGCCAGATCGCTGAGGGCGGTGAGGCGGGCGAGGAAGTCCTCTTCATTCTCGGAGAGGTAGCCGATGCGGGGGAGGTTGAGGGTCACCACCCCGATGGAGCCGGTGAGCGGGTTGGAGCCGAAGAGGCCGCCGCCACGCTTGCGCAGCTCGGTGGTGTCGAGCCTGAGGCGGCAGCACATCGACAGCGCGTCCTCCGGACTCAGGTCACTGTTCACGTAGTTGGAGAAGTACGGGATGCCGTACTTGGCCGTCATCTCCATGATGGCGTCGACAACCGGGCTCTCCCAGTCGAACTCCTTGGTGACGTTGATGGTCGGGATCGGGAAGGTGAAGACACGACCGGATGCGTCGCCTTCGCTCATCACCTCACAGAAGGCGGTGTTGAAGAGGTCCATCTCCGCCTGGTAGTCGCTGTAGTGGGTATCCTTGGGCACCCCGGCGATGATGACGGGCTTCTCCTTCATCCGCTCGGGCACCACCAGATCGAGGGTGATGTTGCTGAAGGGGCACTGGAAGCCGACCCGGGTGGGGACGTTGAGGTTGAAGACGAACTCCTGCAGCGCCTGTTTGACGGAGGCGTAGCTCAGCCCGTCAGCCCTGATGAAGGGGGCACAGTAGGTATCGAAGGAGGACCAGGCCTGCGCACCGGCGCACTCACCCTGGGTGGTGAAGGTGGCGTTGACGACCTGGCCGAGGAAGGAGCGCAGGTGCTTGGCCGGCTTTGAGGAGACCTTGCCCTCCACCCCGCCGAAGCCCATGGTCAACAGCTGCTCGAGGTCCCACCCACAGCAGTAGGCGCCGTAGAAGCCGAGGTCATGGATATGGAGATCACCCTCCTGGTGGGCAGAGGCGATGGCGGGCGGATAGACCTCGCTGAGCCAATAGCGGCGGGTGAAGGCCTCACGGATGTAGTTGTTCATCCCGTTGATGGACTTCTTGGTGTTGGCGTTCTCCTGGATCATCCAGGTGCGGTCGTCCAGGTAATCGTCGAAGAGAGAGACGGTGGCGTCGATGAGGGCTTGCCCCTCACGCACCTTGCGCCGCTCCTCGCGGTAGAGGATGTACGCCTTGGCTGTTTCACTATAGCCGGCGTTCATCAGGTTCTTCTCGACGAGATCCTGGATCTCCTCCACCGTGATGGTGGACCGTCCCCCCGTTCCTGCCTCGTTGAGGACTGCGGTGGTGATGGTCTCGACCTCGACCGCCTCGCCGGCGGCCCGAGCGGCCTTCTGGACGGCGACGGCGATCTTCTGTCCATCGCAGAAGACGATCGTCCCGTCACGCTTGATGACGTGGGTTAGCATCGCGCTCTCCTTTGTAGCCGAGCGCGGACAGGGGACCTCAGAATAGAGATTCTTCGGGCGCCTTCGCCATGCTCCGTGGCTACGCTTTCATGCAGGGAGGTCTTCTGGCTCAGGATCGACGGAATGCTGCCCCTTCCCGGATTACTCCAGTGGTTCTGGCAACTTCCTCCCCTTCACAGCGGCGGGACCGCGTGGGCTTTTACCCAACTTCCCTGTCCTGCATGCACAAGATATAGTGTCGTTGTACTGTCTGTACGCTACAGATAGTAATGTGAACGCTCAGTCACGTCAAGTATGTTCTCACAAAAGTGCTCTTTCCTTGCTGAGGAAGTTGGGATACAATGGGGCCGATGCAAAAAATGGTTACGCTCAAAGATATCGCCACACGCCTCTCGGTGAGCACCGTCACCGTCTCCAAGGCGCTCTCCGGCAAGGAAGGCGTCAGCGATGAACTGCGCCGCCTGATCGTTGAGACAGCCAAGGAGATGGGGTACCGCAAGAACCTGGCCGCCAAGAACATGCGCGACGGCAAGTCCAACAACATCGGTATCCTCATCAGTGAGCGTCACCTGCAAAACGATGATACCTACACCCGCCTGCAGCAACAGATCAGCAAGCAGCTGCTCGAGCGAGGCTACTACGCGATCACCGAGTTGGTCAGTGCACACGACGAGGAGCTGGGAACTGAGCCGCGCCTTTTGGTGGACAACAAGGTCGATGCCCTCATCCTCCTGGGCCAGATGCGCCTCTCCTACGTGCAGATGGCCCGTACCTTCTCCCTGCCCATCCTCTTCGTGGATTTCTTCTACGAGAACCTGCAGGCGGACGCGGTCATCTGCGACAACCTCTACGGTGGGTACACCCTGACCAGCCACCTCATCCAACTGGGACACAGCGCCATAGCTTTCGTGGGCAACCCGATGTTCTCCACCGTGGTGATGGACCGCTACCTCGGCTACTACAAGGCTCTCATGGAGAGCGGCATCGCCTTCGAGCAGAGCCAGATCATCAACGACAGCGATGAGTTTGGCAATCGCCTCACCATTGAGGCGCCCATCGCCAATGTCAGCGCCTATGTGTGCAGCTCCTGTGAGAGCGCCTACCGCCTCATCCAGATGCTCCAACAGCAAGCCATCGAGGTGCCGGCCCAAGTCTCGGTGGTCGGCTTTGATGAAGATCTCTACGCCTCGCTCTCCAGCCCCCCGCTGACGACCTTCAGCGTCGACTCGATGGTGATGGCCCAAAGTGCTGCACAAGCAATCATCACGAAATTGGAGAATTCCCACCCTCAATTAGGAAGAATGACCATCAGCGGACAGCTTCATGTTCGCAACTCCTCGGGACCCATTCGGCCCAAAGAGTGGTCGCTCTTGAACCGATTCGGTTGATAATTCATTCTCATACAACTATCTAATACTCATGTCTCAGCTTAACTTCTGAGTTTGTTTTATTTTTACCATAAGATTGACATCGCTTTTTTTTCATATAAGCTAAGTATTAAGTTAACCTTAAGCTTAAAGGAGAAAATTGTATGAAACGGTTTGTAATCTCTCTCTTGTGCATTAGTGTGCTTCTCAGTGGAGCCCTCTTTGCCGGAGGAAAAACAGAGAAAGCCCCCGCCGGACCACAGACGCGTGACGTCTCGGCGATGAAGGCAGTGGACAAGAACGTCACGATGACTCTTACCTTCTTGACCCACAAGCAAGGTATGGAGGATGAGTTCGATCGCTACGACAAGGAGTTCAGGAAACAGTATCCGAACGTCACGGTTGTCTATGAGCCGATCGGGGACTACAAGAACAACATCGAGATTCGCTGGACCAGTGGAGACTGGGGCGACATGTGCATGATCCCGCATATGTTCATCGGTGAGCCGCAGCTTCCCGGCCTCTTCGCCCCCCTGGGCAAGGTCGCCGACTTTGAGAAGAAGTACGAGTTCGCCTCGGCCTTTTCCTTCGAGGGCGATGTCTACGGCATCTCCTCCACCGGCACCGCCTACGGTGTGCTGTACAACAAGCGCATTCTCCAAGAAGCAGGGGTGACCGAATTCCCGAAGACTCCGGATGAGTTCTTCACCGCCCTACGCAAGGTCAAGGCGAACACCAACGCCATTCCCCTGTACGTGAACTACGGAGCAGGCTCGCGCCTCGCCGACTGGGAGTGGAACGCCCGCGGAAGCCTCACCGGTGATGGCGACTACCGCAACAAGTTGATCTACATGGTCGACCCCTTCTCCCCCGGCAAACCGTACTACACCGTCATGAAGATGCTCTACGACGTCGTCGCGGAGGGTCTGGTGGAAGAGGATCCGGCTACCTCGAACTGGGACACCTGCAAGAACCTGCTCGCCCAGGGCAAGGTTGCCGCCACCGTCATCGGATCATGGGCAACCTTCGACACGCAGAAGGCCGCCGACGATGCCTCCGACATCGTCTTCGCCGCCTTCCCGTGGAACATCGATGGCCAACAGTACGCCACCATTGCGGCTGACTACGCCTACGCCATCAACAAGAACATCAGCGATGAGCGTTACCAGGTCGCCTTGGACTACGTGACCTTCCTCACCGAGAAGTCCAACTTCTCCTACTGGTCCGGTGGAATCCCCATCGTCAAAGGAGACGCCTACCCGGCAACCCTCTCCAACCTCCAGGAGAACAACGTGATCTTGGTACTGGACAATCCTCCTCATCCCGAAGACATCGGTCTCTTCGATGAGCTGAGCAATGAGAGTGAACTCTACCTGGGCAAGTACTATGAGAAGGCCCGCATCGTCGAGGCCGCCATGGGACAGACAAAGGAGAGCTTCGACTCGATCATGCAGGATTGGAACAAGCGCTGGACAGAAGCCCAGATCGCAGTGCTTGGCAAAGATTACGCTTCAAAGAGCACCTACTAGGTGAACCTCTCTCTTTGACTTGGGATTCCGTGCTCTCCCGCCTCTGGCGGGGGAGCCATCATCGATGAGCAAAAAGCGCTATGGAAAGTACAGAAAAAACACGATTGCAACACTTCCTCGATCGAAGGGAGACTCAAAAATGGCTGGTGGTGATCACCTTCTCACTGGTGCCGATGGCCCTCTTGGTCACCTTCACCTACCTCCCCTTCCTCAAGATGATCCAATTCAGCTTCTATAAGATGCGCTACATCGGTCCGCGCACGTTCATAGGGTTGAAGAACTACCGCGATGTCTTCTCGCGCACCGACACGATCGCAGCGCTGCTCAACAGCTTCTACTACATGGGGGCCGGGGTCATACAGCTCTCCCTGTCGCTCTACTTCGCCACCATCCTCAGCTTCAAGGTCCGCGGGGGCAACTTCTTCAAGGCGACCCTCTTCTTCCCCTACTTGGTCTGTGGTATCGCCATGGGCTTCATCTTCCGATACTTCTACACCCGAGGCATGGTCCTCGACTCGGTGCTCGGCCTCATCGGCTTCGACAAGGCGTCGTTGCCGTTCTGGCTACGTGAGCGCTCGATCAACAACTACAGCATCGCAGCGACCTCGATCTGGCGCTATATGGGCCAGTCGATGGTCCTCTTCATCGGGGCGATCCAATCGATCAGCCCGGAGTTCTATGAGGCGGCCGAGATCGATGGGGCGAACCGCTTCCAGCAATTTACCCACATCATCCTGCCGATGCTCAAGCCGATCATCACCCTCAACGTGCTCTTGATGGTCAAAGGATCGTTCAGCGCCTTCGAGGGCCCGTACGTCATCACCAACGGGATGAACGGAACGGCGACCTTCGTGGTATTGATGCACCAGCTTGCCCATGAGGCGGGCAAGGTTGGCCTCGCCTCCGCGATGGCCATCGTGCTGCTCGCCATCATCCTCTTGGGGACACTTGCCCAAAAGGTCATCTATCGCCTCATCGTAGGCGAGAAGCGGGAGGCGATGCTATGAGCGTCAAGCGACTTACCCCACTCAGCGTCCTCACCTACATCTCCCTCATCATCGGCGCCTTCATCTCTCTCCTGCCCTTGGTCACCGTCCTGTTGGCCTCCTTCAAAGGGGTGAAGGAGTTCGGTGTCTCGGGAGCATTGGACCTGCCCAACAGCTGGCTTTACCTGGACAACTACATCACCGCCTGGACCAAGGCGAAGATGCCCCTGGCTTTCTACAATACCGCCATCATCCTCCTCTTCACCCTGCTCGGCTCGGTGATCACCGGCACGATGGTCGCCTACGTGCTCAACCGCTTCACCTTCAAGGGTCGGGGCTTGATCAAGGGGGCCTTCCTTTTGGCGAATCTCATCCCAGGTGTCACGATGCAGGTCTCCACCTATCAGATCATGACGAGCCTCGGCCTGGTGAACTCGATCCCGGGCATCATCATCCTCTATACCGGCACCGACATCATCGCCATCTACATCTTCTTACAGTTCTTCGAGTCCATACCCCGCTCCCTCGATGAGGCGGCATTCATCGATGGAGCGTCATACTTCACCATCTTCTTCAAGGTGCTCTTCCCCCTCATCAAGCCGGCGATCATCACGGTCCTGATCCTCAAAGGTGTGGCAACCTACAAGGAGTACTATCTCGCGAACCTCTATTTACAGTCCAAGACAAGGTATGTCACAATTTCAACATCGCTGTATACCTTCACCGGAGAGTATGGCAACCAGTACAACTATATCTGCGCAGGGGTGATGATCACCATCCTTCCCGCCCTGGTAGCCTTCCTCTTCCTCCAGCGATATATTTACAGCGGCATTGCCAGAGGAGCGGTCAAGGAATGAACAGTGCATATGCGACAGAGGCGAGCGACCACCTCAAGACAGTCATCATCCCCTTCTGGAAACGCCTCAAGGATGAGGTCAACGGTGGCTATTTTGGCCGGGTCGATTTTGATTTGACCTGCCTCAAGAAGTCGCCCAAGGGCATTGTACAGACCTGTCGGATCATCTATTTCTTCAGCGAGGCAGCGATGGCCTACGAGGATGAGGAGCTGGCTGCCTACGCGGACCACGCCTTCCGCTTTCTCCTTGCCCACGGCTTTGATGAACAGTACGGCGGACTCTACTGGTCCCTCGCCTACGATGGCATGGTCGAGGATTCGACCAAGAGCAGCTTTTGCTTCGCCTACGGAATCCTTGCCCTCGCCTCCTACTGGCGCCTCAGAGGTGATGAACGGGCGCTTGAACGAGCGTGGCAGCTCTACCGACTCACCGAGGAACATTTTGCCGACACGGTAGGGTACAAGGAGGTCCTCTGCCGGGATTTCTCCTCTGACCCCGACACCGCCGGCCTCTTTAGCAAGGACTCCTATAGCGGAGCGAAGATGATGAACACCCCCCTCCACCTCCTCGACGCCTACCGGGCGCTCCATCAGATAACCGGTGAGGCCGAGGTGCTGGTCAAGATGGAGGAGATCATCTCCCTCTTTGTCACCCACATCTTCGATCCCCGCGACAACTCTCTGATCATCTACTTTGACCAAGAGATGCAGCGGGCCAACACATATCGATCCTATGGGCATGAGATCGAGGCGAGCTGGATGCTCGCCGACTCTGTCGAAGCCCTTGCACCGAGTGACAACACCCGCAAAATTCTGGAGATCTGCGACATCCTGGCAAACCAGGTCTATCACGATGCCTACAACAATGGCTCGGTGATGGATGAGACGCACAATGAAAAAGCGAGAAAGCGACGAGGGCACTGGGTCCAAGCCGAGGCGGTGCTGGGTTTCATGGCCGCCTACCAGCGCACCCCTGCACACGAGCACTACCGCACCGCCGCAGAGGCGATCTGGCACTTCATCCAAGAGCACCTGGTCGATAGGCGCCCCCAAGGGGAGTGGCTCTACCGCGTCGATGCAAGCGGGGCGGTCACTGAGCCGTATGCGGTGGTCTGGCCATGGAAGGGTCCGTACAACAATGGACGGATGTGTCTGCGCCTGATGAAGGGGTCGCGCCTGCAATGAGCTATTGCTACGAAACACACCTTCACACCAAGGAGGCCAGTGCCTGTGCCCGTTCATACGGGGCACAGTACATCGCCGTCTACAAGCGCCTTGGCTACAGCGGCATTTGCGTCACCGACCACTTTCTCAACGGCAATACCGCCATTGACCGCAGCCTGGGATGGGAGGAGCAGATCACTGGCTTCTGCCTTGGCTACGAGCGGGCCAAAGCGGAGGGGGACCGACAGGGACTATCGGTCTTCTTTGGCTGGGAACACGCCTTCGACGGCGATGAGTTCCTCATCTACGGATTGGGCAAAGAGTGGCTCCTTGACCACCGTGAGATGATGGAGTGGGACCAGCACACCCTCTTTGAGCAGATTGACCGCGCCGGGGGCTTGATGATCCAAGCCCATCCATTCCGAGAGCGCCCGTACATCAAAGAAGTCAACCTCCACCCCTACAGCTGCCATGGCTCGGAAGTCATCAATGGACAGAACACCATGGCGTGCAACCTCCGTTCTGAGGCGTATGCGAACACCTTTGCGCTCTCGCCCACCTGCGGCGGGGACATCCACACCATCGAAGAGGCCTCCACAATCTCCCAAGCCATGCTCTTTGACGAGCCACTTACGACGATCCATGACTTTGTCGACGCGGTCAAAGCGCAGCGTGGGTACCGACTCGGGGCCGCGCTTCCACCCATCTGCGACATCGGATCGCCATCGGTCCCGGTCTATCTCCATGACCGATATCAGAGGAAAATACCCTATACTCTGTGATGTGCTCGCCATCTTCATTGATGTTCAATGTCTGCGCGCGATATCGTCCCACCTTGTCAGCAGGGAGGGGGTACGCGTATGATTGGGTCAGGAGCGACCATCGTACGTCGATGATTGCAGCCAACAATAAAGGGAACACAGGAGAGTGCCACCTTGACTCTGAGGGGAAAAGGCCGTATCAATATATGAGTATATGTGAATATATCTGAGGTATCATGTTATCATTCTATGAACCGTCTGCTGCAGACAAACACCTGTTTCCCACCGACAGTCGCTACAGGGCCTACCAATACTACTACTCCTTCTCGGTGTTGTGGAAAGAAGCGGTAGGCCTCACCATCGCAAAGAGCGACACCGCCTTCTATCTGCACCTCGATGAGGATGACTGCTTCCTGCTCCCCGTCACCGACGATCTTGAGGCCGCCATGGCCGAGCTTGAGGCACACTGCCGGGAGAGCGGACAACGCTTTCAG
>ERZ795049.6457-NODE-6457-length-10259-cov-28.310172_pt1 | contig 10259 bp, 12 predicted proteins | sample MGYA00375133_ERZ795049 | MGnify/ENA primary metagenome ERZ795049 (study PRJEB30178, sample SAMN05720147) | activated sludge metagenome | isolation source: anaerobic digester from wastewater treatment plant | place: Japan | collected 2015-04-20 ...
AGACTACTAATTAACTACTAATTTATTACTAATTAACAGTAGCCTTATTTAGAATAACAACATTGTCGTCAATACTTGTTCTCTAATCACTGGATCATTAAACCTTAACTTACCAATCTTATAATAGTTTGCAACCTTTAACAACCTTGTCCTTCCAATGTTCTTAACCAATGTATAATCAACATCATGGTCTTTCTCACTAATTACATACATATAATTCTTATCTTCAACACTATTTCTTACCGTATATATTAAGTCTTTTTCCTTATCTATATAGAAACTAAACACCAAACCATCATATTTAATTGAACACATATACTTACTATTCTTCGTTTTCTTACTAATAAACTTTGTGTCCAAGTCCTTAAACCTATTCAATATCGCAAAGTCAAAGTACTCAGTCCCTTGTATCAATGCACCAAACTTACTATTCATCATCTTAATCACCATGTACTTGTTAAGATACATTTGCACTAAAACACCCTTCTTCTTAAAGTGTCTAATACCATTTGTAAACGGTTTAATCTTAAAGTAAGTCATATAAGGATTATTAAACTTAACACTATTACCAAGCATAAACACTCTTACACCTACTTTATGTCTTGCTATCGTTAACACAATACCATTAAGTACATCGGCTTCATTTGGTAGGTATGCCCTTCGTGTTCCTTCACTAATAAACTCATCAAAGACAATGTTATACACTTCCTTAAACTCTCTACTCTTATATAGTTGTGATTGTGCAAGTGCCAACACTTCTCCCGCCTTCTTATCATTGATATACAATTCATTACCTTTAATAAAGTATTTAATCTCACCATATTCACTATTCAAGTAGTCATTATCGGCTATTGCGTCAAAGAAGCCTTTTATGGCTTCTTGACTTTCATTTACTTGTCGTCTTAACCATATAAACTGTTTACCACGTTTAAGGAAGTTATCAACACACATCACCTTGAAAGCATAAGTCTTACCACTATTTCGCAAACCAATGATAAAATTATATAGAGCATTATACGACAAGACTGGTCTTACATCATACCAATGTCTTTTATTTTTCCACTCAATATACGCTTCCAAGTTCCATCTCATTAAAGTATTCTAACCGCCTTTAAGTATTCACTACTCAACGCCAACTGGTCATCGCCTTGCACTGATGGATTGTATGTGTATCTACTCATAATACCGTCATTCTCAATACGATATACAGTGTAATTAAAACCACTACCTTTTGATACAATAATTGTTTCACCAATCATAACCTCCAAAAAGAGGGAAGGTGTATCATAGTCTTTCATCAACGCCCCTTCAATATCTTCAACCTCATAAATATGTTTATTCTCAACTGCCATTATATAATACGTAAATGTTTGATTATGCGTTGGTAATGCCCACGGCTCGCCATTACCATAAGCACTACCAAACCCACCACCATTAAGTCCTTTATCACCTTTTGGACCTTGTGGACCTTGTGGTCCTTGTGGACCTTGTGGACCTTGTGGACCTCGTGGTCCTTCTTCACCTTGTGGTCCTTGTGGTCCTTCTTCACCTTGTGGTCCTTGTGGTCCTTCTTCACCTTGTGGTCCTTGTGGTCCTTGTGGTCCTTGTGGTCCAACATTAAGGTTTGGTAAAGTTTTAATATAATCAAAAACTAAAATGTTAAACTCTAACATCTTATTTACATACTCCAACATTGTATAACCTTTCGTAAAGTTTTGGTCAAAGACTTGATTGTATATTTCTCTTAATTCATTTGGGAGTTCGTCCACCATATTTTTAATTTTCATTTTATTTATTCTCCTTTAATATCTCTTAAACATCAACTTGTTAAACTCTTTCAAAAACATAATAATAACCGTTTGATACGTTTTAATATACTCACCAATCATTTCAACATCACTCTTGGTTTGTTTCTTGTTAACACTTTCCATTTCGCCAGTTGCTTCACTTTCACCTTCACCGATTGTAAACGCCGACGGTACTGCTTCATCACTCACTTGATTAGTAATTGGTGTCGGCATATGTTTATTCTCACTCTTGTTTTTTCCTTGTGTATTTGTAACACTGGTTGTCGTACTCTTATAAGTTGTATAAGCGTCAACAATCTTACTAAACAATGGATTATACTTCAATATCATTTCTTGCCACAACAATGTAAACTTCAACTTCCATTGTTCATACGTTTCAAAAGCAATTTCACGATAAGCGTAATAGTCAATAAATGCATTTTCCAGTCTTTCCTTACTAACACCAAGTGGTGTGTAATCAAAGTCAAAGATATTATATTTTTCAACAATGTAACCAATCGTCATTGTATATCTTGCATTATTCATCATCTTCTTCCCCTTCACTTTGTGATTTTTGTTTATCTTCATCACGTTGTTTTATTAAAAACTTATTGATATTAAGTTTAACATTGATACCAATTTTCTTCAAACTTTCAATAGCACTTTCACGCTCACTATTAAACGCTTCAAAGTTTATCAATATCACATCATCATTTTTATTCACTTCTGTTTCACCAATTTGCGCCTTCTTATCAATACGATTACTTTGAATACCTAACAATGTAAATACTCTATTTTCAAACGCTTCATACAACATCATCAACTTATCGCCTTTGTAATCAACATCACTGTTAAATACTCTAAACGGTTCACCTTGTCCCGTCTTACTTTCACTATCAAGGAAGAAAGCACCTTCACCGTCAATAACACTTTCCCACATTAACTTAAAAGTCAACATATCTTCTTCATTACCACTAAATACAAAAGGTACACGCACGGCTTTAACATGTTGTATAATTGATGTATCAACGTCAATCATATTCCTAATATCATCTTCAATCATATAACGTGTACTTAATCTTGACTTGTTATTATAAATAATCACGGCGTTTGTTTCATTAAGTCCGTGTACGGTTTGCCCGTTAGCCAATACGGCGGACCACTCAACAAACTGACGATAAATGCCAAGTTTACCAAAGCCAACGACATTACCAATTTTAACAATACCGTCTTTATCTCTAAATATTGTTGCCCAACCGTGATTGAATAGTAAGTGTTCAACTTCTCTACTCATCAAGTTGTTTGTCATCTTTGATACACCTTCAAACTCATAAGAGAAGATAGACGTTGCGGTGTTATAAAAGTAATCAATAATCTTATTAACACGTCGTGCCGTTTCTCTTATTGCTTTACGACGTTCATATCTATTCTTTTGTGTTTTAATTCTTGCCATAATTTCTCCTTATTGTCCACTTGGATTAAGCGACATTTCCCAATTCTCAAAACTATAATCAATAAGTCTAAATGTATTTGGGTTGCGATAGTGCCATATTGTCGTCCCATTTAAGTAAATACTTTCAATGATACGTCTTACGGCGTCTTGTGGTATCGCTTGTGGGTTTATTTCCACATAACTACATTGAATATAGTTGTAGTAATAACGACTTGTAAGGTTTGGCTTACGATACTCATTAACTAAATATCCTTGTTTCATTAGTAATTGATAAACACGCTCTTTATACTTATCATGTATTTTATATTTAGTTAGGTAGTATTTGTCCTTACCTTCCGCAATATCAATCATTAAAGTGTTTGCACTACTCTTTGTTTCATCTAACCTATTTTTATAATCATATTGTTTAGCACTTTCACTAACTATATTACCAACGCTACTCACTGTTGATCCAAGACCACCCGCGATTAAGCCTAAACCCATACCAAGACCACCACCACCAGTGAATACACTACTGGATATAAATGCACTACCAGCCAAAATAGAAGCAACACCAATAGCCGTTTTAGTTGCATTAACATTTTGCGTTGTTTGTATTTGTTCTCTATTGTTTTTCATATAATTAAGGTAAGCGTCATTAGATAACATTAACTCATTATTAAGTTTAGTACGCAAGTTATTAAACACATCATCATTACCATAATTAGTTACAACCACTTCATCGTAAGTCCATACATCAAGTGAGTTGTTAAGATATAATTTAACATCATCATTAAAGTTCTCATAATATAATGTTAAGTTTTCACTTTTACTACTTGATATTACGTGATATGTAAACTCACGTGTATCAAGTTTAGGTTCAAACGACATAGACGCATTATCATTGATATTAACTATATGAGATAGTAAAGGAAGTTTTATTTCACCAATTTGATAACGTCGTGTATTGTCCGTATAAGGAATATGCCGATATGTTTCAATTATCAACGCGTGGTAACGTTTGAGGTTGTTTGTGTCTTTTCTATATGATAGTGGTACCAACTGTACATATCTATTTGTGGGTAGAACCTTCATATCATCAACGGTAGAGATAACCATATCATCGTCGTCTTCCTCAACAATATCTAATCTAAAAGGTAAGTAATTTAATTTAATAATTTTAATAATGTTATCAAGTTTAGTGTCAAAGTTTTTAATATCAAACACACCTTCTTGTACATTAAGATGACCATTAAAATTGTTGTCAATTAAAAGGTCGTGTGCTCCATCATTACCTACATGGGAATTGTTACGATAATATACATCTTTATGTGTATCAATTCTTAACATCAAAAACATACGTGTATCTTGCAGGTTCATTCCATTGATAGATGTATCATACGTATATGGTGTACCACTATCATTATGGATAACTAAATATGGTGTAACACCAATGTCGGTCTTTTCACCATTTTTATACAGGTAGTAGTCATATCTACTTTGCTCTTCTTTAAGCATTTCACCAACTTCAAGTCCTTCAATGGTACGACTATAAATAGGTTTATAAACATTTGGTGTGGACGTTGTAGACCAACGGTCAACGTGTTCACGCTTAACAAAGGTGTCTAAAATATCGGTAACTGCTTTATCACCGTTTGGCTTAAAGAAGTATGTTTGCCAATAGTCAAGTTCATATCTAATAATAACCGTATCTTTATTCGTACGTTCAAGAGCAGTGATAAAAGCAAACCACTTAAAAGTCTTATCAACACGCTCATCAAACTCTTCAACATACATATAGTTATAACCACGTTCCAACATTTCATTATATGTTAAAACATCGGTTTCTAAGTCACCTTGTTCACGGTCTAATAATTTAGTAGTTTTGGCGTGTTCTATGAAGTTATTCATAAACCACGCACGTCGCTTCGTTTCAGTTTGAAAGTCAACGACGTGTGCGTATTTATTATTCCACATAACACTACCAAGATAAATAGTAGTGTTCATTTATTCTCCTTAAACTTCTTTGTGGTCAGTAAACGCTACATAGTTCACGGCGTCGCTTGTAACAACGTTTTCACCAAAGTGTTTGGTATAAACCACTTTAAGACTTGCACCAATGACATCAACACCCATTTCATTACGAGTAGTAATATAACGTACAAGTCGTTTATCGGTTAATATTGCATATACTTTACCAAGTGGATCACCAATGGTTAATACACTGGTATCAATACCAAAGTCGTCAACCACTTTAACATCAATGCCAAGTCCTAACAATTCTTTATTAAAGACGTTAGATAATGCACGTACGTTCATAATCGGTAATGCACCCGATTTAAGCAGTAAGACAAGATTTTCCTTTTGTGTTTGTTGTGGAATACCAAAGGTGTTATAGCCAACACGTAAAAATTGCATATCTTCAACAAGTGATTGAATTGCTAAAATAAACTCTTCACTTGTCGCTTTATCAATGATACAGTGTAAGGTAATTGGATTATTATCTTTGTCAACACCAAATTCAACAATGATGTTTGTTAAAAACTTTTCACCAACACCTTCTATTGTAGTTTTTGCATCAATTATAGTGTCTCTCCAATTGCAAACACCATATGTACTCCACTTTTCAGTGTCTTCATCATACGTCGCATGGTCACGTAATAACTTTTGTCCAATCGCAATCTTCTTTGCTTCGTATTTATAGTTTTTGAAGGTATCGTCAATACGAGCAATTTGTCGTGCCGTAAAACTTGCCGTACCTTCGGGGGAAGTAAACGCACGGTCAATTTCGGCTTTCAAAACTGGTAGTGTAATCTTCTTATCTTTACTACGAGTGTGATATGCCCGTTTAACGTCTACTGGTTCACTGTCAAACGGTGTTGCGTTTGGGTCGTAATCTTCTACAACCAACATATCATTGATATATTCTTCAACGGTTGTTCCGTTTGATAACACAACGTCATCAAACATTTCAAGGTGGTCAACAACATTACTTTGTAATGAGATTGTTAATCCAATCTTGTCTAAAAGTGTACTAACACTTTCATAGGTGGGTTCAAAGTCCGCACCTTGTTCGCCTAAACCTTCACGGATAATTTCGGTAAGGTCGGCTAAACTGTACTTTTGTCTTGCCATAATTTTTTTCTCCTTTATCTTTTATTTTTTAATTTACTGATTATGGTGTCAGCAACTTCATCTATTGTTGCGGGTTCTTTCTTGATCGTTGTATCTTTACTTCCCGCTACCGTCCTTGCGAATAAGTCGGCGTTTACTTGTTTAAGTCGTTTCGTTTCTTCAAGCAATTTTTGTGTAGTTTCACGTGCAGTTTCTAATTCATCTAATGCTTTATGCTTTGCTTCAACTTCTTGTGCAAGTTTAAGTTTTAATTCTTCAATGGTAAGTTCTTCCATTTACTTTTTCTCCTTTTCCTTTTCTTTAATGACTTCTTTTAGTTTGCTAACTTCTTCACTTTCAACGATTGCATTATACTCACTTAACACACTTTTTGAAATATCGTCTAATTCTTCCTTTGTCAGTTTCTTATCGTCTATTGCTTCATTAACTTCAATTTTGATATGTTTTATCGCTTGGATTAAGCGACTGATTAAAGAAAGTGATATACTAATAATAGTTAACACAAGGAATATATATTCTAACAGTTCACTTTGTGCTACTGTGAGTCCACTAATGCTAAATACTGGACCAAGAAGGTCGTTTATATTTTGTAATTTACGTTTCAATTTTCATTATTCTCCCTTCTCACTTTATTATAACATAATAATAATACTTTGTCAACTTCCTTACTTAATAATGTGAATACTTGGTATCAGTACCGCACCGCCTTTTACTTGACGCTGAATAAGTTTCTTATTGGTTTGATAGCCAACTTTGAAGTCGTCAATATGTTTGATGTCTTCACGTGCTTTCTTTGGAAGTCCACTCGCTACGATGTACAATTCGTCGTCGCCTTCAATTGTGTAAGCATAGTGCTTTGCTTTTAAGGATTTGAAACTTTCGTATCGCTCTTCAAACTTCCAAGCACCTAACTTCTTACTATCAACGTGTATCTTACTTTTCACTTCTTCTAATGTGATGTTGTGAAGTTTGATACTATCAGTGTCGCCGTAAACAAAGTGGTCGTAGAATAGTTGTGCCGTCCTTATCTCAACTTGACGGGCGTTCGCCGTTGTGAATACTGCAATCGGTATGTATTTTAGCCACTTGGTATAATACTCTTCACCAAAGATAAATGATAGTCTATCATCATTAAGTGTTGGTATCTTATCGCGGTTGCGTGGGTTTGTGCCAAACTTACCGTATAATGAGTTTAACATGTCTTTCGCAATTTGCCGTTCACCACCGACCGCCTTTTCTTTAATCTTTGCCCACTCATCAATGTATTCAGTAAATATATGGTTGTGCAACTTAAACTTCATGCCGTATAAATACTTTATATAATAAACTTCGTGGTGTTCAAAGAATAGTTCAAGGTCAAAATTAGTAAGTGTTAATTCAACAATGTTATTTTCCGTGTCAGTTAAAAACAAGTCATTTGTAAAGTGTCCTAAACTACTTGTCTGTAATTGTGGTAGGTGGTTATCTTTTAACTTAAATGATACTTCAATCGTTTGTATATAAAGTGGGTATTGTTCGTCGTATGTATATTTACCAGTAAAATATAGTGGTTTACCATACGGTAATGGTTTATTATACATACTTGCAGGGTAAAGACTATTCACATCAAACGCCAACACGTTATGTAATAATTTGCCTGTATGTCGTTTGTCGGCGTAAGTCCAACCACCTTTGTATGCTTTCTTGATGTATTGCCAATCTTCAAGTGGTAAAATTGGGAATAAATAATCAAACTGTTTTCGGCTAAACCTACGCTTGAAGTTATAATATGCGTCGCTTCCTAATGTCATTTTATGCATACCTTTATCTAACTTTTCACGTATTGCCATAGCCACTATAATTGTATCGCGGTCAACGTATGACCACTCTTCGTCAGTTGGTATATAACCTAACGGACGGTACATTTCATAATCAAAGTCGCCTTTACTCATTGGTAAATTGTATATCTCGGCTATCGTTTCTACTGATAGTGGTATTTTCTTGAAACTATCACGTATGTTTATTCTTATTACATAATTTGCTTTCTTTATTTTTAAGGTTATGCCGTACCATATACCCATTTCACTGATTAAAGTTTCAAACTCATTATTGCAGTCATCACTAAACTTCTTAACTGGTTTATAACCCTTTTTAAGTAGGTAGTTAACAATAAAACTCCCGTCAAACTTTAAGTTGTGGAAGTAAATAGTTGTTGTCTTATCACGTCTTGTCTTCGTTGCCCACGTGAAAAACTCTTCAATCGTTAACCCACGTTGCACAACCTTTAATGTTTCAACATCAGTTATTGACCACATAAAAACACGTGTTTCACCATCAATTTGGTACTGCTTAAAAGATGTTGTTTCAAAGTCCGCAACAAAGTATTTCATTTATTCTCCTACTTATAAAGGTCTTGTTTGTCCAGTGTGTCGTGTTTGAGTGTCCGTAAGTCCCATATTAAATAAAGTGTCTTGTATGTCGTTGTGAAGGGCGTTTAAGCCTTCTTGTGAAGCGTCGCTTGACACACCTTTGATAGCGTCAAACAAGTCTTTAAGTTTACGTGAAACACTGTCATAGTCAAAGTATATATAGTCAATTAGTCCTTCGTGGTCCATCGCTAAGCGGTGTGTTTTATACGCTGACAGGTTATTTATTGTATCTTCAAGAGCGTTTATTTGCTCGTTACTTAATATGCCAGTAAAGTTTTCGGTAATGGTTTGAATAAGGTTGTCCTTAAAGTTTATTATCTTATTGATGTTTATCTTTTCCTTGACCTCCATAAAAGATGTAATGTCGCTTTCCGTGATTGGTAATTCAATGTGGTGTCTCGTGCCTATGTTTATTTGCTTCCTAATTAACCGTTCAAGACGTTTAAGTTTGCGTTCAAGTTTGGCGGACGGGCTCTTATCAACTCGTCTTTTAATACGCATATATTTACCAATGTTAATTGACGCTTCAACGCTTCGTATCTTCGCCGTAGTGTCGTTCGCTAAACCACCAATTTTAATACGTTCGCCAACTTCCACGTTTAATTGTTTTTTGTAATAGTAAAGTTGGTCGTTTAGACGTTTCATTTTTCGTAGTTCATTATACGGTATGGTTAAACCGTGTTTAGTAGTGTAAGATGTGCGTTCTTTCAACGCTTGTTTAATACTTGCCATATCTTCTCCTTAATAGTAGTAATAAAGACCAGTTTGCACTTACTGGTCTTTTGTTTTTATGTTTGTTTACTTAAAACGGTAAGTCGTTTTTTCTTTTTGGACGTTCAACAACTTTTACGATGTCTTGAACATAAAGTCGTGGGTATCGGTACTTACGACTAATGTTCATTTGTGATTTTTCAACTTCAATAAAACAATTTTCCTTTGGTGCTTTTGCAGTTGCTTCTCGTACAAAGCGAACATCAAGTCGTTCGTTTGATTTTGTGAAAGTGTTGTATGCCAAGAAAGTTTTACCTTCCCAAGCAATTTCACGCACTTCAATTTCTAAAATAACTGTTTCTTTTACCATATCTTTCTTTCCTCCTTTGTGGCGTTGTACCTTTATATAATAAGTGGTTGTGCATTACCACTGATTATATTATATCATAAGTTAATAGTGTTATCAAGCGTTATGATTATGTGTTCCATATTTCTTTACCAGTTGTTGTATCAATGATTGATGTTATCACGTGTTCATAACCGTGTTCGTTTATGAGTTTACGTGTCGATACGTGTGTACAGTAAGCATAACATTTAATGTTATCACGTGTATAACTTACTTTGTATCGTCCTAAGTTAATGTTTTTCATTATGTTTCTTCCTTTCCTTTTTTCTTTTAATTTGTTTGTGTCTTACCACATTGGTTTATTTTTTTTTCATTGACTTTGCTTATTACACCTCCTCATAAAACATAACTTTACTAATTGTCGCCCTTGCTACATATTT
>ERZ795049.6458-NODE-6458-length-10257-cov-3.743090_pt1 | contig 10257 bp, 7 predicted proteins | sample MGYA00375133_ERZ795049 | MGnify/ENA primary metagenome ERZ795049 (study PRJEB30178, sample SAMN05720147) | activated sludge metagenome | isolation source: anaerobic digester from wastewater treatment plant | place: Japan | collected 2015-04-20 ...
GACGGGCAAAGATCGAGATCAGCGATGAGCCAAAGGCGAAACCAATCAGCGGGTTCAGTTTGGCCGCTGTGGTTGCACCGTCTGGCACCAAAAACCAGTAAAAGCCGGTGACACCCAATAACCCAAGCCCCACCACCAGCATGCCGGTGATGGCACCGCCACGAAAGGCCACGTCAAGGGCCGGTCCAATGCCTTTGGTGGCGGCCTGGGCAGTGCGCACGTTGGCGCGCACCGAGACATTCATGCCGATAAAGCCACAAGCACCCGACAGAACGGCACCCACCACAAAGCCAATCGCACTCAAACTGTCCAGAAAGACGGCAATCAAAATGGTCAGCACTACGCCGACCATGGCGATGCTTTTGTACTGACGCGCCAGGTAGGCGGCAGCACCGGTTTGAATGGCGGCGGCGATTTCCTGCATGCGCGGGTTGCCAGCGTCTTGGGCGAGAATCCAACTTCGGGCCCAAAAACCGTAGCCTACGGCAATCAAGCCGCAGATGAGCGCGAGTATTAGCGCTGCTGAGTTGCTTGTCATGTGATGAAGCTCCTGAAGTGTTGTTTCGCCGGGTTGTGGTGCAAAACAATTGGCACCACCGCTGCGTTGCTTCCTCGTCAAAGGCCGCCTGGGTGACGGACGGCGGTGGTGATTGGCCAACGGTTGCACTTTAACGCTAAAACAGCGGTTTTTTCCGTTGCGCAAGTGGTGAGTAAGCAAAATCAGGGTTAATCCTCGGTGTTGCCGAATTCACTCACTACCAAGTTTCACCATGTCTTTAGATAACGTCACCCCCGGTGCCAATGCCCCTGAAATGTTCAACGTGATCATCGAAATTCCGATGAACGCCGATCCGGTGAAATACGAGGTTGACCACGATACCCATGCCATTTTTGTTGACCGTTTCATGAGCACGGCCATGCATTACCCGACCAATTATGGTTATGTACCCCACACCATCAGTGGTGACGGCGACCCGGTCGATGTGCTGGTGGTGACACCCATGCCCTTGATTCCCGGTGTGGTGGTCACGTGCCGCGCCATCGGCATTTTGAAGATGGAAGACGAAGCCGGTATCGATGGCAAAGTGCTGGCGGTGCCAATTCCAAAGATTTTGTCGCTCTATTCGCGCTGGAACAAGCCGGAAGACCTGAGCCCGACCCGCCTCAAGACCATTGCCCACTTTTTTGAGCACTACAAAGACCTCGAAGACGGCAAGTGGGTCAAGATTCTGGGCTGGGAAGGGCCTGAGGCCGCCAAACAGGAGATCATGGAAGGCATCGCCAACTACCAGAAGTCCTTGGTGTGATTTTTTGCCAGTAGCCCTTATGGAATAAGCGCTGCCAGCTATATATTTTGAAGCGCCCGCTGGCTTGTGCCAGTGGGCGTTATTGTTTTGGCTTGGTGCCAATTGAGGAGTGGTGGATGAAATTACTGCGTTATGGGCCCTTGGGCCAGGAAAAGCCTGGGGTGCTCGATGAGTTGGGGCGGGTGCGGGACTTGAGTGGGGTGGTGGCTGATGTGGCTGGCGAGGTATTGTTGCCGCAGAGTCTGGCGCGCTTGCGCGCGCTCGACCTGGCATCTTTGCCGCTGGTGGCTGGTCTGGCGCAGCAGGATTTGCGCTTGGGCGCCTGCGTCAGCCAGGTCGGCAAAATCATCTGCATCGGACTGAACTATGCCGACCATGCGGCTGAGTCGGGCGTGTCGGTACCTCCCGAGCCGGTGGTGTTTGGCAAATGGACCAGTGCGCTGATGGGGCCCGATGATGCCGTCCAGATTCCGCGCGGTTCACTCAAGACCGACTGGGAAGTGGAACTGGCAGTGGTGATCGGGCAGGGCGGGCGCTACATCGCGCAGGCCGACGCGATGAGCCATGTGGCGGGCTATTGTGTGATGAACGATGTTTCCGAGCGCGACTACCAGCTCAACCGCAGCGGTACCTGGGACAAGGGCAAGGGCTGCGATACGTTCGCGCCGCTTGGTCCCTGGCTGGTGACGGCCGATGAGGTGCCTGATCCGCAGGCGCTTGCGCTCTGGCTTGAAGTCGATGGCAAGCGTTATCAGAACGGCAGCACCGGCACCATGGTGTATCAGGTGCCGTTTTTGATCAGTTACCTGAGCCAGTTCATGAGTTTGCAAACCGGGGACGTGATTTCAACCGGCACGCCGCCCGGCGTTGGCATGGGCCAAAAGCCGCCAGTTTTTTTGCGCGCCGGGCAAACCATGCGCCTGGGCGTGCAAGGGCTTGGCGTGCAGACGCAGCGGGTCGTGCAGGGGTAAGTAGCAGTCCGTTGTTGATGGGGCGATGTGCTGGCAGCTCAGGCGAGGCACATGCGCTCAGACAGAGGGCCTCATACCCGCTTCGCTTTGCGAAATCGGCCCCCTGCCTGAGCGAACATCACCTGAGAAGTTGATGGGGGTCATCGTCAATACGGTTTCGGGCTGCGCACCAGGGTTAGAAGCCCATTGGGTTTGACGGACCCTTCAACGGTTCCAATGCGGCGTAACCGGACGGTTGGGGCAAAGTGGTGGCTTGAGGCGATTTCCCCAAACTGGCCATTGCCGTCGCCGGTCCAATTCTGTCATTTTGTAGGTCTCAAAGCTCGGAACCTGTCATGCGAGGGTGACGATCAGTTTTCGGCGGTGGACGTCGGCACCGCAGCGGGAACTGTCGTACGTGACCGTCAGCTTTCGGGCAACCCAATTTCTTGATTTGAGGTGCCTGTCAACCGCCATCCGTAGCGGTCGTCTACATGCCCAAACCCGTTGGCCACTGTTGTGGACAACCGTGATTGAGCTTCTGCCCTAGAAATCAGCAAGCTCACCTCGTCAATACTGGCCGCAATATTTGCTGCCCGACTTCTGAGCAGATTTGCACTTTGTCCAGCGAGATGCATCAAGCATCCGGAAAGCGCCTATGCATGGACAACCGGTCGCATGCCAAATGGCGGAGTCCCAGCCCAGCTTCGACCTACCCATCACTGAGATATTTATCTACTTCTGAATGCGAAGACATTTCGAAACGTTTGCGCAAAGTGGACGACTAGAATAGCTTTTGAGGTGTACAAATTAGTAGCAAACCCGATACCACCATCCTGATTGTTGATGACTCGCCCGAAAACCTGGTCATCCTAAACGACCTGCTGCGGCCGCACTACCGGGTCATTGCCGCAGACTCGGGTGAAACCGGGCTGCGCCTTGCAGCCAGCCAACCGCCGCCCGACCTGATCCTGCTTGACGTGATGATGCCCGGCGTAGACGGTTACGCAGTACTGGCGCAACTTCAGGAGAATCCCGACACATCAGAGATCCCCGTCATGTTTCTTACGGCCCTGGCCGACCCGCAGGACGAAGAGAGGGGGCTTGAACTCGGTGCCGCCGATTACATCAACAAGCCCATCAAACCTGCGGTCGTGCTGGCACGGGTCAGCACACAGCTTGAGAACAAGCGGACGCGCGACTGGATGAAAAACCAGAATGCAGCGCTTGAAGCCGAGGTGTCGAGGCGCGTGGCTGAAAAGCATGCTTTGCAAAGCCAACTGCTGCAATCAGAAAAGCTAGCCTCGATCGGCCTGCTGGTCGCGGGCATCGCGCATGAAATCAACACGCCGGTCGGCTTCGTGAATTCCAACCTGGGGACCCTGCGGGACTACGCTGACGACTTGCTCAATGTGCTGGGACATGTTGCCGATGCGTTGGAGACAGACGTGGTTCTGTCACGCGAGTGGGTGCGCCTGATGCGCGAGCGCTTGAAGGACATCGATTTTGAATATCTGCGCCAAGATTTGCCCAATCTGCTCACCGAATCGCGCGATGGGCTTGATCGGGTCAAGAAGATTGTTGCCGATCTGAAGAATTTTGCCCATGTTGATTCCGACGAATGGCAAGCCGTCAATCTCAATGCCGGTCTTCAGAGCACATTGAACCTGGTCTGGAACGAGTTGAAATACAAGGTCAGCATCGACAAGAACTTCGGCGACTTACCCCTGGTGAATTGCAATCCGGGCCGGATCAATCAGGTGTTCATGAACCTCTTGGTCAACGCCGGGCAAGCCATCACCAAGCACGGTACGGTCACGCTCAAAACCTGGGAAGATGGCGGACTGGTGCATGTCATGGTCCGCGATACCGGTTGCGGGATTCCCGGCGATTTGCTGGGTCGGATTTTCGACCCCTTCTTTACCACCAAGCCCGTCGGCACGGGGACGGGTTTGGGTTTGTCGCTGGCCTGGGGCATCATTCATGGCCATGGCGGTCGCATTGATGTCGATAGCACCGTTGGCATTGGCACCACCTTCACCGTCATTCTGCCGGTGGCGGGTCTGGCAGGTGCGGCCGCTGACTGATTCGGACCCGGTGATTCCTGATGAAAGTTGCCTGAACCGTTTGAAAACCAACACGTTCAGGCTTAACATGGTAGCCCATCCTACGTATGCCAGATGTCAGTCAAACCCGACACCGCCCTCCTGATTGTTGATGACTCGCCCGAAAACCTGCTCATACTTAACGACCTGCTGCGGCCGCACTACCGGGTCATTGCCGCAGACTCGGGTGAAACCGGGCTGCGCCTTGCAGCCAGCCAACCGCCGCCCGACCTGATCCTGCTTGACGTGATGATGCCCGGCGTAGACGGTTACGCAGTACTGGCACAGCTTCAGGCGAACCCCGGCACGGCGGACATTCCCGTCATTTTTCTGACGGCCATGGTTGATACTCAGGACGAAGAACGCGGGCTGGCTCACGGCGCTGCAGATTACATCAGCAAGCCCATCAAACCTGCCGTTGTGCTGGCACGGGTCCGTACCCAACTTGAAAACGCCCAAGCCCGCCGCTGGCTGAAGAATCAGAACGTCTTGCTCGAAGCCGAAATTAGCCGCAGGATGATCGAAAACGACCTTACCCAGCGTGTCAGTATCCGTGCGCTGGCGCATCTGGCCGAAACCCGCGACCCCGAAACCGGCAACCACATTTTGCGCACCCAAGGCTATGTGCAACTCCTGGCGAACGTGTTGCCCCAGCATCCCCGCTTTGCCGCCACCCTGAGTGATCGCTACATTGACCTGTTGAGCCGGTCAGCACCTCTGCACGACATTGGCAAGGTGGGCATACCCGATCACATCCTGCTTGAACCGGGCAAGCTTACGCCTCAAGAAATGGAAGTCATGAAGACACATGCCATTTTGGGCAGCATCGCCATCGAGCAGGCCGAGCAAGACATCGAGATGCACTTGCTATTTCTCGCCTTGGCCAAAGAAATTGCCCACTGGCACCACGAAAAATGGACGGCACAGGCTATCCCGACGGCTTGGTGGGCGATGCCATTGCGCTGTCTGCACGCCTGATGGCCGTGGCCGACATATTTGATGCCTTGATTTCGACGCGTATCTACAAACCAGCGCTGCCCTATGACACCGCGCGCGAGATCATTGCCACCGGGCGCGGCCACCATTTTGATCCGGACATCACCGATGCTTTCCTGGCCAACTTTGGCGACTTTGTCGCCATTGCCCAACGCTATGGTGATGGCGGCTGAGCGCTCAACCGACAGGCAGAAAGGCGACAACCCATGAAAGTCACCACGCTGGATTTGATCGTTTTCAAAGAAGTGGATGTGGCCGTGCTGCTCATCATCTTTGCTGAAGCGCCAACGACACAGAGTTTGCCATGATCCATCTGGATATGCGCACCGTCGTTTTTCTTGCGGCGATCAGTTATCTGGTCTGCGCGGTGTTCGTCGTCCAGTTGTGGCGGCAGAACCGCAGTCGTTTCGACGGCATGGGTTTCCTGGTCCTCAACTTCGTCCTGCAAACCGTGGCGCTGGGCCTGATCGTGTCGCGCGGCACCATCCCCGACTGGATATCCATCTTCGTCGCCAATGTCCTGTCGATGGCGGGCGCGTTGCTGTGCTACATCGGGCTGGAACGATTTCTGCGCAAACCCGGGCCGCAACTGCACAACTATCTTCTGCTGGTGGTCGCCAGCTTCGCTTTGGGAATTTTTTCCCTGGTCCATCCCGATCTGCCCAGTCGTACGCTGGTCTTTGCGGTGTTTTTACTGATCGTCTGCGGGCAATGTGTGTGGCTCCTGTGGCATCGGGTCGAGCCGACGCTGCGCCCGCTGGCATTGGGCACCGGCATGGTATTTGCTTGCTATTGCCTGCTCAGCATCGTCCGCATCGTCGGCTATTTTTCCGGCGCGATGGGTTCGGGCGACTATTTTCAGTCCGGCACCTTCGATGCACTGGTCATCGTGGCCTACCAGACCCTGCTCATCCTGCTGGTCTATAGCTTGCTGCTGATGGTGAACCGGTGCCTGGTCATGGAAATCACCACCCAGCAAGACAAGTTCGTCAGTGCCTTCCAGTTGGCGCCCTACGCCATCACCCTGACACGGCTGTCCGACGGCATGATCATCGATGTGAATGATCAATTCAGCGCGATCACCGGCTATCACCGCGCTGAAGTCGTCGGCCAATCGACCATCGGCCTGCATATCTGGGAACACCTGGAGGACTGCACTGACGTGACCGAAGCCCTGGCAAAGGACGGCAGGGTCCAGGCGCGCGATGTGAGTCTCCGGACCAAGTCCGGGGCATCGGTCGCGGGGCTTATTTCGGCAGAAATCGTTGTCATGGACGGCGAACGCCACGCCCTGTCCTGCATCATCGACATCAGCGAGCACAAACGCTTGGCTGTGGCGCTGCACGAAATGCAAACCCTGCTTGGCGAGGCCGAAGCCGTGGGGAAAGTCGGTGGCTGGGAATTTGATATGGATACCAGGCTGCAAACCTGGACCAAAGGGGTGTACGACATCCACGAACTCGATATCACCGACCAGCCGACAGTGGCGCAAGGCATCAATTTCTACACACCCGAGTCCAGACCGATGATCGAACTGGCGGTGCAGGGAACAATCAACCGGAGCGAACCGTTTGATCTGGAACTGGAAATCATGACCGCCAAGGGGAATGTTCGCAGCGTCCATGCCATCGGCAAGTGCGATCCGGCGCGACGAAGAGTTTTCGGTTTTATTCAGGACATCACCGCGCGTAAGCAAGCCGAGAATGCGCTGCGCGAAAGCAGGGAGCTTTTAGTCCATGCATTTAGTAGAAGTCCCCTGATGCACTCGCTCAGCGATCTCTCGACAGGAAAATATCTTGAAGTCAATGACAGCTTTTGCAGGGTTTCCAAATTTAGCAGAGAAGAAGCCGTTGGCAAGACAGCAATTGAGCTTGGATGGATCAGCAAGGATGAACGGACGCGGATGATGCAGGAGGTGCTGCAAGGTGGGTGCGTGAATGGTATGGAACTTGCCCTTCGGAGCAAGAATGGCCAAAACATCATTGGCAGATATTGGGGTACCGTCATTCATGGCACACAAGGGGACAAACTCTTTTCGGCTGCTGAAGACATCACCGAGCGTAAGCAGGCTGATCAGTTGTTCCGGGAGAGTGAGAAGAAATACCGGAGCCTCGTTAACAACCTCTCAGCCGGCGTGGTGGTTCACAATGCTGATACATCGGTGTTTCTTGCCAATGCGGCAGCAGCCTCCCTGCTCGGACTATCTGAAGAACAGATACTGGGGATGACTGCCACGGACCCCTACTGGTGCTTCCTTTATGAAAATGGGGCACCCATGTCCGTGCAGGATTTTCCGGTCAATCAGGCAATGGCTTCCAAGACGGGAATCCATGATTGGGTCGTTGGCGTGAAACGTGCTGATCGCACTGAACCTCTCTGGCTGCTTTGCAATGCCTCGCAGATACGCGATGAAATGGACAATCTTGTTCAGGTGGTTGTGACATTTATCGACATCACCGAGCGCAAACAGGCCGAGGCCCACAGCCGTGAAAGCGAACAGCGGCGTGAAAGCGAACAGGCCGACGCACTCGAAGCCCAGCGCCAGGCGGCCCTGACGGCGCGGAGCCTGATGGAAGACGCGCTCGCCGCGCGTACCCGGGCAGAGGAGGCGGCTGCGACGCTGGACAAACAGCTTGACGAACTGCGCCGCTGGCAGCAGGTGACGCTCAACCGCGAGAGCCGCATCCTGGCCGTGAAGAAGGAAATCAACGACCTGCTCGCGGCGCATGGCCAGCCGCCGCGCTATCCAAGCGCGCTCGATGACGGGGCGCAAAAGTGAACGTCCACCCTGCATTCGCCAACCAAGCACCGGCAGCCCAGCCGCCGCCGCTGGCGCAGATCATCGCGCTGATGCGCGTGGTGCAGCAACCGCGGGGTTCAGAGCATGAATAATCCGCTAATCGGTGTCGTAAAAATCCTGGCAATTGACGACAACCCGGATAACCTGACCACGCTCAAGGCAATCGCCGGGGAAGCGTTGCCCGCCTGCATGGTACTGACCGCGCTGAGCGGCGCCAGGGGGATCGAACTCGCACGGGCCGAAGACCCGGACGTGATTCTGCTCGACATTCTGATGCCCAGCATGGACGGCTACGAGGTGTGCCGACACCTGAAAGGCGACGAACAAACGAATGCGATTCCGGTGGTTTTCGTTACCGCGCTACAGGCCACGCGGGAAAGCCGTGTCAAGGCGCTGGAGGTCGGTGCCGAGGCGTTTCTTGCCAAGCCGATCAACGCGCAGGAACTGCTGGCCCTGATCCGCGCCATGACCCGGCTCAAGGCCGCCCGCAGCACGGAGCGCCATCAGAAAGACCATCTGGCCGCACTGGTGGCCGAACGTACCGCCAAACTACAACAGGAACTGGCCGAGTGCAAGCGGGCAGAGACCGCGCTGCGCGCCAGCGAGGCGATTTATCGTGCGCTGATCGACAACGCGTCGGATGCGATTGTGCTTGCCGGCCCGGACGGCCGGTTCCGCCACGTCAACCGCCGTGCTTGCGAAATGTTCGGCTACAGCGAGGAGGAATTCACTGGACTGCTGGCGTCGGCCCTTGTCGTGCCGGACGAACACTCACGACAGCAGGATACTTTTCGACGCATTGCCTCCGGCGAGCGGGTACTGTCAGAGCGCCAGGCCCGCCGCAAGGATGACTCAGTTTTTCCCTCCGAACTCAGCGCCTGCCTGACTACCGACGGGCTAGTGTTTGGCATCATTCGCGATGTCACTGATCGTGCCCAAATGACGGCGGCAGCCAACGAGTCCCGCCGCGCCCTGCTGAGCCTGCTCGAAGACCAGGCACGGGATCAGGTCGCACTGCACAACAGCGAGGCCTTTGGCCGCTCCATTCTTGATTCGGTCACCGCCGAAATCGTGGTGCTCAACCACAGCGGAGTGATTACGGCAGTGAATCATCCGTGGAGCAGGTTTGCACTTGAAAACGGTCCTGTGCCTGGGCAGTTAGTACCGCATACCGGGGTTGGCGAAAATTACCTGTCGGTATGCCGCGCCAGCGTCGGACCATGGTCGGGCGAGGCGGCGAATGCGCTTGAGGGCATTCAAGCGGTACTTGATGGCCGACTGCCCAACTTTTCCCTTGAGTACCCCTGTCATTCGCCGCAGCAGCAGCGCTGGTTCGTCATGAGCGTGACACCGCTGGGCGCGAGCGAAGGTGGCGCTGTGGTGGCGCATACTGACATCTCCGAGCGCAAGCGGGCTGAGGTGATGGTGCGCGAGAGTGAGCAACTGTTCCGCGCCACCTTCGACCAGGCGGCCATCGGCATCGGCCGGGTGGCCCCCGACGGAAGCTGGATAGAAGTCAATCAGAAGGTCTGCGATATCGTCGGCTATACGCGGGAGGAACTGCTGTCCCTTACTTTCCAGGACATTACCTATCCCGATGATCTGGCGGTGGACCTGGAATTTGTGCAGCAGTTGCTTGCTGGCGAGCGCGAGACTTACAGCATGGAGAAGCGTTACATTCGTAAGTCGGGCGAGATCATCTGGATTAACCTCACAGTTTCACTGACACGCAATCCGGATGGTTCTCCAAAGTATTTCATCTCGGTGATCGAAGACATCAATCAGCGCAAGTATTCCGAGGGACAGTTGCGCAAATTGTCCCTGGCAGTCGAGCAGAGCCCGGAACGTATTGTCATCACCAACTTGGATGCCGAAATCGAGTACGTCAACGCCGCGTTTGAAGAAAACACTGGCTACAGCGCCAAAGAAGTAATCGGACTGAATCCCCGTGTTCTGCATTCATGCAAAACACCGCCACAAACCTACATCGACCTGTGGGCCACGCTGACCCAGGGCCAGACCTGGAAGGGCGAGCTTCACAACCGCCGCAAGGATGGCAGCGAATACATCGAGTTCGCCATCATCACGCCGCTTCGTCA
>ERZ795049.6464-NODE-6464-length-10245-cov-4.603337_pt1 | contig 10245 bp, 8 predicted proteins | sample MGYA00375133_ERZ795049 | MGnify/ENA primary metagenome ERZ795049 (study PRJEB30178, sample SAMN05720147) | activated sludge metagenome | isolation source: anaerobic digester from wastewater treatment plant | place: Japan | collected 2015-04-20 ...
CTCGGCTTCCTGATGTTCGCCGCATTCCCAGAGAACGCGCCCCAGCAGACGATGGGCGGGAGCCCAAGTCGGCGCCAGCTTCACGCAGGCGTTCAGGGAACGCCGGGCGACGTCAAGATCGCGCGCCGAATAGGCGTCCACTCCTTTCTTCCACGCCGCCGCTGCACGGCGGCCCCGCGTCCATTCTCGACCCAGCCCCACTCCCATCAACGCCAACACGACCAATACGAGCGCGATATGCATTACAACGTCCATGTGTCTCCTGTGTCCGTCAAACGCCGCAAGCTCAGCACAAGGCCGGCGAACGCCACGATGACGAGGGCGATTGCGCTGATGACGCTCCCAAGCATAAACGGCAAGGGACGGTAAAGGAACTGAAGGACGTGTGGTCCTTCGGGCGTGTACACGCCTCGAAACAAGACGTTGACGTCGAGAATAGACGCCGGGCGACCGTCGAGCGTCGCGGTCCATCCTGGCGCGCGGGTGTCGGTTAGAACGATGATGCCGGACTGGGGGACGTCAACGCGAACGGTGATGCGCTCGGGCGTTGTTTCGTCAATGACGCAGGAAAACGGCGGCGGCGTCTGCGGCGGCGCGGGAGAATCGGGCAGGGAGCCTGCCATGCGGCGATCGACGACGCATTCCGCCGCAAGATTGAAGTCCGGCTGCATCAACGTATCCAGAGCGGACTCCTCCGGCGCGATCCTCCATGCCGGCGTCCAATATGCCCGCGGCAGGGCGTCTTCGTTCTGAAATACGCGCAATGTGCCGGTTTGCGGCGCTTCCCGCAGTCGCGCCCCTCGGGCCAGCAGCCGTTCGGCATGGCCGTGCGCGCCGGAATCTTCCATCAGCGCGCGCACGCTCATCGCATGCAGGAGGTTCGCCGTGCGTTTTTCCCCGTCGCCGTCGCGCGCGTCCTGACCCGCGAAGAGCGTGTCGCGCCATTTCCGCTGTCTGGGCGTCATGGCGCCGACATCGCCGTTCGCAGCGGATATGCCGTACAAAAGCCCCACTTGTTCTGGAAGGGCGTGGGTGAGCAGCATGGCCCTTCCGCCGAAGGACTGTTCCTGGAGCGCGGCGATCGACTGCTGATGCCGTTCATACGCAACGGCGGCGGCGTCGAATGGGCGAGCGCCAGTCACCCGACCGGCCTCCCACAAGTCCGCATACAGAAACAGCGCCAGGAGCATTCCCGAAAAGGCGCTGCTCCATCGCGTGCGGAAGAGCAGAAAAGGGAGCAGCGCCAAGACGCAAGCGAACACTCTGCCCCGGATATCGCCGCCTGCCGCCACGAATAGGACGAGGGCAAGGAGCAGCGTCACGATCGCGGGCTTCCAAACCGGCTCCGATCGAAAATCCTGCCATGGAGTGAGCAGCCGGTCGGCGCCAATGCCCGCGAGAACCGTGAAACAGAAAACGGCGGGAAAGGCGAGCGCTTCGCGCGGAAAGCCGAGCGGCAACCGTTCGACGGTCGCTCCCGCAGTTGTCAGAACGATGAGGAATCCGCATAGGAGAGCGCTTTCGCGCCAATACCGCCGGTGCAGCGCGGCGGCCGGCGCCAGAAGCAAGGGGATAACGCCAAGATATGCGAGTCGAGGAACTATGCCGGGGCGCGGCGCAAGCATCTGCAGCGGAAGATCGCGCAGCCGATGCGGCGTTTCGGCCTGGCCGACGGATCCCCACAATGCACGCGCGGGCTGGTCCAGTTGGGAAAGCCAGAACAACGCCGGAAGCCATTGGATAGCGGTCAGCGTCAGCATGATGCCGAGGGAGAGTCCAATTCCAATGAGGGCGTCGCGCCGGTGCATTCGGTTCCCGGTTATAACGGGCGGACGCATCGTCGCAAGGAACAGAAAAAGCGCCGCAAGCGCAAGGAACATCGTGGCTGCGGCCGTTGCCCCGGAGAGAAGCAGCAACCCTCCGCTCACTCCGACGCCCAAGGTTTGGCCTTTGCCGGGATTTCTGCGGAATTCGCTCGCCGCCCAGACAAGAACCGGTCCCCATGCCAATGCGGCGGCGACGGATGGAAGGCACATGCCCGAGACCGCCGCGCCGGAAAATGCATATGCCACTCCTGCCAGAAAAGAGGACGTGTATTGCACTCCCAACGATCGGACGAACAGGGTCGTGGCCGTGCCCATCAGGACAAGGCTGAGCAAAGCGTTGAGCGGGGCCGCGCGTTCGGGCGAAACGAACAGGAAGACCCAATTCAGCGGCTGGAAAAGGCCCACGCGCGGATCGGCCAGGAAGGGCGCGCCGCAGAGCTGGCGCGGGTTCCAGAGCGGCACATGTCCGGCGCGGAGTTGCTCAAAGCCGTACTGCAAGGCCGGATAGGCGACGTGGCGGAGGTCGGCCTGTTCATGAGGCGTCATGCCTCTGTCCGGCGGCGGCGCAACGCCAGTCCAGAACACCGGCGCGGCGACGATAAACAGGAGGGCCGCCCCGAAAAGCCGCCGCGCACTGTATCGGCTCTCTGCTTCCATTACCCCCTCACGCCAACATGTCGCGCACGCAAACGCGTCTGTCCTCTTTAATGGCGCGAACGACGGCGTGAGTTGCCGCCAGACTGTTCAGGTTTCGCGCGCCGCTGGTTTTCGGCTCTTCGCCGGTGTCCAAGGATTGGGCGAACGCCTCCAGCAAATAGGCCTGATGTTGCACCGGCATTTTCACCAACGGCACGCGCTTGGCCGCGCCATCGGCATGGGACACGCGCAACACGTCGTTCGTCCATTCGAGCGTTCCCGACGCCCCCGCAAACCGCCAGTCCGCATTCCACGACGTTTCGGCCCCTTGCGCCACCCAACTTCCGAAATAGTTCACCGCGCATCCATTGTCGAGCACGAATTGCGCCATGACCGTCGCGTCGCCTTTGTTCCAGTTCCACGGCGCATTGACGCTCGTCGCCTGCACCGAAACGATGTCGCATCCCGTGATGCAGCGGATCATGTCGATGTGATGGATCGACATGTCCAGCACAAGCGGATAGGCCATCTCTTCGCGAAATCCTCCGAAACGCGGGCCCTTGTGAAAGGAGACGCCGATATAGCCGATCGGTCCGATCGTCCCGTGCTGCGCCAGGCGCCGTGCGGTCTGGGTGGCGGGCTGAAACCGGTAGTTCTGCGCGACCATGTACGTGCGGTTCGCCTTCGCGGCGCTTTTCACGATGGCCTGGGCATTGCGGAGGGTATCGGCCAGCGGTTTTTCGGAGAGCACATGCAGTCCCCGCGCAAAAGCTGCCTGGCAAACGCCCTTGCGAAATTGCTGCGGGGTCACGTCGATCAGGGCGTCCGCCTCGACGTCCGCCAACGCCTTGTCCAGGTTCGTGTAGCACCGCGTCTTGGGGACGCCGTACTGCCGGGTCGCCGCAGCGAGATGGTCCTTGTTCGTATCGACATAGGCCGCCGCCTTCCAACGCGTCGAGCCTGCAACAGCGGCCGTCCAGACGCCGCCCATGCCGCCCACGCCAACAACGATGATGTTCCGTTTCATGCTTGCTCCCTCCCTCCACGGTGAAAAATCATGCTTCGGCGAATCGTACCACTTGGCTTCGGGCGCTTTCCATGCGTGCGCCGCGCGCGACCGTCAAAACGCCTTAGGAGACGCGCCCGCGTCTGGCTGCGCTTGACGCAGTGCGGCGTCTGCGGCGCGTTTGAGATCGCGGACGGCCTGATCGGCCGTTTTGAGACGGGCCAGGATGGACGTTTCGGCCAATTCGACGATGTCGCGCACCCGTTGCCACCCGGCCAGGTTAGGCTCGGGACGCGCGTACGACAGGCAATCAAACGCGGTGCGGTTGTCGGGCCATTCGCTCCAAAACGCTTGCATGCCGGGGTCGCTCGCGACGGATCTTCGCACCGGCATATAGCCCGTGCCCAATGCCCATCGCGCAGATATTTCCGGAGACGTGAAAAACGTGACGAAGGCCCATGCGGCGCGTTGTTGCTCGGGCGTAGTGTTGAAAATGACCACGTTCGGGCCATAGAGCACGGTGTGCGGGTCGGCTGGATCGGCTTGGGGAATGGGCGCGATGCCCCAGCGGCTGTGGTCGCCCTCCATGAGCGTCTCCATGCTGGTCCGATGCGAACTCGATCGGAACGCGAATGCGGCGCGATCCTGCGAGAGGGCGACGCGGTCGTCGTAGGTGTCGGGCGTGATGGGGTAGGCGAGCCCCTCCTGGCTGAGGGTTTCGATAAGCCGAAAGACTTTCAACGCTTGCGGCGAATCGTACAAGGTCTCGCGCCCCCGGACGACGTCGCCCCCCATGCTGTAGATCATGCCATTGATGGTCGAACAGTCCACGCTGATGGGATAGGCGGCCCGGCCGGTTTTTGCCTTGATCCGCCGGCACTGGCCGAGAAACTCGTCCCATGTCTTCGGCGGCGCATCAATGCCCGCCTCGGCCAACAGCCTTTTATTATAATACATGACTAACACGCTTTTGGCAAAGGGAAACGAGAACATCTTGTCGCCGAAGTCGGGGTAACGGTTCGTTTCGAGCACCGCCGGGAAAAAATCGTCGCGCGCCGCCGAATCAAGACCGGTTCGCGGGTCCGCCGCCAACGATTCCAGATCGATGACGGCGCCCGCCAACACGTACTCCGCCGTCATGCTTTCGTATGCGACCGCCATTGCAGGAAGCTTCCTGGCCTGGATGCTCGCCGACACCTTGCGAAAAATTTCGCCGTACCCGCCGATGTACTCCGCCTCGATGGACGGTCCCAGGCGGTTCGCGTTGAACTCGCGAATGAATTCCTTGAGGAGCTCTGCGGTTTCCGTGGTCTGACGGTCCCAGAAAAGGGCTTTTTCGGAATCGATCGGCAGAAAAGGCGATCCCGCGGATGTTCCGGTCGAAACGGGCTTGATGCATGCGGCAACGACCATCACGACAGCGGCGATCCCCAACGCGCCGCAACAGGACAGCGGTCGAAGGCGCGCGGCGAACCTTGGCGATCGGAGACGGACGCGCCGGCTAGCGCACGTCGTGCGAGAGGCTGTCTTGAACCAATGGAGCGAGGGCATGAGCGATTTCCTCGTGGCCTGCGCGGGTTAGATGGACACGGTCGATGAAAAGGTCCGCGCGAACAGGAATTGCCGGCGCGAGGTCCTTCCACGGAATGCGGCGCGCGTCCAATGAGGCGGCAATTCGCGCCGCCTGCGCGGAACGGTCCGGCGCATACTGATCCGGCAAGAGGACGACCAGCAAACGCGCCACGCTCGCCAGTTCTGCGGCGAGCCCCTTTAGGGCGTCGGCGTTGGCCTCGACGCACTGGTTTTCGTTTAGGGCAGGACCTGCCCGCTCCACGGGATAAGCGGAGTCGAACGCGCCCCAACCGAAACGATCCGTCACACGGAAGACTGCCATGCCCATCGCTTCCGGCAACGCCCAAGAAGGCTTTCGCGTCGGGAAAAGAGGGCTTTCTCCGCGTAGTTCCACCTTGGGAGGACGCGTAAAATCGCGGACGATCGCGCACACCACGACAAGGTCCGGCGCGAGAGCCCGCAGATTTCCTCGGTACAACGCCGCCATCTGCCCTATCGAGTAGCCGTTGACGCCGGCATTGATGACTTCCGCGCCGGATAATCGCTCTTCCAAGCGCGATGTGAAGAGGCGGTCCTGGCGCTCGCGAACGCCGCCCCACGTGACCGAATCGCCGAGAATCAGCACGCGCCGCACATCCGGGTCTTTTGCGTCAAAAGCACGGCTGTCCCGCACGCCCCATCGATTGATGGAGATGGCGTTGCGCCCATACGTAACCGTCTGGCTGGGCTTGAGGCGGTACCCCGCTTCCGAGTCCTTGACGTACAAGATCGGGCGCGACAGCCCCAGCCACCGCAACGTCAACTCCAGAATCGCCAACGCGATCGCCCCCACAAGGACTCCGTTCCGAAACGAGCGGGTGCGAGCCACGCGCAATTCTGTCGAGGTCGAGTCGTTCATGAGGCGTCCTGCTTGCCGACTCCGGCTCGCGCATGCGGCCGGGGCGGAGCGTCCCGTTCCATGCTATGCGTGGTGCGGGGCGATTTCTTCGGGCGGATTAGGGCAATGGCCGCGCGTGACAGCCGCCAATCCCGAGGGGGCGGCCCATCGCACGCCGTTGTAAATGATCTTCAACACGAGTTCGTTGTGGTAGATAGGCAATGTTTCGTGCCCCGGGCTGAAGTAGAAGACCTTGCCGCGCCCGCGATGCCAGCAGCAGCCGCTGCGAAACACTTCGCCTCCCTGGTACCAGCTGATGAACACCTGCTGGTCCGGCTGGGGAATATCGAAGTGTTCGCCGTACATTTCCGTCTCGGGGATTTCGATGCACTCCGGCAGCCCTTCCGCGATGGGATGCGACGGGTCGACGACCCACACGCGCTCGCGTTCGCCGATCTCGCGCCACTTCAACTCGCAGCCAGTGCCCATCAGCGCTTTGAATATTTTCGAGAAATGGCCGGAATGCAGCACGACCAGCCCCATGCCGCCTTGCACCACGCGATGCTGCACCCGCGCCACGTTTTCGTCCGTGACGAGATGATGCGCCATATGCCCCCACCAGGTCATGACGTCCGTCGTGTTGAGAACCTCATCCGTCAGGCCCTGCTGTTCGTCCGCAAGCTCGACCGCGCGAACGGACGCGATGCCGGGCTGGCGTTCGAGATATTGCGCAATTCGGCGCCCCATTCCCATGGGGTAAACCTTTTGCACCGCCTCGTGCTCGCGTTCATGCACCCCTTCGTTCCATACCGTCACGCGAAGTCCACTGCTCATGTCACACCTCCTCATTCACATTTCCATACATCGGGAGTTCATTTTTCAAGGAAAGGCCCCCAGGGGCAATCTCTTTTGTTGCAGCGTTTTTTCTATCGGCGTTTATCCAGGGTGCCTTTCGCATCGTTCCGCGCTGGAGGCCATGGCGCGCTACGATGGCCTGGCGCCGCGTGGCGGCGGTCCAAAACTTTCACACAAACCGCGCCGCATGTCAACCGCGCCGCTTTCCGGATCAGTCGTAGGCCGTGACGTCATCCGCGCGCCGCCAACAACGACCGGATGTCCTTGATCAGGCGTTGCATTTGGCTGGGGTCGATGCCGTCATAATATCCCCGGATGTGGCCCGTGCGGTCGACCAGGACCAATCGCGAGCTATGCTCCGTAGGGTCGTCCAACCGGCCCAGCTTGAAGCCCTTTGCCGCCAGAAGATGTATCGTCTCCGCGGGCCCCGTCAGGAAATGCCACATGCGCGTATCGGCGGAAAATCGCGCGGCATACGCCTTGAGAATCTCCGGCGTGTCATTGTCCGGGTCGATGCTAACGGAAACGAACTGCAGCCCGGAGGTTCCGCTGAACTCGGCCGCCGCTTTGCTCACGTTTGCGTTCATCACGACGCAGGATTCTTCGCAGCGGGCGGAAAAAAAACCGATAACCCATACCGAGTCCGCCAACGACTCGCCCGAAAACTCCCGGTTGTCGGAGTCGATCAATTCAAACGGGGGAGCGCTGTGTAAAACGGGCAGATCGGGCTCCTCCCGGTGCGCCGTTCGATGCTTCGTTCGCGCATTGTGGACCCACGCCGCCGCCGCCAATGCCGCCGCCAGCGCCGCCATGCTCAACGCCAATGCCACGCGCCGTCGTGCCATTTCGAGACTGCGCCCCCCTTCGGTCAATCGGCCTATCCCAGATCATCGCATGCTCACTGTCCGTGAGAGAACGTTCTCGCGCACGGTTTGCAGCACAGCAGGATGCTGTATCATACCGAAGCGCTGAGGCCGACGCAATTGGGCGACGCCCACATCAGGGCGCTTGGAATAGGCAACAACGTCTTGGGCACAACCTTTATGCCCCAGACCCACGGGGCCATCCGATGCAAACGCCAACTCGGCGGAATCATCAAAGGCTACTACAGAGACGCCGCCTGAGCGCGTAGGCGTTTTGTCGGGCACATTGGCCAACGACGCACCACGTCTATAGTTATGTCTATTCATAAAAACCTCCCATTCCGCAACATCGTCGGCGCTCCCAAAACGCCTCGTCGTGCCACAGGATCTATTCAAATTGGAAAACCAGGCGTTCCATCCGCTACATTTCCGCCGCAATAGCACGATGGAAGCCGCTTGCTATATTTTGGCACAGGTCACTCTTTTCCTATCCATCCGTTACATTCTCACCGTAATGGTATGCTGGAAACCGCCCGCTATGTTTCGGCACAACTCAAGGTATTCGTATCCGCCCCAATCGACTCAAGCGACCAGAACGGTTCGTCTGAGCGCTACTCACCTTTGTCTCCTATGAATTTTGCTTCAGTATTCGTCATCTACCACCGTTTCTGGATGTTCCAAGTGCTCATCGTCTGTCTTGTCGGTCCAGGCGGCGTCTTTACGGTGGCAGATGCGGTAGAGCGCGGGTAGCATGAACAGGGTTAAAAAGGTTGAAGAGAAAATGCCTCCGATGACTACGGTGGCAAGCGGTTTCTGCACTTCTGCGCCGGTTCCCACGGCTAGCGCCATGGGAACAAACCCCAATGATGCAACTAGGGCGGTCATCAATACGGGGCGCAGGCGTGTGAGTGAACCCTGAAGTATGGCTTCCTCGATTCCCGTGCCTTGTTTGCGCAGATGATTGAAGTAACTGACCATCACCAATCCGTTCAGTACGGCCACTCCGGACAACGCTATAAAACCGACGGCTGCGGAAATGGAGAATGGAATGCCCCTGAGCCAAAGCGCCGCGATTCCGCCGGTCAGGGCCAGCGGGACACCGGTAAACACGAGCGCTGCGTATTTGACCGAGTTGAACGTGGCAAACAGAAACAGAAAAATCAACGCAAAACAGAAAGGCACAACGATCATCAACCGCTCGCGCGCCGAAAGCAGGTTTTCATACTGTCCGCCCCAGACGAGCCACGTCCCCGGCGTCAGGGCGACTTCTGAATCGACGCGCTCGCGCACCTCGGCCACGAACGATCCCAGATCGCGTCCGCGCACGTTGGTCTGGACTACGATGCGGCGCTTGCCATCTTCCCGGTTGATTTGCCCAAGTCCTTCGGTAAACGACAATCGGGCTATGGAACCGAGGGAGATGGTTCCGCGTAGCGAAGTGCCCGCGGGGTCCATGTCCCGTGCGTCCGCTTGTCTGGGTGGCGCCACGTCGGAACGCGGCAACGGAATCGGCAGCTGTTCAAGGGTCTTGACGTCGGAACGAAGCTCGTCGGGCAGACGAACGATGATGTCGAACCGACGGTCGCCTTCAAATACCAGCCCTGCTTCGCGCCCTCCGATCGCCGTGACGATAATATCCTGCACATCGGCCACATTCAGCCCGTATCGTGCGGCCGCCTTTCGATCAATCTCGATGCTGAGCGACGGAAAACCTTCCGTCTGCGCGGCTTTCGCATCGGAGGCGCCGGGAACACTATCGACGATTTTGAGGATCTGCTGCGCGACGGGGGCGATCTTCTCGAAATCATCGCCAAACACCTTAATCGCCAAGTCGCCTCGCACACCTGCCACGAGTTCGTTGATGCGCAGTTCTATGGGTTGGCTGTATTCAAACAGGTTGCCCGGCAGGTCGCTGACGGCTCGGCGGATCTTGTCCACCAGGTCGGCTTTAGACATCTTGGGATCGGGCCATTGTTCCCGCGGCTTGAAGATCACGTATCCATCGGAGATATTGGGCGGCATGGGGTCAAAGGCGACCTCGGCCGTGCCTGTCTTCGAGTACATCAGAGCCACTTCCGGCAGCTTGCTGACCGTCTTCTCGACGTTGAACTGCATGGCCATCGATTCGGCCAGCGCCGTGCTGGGAATTCGCAAGGACTGGAGGCTGATGTTGCCTTCGTCGAGTTTGGGCACGAATTCCTGGCCAAGGCGGGTGAATAGGACCATCGCTCCCGCGAAAATGACTATCGCCGCCAGGACAACGGCCCACCGCAGGCTCAATGCCGCACGCAGTAATGGACAATACCATTTCTTCAGCGCGGCTACAATCGGGTTCTCTTTTTCACGGATATGTCCCCGGATGAAGATCGCCACCATGGCGGGCACGAATGTCAGCGAGAGCACAAAGGCTCCGGCCAATGCGCAAATGACGGTGAGCGCCATGGGATGAAACATCTTTCCTTCCACGCCGGTGAGCGCGAGGATAGGCAGGTATACCGTGATAATGATGGCCTGGCCGGCCACCGACGGCTGGATCATCTGTTTGCTGGCCAAGAAAACCTCGTGCAGTCGTTCGCGTGTCGTCAACTTGCGCCCAAGCTCGCGTTGCTT
>ERZ795049.6472-NODE-6472-length-10237-cov-9.262620_pt1 | contig 10237 bp, 15 predicted proteins | sample MGYA00375133_ERZ795049 | MGnify/ENA primary metagenome ERZ795049 (study PRJEB30178, sample SAMN05720147) | activated sludge metagenome | isolation source: anaerobic digester from wastewater treatment plant | place: Japan | collected 2015-04-20 ...
CCCAGTCGAGGTAGGTGTTGTCCACCAGGTTGATGAAGAACTGGCTGCCGCCGGAGTTCGGGCGTCCGGTGTTCGCCATGGCGATCGTGCCCCGGCGGTTTGAACGGCCTTTCACGAACTCATCGGCGATGGTGTAGCCCGGTCCGCCCGTCCCGGTGCCGGTCGGGTCGCCGCCCTGGATCATGAACCCCTCGATGACCCGGTGGAAGATTGTGCCGTCGTAGAACCCGGACCCTGCCAGTTTCGCGAAGTTCCCCGCCGTCACCGGCATGTCGTCGTAGAGGTGGATCGTGATCGTACCCATGGTCGTGTGGAGCACGACCAGCGTTCTGTCCGTTTCTGCCATTGTGTACAGCTCCGTATGGTATTGTTCGCCGTTGTTACTTATACTGGTGGGAGGGGTATGCGCCGCAGCCGGCAGGTGGAGGCTGCGCTTCCCGCCGATCCCCTGCCGGGCTTTGCGCCGCCGTCCGGCACGAGAGCGGTCACGCACCCTTCCCCGGCGGGCCGAGTCAACGTCATCATGTAAACAAAAAGAGTATGTAAAAATGTTTTATATGGACGGCCGCAGAAGTATATGCATGTACTCCGGAGCGAACGTCTCCCCGGACCCGCGGCCGGGATATACCCGCGTCCCTCCACTCGGCCCCGCGCAGCGGCGGGGGCCTTCCGGGATGAACGACCGGGCGCCCGTCTTCATCATCACCGGCGAGCAGGGCCAGTGCAAGACGACGTTCCTGCACCTGGTTCTCGGGCTCACCGTCGCGCTGAACGTCCGGGTCCGGGGCGTGCTCGCTCCCGGCCACGTGCGGGACGGCCGGAGGTCGGGGTTCACCCTCGTCGATCTTGCCACCAGCGAGCACGAGGAGCTCTGTTCGATCGACCCCGATCCGCGGTGCGAACTCCACGGCCGATTCTACTTCCGGCCTGAAGGGCTCGCATTCGGCCGCAGGGCGCTTGCGCCGCCGGATCCCCGGGAAACCGATCTCGTGGTCATCGATGAGGTGGGAAGGTTCGAACTCCAGGGCGCGGTCTGGGCCAACCAGATCGACCGGCTGGTCTCGCTCCCGCACCCCCCGATGATCTGGACGGTCCGGCGCCGGCTCCTCGATACGGTCATCCAGCGCTGGATGATTAGAAACCCCGTCGTCCTGGACGTCAGGACCGCGAGCGTGATGGCGACAGCAGGCGACGTGATGGACGCCGTCTGGGAGTGGCGGGAGGCGCAGACGCCATCCGCGGTCCCGGTGCCCCCCTTCTCCCCGGGCCGCATCGCCGGGGACCCCGCGCTGCTTGCGGATGCAGCCGCCGGCGCCTCCCCGGGCGCCCCGTCAATCCTCCGGAGACTCTACAGCCCGGAGGGGTGATGCAGTCAGAACTGCTGCCCGTCCCGGATCGTCTCGATTACCGCGCCCACGAGCCTCTCGATCTCGTCGAACCGCGGCTCCGCCATACCGTTCTTCACGATCCCGCATTCGGTCGCGATGACGTGCAGGTCCGGCTCGACCCCGAGCTCCCGGAGTTTTCTGAGCGCACAGGCATCGTCGCAGCCGTCGAGCGCAAGGATGCGTCCGGCGTAGCGTGCCGCCTCCTCAAGCGATGCCGACGGGCGGCTTGCCGGGAGCGAGGCCTCCACGGATCCTGGAGAGCGCTGCTGAACCACCATACCCGCACGGTCGGTCAGCTTCCCGGTGTTCGAGAGGCCGGAACAGGTGATGAGGGTGACGGGCTCCGCCACAGCCTCACTCCATTTCGAGAGCTTTCATAGCTGCCCGGCCGATCAGGTCCGGCGGGATCGCCTCGTACTCCTCGCCGTTGTAGCGGAGCGCCCGGCACTCCGTATCCTCCTCGCAGGTGATGCAGGAGCAGGAGCAGCAGGGTGTGGTGGTCACCTCGATCCCCTCGAGGAGTTCCTCGATCGGCACCCCGTTGAAGAGGAGGCTGTTGGACTCCGCGACCGCCTCGTTCGGGAGGACGGTCTCGACCACCCGGACGCTGACCCCCTCCATCTCAAGGAGCATGCTGATCTCCGTGAGAACCGCCGCAAGTGTCATCCCGGTCTCGTGGCACCGTTCGCAGGTGTTGTCGATGTCGCTTCCGATGTGCTTCCATTCGATGACGAGTTCCTTCTTCATGATATCACCTTTAGTGGGAATCCGCGGGACATCTTCCTGTCGCCTCCCCGCCGTACCACTTATCCCGGATCAGGAGCGCCACGTTCACGAGCGATATCAGCACCGGCACCTCGATCAGCGGGCCGATGACGGTGGCAAACGCCACCCCGGAGCTGATCCCAAAAGCCCCGATGGCAACGGCGATGGCAAGTTCAAAGTTGTTGCTTGCCGCAGTAAACGAGAGCGCCGTACTCCGGCCGTAGTCGACCCCGAGCCTCCAGGACATCCAGAATGAGACGAAGAACATCAGAAGGAAGTAGATCGTGAGTGGGATCGCGACCTGCACGACATCCGCGGGGAGCGCGACGATGTTCCCGCCCTGGGTCGAGAACATCACGATGATCGTGAAGAGCAGGGCGATGAGCGTGATCGGCGATATCTTCGGGATGAACCGCTCGTGGTACCACTCCTTCGACCTCACCCGGAGGAGGGCGAACCGGGTGACGAACCCGGCGATGAACGGGATGCCGAGGTAGACAAAGACCGTGGCGGCGACGCCCGAGATCGTGATCGGCACCGCCGTCCCGGTCCCGATCCCGAGGAGCGGCGGGAGGACGGTGATGAAGACGTAGGCGTAGAGGGCGTAGAAGAGCACCTGGAAGATGGAGTTCAAGCCCACGATGGCGGCACAGTAGTCGCAGTCGCCCTCTGCAAGGTCGTTCCAGACGATCACCATCGCGATGCACCGGGCGAGACCCACGAGGATGAGGCCGTACATGAACTCCGGCCTATCCGCGAGGAAGGCCGCCGCAAGGAGGAACATCAGCACCGGGCCGACGATCCAGTTCTGGACGACGGAGAGGCCGAGGACTTTTTTGTCCCGGAAGACCCGCCCGAGTTCTTCGTACCGGACCTTCGCAAGCGGCGGATACATCATCAGGATCAGCCCGACGGCGATGGGGATCGATGTCGTCCCGACAGCAAACCCTGTGATCGCTGCCGGGACCGCGGGGACAAAGTAGCCGACGGCGACGCCGGCAGCCATGGCAAGGACGATCCAGAGGGTCAGGTAGCGGTCGAGGAACGAGAGCCGGGAGCCGGAGGTCCCCTGGTCGGCGGTGTCCATCGCCGGTCACCACCCGCCGGGCCGGATCTCTCCCGCGAGCGCGGCGGCATGCGGCGCATCTGCGGCACAACAAGGTTTTCCATCCATGATTCGTTCACCTCATGACAGAGGTTAGACCACGCTGAGCACCTGGAACACCACCCCGGCAAGGACGGCGACCATGAGGATCGTCACCACAAACGCGGCGACCAGCCTTCGCTCAAAGATCGCGGCAAGGAGCGTCACTTCCGGGATGCTTGCCCCCGCGCCGCCGATGATCAGGGCCATGACCGCCCCGATGCCCATCCCCTTCTCGAGGAGGACGGCACTGATGGGGATGATCGTCTCTGCCCGGATGTACATCGGCACCCCGATCACCGCCGCCACCGGGATGGCGAGCGGGTTATTCGGCCCGGCGAGGGAGACGATCAGGTCTCCGGGGATGAATCCGTAGATGAACGCCCCGATACCCGCACCGAGGAGGAGGTAGGGGAGCACCTGCCGGAAAAGGCTGACGGCAAAGGAGAACGCCTTGCGGATGCGGACAGGGTGGCCTGCAGCACAGTCGCAGGGTTCCGGCCTCCCTTCAACCATCACGTCCTTGACGTAGCGCCCGTAGCCGAGCCGCCCGAGGAGCCACCCGATGCCTGCGGCGGCGGTGAAGGTGACGGCGGCATACACAGCGGTCGGCACAACCCCGATGAGCGCGACGAGAAGCGAGAGGATTATCGGGTTTAAGAGCGGGGAGGCGAGCAGGAACGACATGCAGACCCCGAAGGGAATCCCGACCTCAAGGAGCCCGAGCAGGATGGGGATGGTCGAGCAGGAGCAGAACGGGGTGAGCGCCCCGAACCCGGCCCCGATGACGTTCCCGGCGATGCCCTGCCGCTTCCCGGCAAGCACGCTCCGTACCCGGTCTTCGGGGATATAGGCCTGGAGCAGCCCGACGAGGAACGTGATCCCGACAAAGAGCAGGATCAGTTCCCCGGCTATAACGACGAAGAACTGCCCGGCCGTAATGAGTGTTGAGAGAAGGTCCATGGGGCCCGGTCCCGCATCGGTGGTTTACTGCTCCCCTATGTCAGATTCTTCTTTCTTCTCCTTCGGGACGATCCGTGTGCCGCAGCAACCGCCGCCGCTGCCACAGCCGCATCCGGAGGAGAAGAGGTTCTTTATCCGCGATCCGATTTTTACTCCGTCTTTTTTCTCGTTCTCGCCTGTCATGGTCACCACGTCCGCTCCGGCTCACCTGCCGGAGTGTTTCAATCTGGTTTGAACTACTGTTGGCGGTGCCGGCGTATGAAGGTTTCTATTTCAATAAAAATTGAACTTGTATGAGACAGTACGCAGGAGGAACCTGCAGGACGATGTAGTCTTCAGACCAAACGCGGACAGGAGCGCGGCATGGAAGGAGAGAAGGGCTGCGGGAGTTTTCCGTGCAGCCACAGGAAGATTCTCCGCTGGAAGGGTCTCACCTAAGCAGCATTGCCGCGATGAGGTAGACCCCGATCCCGATGAAGAGCACCCCCACAATGCGCCGGGTCCAGTACTCGAACATCTCCGCCGCCTTCATCGCGCTCCCCACCTTCGCGATCCCGGTCACCATGATCAGCGAGAACGCGATCACCGGCAGAGCGGTCGCGACGGCAAAGACTGCCGGGACGCCGAGCGGATCCGAGGTCCGGAGCGCCAGCGGGACGAGCATCGCAAAGAAGAGCACCGCCGAGAAGGGACAGAAGGTCAGCGCGAAGAGTACGCCGAGGATGAAACTTCCCGCGAGCCCCTGGTCGGCGACCCGTTCCTTGAACGCCGCAAATCGCCTGCTGCCGCCCTGAAAGGAGGGGAGCGGGACGAGATCGAGCATCACGACCCCGATCACGATCAGCAGCGGGCCGACGAGCACCTCGCCCCAGGTCTGGAGGAAGAGCGAGATCCCCTGGACGGAGAGCCCGAGGGTCACAATCGCTGCGGCGATGCCGACATAGACGACCATCCTCCCTGCACTGTAGAGCATCCCGGCGAGGAGGGTCTGCCCCGGGCTGCCGATCCGGCGGGAGAGGTAGCCGATCGCGGCGATGTTCGTCGCGAGCGGGCAGGGGGAGAGGGCCATCATCAACCCGATGAAGAACGCGGCGACGAGAGGGATGCTGCTCGTCCCCATCGTCTCCATGAACCCCATCAGGCTCATTGCGAGAAGTCCCCGGCGAGACGCATCCCGAGTAGCGTCTTGAGATACTGCATGAATCCGGGTTTGTCGTTGAGTTTGTACCAGACCCGGATATCCTCTTCTTTATAAAACCCGCCCAGGTCGTCGTAGGTGCCGATCCAGAGCGACGAACCGGTTGCGCCGTAGCGCTCGACGATCTCCTGCTGCTGTGGGTCGGCGATATCGATATGGTCGAAGATCAGCTTCCCGGAGCCGAGTTCTTCGGAGAAGTGCGTCTTTACGGTCTCCTCGGCGTAGTCACCGAGCACCACGCAGGAGTGGCACTGGTTCGGAGCGGTGAAATGGATGACCTCGACTTTAGTGACGGTGCCGTTGAGCGGCGAGACGGTGGCTGCGTCCGCTCCGCCGGATTCTGTCGTACACCCTGCAAAGAGGGCGGCAAAGGCCAGGAGAACCGACAGCGCAACTAACGGCAGGACCTTTCGTCCGGTTATGTTGCAAGCAAGCCCCCGGCGCATGCGTGGGACCTCAGAACTGCATGGTTGGTTCGTTTTCATCAAGGACACTCCCGTCGCTGGATTGACTGTTACAATTTGGTTTGAAATGGTTCTGTGTTCTTGTGCAGGCGGATATATATGCTTTCTCCAGTGATGCTTCATCACCGCATCCACCTGCCGGAAAAATCGGCGTTCCTCCACCGTGTATCGGGGCGGGATGCAGAAGCGGTCACTCCGGCTCGCCCCGTTTCTTTGCCCGGGTGATCTCCCTGCGGTAGAGATCCTCCCGCTCCCGCTCCTCAAGTTGCTCTTCGATGTACCGCAGGGTCTCGATGATGCGGGGTATCAGCACCCTGTCCATAGCGTTCACCTTCCGGCGTGTCCGCGTGCTGCTCCTCTCAAGCGCCCGGAGAGTACCCCCTTCACTGAGGGAGGGGTGTTAGGTGCAGCACCCGGCTGCAAGGAGGATGGAGGGAGCCGCAGCCAACCCCAGAACCCGGCTTCCCGGCGCGACATCACAGCCTCCGTGGCATGGTCCGCCGGTGCAGGTGCATCGCGGCGGCGGTAAAGACCAGGGTGAAGAGGGCAAGCATCACGATGTCGACCGCCACCGGGAAGTAGTGTGCGCCCGTGAACGAGTATCGCACCAGGTCCGTGAAGTAGGTGAGCGGCGAGCAGACGGCAAGGTACAGCCCCCATGCGGGCATCTGCTCCAGGGGAATGAAGATCCCGGAGATGAAGATGAGCGGGAACTTCAGGAGCGAGGAGAGCATCATGATGTTCGAAGGCACGTTCGTCGGGGGGACGGCAAGGAGCATCCCGATAGCCGAGAAGCAGACCGCCGCAAGGAAGACGGCAGAACCGAGCACGATGCCGTGCAGGAGCACAAGCCCGAGCCCAAGCCCGATGAGGAGCGTGACCGCCGTGACCCCGATGCCGAAGAGGATGGAGGCGATCATGTCCCCAAGGACGATCGCCTCGATGGTGATGGGGCAGGCTGCGAGGCGCTCGAGGGTCTTTGCCTGCCCTTCCCAGGGAAAGATTGCAGGAGATACGGCGGTCGAGGTGAAGAAGAGGGTCATCCCCATAAGCCCGGAGAGGAGGAACGCGAGCGGGAGCTGCCGGCCTCCCATGAAGAAGGCCAGGAAGAGGAAGACCGGCATGAAGATACCGAAGATGAGCACGGGGCCTTTGGAGTAATAGATCCGGATATCCTTCTTTGCTATCGCCCATGCCCGCCGCACCTGTTCGGACGTTCCTGCCGGGTTCATCTTCTCTCCTCTTCGCCCGTCAGTCGCAGGAAGACCTCGTCGAGCGACGGGGCAAGCGTGTTCAAGGTGAGGATCGCTATCCCCTCCTGCCGGCTGAATGATACAAGGGAGCGGATGGCCGTGTCCTGATTCTCTGCCGTAATCTGCCACTTATCCCCCGTTCGGGCAGCCCCGGTGATGCCCGCAAGCCCTGAAAGGAGATCTCCCCCGATCTCCCGGTCGAAGCTCACCTCGATCCGGTGGACACGGTCGATCGTGGTCTTCAGTCTCTCGGGCGCGTCGATCGCGACGATCCGGCCGCTCCTGATGATACCGACTCGATCGCAGAGCCGGTTCGCCTCCTCCATGTTGTGGGTGGTGAGGAAGATGGTTGTCCCGTCCGCATTCAGCGCCCGCAGCATGGAGAGGATCATCTGCGTGCTCTGCACATCCAGGCCGCTCGTCGGTTCGTCGAGGAAGAGGAGTTCGGGCTCGTGGAGGAGCGCCATGGCGAGGATGAGCCTCTGTTTCATGCCCTTCGAGTAGCCCTGCACCTTCTGGCCTCTCCTCACGGAGAGGCCGAGGGTTTCGAGAAGGTCGTGCGAGCGCCGTTCTGCCCGGGCACGATCGAGCCCGTAGAGGTCCCCCATCAGCATGAGGTTCTGCCATGCGGTCAGGTCGACGTAGGCGTTCGAGGTTTCGGGCACGACGCCGAACCGTTGTTTTACCCGGACCGGTTCCTTCAGGATATCATACCCGAATATCCTGGCGCTCCCGCCGCTCCTCGGGATGACGCCGGTGAGTATCCGCGTGGTAGTGGTCTTCCCCGCCCCGTTCGGGCCGAGAAAACCGAAGATCTCTCCTTCGCGGACCTCAAACGAGACGTGGTCCACGGCGGTGATGGTGCCGAAAACCTTCGTCAGGTCTTCAACCTCGATCAGGTTCGGCACGCCTGAGCAATCAGTACGGGTATCACCGGTCACAGTGGGCTCCTTTTTCGGACGACGTGCTCGACCTTCTCCGGGGTCTTCCCCCGACCGGCGTCACTCCCTGATCGCCTCCAGCACGGCGGCTGAAAGGCGCTCGATCTCATCGAACCGGGGTTTGGCCATCCCGTTCTTCTCGATGCCACAGTCAGTCGCGACAATATGCTGGTGCGGCTCGACCCCGAGCGCCCGCACCTTCTTCTTCCCGCAGCAGTCGGCGCACCCGTCCAGCACCAGAATACGGTCCGCGTGCCGGACCGCAGCCTCCAGGGACGCCGTCGGCCGGGTGGCCGCGATGCAGGCCTCGACCGCCCCGCAGGAGCAGTGGAGGAGCATCGCCCCGGCCTGGGCGGTCAGTTTCCCGGTGTTCGAGATCCCCGAACAGGCGATGACGGTGACCGCCAATCAGTTCCCCCCGAACGTCGCGTCGATCCAACTCGTAATATCGTCCCGGATACGCCGGACGCCGGCCATGATCTCCTCGTCGGTGCCGGTGAGGTTCGAGGGGTCCGGGAACTCCTGATGGATCTCCTCCTTCGCCCAGGGGAAGAGGGGGCAGAGCCCTCCCTCGCAGACGGCAACAAGGTAATCCATCTCCTGCTCGTCGAACTCACCAAGGTCTTTGACCCTGTGGCCGGAGATGTCGATCCCGATCTCGGCCATCGCCCGGACGGCGTAGGGGTTCAGGGTCCCCGGTTTGGTGCCGGCGGAGAAGGTCTCATAGCGGTCGCCATAGCGTGCGTTCATATACCCTTCCGCCATCTGCGACCGGGCGGAATTATGGGTGCAGACAAAGAGGACTTTCTCCCTCACGCTATCACTCCAGCCCGAGCGCCCTGAGCGCCGCCCGGGCGATCAGCTCTGGCGGGATCGAATCGTAACGCTCGCCGTTATACTCGATTGCCCGGCATTCTGCGCCGTCCTGCCCGGTGATGCAGGCGGAGGAGGTGCAGGGAGTGCTGGTGACCTCCATGCCCTCGACGAGGCTCTCGAGCCGCACGCCGTTGAAGAGGATGCTGTTTGACTCTGCGATCGCATCGCTCGGGAGGACGTTCTCGACAAACCTGACCGTGATACCCACATCCTCAAGGACCGCACGAATCTGGTCGACAACGTCCCTCACGGCCTTTCCGGTCTCGTCGCACCGCTCGCAGGTGTTCTCGATGTCTCTTCCGATATGCCGCCATTCAACGACGAGGGTGTCCGTCGACCCCCCGCAACCGCACCCACACCCGCATCCACCGGACCGCCTGTGCTCGTTCTCTTCCTCTGCTCTCCCTTTCCCCTCCCAGGTGGCGGAGACGACCGTCTCCACGTCTTCTTCGGATAGGTCGAGGCCCCTGCCTTTCTCGATCCCGAGGTCCGTGACCACGATCTCCTGGTCGGGCGCAACCCCGGCCCGCTCCGCGATCTGGCGGGCGCAGCCGACCGGGCAGCCGTCGATGACGATCACCTCGTCCGCTGCCTCGACCTTCTTCTTTATCGAGGGTGTAGAGACGGCGAGGGATGCCGTGCAGGCTATATTCCCGTATCCTTCCTTCGTCAACTGAACGGCAGCCTCGTTCGAGATCTGTCCGGCCTTCGATGCGCCGGCGCAGGCGAAGATGATCCGTTTCGTGCCGCCCTCCATCTCTATACCAGATTCACAGGCGCACCGGGGTATGTTCTGTTCCGTCATGGTTTACTTTTCTCCAAGCAGGATCTGTTTGATATCTTCAACGCAGGGGACGTGGCCGACGACTTTAGGCTCTCCGTCGACGTAGAGCGCCGGCGCCAGCATCACACCCCGGTCGATCATCTCATCGAGGCTCTCGATCTTGCGGACATCCGCATTGATCTTGAGTTCCCTGACAACGATCTCGACGTTCTTGTTCATCCGCCGGCACTTGACGCAGCCGGTCCCGAATACTTCAATCAGCACCATGGTCTTTCCTCTTCCGGGGAATGCAGGTCCCGGCATCTCGCACCCATCCGGCAGAGACGACCGCATCGACGTCCTGCGGGTCGATCCCGAGGTAGCCGGTCGACCGGAGGGGGAGCCCGGCAACGACGATGTACTGGTCGGGCTCAAGACCCAGCCGATCGAGAATCGCCCGGGCGCAGCCGGTCTCGCAGCCG
>ERZ795049.6473-NODE-6473-length-10237-cov-8.852681_pt1 | contig 10237 bp, 5 predicted proteins | sample MGYA00375133_ERZ795049 | MGnify/ENA primary metagenome ERZ795049 (study PRJEB30178, sample SAMN05720147) | activated sludge metagenome | isolation source: anaerobic digester from wastewater treatment plant | place: Japan | collected 2015-04-20 ...
GCTTCCGCCCTTGCGGGCTTTCCACCTAAGCGCCTCACGCAACCAAGTTGCTCGTGCAGAAATATTAAACTTTGAGTTTTACACACTTTTTTGCTATTTTTGTATCAAGACAAAAGTACGGACTGATTTGTCTCGTCCTAAAAAAAGTTGACACTTTTTGTTATACATATTACTTTTTTCTTCTTTACATTTTTTATTTATCATCTAAATAGCTCTGTCCGAGTAAGTTGGCTGCGTGAGGGCGCAGCCGTAAAGCCCGCAAAGGAAGGAGCTTTGAAGAGCAAGGAGAAAAAGAGCGCCTTTAGAAGCTCCTTTTTCGACTATGCTATTCATAGCTCCTTCCTGCGGACTTGGAGGCGGAGACCGACCCCGAGCGTAGCGAGGGGGCACGCCCTAATAAAAATTAAAATTATCATACTCCTTATTAATGGGCTAATGTATTGAGGGATAATAAAAAAACGGAGTGAATTAAAATTCATTCCGTTTTTCTGTTTTTGTTTTTGTGCCCAGAACAAGAGTCGAACTTGCACGGGAATCCTCCCACTACCCCCTCAAAGTAGCGTGTCTACCAATTCCACCATCTGGGCTAAATCAGGCTGCAAAATTACACTTTTTTTTCAATTAATTCATTTTACCTGCTTTTTTTCTACAAAAAAAGACGACTTCTTGAAAGCCGTCTTTAATCACATTACATAATCACTCTTTTACAATTTTTGTTTTTCGCTATTTTTTAACGAGGTCTACAATCGCTTTAAATGCCTGTGGGCGATTCATTGCGAGGTCGGCGAGGGTTTTACGATTCAGTTCGATGCCCTTCTTTGCTACTAATCCCATAAATGCGGAATAGGATAAGCCGTGCTCACGAACGCCCGCATTAATACGGGTAATCCATAAACTTCTAAAAGCTCTCTTTTTATTTCTTCTATCTCGGTAAGCGTATTCTTGTCCTTTTTCCCAAGTGTTCTTGGCTACGGTCCAGACATTTTTGCGCTTTCCGAAGTACCCTTTCGTACGTTTTAGAATCTTTTTTCGTCTTGCTCTGGAAGCAACGCTGTTTACTGCTCTTGGCATAATGTTCTCCTTTCTTTTTTACGTCAGCGGTTTATTCACATTTATAAACTCTTTTTTGGCTGATGGTAAAGTTAATAATTAATTTTATTGAAGTCCTAACATCTCTTTAATAGTATGTTGCATGGTTTTATCCACGATAGTACTATACGCTAAATTACGTTTTCTCTTAGTCGATTTTTTCGTAAGAATGTGACTGTGATAAGCGTGATGTCTTTTTACTTTTCCGGTGCCGGTAAGAGTAAATCTCTTTTTAGCAGCGGATTTCGATTTCATTTTTGGCATTTTTACAATTTTTTTTTAATAGTTACTATTTTGAGTTTTTTGTAATGTTCTATTTTTTCGGATTAAGAATAATCATCATACGTTTTCCTTCTAATTTTGGTAGTTGTTCAGGTTTCCCATAGTCTTCAACCGCTTTAGCAAATTCTAAAAGTTTCAACTCGCCTTGGTCTTTGTAAATAATAGAGCGTCCTTTAAAAAAGATATCTACTTTAACTTTACAACCATCTTTTAAAAATTTAATCGCATGATTAACTTTAAAATTAAAATCATGTTCATCAGTTTGTGGTCCTAACCGAATCTCTTTCACAACCACTTTAGCAGTTTTAGCTTTTATCTCTTTTTGTTTTCTCTTTTGTTCGTACAGGAACTTTTTGTAATCCATGATTTTACAAACAGGTGGATTGGCTTTCGGAGAAATTTCTACTAAATCAAGTTCTAATTGATTAGCTAACTCTAAAGCTTCTCGCAGCGTCATGATTTTTGCTTCTGATAGTTGTTCACTAACTACACGAATCATCGGAGAAGTGATGAATTCATTGATTTTATGTAATGCTTCCTGTTTATTGCTTGGCGTCCTGCGACGATTACCAGGGGAATTAGTTTGTGTTGCGATACTCTATACTCCTTTCTTTAAACGTTTTACAATCTTTTTTTATTTTAATAAAATGGTTGCAAAAATACAACTTTTTTTATTACGTTAAATATTTATCTTCATTTTCTATTTTTATATCTTTGCATTTTTTTAAACTCTTAGGTATGATTACTTACATTACAGGAAAATTAATAGAAAAAAATCCGGCGTATGTTATTATTGAAACCGCCGGGGGAGTGGCATATTATATACATATTTCCTTAAATACTTTTTCACAGATTAAATCGGAAGAAACGTTGAAACTCCTTACCCACCACGTGGTTAAAGAGGATTCACACCTATTATACGGTTTTATTGATGCCGAAGAACGCTCTTTTTTCAGATTACTAATCTCCGTTAGTGGAATCGGTCCTAATACGGCACGCCTCATCTTATCTTCACTTTCCGTTGGTGAATTATCGCAAGCTATTGCCAATGAGGATGAAGAAATGTTGAAAGTTGAAAGAGTAGGTCCTAAAAAAGCCCAAAGACTCATTTTTGAATTAAAGGACAAAATAACGAAAATTGAGACCCTATCTAATGACAATTTTTCTAAAACTAACAATAATAATAAAAATGAAGCGTTATCTGCTTTAATTTCCTTAGGTTTTGCAAAGAATACAGGAGAGGTTGTGTTGGAGAAAATTATAAAATCGGAGGGGAATGACCTTTCAGTTGAGGAACTTATTAAAAAGGCTTTAAAGTTGTTATAATCTAAACGAGCAGAAGAAACGTGACTATCGGAAAAAACGCTAAATTTTATCTTGTTTCGACAGCAATCGTATGTGCTTTGTACTCTGTGATTTTGGCTGTCCCCGCTCCTAAACCCGAGCTCTATATCCCAAAATCTTCGTTGCAAAATGAGGCTTTGTATCCTGCGGAAACAAATAGTGAATATCAGCAAATAGATGAAAATGATTGGCTGATAGATTTTCAAGATGGTGATTCTCCGATTACTCCACCCGATACAGGACTGCGTGTCCCTATTCCGCAACCCGATAATAACCCTCTTAATGAAAATCAATATACAAGTCCGTTTTATCTTAATGACCCGTCAAATATGGGGACTAACATAGAATACGACCCTAATTCAAATACCTTTAATTTTCAAAATTATATTGGAAACACGAATTACGGTCCCGGTGCTTCTATGGACATTAATGAATTTATAGACTACGATTTGCAAAAAAGTATTGAGGAGTATTGGAGAGAAAACGGCGTCCACTTTTCTGACGGTAGAAGTCGAAGAGGGGGTGGCTTGATTCCGCAACTTCATATTGGGGGAGATGTGTTTGAAGGGATTTTTGGTAGTAATACCATTGATATAAGACCTTCAGGAAACGTGGAGCTCATTTTTGGGGTTATCTATAATCAAAATGATAATCCTAACTTACCTGTAAAACAACGAAAAATCACACAATTTAATTTTGATGAAAATATCCAGTTAAATGTACTGGCTAAAATCGGTGATAAAATAGATTTCAATCTGAATTATAATACGGAGGCAAATTTTGATTTCGAAAATAAGATGAAATTAAAATATGAAGGGAAAGAGGATGAAATTATTAAATTGTTGGAGTTTGGTGATGTAACGATGCCTTTAGCAAGTTCATTAATTGTGGGTAGTCAAAGCCTTTTCGGACTTAAAACCGAATTGCAGTTTGGGAAATTGAATATTCTTGCTGTGATGTCTCAACAAAAATCGGAGTCCAAAACCATTACCGTTTCCGGCGGTGCGCAAATGACCGACTTCTATTTTCGAGCTGATGAGTATGAAGAAAATCGGCACTTTTTCATAAATCAATTTTTTAGAGACCATTATAGCCAGTATTTATCGACACTTCCCCTAGTTAGCTCTCCTATTGTAATTACTAAAATTGAAGTTTGGCGAACTACTATCGGCTCGGCGACTACCAATAATCGTAATATTGTGGCTTTTACTGACTTAGGAGAAGGACGCGCTCAAGACGGCACAAGCTACATTCAATCCCCTAGAATTAATTATGTCGGGGGAGGTTATCCCGATAATCAAATAAACGATTTGTATCTTTTAGTTGATTCTTCTGAGATTAGAAATTTAAGTTCCGTTTCTACCAATTTGAATAGCAAAGGGCTTGCGTCAGGTGTCGATTATGAAAAAATTGAAAATGCTCGCTTGTTAGACCCGTCAGAATATACCTTTAATAGTAAATTGGGATTTATTTCATTAAATACTTCTTTAAATGCGGATCAAGTTCTGGCGGTATCTTATCAATATACTGTAATTGGTAGCGACAAAGTTTATCAAGTAGGTGAATTTTCAAATGAGGTCTCGTCGCCGAAATGTATACGTGCTAAATTGCTGAAAAGTACTACTTTAAATACTAAGTCAACATTATGGAAATTGATGATGAAGAATGTGTATTCTCTTTCAGCTTACCAAATCCAACCGGATAAATTTAGATTGAACGTTCTTTATACAGGTGATGCTGAGGGTATTCCGAATGGTTTTTTCAACTTAGGACCTAAAAAGGGAATTCCACTTATTCGTTTGATGGGATTAGACAATCTTAATCAACAGCAAGACCCGCATCCCGATGGAGTTTTTGACTTTATCGATAATGCCGATAAGCAAGGGGGAACTATCAATGCTTACAACGGACGTATCTATTTTCCAACCGTTGAGCCTTTTGGAAAGGATTTGCGTGATTCTTTAGGTAATGACGAGTTTGCCGATAAGTATGCTTTCGATTCGCTCTACACGATGACCAAAGCGATGGCGCAGCAGTATACTTCCCGTAATAAGTTTTATTTGGAAGGTACTTATAAATCATCTTCAGGTTCAGAGATAAACCTCAATGCAATGAATGTGCCTGAGGGTTCGGTAAAGGTAACTGCCGGAGGTATTACTCTTACTGAAAATGTTGACTATACCGTTAATTACAGTATGGGTACCGTAAGTATTATCAACGAAGGAGTCTTAAAATCGGGAACGCCCGTTAACATCTTTTTGGAAAATAAATCGACCTTCGGCATATCAACGAAATATATGTTCGGGACCGATTTAGAATACCGTTTTTCTGATAATTTTAATATTGGGGCAACGATTTTAAATTTACGTGAACAGCCTATAACGCAGAAAGTTAACTACGGAGACGAACCGATTAAGAATACTATTTGGGGAATGCGAACAGCTTACAAAACAAAAGTCAATTTTATTACGAAAATGGTTGACTTTTTGCCCTTTTACTCTACGAAAGCTGAGTCAAATGTTCAGTTTGAAGGAGAGTTTGCCCATTTTATTCCTGGGCATTCTCGGGCAGTCGGAAAGGACGGAACTACATATATTGATGATTTTGAAGCCACGAAATCGACTTTAGACCTGAAAAATGTAAATAGTTGGGTGTTAGCGTCAACGCCGCAAATGCAACCGACCCTTTTCCCTGAGGCTCGTCCTGTTACAGTTAACGACCACGACAGACGTAAGTTGGCGTATGGGTACAATAGAGCCAAATTGGCGTGGTATGTTATTGACCCTATTTTTTACCGTAATAATAGTGCAACTCCATCTAATATAACGAGAGCAGACCAGTCGAAACCTTACGCACGTGAGGTTTATGAAACCGAACTTTTCCCTTATAAACAACGTGCCAATGCCGCCGAAGCAACCTACATGGCAGTTTTTAATATGGCATTCTATCCCGAGGAGAGAGGTCCTTATAACTATGATGTGAGCGGAGCCGAAGGTTTTTCAAGCGGAGCAAATGCGGACGGAACACTTAAAGACCCTGAAAGTCGTTGGGGCGGGATTATGCGAAAAATGGATAATACTGACTTTGAAGCCTCTAATTACGAATATATTGAGTTTTGGATGATGGACCCGTTTATAGAAAATCCGAATCACCGAGGTGGAAAACTCTATTTTAACTTAGGGGACATTTCAGAAGATATTTTGCGTGACGGACTTAAGTTTTTTGAAAACGGACTTCCCGCTGACGGCTCCGATGATGGGGTTGAGTATACCGTTTGGGGAAGAGTGCCAACCATACAGATGATTGTCAATGCGTTTGAAAATGACCCGAGTGCTCGTCAATATCAAGACGTAGGTTATGACGGACTTTATGACGAAATTGAACGTACTCACTACGCAAATACCTACTTGAATTTATTGGAGGCTGAATTTGGAACGAATTCCGATATTTATGTTCAAGCTCAACAGGACCCCTCTTCCGATAATTTCCATTACTTCCGAGGGAGAGATTATGATGACGCTAATGTGAAAATTTTAGAAAGGTATAAATACTACAACAACCCGGACGGCAACTCCCCAACGGACAATCAATCTCCCGAATCATATCCGACAGCCGGTTCCACGTTGCCTAACGTAGAAGATGTTAACAACGATAACACATTAAACGAAGAGGAGAAATATTATCAATATGTTATTGATTTGAGTCCCAGTAAAATGGTGGTGGGTGAAAATTATATTAACGATGTTTTCGAAGCCGTTCCCGAACCGCTACCCGATGGGTCAAGACCAACCACAAAGTGGTATCAATTTAAAATTCCGATTAGGAATCCGGATAAAGTTGTTGGAAATATAAACGGGTTTCACTCTATTCGCTTTATGCGTGTCTTTATGAAAGACTTTTCAGAACCCATTATTTGTCGGTTAGCCACTTTTGAATTGGTGCGGAGTGATTGGCGTACATACTCGTTGGATTTGATGGAAGATGGCGACTATATTCCGGGACAAGGCGATGGGAATACGACTATCAATGTTTCAACATTGAGCTACGAAGAGAATGCAAATAGAACACCCATTCCGTATGTCTTACCTCCGGGAATTGAAAGAGAGCAAGGCTATGGTGGTACGCAAGTGTACTACGTTAATGAACAGGCACTTACAATGAAAGTTAAGGACTTGGCAGATGGGGATGCTCGTGCAATCTATAAAAACACCTCTTTCGACATTAGAAAATTTAAAAAATTGAAAATGTTCGTGCACGGTGAGAAAATGTTTGAGAATGATCACCTTGCTAACGGTGATGTAACCGTATTTATAAGGTTAGGCTCCGACTTTACGGAAAACTACTATGAATATGAAATCCCCCTTGAAATAACTCCTTGGGGAGTCGGAGCAGATTCAACGAGGATTTGGCCACGGAACAACCGTATGGAGATAGATTTAGCCGATTTTGTCGCAGCAAAACAAGAACGAAATAAACTCTTTAGAACAGGGGACTATTCCCTCACGGTTCCGTACGAAACAGTGGTAAACGGTCGCCTTATTACAGTAATGGGAACTCCTAACTTAGCCGAAGTGAAAACAATAATGATAGGGGTGCGAAATCCTAAAAAACAGACTCTCAATGACGGGGACGATATGCTTTCTAAATCAGTAGAAGTATGGGTCAACGAGTTGCGACTGACCGGCTACGATGAGTCGTCAGGCTTTGCCGCTCGCGGACAAATGCGCGTGCAGTTAGCAGATTTAGGAGATGTTACCTTATCCGGAACATACTCTACACCCGGTTTTGGGACGCTGGAACAAAAAGTTACCGAAACCCAGCGGGAAACGCTATATACGATTGACGTTGCAACAAACGTTGACGCAGGTAAAATTCTATTTCCTCAAAAATGGAATATTAAAGTTCCCGTGCACTACGACTATAACCTCAATATGGCTCTTCCCGAATATAACCCCCTTAATCCGGACGTGAAATTAAAGGAAGATTTGAAAACCTATTTGAAAAAAGAAGAACGAGATTCCATTCGTAAAATGACTACGGAGATGGTGCAAAGGCAAAATGTCAACATTATGAATGTGCGTAAAGAAAGGAATTTTGATAAAGAAATTAAGATAAGACCCTGGGATATTGAAAATTTAGACTTCTCTTATGCCTATTCGGAAGTAAAACGTAGAGATGTTGATACTGAATTTGATAACGAAATGAGACACGAAGGCGAAATCGGGTACTCGTTTAAACACAACCCAAAGAATTTCAAACCCTTTGCCTCATCTAAACATTTACGTTCTAAGTGGCTACAGCTAATTCGCGACATTAATTTTACGTTGCTGCCGCAAATGTTCACTGTAAGAACTAACGTAACGCGTGAAATGAACGAATTTAAACTTCGCCCGAAGAGCCAAGGGAATATTATTATAGACACCTGTATCGTTAAAGATTTTCAGTGGGGACGTGTCTACAATTTACGTTGGGACTTAACACAATCGTTGAAATTTGAATATAGTGCTACTTCAAAGACGCGAATAGATGAACCCGAAGGACGAATTGATACCCGTACGGAAAAGGATTCAATCTGGCGTAACTTTGGAAATGGAGGACGTGTTATCAATTTTAACCAGCGTTTTGATGCATCCTATCAAATTCCGATTAATAAGATACCGCTCTTTAATTGGATTAATGCAAATGCTAGATATACGTCCACATACGACTATTTGGCATCGGCGGTTTCAATGAAAAATCTCGGTAATGTTATCGAAAATTCTAATACGATTCAAGGAAATGTAAACTTGAACCTTGTTACCCTTTATAACAATATTCCTTACTTGAAAAAAGTAAATCAAGGTATCGTAAGACTACAAGAGCAGAAACATAAACAACAAAGTAGGGACCAAAAAGGAAAAACAGAGGAAGGGAAAGGTAGAAAGCAGAAATTTGACCCAAGTATGGGACAAGAGTATGCGGACAGCGATTCGGACAAAAAGAGCAAGAGCAAACAAGATACCTTTAAACTAAATATTGGAAAGCTCATTCTCGATGGTTCGGTTCGTTTCCTTATGATGGTGCGAAATGTTTCATTCAGCTACAGTGAAGGCTCCGGAACTTCGCTGCCCGGATTTATGCCGGCGCCCAATCTTATCGGACTTAATTTTGCCACGGGAGCACCGGGTTTTCTCTTCGTCTTTGGCGGACAGCCCGACATTCGACATATTGCTTCCGATGCAGGCTGGCTATCAACAGATACGTTACTTAATATTCCTTTCCAAACCCGTTATAATCAAGTTATTAATGCCAGAGCATTAATTGAGCCGTTTAAAGATTTTAGAATTGATGTAACGGCAAATCGAAATTTAACGCGAAACTTCTCAGAATACTACGTCGCCAATAGTGAAGGAGTATTTAAGTCATACACTCCTCAAACCAATGGTACTTACACCACTTCTTTCTTTGCGCTCAATACATTTTTCAAAAATGCCAACGACCTTTTCCAGGATTTCAAACTGATAAGAGGTGAAATGGCTGAGCGATTTTCAGCAATGAATGCCAATTCTAGTGGAATAATTGACACGGCAACAGGGTATCCTCTCGGCTACTCCGCTACTTCGCAAGATGTTCTTATTGCCTCATTCTTAGCCACCTATGGCGGGAAAAATAGTTCAAAACTCGATATCTCAACGCCGTTCTATCAAATCCCGTTGCCTAACTGGAGACTAAGCTATAGCGGTTTAACAAAGCTAAAAGGAATGAATAAAGTATTTCAGAATTTCTCTATCAATCATGCCTATATGTCAAGCTACAGTGTCGGTAATTTTGCTACAAACTTAAATTATACGCAAGGAAATGATGGTATGCCCAACATGTTGGATGCGAACAGGAATTTTATTCCCACTTACGAAATAGGGCAAATAACTATGACCGAGCAATTTAGTCCGCTTATTGGATTAGACATGAGCTTTACAAATAGTATTTTATTTAGAGTGGAATATAAGAAAAGTCGAAATGTCTCTTTAAGTTTTGCCAATAATCAGATTACCGAAGTTAACTCCGAAGCGCTAACCTGCGGAGCAGGGTATAGGTTTAAGGATATTAAGATAGGTTTTGTATTCTCGGGAATGAAAAGAGAAGTTGTAAGCGATTTGAATTTAACCGCAAGTTTCACCTTACAGAATAATAAAACATATTTACGGAAAATCGTAGAAAACATTTCCCAAGTTTCGTCAGGAATGTTAACCATCATTATCAACTTCACGGCTGACTATCAAATAAGCCAAATGGTGGGGTTAGCCTTCTTCTATGACCATTCAATTAACCGACCGCATATCTCCAATCAGTACAATAACATGAATATTAATACGGGGATAAAAGTTCGACTCATGCTTGCACAATAGGCAAATCCGGACGGGGAGTTATGCCAAAATGTATAGGTAGGATAAAAAAATTGAAAAGGAAGGAAAACGTCCGGACGCCTACAAAAGAACAACACACAAAAATAGTCAAGAAAATAATAGGTAATTGTTAAATTTTA
>ERZ795049.6481-NODE-6481-length-10229-cov-3.263613_pt1 | contig 10229 bp, 2 predicted proteins | sample MGYA00375133_ERZ795049 | MGnify/ENA primary metagenome ERZ795049 (study PRJEB30178, sample SAMN05720147) | activated sludge metagenome | isolation source: anaerobic digester from wastewater treatment plant | place: Japan | collected 2015-04-20 ...
CCGACGGCAACGGCCAAGACGCCGCATCTCGAAGCCTTCGCGCAAAACGCCGTGCGTTTTGGGGCGGCTTTTTCCCAGGCATCGTGGACAAAACCCTCGTTCGCGACGATTTTCACGGGGAAATATCCAGAATCGCATACGGCGACTTCGAAAACCGCCGCCCTCCCAGACGACGTGCCCGTCTTCCCCGAACTCCTAACACACGCGGGATACTTCACCAAGGGGTTCTCGAATAATCCCAACATCACCTCGGTGTTCGGCTTTGCTCGAGGTTTCTCCAGCTACATCGATCTCAAGCCCGCTCTGTACTTCTGGGCTTCCCCATCCGCCGCCAATCTTTCCCTCTACCAAGCGTTGCGCCAAGCCCGGCAACGAATCGAAGAGAGGCTTCCGTGGAGCGCCATGCGCGTCACCGATTTCTACCAACCCGCCGAAACCGTTACACGAACGGGACTTTCATGGATTGACAGCGACGAGCGTCCCGCAAACGCCCCCTTCTTTCTCTTTCTCCATTATATGGAGACCCACGACCCATTCATGGATTGGGAACACCCAGGCGTGGGATACGCGCGCGTTCGAATGGAAGCCCCTGATCCCGCGCGCTATCGGGAAAAAATGCTCCACGCATATGCGCAGGAAGTCGAACGCTTCGACCACTATTTTGGAGAATTGATCGCCGGGTTACAGGCGCGAAACCTCTACGAGAACACGCTGATTGTGGTCGTATCCGATCATGGAGAGGAATTCTTCGATCACGGCGGCTGGTGGCACGGACAAACGCTGTACGACGAATTGCTGCACGTGCCGTTATTGATCAAGCTGCCCGGAAATCTGGCCGGCGGCACAACAAACGACCATTTCGCCCGGCATATCGACATTGCCCCAACCATTCTGGCATGGGCCAACCTTCCGCCCTCCCCGTCCATGCCCGGCACGTCCTTGCTGGGACCGGACGGTTCGGCCCTGAACGCCCAGACAGGGTATGTATACGCACACAACGATTTTGAAGGGATCATCCTGCATTCGGCGCAAACGCGCGACGCCAAACGCATCGAAGCCAACCCCGGCAACAAACGCACATTGGCTCCGGTGGAATTCTACGACCTTGCAAACGATCCATCGGAACGAACAAACCTATCGGGAAAAGGCGATCCGCGCGAAACCGAGTTGGGCATGATCATCGAGGGGATGTCCTCGTTCCTGATGGAAGGAGCGACCCAACCGACGCTCGTTGAAAAGGCCTCTCCGGAAATGGAGAATCAATTGAAATCGCTGGGATATCTTCAATAAGGACTGAGGCGTTCCGTCGCGTTACGAACATACGGACACAACGAACGATGTCGGCATTTCAAAAAACGTGGGCGTTTTTGCGCGTGCGCAAACGGTATTGGCTTACTCCGATCATCATAGTCCTTCTTCTGTTCCTGCTGCTCGTCTTGCTCGGGCGACATTCCGATGTCCGAGCGCCGTTCATCTACTCCGTCTAGGAATTTTTGACTTCGCATGTCGCCGGAACCTCAATTCACGCGAAGCGCACGATGGATTACCCCCTGCACGTCGTAGATGTCGACCGTCCCATCACGATTGACGTCTGCCGGAAAAGCATAGGGAAGTAGACGCAAGGCAACATTGATCGTCAGTTGGACATCCAACGCATCCACCGTTCCATCCCCATCGAGATCGCCTAATCGAAACAACGGCGTGTCGAAAAACAGATAGGGACTGCTCCCCGCAGCAAGCTCTGCGTCGTTTTCGAATCCGTCGTTGTCGATATCAAGATCGATGACGTCGCTGAATCCATCCTGATCGGTGTCCATATCCAGCACAAGACTCTTCTCTGCAGAATCGTAATATCGGGGAATGTGGTTATGGTTCGGGTCCTGTTTCTGAAAGGCATCTTCCCACCCATCCCCCTGCACATCCGGATCATCCACATTATCAATCCCGTCATCGTCCATATCGGAATCCTCGGAATCTAAGATGCCGTCACCGTCGGAATCCATTGTTTCATAAGGATTTATGCATGAAAGAACACCACCAGAAAACGTTATCTCCCCAAAATCAACCACCCCGCCAGAAACAATTCGGAACAGCATTGTTTCTTCTGTTCCTGCACGAAACGCCGCCGATGCGCGATATGTCTCAAATCCGACCGGAGAGACGCTCACGACGCAACAGGAATAGGTCCCCTGAGGAAGAAGCAACTGAAACTCCCCCGTCAGTGCAGATGAAACAGATCGGAACACGCGCCCGCGGGCATCCAACAGCGCCACGGTAGTTCCACGCAAGTCCTCTGGTAACAATCCTTTAAGAATCCCCTTTTCCGGTTCCTGAAATGCAACGGCGCGTCGGTGCCATGCCCAAGGATCAACCCAAGCGCTCTGAACCCGCGTTGCGGAATTCCGATCAAACGTATCGCCAAGAAACATAGGTCCTTGCGTTCCTCGACCGGTTGAGGGAGTCGTGATGTCGTCCATCGCAGGCGTCACGATGCCCCCCCAACGTCCGGCGTATCGCAACCAAGGCGTTTCGCCTTTCTCCCCAAGGCGGTTCAGGCGACACAGTTCGGGGGTCAGCCAGGTCCCCAGTCCATCGCCTACTTCGAGTCCAGACGGATAGCGGACGGAACCGGGTCGAAAATACGGCGTGTGCCCCCCTTTCCCGATATATAAAATGGGATGAGATCCATTCGTCTTTTCGAGACTGCTCCAGTCAATGCTTTCGGCCCCGGACAGTCCAAGGTCGCGCTGCATAATCCATTGGCGCGTTGCGGTCGCGGCGTATGGCTGTCCGTTTGCATCCAGCAGGATCTGAAACATGTGCCAAACGCCCGGTTCGGAATGAGCGCCCTTTGTCGTGGCGCCCCAGTCGTCGAAGTAATAATACATATAATATTGGATTGCGATATCGTTGGAACGGGAGCCCGCTTCTACTGACCCATTGCCCAAACGGGTCGCTGTGTAATACAACACGGGCTTGTCGGAAGGAGATCGCAGGGCGTCCCAGGCCGCGTATAGGCCTTCCATCGTGGAGCCTCCCAGGAGTTCCAGGCTTGCCTCCTCCTGAGGGATGTTGTAGAGATGGCTCGAAAGCAACCCGCCTTGAGGAACACGCCCTGTCCCGGAAATCAATGCCCCTTTCAAGGCAAAGTCAACGGATGCAGGAAAGATGGCGCGTTCGTCTCGATGCATCCGCAAGATAGGGGAGAACTTCGCCGCAAGTTCATCCACGGGAAGAGGAGCGCCCGACAAGGTCCGGCGCGTATCGCAGATCATAACGGCCGTCAACGTTTCGTCCAGGGAGGCGCCATCCGTAACACGAAAGGCGCACCGTCCGAAGGCTGTCTTTGGGGTGATGGGAGCGATCGGTTTCACGGACAATAGGAAGACATGCGATCCCTTGGGGAGGGTTCGTTGCGCGGAGCCGGAAAGGGTGACTTGCCAACCGCTGGGGGGGGTCCAGCCGATGGCATCGGGGCTGTTGAGGTTCAGGGTCACGAGGCGCGTGGCGGGCGTTGCGACATAAACGGCGGCCGTTCCGCCAACTCCTTCATAAAACGTGGAATAGTCTATTCGATACAGCCCAGGGCGAGGGGGAGTGCTCGCGATATCCCGAGGATTCGATCCCAATTGCCGTTCTGCGAAGTCATCAAATCCATCGTTGTCCGTGTCGGCTTTGGCAGGATCGGTCTCGCCGGCGTCGATGACGCCATTGTTATTGGCATCTTCCTTTCCGTCGAGAATGCCATCGCCATCGGTATCGGCAAGGGTTGGGTTCGTGCCCAGCATAAACTCGTTGTAATCGGACAATCCATCTCCATCCGCGTCGTCGGTAGACAAAACCGCCCGGAAAGGGTTCAATCCATGCTGAATTTCCCAATCATTCGGCAGTCCGTCGTTGTCGTCATCCGCAGTGAGGCCTTTTTCCCGAATCGCGTAAACTCTGCTTGCTCCGCCGGTTCCATAGGCATACACGGAAAAAAACTCGTTGGCGCTTGGGTTGTACGTCAAAACCGCCGCATCGGCGCCCGAGGCGGGCCATCCCGGGGGCGTTCCCGCAATCCCCTGGAACTTTAGATCGCTGGAGAACCGGATCGCTTTCACGGTTGTGGAGGCGACCTGGGCGTCACTCCAAAGCGCGCGGAACTGTTCGCTGCCCGTGAGACAGGCGATGGCCGGACTTGTCACGAGAGTTGCCGCATGACTGCCCAGCGTCTGGGTGACAATTGAGGAAGGAGTGCTCCCTGTAGGGAATTGCGCGATGCAGATAGAGGAATCCTGGGCCAAGGCATTTGTCGCATCCCACACAGCGGACCAGACCCCGCGTGCTGTATCCAACGCCAATCGAACATTACGTTGGACGCCGGATTTTTCCTGAAGCGTGAAAGCCGTTCCCTTGAGGGAACCCGTTGCTGCATCCACGCGGACGGCGCGAATACGTTGTTGGTTGGGCGTAGCTGATTTTTCGGACCATGCGACCAGGCACTCGGTGTGGGCGGCGTCGTATGCAACCGCCGGATTTTCCTCTTCTGCAGCGGAATGGGTGATCTTGGCGCCGGCGATAAACACGCCATTATCGGCGCGAAATCGCAGAAAATACACGTCGAATTGCCCCGTGGAACCGTTCGAAACGTAAACGACGGCGACTTCTCCGCGGTCCGGATTTGCCGCGGCGGCGGGCTGGCGCTCTTGGAGAGTGCCCATGGCGACGGAAAAAACATCGCCGATGGGCGTTCCCTGGGAACTAACGACACGCCCCTGGATGTCAGGCGGCCCCAGTGCCGTATCTCTCCTCTCCCAGATCACGAAAAAACCGCCTCCTGGATTCCTGACGACGAAAGGACGTGTATTCAAAGCGTACCCGGAGGTCGCCAAAAGCGTGTTGGCGACGCCGGCGGCCTCCGCGTTAAGGAGGTTCACGTAAATCCCGCTGCCCGTGCTATTGGGCTCCGACCACGCCACGCCGTATAGCCCCGAAACGGGATCGTAGTCCATGGAAGGCTGCGTCTGCGCATTGGAGGAGGGGTGAACGGCAAAGGGCGTTTCGATCGGATGAGGCCGCCGTCTTACGGTCACATTCACGGTGACATCCACCGGCTTGCTGGCCATGTCCTGGGTCGTGATACGAACGGTTCCCTGATACGGCGTTCCCCCCACCGAAAGCTTGCTCATGTCCAGACCAATGCTCACGGACCTTGGAGTGGTCCAGGATGCCGGAGCGACCGTGATCCAATCGGCTTGCGGGATCGCTTTACACGAACGTTCGCCGGATGAAATGCTTCGAATGGAAACCTGCTTCGGCGTTGCCGCGGCATCTCCTTCCAGAACTTCGAAATCGAGCGTCTGCGGCAGCGCCTCGATGGCGGGCACAGGGTTGATCACCGTGACCGTGACGGGTATCTGCATGGGGCTATTGGCCATGCCGGGAGCCGTGACGGTCAATGCTCCTGTGTAGGGGCTCCCGTTGGCCGTCAGCGTTGTGGCATTGATGGACACGGCAGGCGCACCGTCGCCGAGTCCGGATGCGGGGCTGACGGTAAGCCAGGCTTTGTTCGAGGAAACAGACCAAGAAAAGAAGGGGTTCGGCGTATTGGCAAGACGAAGCGTTTGCGGCGTGACCGAATCCCCTTGATTGATGCTGATCGAAATGCTGGCCGGGTCTACCGTAAAGCGGTTATTGGGGATCAACGGTTGGGGATCGATGCCGTCCGGAAGCCCGTCAGCGTCGGAGTCGGGATTGTTCGGATTGGTCCCCAAACGCGCCTCGTCCGCATCCGAAAGCCCATCGCCATCCTTATCTTCGGGAGTTGCTCCCCCCCCCGAAGTGCGCAGCCAGACTTCCATCCAGGCAGAATCTGAGGTGTTGGCGCGCACATATCCCGCATGCTTGGTCAGCACAGCCATGGCGCCGCCCGGAGCCAATGCGCCCTCAACAAAAGAAGAATTGCCCAAATAAAACGTTCCGCTCGGATTCACGCGGATCGATCCGCTGAACGAATGGGAGACGCCGTTGCGACGGATGTCCCCCGCAAAAGCGCCCGATCCCGGCGCGTGCAGCGACCCAATACCCATGATCTGGGCTTTGTTTCCCTGGACAATAATCTCGTGCACGCGGTACGTGCCGCTGAAATCCGCCGTATTGACAGACGCGCCGCGGCGCACCCCGAATGCCAGGCCCTTGTAACCGCCGGGAAGGCGCGGGTCTTCGTTCGCGGCGACATCCAAGGTCTGTACGAGAATAGCGCCATTTTCGCCCAAGGTGGCGAGCATATTGGATTTTCCCGCAAAGGCCACCCGGCCGTTGGAGGAAACGACGTATCCCTGGGAAAGAACCGGAAAATTATCCGATGCAAGTTCATTCGCCCAAAACGAGAGCACGGTCCCGGTTCCATCCGCCTGGAGCGCCCCCGAAACCGTGCGCCATACGCCGTTGCCAAGCGAAAGCAAGGCATGCAGGCTATAGCTCCCGACGAATCGGCTGTTCCCCAACCCAGTTCCCAGGCGCACCCCGGCGCGGAAGCCTGCATACCCCTGCGGAGCGCCGCTATCCATTCCCGCAGCGGCATAGCCTGCATGCAACGGAGCTCCCCCGTTCATGCCTACGGTCCCTGTATAGTCCGTAGGACCGGTATACGCACTGCCGTAATACTTGAAGCCGCCATCCGCCACAACGTCATACTGGAAGGATTGGATGGAGCCGCCGGTCAGCGTGAGCGTAACGTTGCCGTTTCCGCCAAATTGCGCGGTTCCGGTTCGGACCGTTGCGGCGCCGCTGAGCAAAGCCAGGAGATCATGCTCCGCGTAGGTCCCGCTCAAGGAAGCCTTCGTGTATCCGGTCGTCGCCGCCTCGACTTCGTCATAGCCAATGTCGTAGCCAGCCCCCTGAGGGCGCGCGTTTCCATCGAAATCTACGTTGGGGCTCAACGAAGCGATCCCGGCATCGATGCACGGCGAGTTCGAGGAAAGATGGTAGTTTCCGCTGGAACGGTTCACGAAAAGGGGATCCATGTGAAGGTTGCTGATGGCCGGGGTGAAACCGGAATAGTTGCCTGTGACCCCGTCGTTGGTTACGCTCCCGTTGCCATACGCGTTGTTGCCACGAACGGTGGCCGATCCGGACACTTGGATTCCGGTGCTGCAAAAGCATACCGCGTTATTCTGCAGCAATGCGTTTCCAGAGGTCAGGACGGAGATGCCCTGGGAAGAGCAATTCACGATAGTGTTGTTGATAATGTCCGCCGAAGCAAAGTGTTGAATGCGGATTCCCGATTGTGAATTCTGAATGAGACAGTTCACGACCGTGGGGCCCGAGGAGCCCCGCGCATCCACCGCCCAAAAGGAGCAATCCCTGATCGTCGAACGCTGGATCACCGGAAAAACAGATGGCCCTCCCAGACTGCCGCACACCACGCCATAGGTGCAGTCTTCAATGAGCACTTGATTGACGAGGATGCCATCGCCGGAATCGATGGCCACGCCGGCATTGTCCACCCCCTGGAAGGCGCCGCCCGCCTTTTGCAGCGCCATGTTCGAGATGGTCGTGTTGCTGTGTCTGATCCGGAAAGGAGCCCCCGTATTGCCGCCGGACACGATGGTTGAGGACCCGCTGCCCTGGAAGATGAGGCCAGACTTGGTCGTGGTGATGGATTCGTTGTAGACGCCGCTGCCGATCTGGATGACGTCGCCTGACACGGCCGCATTCATGGCGGCGGTTATGGTCGCGTAGGCGGACGGGACTTGGCGAATAGTGCCTGCGTGGGAGTCCATGCTGCCCACAACACACCACAATCCCGCCAGGAACAGAAAAGCGGCGTTCCGACACCGTACGTGCCTCATCCATTTCCTCCCGATAGCGTTCGTCCCTGCTTTGACGATACAACACCGGATGCGCCTCGTCAAGAACTGCACGAACCTCTCCGTATTCCTGCCCCTCTGAAATCCATCCGCGGCGTTTCATCTCGTTACGATGACTGTTTCAGGCTGAAACGTCGCGCCGCTCCAACCCGCAAAACACGCCCAAAATGAGCATGGCGCGCAAGTTGCTCCCGTTAGGGATGAAAGAAAATATCGGTGCAGACTAAAAGGAGTTGAAGTCGAATGAAACTGGACAAACTGACCATCAAAGCTCAGGAGGCCCTTTCGGAAGCAATGGATGCCGCTTCTTCGGCAGGGCACCCGGAGATCACGAGTCTTCACATGCTCGCTGCGCTGCTCGCCCAAGAGAAAGGCGTGGTGGGGTCGTTATTGCAACGCTTGGGAATATCCAGCGCTTCGCTCGAAAACGAGATTCGCCATCGCCTTACGTCATTGCCCCGCATCTCCGGAAGCGCGGCCCAGCCAACCCTTGGGGCGCAGGCGAGCCGCGTGATCGAGGCGGCTTGGAAGGCGGCGCAGACTTTGCACGACGAGTACCTGGGCACGGAACATCTGTTTCTGGGAATGCTGGACGTGCGCTCCGACCCCGCCGGAGAAGCGCTGCGCGCCACCGGCATTATGCGCGAGCAGGCGCTGGCCGCGCTCAAGGAAATTCGCGGCAATCAACGCGTCACCGATCCGAACGCGGAGGAAACGTATGATGCGCTCGCGAAATTCAGTCGTGATCTCACGCAATTGGCGCGCGCGGGCAAGCTTGATCCCGTCATCGGGCGCGACGAGGAAATCCGCCGCGTTATTCAGGTGCTATCGCGCCGCACGAAGAACAACCCGGTGCTGATCGGAGAACCGGGAGTGGGGAAGACGGCTATCGTCGAAGGATTGGCCCAGCGTGTCGTCGCCGGCGACGTGCCAGAGAGCTTGAAAAACAAGCGCGTTGCCGTGCTTGACCTGGGCGCGTTGATCGCGGGTGCGAAGTTTCGCGGCGAGTTCGAGGATCGCCTGAAGGCGGTTTTGCGCGAGGTGCAGTCGGCAGACGGCAGCATCATCCTTTTCATCGACGAACTGCATACGCTTGTGGGCGCGGGCGCGGCGGAAGGCTCGATGGACGCCTCGAACATGCTCAAACCGGCGCTTGCGCGCGGGGAATTGCATTGCATCGGCGCGACCACGCTCGATGAATACCGCAAACACATCGAGAAGGACGCCGCGCTGGAACGGCGGTTTCAGCCGGTCATGGTGGGCGAGCCGGATGTCGAGAGCACGATCGCCATTTTGCGCGGACTGAAGGAACGCTATGAAGTGCATCACGGCGTGCGCATCGAGGATGCGGCCCTGGTCGCGGCGGCGGTGTTGAGTCACCGCTACATCTCAGACCGCTTCTTGCCGGACAAGGCCATCGATTTGGTCGATGAGGCGTCTTCGCGGCTGCGCATCGAGATCGACAGCATGCCGTATGAGATCGACGTGCTGGACCGGCGCATACGCCAGCTCGAAATCGAACACTTGGCCCTCAAAAAAGAGACCAACAAGGCGGGACTCGAAGAACGCGAAGGCATCGAGCGCGAACTCGCCAATCTCCGCGAGGAGCTGAATGAGAAGAAAAGCAAGTGGAAAGCGGAAAAGGACGCCATTGACGCAATCCGCAAGACTTCGGAAGAGATCGAGCAGGCCCGCCGCGAGAGCGAGATCGCGGAACGAGCAGGAAACCTGACCCGGGTGGCGGAGATTCGCTACGGCACGTTGAACGAGTTGCAGCGAAAGCTCGATGGACTAAAGGAGAAGTTCGCCGAACTCCAAAAGCAGGGCAGTTTTCTAAAGGAGGAAGTCACCGAAGAGCAGATCGCGAAGATTGTGTCGAACTGGACGCATATCCCCGTAGAAAGGATGCTCGAGGGCGAGATGCAGCGTTTGCTCGAAATGGAGAAACGACTCGGCGAGCGCGTTATCGGACAGGAAGAGGGGATTCGGGTCGTTTCGGATGCGGTGCGCCGGGCGCGCGCAGGACTCAAGGAACCGGACCGGCCGATCGGCTCGTTCATTTTCCTCGGGCCAACGGGCGTCGGAAAGACCGAACTCGCCCGGTCTCTGGCGGCGCTGCTGTTCGACGACGAGAACGCGATGGTGCGGATCGACATGTCGGAGTATATGGAGAAGCACGCGGTGTCGCGCTTGATCGGCGCGCCGCCCGGATACGTCGGCTATGACGAGGGGGGGCAGTTGACTGAGGCAGTGCGGCGGCGTCCGTATGCCGTCGTGTTGTTCGACGAAATTGAGAAGGCGCATGCCGACGTGTTCCATGTGCTGCTGCAGTTGCTGGACGATGGGCGCCTGACCGATGGACAGGGGCGCACGGTG
>ERZ795049.6489-NODE-6489-length-10214-cov-4.143223_pt1 | contig 10214 bp, 7 predicted proteins | sample MGYA00375133_ERZ795049 | MGnify/ENA primary metagenome ERZ795049 (study PRJEB30178, sample SAMN05720147) | activated sludge metagenome | isolation source: anaerobic digester from wastewater treatment plant | place: Japan | collected 2015-04-20 ...
GCCCTCCGGTCCCGCCCGCCTGATCCCAATGGCTAATGCAATCTCCGCCGAAACTCGAGCCATTAGCATTCCACGCATTAATATTTCCAACTTCCCCGCGCCCGCGCGGTGGCGGCCCGCAACGGGGCTGCGCCCAACAACGCAGGTCCAGCAAATGATGACTCGCAGTTCCGGAAATCAGAGCCCTGCGCGCCCGATTCGACGCTCAGTTCTCTCGCCGTCCGTTCCGCCCGGCGCCGAAAATACGCGCTTTCCCACGGTTTTCCGCCCATGACGCAGATTCCCATTGACGCCGCGCCGCGCCGTATGGTCTAATACCTAACGGTAAACGCTTTAGAGGCGTGGCGTGGGTTACCGCATCGCAACTCTGTCCAGATACCACCCTTTCCGACGGGAAGTTGGAGGGTCGCGGGCCGCTCAACACTGACAGCCGTCGACTTTGTCGCCCGAACGCAATCCGGCCGACCGGAGGGGTCCGGCCGGGTGGTTCCCATCCGGCGCATTCCCTGCGTCCGCCAAACCGCCGCTGTAGAGGTCTGAGGAGGGTTCCTTTGAGTCCCGCAAAAGCTACACGTCCCGGTTTCCGTCAGTCCATCGGCGTCAACGATGGCCAGTTGTCCGATCAGTCCACCATCAATCTCTTCCATCCCATCTATCACAGCTTTACTTACCCCATCGGCTGCCGGATCGACGTGGAGCGCATCCTCCCCGCGGACATCGACGGCGAGGATGATGAGGAACTGGTCGATAATTTCTCCGAACCCCCCGTCTGGATCGAGCGGTTCTCTCCCCTCGCGGTCCAGATCGGCGACCAGGTTCTGCGCGGCAAGAATGCCCCCGACCTCATGCTCAAGCTCTACCGCCTGATGTTCGACCTCTTCCAGGGCATCGGCCGCTTCATTGATTCCACCATCAACCAGAGTCTCGGCCACAGCGGCCGCTTCCCCTTCATGTCCCTCACCATCGATCCCGACACCATTCATCGGATCATCGAGGCCGACTTCGAACAGGGCGAAACCACCTACCCCGCTCTCCTGCGGCTTTTCGGCGAGGGCTACATCTCACCCTGCCTCACGACGCCGTTTCACGTCCTCCTCCCCCGCCTCGCGTCCGATTCCGAAATCCGCGTCTGCATCCGCTCGGCCTTCATCTTCTATCTGCGCATCATCCGCATCTACACCGACTTCCTCGAGGCCAACGGCGAAAGCGGCCTGACCGTCGTCCCGTTCTGGCTCCCCGAGGGCGCCGTCTCCAGCCGCGTCGTCGACATCCTCAATGAAGAATTCGAAGCGTTCTGCAAGCGCGAGAAGCTTCGCAACGGCCATCTCGTCCTCCTGCTCGATAACCATCAGGCCAATTTCCATGAGAACGACGTCCTGATGAAGTCATGGAACCAGATCGTTGCGCGCCGCGGCGCCAACGGCAACGGCCGCCTCCGCAAGCGCGAGCGCGATGAGTCGCTCCACGAAGGCGTCCAGCGCATCAGCGTCCTCTTCCGCGACCGCACCTTCAGCGACTGGGTCATCCACGCCAACCCCTCCGTCAAGAAGCTCCTCGATCGCACCATCGCCAAGGTCGACTCCGACATCAATCAGCAGAACGTCCACTACGGCTGGGGCCATTTCGAAGAACTCGAATCGATGACCTTCACCCCGCGCGCGATCATCAACTTCCAGCAGAAACTCGTCAAACTCACCGAACTGGGCTACCTCCCCCTCTCCCCCGACTTCTACATTCGCGGCAAGCTGCGCGGCGAGTTCGGCTGCACGCACAACGAACCGCAGGTCCTCGAGATGCCCCCCGCCAGCGTCGGCAACGGCTGGAACCTCAGCAACGCCACCTGCTTCGGCCGCTGGGACGGCCTCCGCCAGAACCCGGAGACCGGCGCCTGGGAACTCGATGCGCGCCCCTACGAGCGCCCCGGCGACAACGGCGCCCGCGAAACCATGAAGGGCAACCCCTGTTGGAAGATCGCTTGGAACCGCGCCCGCGAGGCCTGCTATCGCGCCGTCGTCGGCGATCTCGCCCAGCTCAAGGGGGGCATGGCCGAGGTCCTCGCCGGCCTCTCCGGCCAGACCGACCCCGACAAGGCCCGCCGTAACGTCGAGGACTTCCTCGCCAATTACACCTACGTCTACTGGCGCGAGTTCTTCATTCAGCACGATATGGCCGAGGCCGACATCAATATCATCGAGATCGTCAACAAGCACCTGCGCGCCGGCGTCAAGGGCGAGCTCGCCGAGGCCGATTGCGCGCGCGCCGGCGCCGCCGCCCAGGCCATCTTCTTCGCCCTCGAAAGCGGGCGCTCCATGGGCTCCGGCTGGGAAAACATGGATCAGCGCTCGTTCTACCAGAACGTCGTCATGCTGACCCTCGCCATCTGCAACGCGATGTACGTTCATCACTGGATGGGGCAGAAAGCCCAGGCCCGCAAACTCCTCTCCCTGCTCCAGACCGAACTGCTCGATTTCGAAAACGCCTACACCCGCCATAACCTGGCCGAGTTCGGCGTCTCGCAGAAGGACTGGAAGGAAGCCATCCGCTCCGAGGTGAGCGAGTGCAGGGACAATGTCGTCCGCCGCGCCGCGCTCCGCATCGCCGCGCGCCATCTGCGCCCCCTCGGCTATACCCGCGAATTCACCCGTCAGGACGCCAACATCACCACCAATGTCGGCCACATGTGGTCGATCGAGTCCTGCCGCGAAAACTTCTGCTACGAAAACACCGCCTTCTGCGGCGTCCTCGAAGCCTGACGCATCGGAACCCGTCTCGTCGGCGTCCGGGCCCCCACGCCCGCCACCCGCGCGACGATCCCGTCACAACTCGGCCATCCATTCCACGCGCACCGCCGGATCCACTTTGACGTACGGCTGATTTTCCAGTTCGCCCGCCGCCGCCTGGTCGCGCAGCCCGAATGTATCGGGGTCGTCCGGATCATACGGATACGATTCCACCGTCAGGTTCACCGTCGCCGCGATCGTCTCGCGCACCCCCTGATACGTCCCCCGCGCGATGATCGTGAACCGGTGCGATTGCACCCCCAGCGGAAACAGTTGCTGCACCAGCTCGATCGCTTCGGCCGGCACCCCCGCTTCGGCGAGCTGCGCCGGATCGGCAATGCCATACCCCGTCCCGCCTTCCAGCGTATTCCGCGACCGGCGCAGATCGTCGATCCGGCTCACAATCCGGCCGTAGTCCCCCCCTTCCCCCATCGCGCCGGCGAAGATCGCCTCCAGCACCGGAATCCGCGCCGTGTTGATGTTCACCTTGTGGTTGCGCCCCGCCGTCAGGTAATCCGCCAGCGCCGGAAAATCCTCCTCCTCGTCGCGCCGCACGAACGGATCCTGCGGGACCTCCCGCGGATCGCCATACAGCATCTCGCGCGTCAACCCCGGGATCTCCAGCAGCTCCTCGATGTGCAGGTAGTAGTCGTTCTTCGGCCGGAAGACCCAGCCGGGCGGAAGCTGGTCGCCGTATTCATCCAGCCCCCATTCCGTATAGTACTCCACCTCATCATACCCCTCGCCGGTGCTCGGGATCAGATCCGCGTCGGCGAAATCCACGATGCACGCCGCGATGATCTGCGCTTCATCGTCGTCGAAGCCGCCCACCTCGCGCAGCAGATAGACCAGCCCCGGCATCGACGCCGGGATGATCGAATTGACGTCCAGCTTGCTCTCCTCGTCGATGATCCGGACCGTGAACGTCCCGCCGCCGAATTCTACGTCGGTCTTGTCTTCCTTGTCCGCCCACACCTCCATCAGGTTGTCGTTGGTCTGGCCCTGATCGGCCAGCGCGATCAGCCGGTCATTCTTCAAATCCGTCACCGCCTTGGCCAGCCCCGCCCGCGCGGTCGCCCCCGCCGCCAGCCGCTTCTGCGCCAGGCTCGTCGTCTTCAGACCCACCCGCATCTCATACGCCAGCGAATACGCCATCACCGACAGCACCACTATGATCCACAGGACCATCACCAGGATGACCCCGCGACTCCCATGACCCGGCTGCAGGCGCGTGTGCTTCCGCGTCCTCATCGGTAGTAATCTCCGTAGCGCTCGTCCAGCCGCGAACGGCGCGCTTCGCGCAGCGGCGGCGGTCGATCCCCGAATTCCATCTCGTCCCGGTAGACGTCGGTCTCCTGCGCCTGCGGCAGCGAGTGGAAGAACGTGAACGAGTAGAGCCGCCCGACCCCCTCCGCCGCGCGCACCCCCAACTGCACCGCCACATACCCCGGCAGGTTGTCCGGCGCCCGCCGGCCGAACAGTTGCTCGGGCGACAGCATGATCCCCCCCAGCCGGCTCACCTGCTCGAGCTGCTCCTCCAGTTGCGCGAAATCGAAATCCAGATCGGGCGGATCGCGATAGCGCGTCGCCCCCGAATTCCAGTCCCCCACCTCCACCCACTGCTCATCCCGGAAATAGCCGTACGTGATATTGAAGACCTCCACCCCTTCGCACAGCGGCTCGGCGATCTCCACCATCCGCGGCACCAGCACCTCCAGCTCCGGATCGTAATACATGCTCGCCAGTTGGTCGTAACTCGATTCCGTCGTCGACATCCCGAAAAACGCATCCAGATCGATCCGCGTGTTCCCCCGCAGGCTGTCGTACAGGCTTTGCACCCGCGGGTTGGCCAGCAGGTCCCGCCGATTGACGATCGACCCCGGACTGTACGAAAACGCGTCCTCCTCTTTCCGATACAGCGTCCCATCCTCGACGTAAAACGAGACGCGCCGGATCCCCCACGTCTGCGGATCCCCCGGCCAGCGCGGCTGATACGCCCGCGTGAACGTCAGCCGATCCTTGTCGCCTCCGTCCTGTCCCTCGAACGTCAGGTCGATCGGCGGCGCGATCCGGTCCAGCGACAGCGGGTCCTGCTCCCGGCGATCCTCGCCCCGGTTCTCCTCGCGCTCCCGTTCCCGCTCGCGCCGCCGCCGCTCCCGCTCCCGCCGCCGTTCCCTGTCCCCCCGCAGGTAGTCGTAGTCCGGGTCCAGCGCCACTTCCTGCGCAAGCTGCTGCAGCTGCTGCTTGAACACGTTGTTGTACTGGTCTTCGGGCAGATACATCAGGTTGTTCAGATCGCGCAGCACGACATCCTGGGCGATCCGCGCCGTCTGCATCACCTCCGACAGCCGGTGGCCCGTCCGCCAGGCATTGACCCCCGTCCGCAGCACCGTGATGATCGCGACGCTCGTCAGTCCGAAGATCACGCTGGCGATCAGAATCTCCAGCAGCGTGAATCCGCGCCCCCGCGCGAAGCGGCCCTGCGGCTGACGGCTAAAAGTACGCATAGGATTGCTTCGTCTGGCTGGAAAATTTCTCGAAGCCGACCACCGCCGAACTGACCCGCGCCGCCAGCAATGGCTCGGCCATCGATTCGTCCCGGTAGTAGATCTCAAGCGTGTAAACCCGCGTCGCGAAGAACCGTTCCACCTCCTCCGGTTCATCCCGCAGCCGGTAGCGCGGTTCCTCGACCTTCATCTCCACCTCGTAGTAATACGGCGCGTAGTCCTCGCCGAACCCGCCCTCCGTCCGCCGGCCGCTCGCCGGGGGAAAAATCTCGAATTCATCCATCAGTTGATCGGCGAAAAACATCGCCTGCGTCCGGATCTCCATCAGCCGCGCCGACCGCAGCGATTGCGTGAACGAATGCATGAACGCCGCCACCGCCATCCCCAGGATCGTCAGCGACAGCAGCACCTCCAGCAGTACGAATCCGCGCCGCGCCCCGCTCATTTCCCATACCCCGGGCCATAAAACAGCGTTCGCGTTTCCGGTTCCTCCTCCGGCACCCCCGGCTCCACCTTCGCCATCCCCGTCGTCCGGTATATCACCACGTGCAGCGCGTGATCCGGCCCGTCCTGCACCACGATCGTCGCCGGCGTCGCCGACCCGTCCGCGTAGTAGATGATCCGCGGCAGGTCGGTCTTTTCCTCCGGCGGCGCATCCGTGTACAGCGCCGTGATCCGCGCCTTCGTCAGCCGCCGGACGCCCCCCGTGTCCGTATCGGTCGTAAAGCGCGTCTCCCCCTCCTCGCTGCGCCGCCGGCGGCGTCCCGTCCGTTCCTCGGCTCGTTCCTGGTTCTCGTCCAGCGGGATGAGCTGGTAGCGCTGCTCCTCCAGGTCGAACACGATCTGCACCGGCAGCTCGCGCAGCACCGCCGCGTTGCGCGCGTAGCGCATCAGCCCCACCAGCTCGCGCGCCGCCGCCGTCAACTGGCTCCGCCGGTACGTCCCCCTCATCCGCGGCAGCGCCACCGCCGTCAGGATGCCGACGATCACGATCACCAGCATGATCTCGAAAAACGTGAAGCCGCGGCGCCGTCGTTCCATGGTTACACGCCCGTCCCCTGCGTCGGGTCGATCGAGAAGATCGGCAGCAGCATCGCCATCACGATGAACCCCACCACCAGCCCCAGCACCAGGATGATGATCGGCTCGATGAACGACGTCAGCGTCTTCACCGACCGCTCCACCTGCGTCTCATACGATTCGGCCACCCGCAGCAGCACGTCGGGCAGATGCCCCGTCTCCTCGCCGATCGCCACCATGTTCACCACGACCGGCGGGAACAGCGCGCTGCCCCGCAGCGTCGGCGCGATCCCCGCCCCTTGCGTGATGCTCTCGGGGATCTTCTCGATCTCGCGCCGCACCGGCAGGATCGTCATCACTTCCGCCGCGATCGACAACGCGTTCAGAATCGGCACCCCGTTGCGCAGCAGCGACCCGAGCGTCCGCGCGAACGCCGCCACCTCCCGCTTCAGGATCAGATCGCCCAGCTTGGGCACTTTCAGCAGCGTCGTGTGATACCGCAGCGCCCCTGTCGGGCTCTTGATGTAGCGCCGCCCCAGCACATACAGCACCCCCGCCCCCCCCACGATCGGCAGCCAGTACTTCGGCAGAAACTCCGTGATCGCGATCAGCACCTGCGTGATCGCCGGCAGCGTCTGATCCAGTTCGTCGAAAATCGTCAGCACCTTCGGCATCACGAACGTCAGCAGCACCACCACCGCGATCACGCCCACGATCACCATCACCATCGGGTAGGCGAGCGCCGATTTCACCTTCGCCCGCAACTCGTCCTGACTCTCCGCATAGTCCGCGATCCGGTTGAGCGTCTCGTCCAGCAGGCCGCCCGTCTCCCCCGCGCGCACCAGCGCCACCGTCAGCCGCGTGAACGTCCGCGGGTGCTTGTCCAGCGCGCCGGCGAACGTATCGCCCCCCTGCACGTCGGAACTGACCTGGCTCAGAACCCCCTGCAGCGCGCTGTTCGGCGTCTGGTTCTTCACGATCCCCAGCGCCTTGACCAGCGGCACCCCCGCCCCGATCAGGTCCGACATCTGCCGGTAGAAGTCGGCCAGGTCCTCGCTGCGGATCCGCCCGCCGCGCCGCAATTCGACCTTCAGCGCCCGCTTGACCCGCGACGGCCCGGCGGCGCTCCGTTCTTCTCCCCCCTGGATCGCGATCGGAAACAGCCCCATCGCCTGCAAGCGCGCCGTCGCCGCCGCGCGGCTGTCCGCATCCAGATTCCCGGCGACGATCTCGCCGCGGCGATCCTTGGCTTTATAACTGAATATCGGCATCTGCGCGTGAATTCAGGCTGACTTTCGAGATTGGCCGGCGCGGTCGCTGGCGGCCGGCGCCGCCGCCCCCCGGCTTGTCCGCGTCGCGCTGCGCCGCTGCCGCCCCCTCGCGGGCGGACCGCCAGCTCAGCGTTCGATTGTAAAACGCACCGCCTCGCTCCCCTCGCGCCCATCCCCCTCGCCGCTGGGCTGCGCCGGCTCCGTCCCCGAATTCCCCGTCGCTTCCACGATCCGCGCCGGCGGCGTCTCCACCCCTTCTTCTTCCACCGGCTCCGCCCCCTCCATGTTCGCCGCCAACGCCTCCTTCAGCTCGTTGTCCTCCTCGAATTGCTCCAACTCTTCCTCCATCGTGACGCGCAGCACTTCCTCGATTGTCGTCAACCCCGCCTTCGCTTTCGCCCAGCCGTCGTGACGCATCGGACGCATCCCGTCCTTGATCGCCTGCCGCTTCAGTTCATTCGCCGGCGCCCGGTCCACGATCATCCGCCGGAACGTCTCGGTCATCTGCGCGATCTCATAGATCGCCGTCCGGCCGATGTAACCCGTATACCGGCATTTCTCGCAGCCCCGGTTCTTGTAGAGCTGGAACGTCGACGGATCGTCGTTCGTCACATTCACCCGCAGCAGTTGCGCCGGATCGGCCTTCGCCGGCTGCTTGCAGTGCGGACACAGCCGCCGCACCAGCCGCTGCGCCAGCAGACCCTCCAGCGACGAACTGATCAGAAACGGCTCGATCCCCATGTCGAGCAGGCGCGTCACCGCCGAGCAGGCGTCGTTCGTGTGCAGCGTCGAGAACACCAGGTGGCCGGTCAGCGACGTCTGGATCGTGATCTGCGCCGTCTCCTGGTCGCGCGTCTCGCCCACCATGATCACGTCGGGGTCCTGGCGCAGAAACGTGCGCAGGCAACGCGCGAACGTCAGCTCGATCGAGGGATTGACCTGCACCTGCATCACGCCGTTGATCCGGTACTCGATCGGATCCTCGATCGACATGATCTTCAGGTCGGTGTTGTTGATCTCGTTGAGCGCCGCATACAGCGTCGTCGATTTGCCCGACCCGGTCGGCCCCGTCACGTAGATGATCCCGTGCGGCCGCGTGATCATCCGCCGCAGGATCGCCGCGCTCCGCTTGTCGAACCCCAGCTTCTCCAGCGTCACGAACTCGCTGTCGCGCGACAGGATGCGCAGCACCACCGATTCGCCATACGGCGTCGGGATCGTCGAGACGCGCAGGTCGAAGTCCTGGTCCCCCTTGCGGATCTTGATCTTGCCGTCCTGCGGCAGCCGACGCTCCGCGATGTTCAGATCGGCCATGATCTTCAACCGCGAGATGATCGCCGCCTGGTAGCGGCTGATCGTCGGCGGCACCGTCGCTTCATACAGGATGCCGTCGATCCGGTATCGGATCCGCAGCCGTTCCTCCAGCGGCTCGAAGTGAATGTCCGTCGCGCGGTCGTCGATCGCCTCCAGGATGATCTGGTTCACGAACCGGACGATTGACGCATCCTCGGCCAGATCCTCGATGTTGTCCACCTGGCTGGCCGGCCTGAACTCCTTGATCGGCTCGTCCTCGGCCTCGATCTCCAGCATCCCCTCCATCGTGTCCGCGCCGATCCCGTAATACTTCTTGATCGTCGCGCGGATGTCCTTCACCGTCGCAAAAACCGGATCGATCTCCGTCTTCAGATACAGCCGCAGTTCATCCAGGCAGTGGACGTCCAGCGGATCGTTCACCGCCACGCGCAGCACCCCGTTTTCCCGCCCCAGCGGGATGAACTCATACTGGTTCACCAGCCGCGCCGGGATCGTCTCCAGCGTCGCCCGGTCCACCTTGATTTCATTCAGCGGCAGAAACGGAATCGAAAGCTGCTCCGACAGCGTCCGCAACAGGTCCTCCTCGCTGATCGTCCCCACCTTCAGCAGGATCTCCCCCAGACGCTCCCCCGTCCGCTTCTGTTCGGTCAGGGCCTGGTCCAGATCGTCCGGATCCCGCAACCCCTTCCCCACCAGCATCTCTCCCAGCAACTTTCGATTGTGCAGCATCACCATGAATTCAATTTCCCCTTACATCGTCCCTGCTCCAAAACGCGTCCCCAAAATTCGGCTGCCGCCTCTCGTCCTTCGTCCTCGGCTCTCGAAAAAAAAACAATCCGCGCCTCCCGCGATCCAGCATTCCTCCTTCTCCTCCCCGATCACCAGGAGCGAATTCAGTACCGCACACCCTCCCGGCCTCCCCCCAACCCGCACCCACAGGATAGCACAAAACTCCCCCCTCGGGGCCCTGCGCTCCCACCTTCTCTCATCGAGCTTAACCCCGCCAAAATCAAATCTTTTGGCCTTCACCCGCCAGCTACCGAAACCCCGTCTCGCGCTTGCCCCGCGCCCCCGCCTCGTCTCGCCGGTCCCTGGCCCGCTCCGGCCCCTTCCAACCCGTGTTGTGATCTCCCCATCGGCTGATGGAGTTTTCACGGACTGGGCTCATGGCGGCGGCGGCATCGCCAGCGCCCGACGCACCGCGGCCGCCCGCTCCGGCCCGATCCCCGGCGTCGCTGCAATCTCCGCCTCCGTCGCCCGCGCCAGCGCGCTGATCGACCCGAACCGCCGCAGCAGCGCCTCGGCCCGTCGCGCCCCCAGCC
>ERZ795049.6507-NODE-6507-length-10192-cov-3.466410_pt1 | contig 10192 bp, 10 predicted proteins | sample MGYA00375133_ERZ795049 | MGnify/ENA primary metagenome ERZ795049 (study PRJEB30178, sample SAMN05720147) | activated sludge metagenome | isolation source: anaerobic digester from wastewater treatment plant | place: Japan | collected 2015-04-20 ...
AGCAGGATGCGCCCTCTCGGCCGCTCGCCGAAGCCGGGCCATACGGTGTACTTGCTGTGGCTGACGAGCGCGCGCCACATCTGCGTGCCGCGCTCGTACTCGACGGTCTTGAACCCGTTCAGCCAGTGCTCGACGCGCGCGCCGCGAACGACGATGCGGGCGCGGTTCCACTGACCCACGCCGTTGAAGCGCACGCCCACGGGAGGAATCAGGTCGTACAGCCCGGCGAGCGTCCGATTGCCCTGCACGCCCAGCGCGGCGTCGGGATGCGAGGCATCGTCGAGCAGCTGGTACTCGCACCCGATCGACGACCCGGCGCCCTGGTTGAGGTCGGTGTCCACGAAGTACTTGATGCCGCTGTTCGCGCCCTTCGTCAGGTTGAACTCGACGATCAACTCGAAATCGCCGTACTCGTCCTCCGTGACGATGTCCCCGCCGGCGGCGGCCTCGCCGCCTCCCGTTTCGGCGACGCTCAGCGCGCCGTCAGTGACGGTCCAGCCCTTCTCGGGGAACGTGCGCAGCCTGGCGCCCCGCCAGCCGGCCGTCGTGCTGCCGTCCCAAAGGAGCCTCCAGCCCTCCTGCCGCTCCCGCTCGGTGAGCGTGTTGGGGATGAAGTTGAACTGCGGCGTGTCGCCGCGGTCGGGCGTGCGGTGCGCGGCGAGGTTCGCCGTCAGGACCCGGATGTTGCGGAAGCGCACCGTCTCGCCGGCCCGCGAGGCGTCCCTGCCGATGCTGTGCACTTGAAGGCCGATGAAGCCTCTCGGCGTCAGGTCGTCCACCACGTTCGCCACCGGGACGCCGTTGACCCACGTACGAAGCGAGGGCCCGATGGCTTCTACGCGAAACCTGTTCCACTCGTGCATCCGAAAGGCCCTGCGCGCGGCCTCCTGCCCGTAGACCGGGTGCAGCCACCCGCGCCGCGCCTCGTCGTAGATCCCGCCGGTCCACGCGCGGTCGCTCGGATCGATCTCGACTTGGTAGCCGTGCACGCGGCCGTCCATGTAGGCCGGCGTGCTCAGGCTGCGGAACTGCACGCCGCTGTTCATCGGGGCGTCGAGCTTCGCCTCGAGCTCCAGGATGACGTCGCCGAACTCCTCGGTCGTGCAAAGAAAGCTGTTCGGCGAATCCACCACCGTCGTGCCGACAATGGCGCCGTCGGCGACGGTGAACGGGGCCGTGCCGTTCAGCTGAGCCCATCCGTCGAGCGTCTTGCCGTTGAAGAGCGGCCGCCAGCCGTCCTCTGCGACGGCCGGGCCCGCGGCCGCCGCGAGGGCGGTCAGGGCCGCGATCCACCGTGTCATGAAGTCCTCCGGGAAGATGCCCGTTCGCGCCTGGAGCGCCGTCGACCGGGTGCGCCAGGCTGGCGCTCGGACCCGGCCCGACAAGTACACACGAGGCGAGAGGGAGTGTCAACGCGGCGGCGGGGCGCCAACAGGCGGCTGGGGCCGCCCGTCGACGGCACGCCGGCGTCGTGCGCGCGGTCGCGGATGCAGACAGCCGGGCTGCCCTCCGCCGCCTCGGGGGCGGCCGCGCCCGCAGAGGCGCTAGACTCTGACCGTGACGAGATCGATCCGCGCGCGGTCGCCGACGCCCAGGCCCGCTCCGGCGGCCGTCTCGATGTGACGGCTCCGGCGCATCACGTCGGGCAGGCCCGCCGCGACACGCTTCGCGTGGATCACGTCCCGCATCACCACGTCGAGGGCCACCGGATCGGTGGCCACGTAGATGGCGTTCTCGCGCCAGACCGCCTGCGAGTTCGACGGCGCCGGCCCCTGGTCGAAGCATCCCTCGGTGGCGTCCAGCACGATCAGCGGGACTCTGGCGACCCGGTAGAAGTGCTCGCACGTTTCGGCGATGTACGGGTCGCAGTTCCCGCTGTGCGCAGTCCGGGTGTTCCGGTAGCAGCCGAACGCGATGTTCTTGAGCGCGCCGGTCACGCCCGCCATGCCGTGGTCCTTGATGACCGGCAGATTGATGGTGACGTCGGTCTCCTCGATCGGGATCCGGTCGATGGGCGCCTTGCCCCCGCTCGTGTCGGCCGCGATCGTGTCGTGGTACACGGAGCCGGTCTTGATGCGCTCGCCGTGCCTGCCCGTGCCAGGCTGGTAGGTGTCCGGGCCGAAGTGCTCGGGCTTGCGATCCCACACCGTGAGGTCCTCGGGCCTCACGCCAGCGGCGAGCGCGCCGGACACGACGGCATCTGTGACCTCGCGGGCGGTGATGACGAGGGGTCGGCCCAGCAGGTTGAGCTTGACGCCCACGCGCATGCCGGGCTTGACGAAGCGCCGCCACGCCGCGTCGGCCTTCGACTCGCCGGTGAAGGACATGAGGCCGGCGCCGATCATGGCCGCCACGACCTCGGGCCGTCTTGCGTCGCCTTTCCAGACGCCCGGCGACTCCACGCGGACGACCCTCGCCCGCGCCGTGTCGGCCTGCGCGGGTCCTGGCGCGAATGCCGCCGCCACCGCCGCTCCCATCACGCCCTGGAAGAACCCGCGTCTCGTCAGCCCGTTGTCGTCGAGAGTCATCGTTGGACTCCTTCGCTGCCAGGCCGGATGCCCGGGGCCGGTCCGCCCTCCCGGGCGGGGTTCAGAGAGTCTAGCAGCAAACCGGCCCGGCCCGCCTGCCGCCTGCTGATTCCGCAGGATGCCGCGGTCGAAGGCCTGCGGGCTTCGCAAGTGCGCCGCGGCAGGCGAGGCTCTCCTTGGGCACCCCGCGCTCGACCCGGAGTGGCGCGGCGCAGGGAGCCGCGGTGCGTGGGCTCGGGCGGCCGGAGCCGGCCGCGGCCTTCCGACTTCGCCGCGAACCCGCGGGTGCACAACGAGTGGCGCGAGGCGCCCGCGGCTGGTACGATGCGCATGCCATGGCCGCTCGCGCGCGCCTGTCGCGGACTCCCATCTCCCGCCGCGCGGTCCCGCTGCGCGCCGCGGCGAGTGCCGCCGGCGCCCCGCTCATGGCGTACGTGGGCACCTTCAGCTCGCCGCATCGCGGCGTACCGCGGGCGCAAGAAGGCCAGCCGCCGGGGAACGGCTGCGGCATCCACCTGTTCCAGGTGGCTCGTGAGACCGGCGCGTTCGCGCCGCACGGCACCGTCGATCTGGGGACCAGCCCGAGCTGTCTCGCGGTCAACGCCGCCGGCACGCGGCTCTACTCCACGAACGAGACGGACCGGGTCGGCGCGTCGGCGGCCGGCTCGGTGAGCGCCTTTGTCCTCGACCGTGCCGACGGCCGACTGTCCGAGCTGAACACCGTGTCGTCGGGCGGAGCGGGGCCGACCCACCTCAGCGTGCATCCGTCGGGACGGTTCCTGCTCGTCGCCAACTACCTCGGCGGATCGATCGCGGTGCTGCCGATCCTCGCCGACGGGCGACTTGGGCGCGCCGCCGATGTCAAGCGGGGTGCAGGCGCGGTGGGGCCCCGGCGGGCGCCCAGCGCGCCGCCCGGGAGCTTCGCGTGGGGCGGGCACGACCGGGCGCACGCGCACATGGTCCAGGCCGATCCATCGGGGCGGTTCGTGCTCCATGCCGATCTCGGCCTCGACCGGATCTTCGTGTGGAAGCTCGACGAGCGGACGGGCGTCCTCGCGCCCGCCGACACGCGCGAGATGGCGCTGCCGCCCGGCGACGGGCCGAGGCACTTCGCGTTCCATCCAAGCGGCCGCTGGCTCTATTCGATCCAAGAAGAGGGCTCGACCATCGCGCTCTTCGACTACGACGGCGCGACGGGCGGGCTCGCGCCCCGGCAGACCGTGTCCAGCCTGCCGCCGGGGTTCGCCGGCAGCAGCTACGGCTCGGGGATTCTCGTGTCGGCCGACGGCCGGTTCGTGTATGCCGGGAACCGGCTGCACGACAGCATCAGCGTCTTCGCGGTCGGCCGCGCGGGCGAGCTGACCTTCGCCGGCAGCGAGTGGACGCGCGGCGACTACCCCAGGAGCTTCGCGTTCGATCCCGCAGGCCGGTTCCTCTGCTGCTGCAATCAGCGGGCCGACAACGTGACCGTGTTCCGGGTGGATTCGTCCACCGGCGCGCTGGCTTTCACGGGGCAGTACGTGCCGGTGGGCAGCCCGTCCGGCATCGTGTTCGTCGATCTCGCGGAAGCGGGCTAGCGCGGGCGCCGGCGGGCGCCGCGCCAGCCCGCGCCTTGAGCTTTTCTGCCCGCCGTGTCACACTCGCTGGAGTACTGCCGGGCCGGGCCGGCCGGCCTGGGCCTTCACCGCTCTTCCGCGGCCGCGGCCGCCTGAGCTGCGCCGCCCCCGCGGGTTCGCGAGGACATGCCATCATGAACAGCGAGATCGTCACCCTGCTCGGCGACAAGGCCGGGTACCTGCTTGAGCACTCCTGCACGACGGTGCCGAAGGATCTGCTGCACCTGCCCGGCCCGGACTTCGTGGATCGCGTGTGGGCCGTGTCCGACCGCAACAACCGCGTGCTCGGCAACCTCCAGCGGATCCACGCGACCGGGCGGCTGGCCGGAACGGGCTACCTCTCGATTCTTCCGGTGGACCAGGGCATCGAGCACTCCGGCGGCGCGAGCTTCGCGAAGAACCCGATCTACTTCGACGCCGAGAACATCGTGAAGCTCGCCATCGAGGGCGGGTGCAACGCGGTGGCCTCGACCTTCGGCGTCCTCGGAGCGGTGTCTCGCAAGTACGCCCACAAGATCCCGTTCATCGTGAAGATCAACCACAACGAGCTGCTGACGTACCCGAACAAGGCCGACCAGATCATGTTCGGCGAGATCCAGCAGGCGGCCGACATGGGCGCGGCGGCGGTCGGGGCGACGATTTACTACGGATCCGACCAGAGCGGCCGGCAGATCGTCGAGGTGGCGAAGGCGTTCGCCGAGGCGCACCGCCTCGGCATGGCGACAGTGCTGTGGTGCTACCTGCGCAACAGCGCCTTCAAGACCGACAAGGACTACCACGTGAGCGCGGATCTCACCGGCCAGGCCAACCATCTCGGCGTGACAATCGAGGCCGACATCATCAAGCAGAAGCTGCCCGAGACCAACGGCGGCTACAAGGCGCTCAACACCGGCGGGTCGAGCTACGGCAAGCTGGACGAGCGCATCTACACGCAGCTCACGACGGACCACCCGATCGACCTGACGCGCTACCAGGTGGTGAACTGCTACATGGGCCGCGCGGGGCTCATCAACTCGGGCGGGGCCTCGGGCAGCAACGACTTCGGCGAGGCCGTGGCGACGGCGGTCATCAACAAGCGCGCCGGCGGCATGGGCCTCATCTCCGGGCGCAAGGCGTTCCAGCGGCCGATGGCCGAGGGCGCGAAGCTCCTGCACACGATCCAGGACGTGTACCTGGACGCGGGCATCACGATCGCGTGAGGGCGATCTTCTGCAGCCGGGTCAGCCGCTTCAGGGCGCGCTCGCGCCTGAGAGCGGCTGACCGCGATCCGCACGCCTCCCTGTACACCACCGTCACCGGCGTCCGGCCGGACGTGTAGCGCGCGCCCCGGCCTTCGTCGTGGGCCCGCGCCCGGGCGTCGACGTCCGTCGTCGAGCCCGCGTAGAAGGTGCCGTCCGCGCAGCGCAGGAGGTAGACGGACCAGCAGCGGACCGGCGGCGTCACGCCGCCGCCCACGGCTCGGCCGGCTGCCGCCGCAGCAGGCGGAACAGCATCACGCATGCGCTGACGGCGGTGAAGCCCAGGACCCACCCCAACACGACCTTGATAGGACGATCGTAAGCGAACGCCGGCGGTCCGGTGACGATGCGCAGCAGGATGGCGGCGAGCCCCAGCTCGAGCCCGAAGTCCAGCCACCGCGTCGGGCGCGTCCATCGGCCCCGTCGCAGCACCGCCAGGTTGAGGAGGAACGCCAGGCCCCACCACACGTTGAGCGCCGGGAGGTAGCGGCCGAACCCCGGCGCCAGCAGCGGATGCGCGGCCCCCTCGCTGCCGTGGAACACGGGTACTGCGACCCAGCCCGGGAAGACGTTGAAGGCCACCGCCAAAAGCGCGATCAGATAGAGCGCGACGATGCGCCCGAAGTACGACACCCGGTCGGGGTCGTTCACCGGCGGAAGCGCGGCCGGATCGAACGCCTGGTCGGCGGGCTCCCGCTGCCGCATCGCACGCTCGACCAGCGCGAAGACAAGTGTCAGGACGCCGAGGTTCTCGAGCGCGCTCCAGAGAAACCGGCCCGTGGCCCGGACGAACACCGTGAGGCTGGGCTCTTCGCCGGGGGCCAGAAACCCTCCCGCGGCGACCACCGCGACAATCAGGGCCGCCAGGATCGGGAGCATGACCTTCACGGCCGTCAGGTACGCGGGGTAGAGCCTCGGCCCGATCAGGTACTGGGGCCCCGGCGCGTAACGGGCCGCGACGTCCTGCGGACGGCCGAAGTCGCGGAGGACGCTCGCCTGAAGCTCCCGGCCGGCGGGGACGCCGCCTTGGCGCGCCTTCTCTTCGACGGCATCGGCGAGCAGCGAACGAAGCTCGGCTTCGACGTCCGCCCGGAGGCGGTGGGGAAGGTGCTGTCCGACCTCGTGCGCGTAGCGATCGATCATGTCCATTTGGCTTCTCTCCTGTGTCAGCCGATCACCGTTCCGAGCGCGTCCGCGAGCTTCCGCCACTCGGCGGTCAGCTCCTTCGCCAGCTTCGCGCCCTGCGCGCTGGCCTGGTAGTAGCGCCGCGGGCGGCCGTCTTCGACGCGCCAGGCGCTCCTCAGCAGTCCCTGCGACTCGAGCCGGCGCAGGAGGGGGTACAGGGTGCCTTCGTCGATCTCCAGGCCCTTCTGGGAGAGCAGTCTCTTGAGCGAGTAGCCGTACTCCTCGTGACGCAGTTCGAGGAGCACGGCGAGGACCAGGGCGCCCCGGCGGAGCTCGAGGGAGAGGCCGTCGCGCAGTGTCTGCTGTGTCGCGCCAGTTACCATGTATACTACTATACTATGCAATATGCAGTATTGCAAGCGAAGGAGCTCCGGCGCCCCGGGACCGGCAGAAGCGGCGCGGCCCACGGCGCGAAGGCCAACGCCTGGCGAACGCGCTTGAAGTCGCGGCCGAGGTGACGCAAGATCGGCGCGCACGGAGACAGGGGGGATCATGAGCGCATCGCACCGTCGTGCACGCCGGCTGACGCGGAGCCTGCTCGCCTGCGCGTGCCTGTGCGCCGCCGCGGCGCCGCTGGCTGCTCGGCAATCCGCGCACGCGTCGCCAGATCCGGCGAAGGAGGCCAGGCTCGCCTGGTTCCGCGAGGCGAAGTACGGGCTGTTCATTCACTGGGGGCTCTACGCCATTCCCGCGGGTGAGTGGAAGGGCGCCCGGATTCCCGGCATCGGCGAGTGGATCATGCACCGCGCGCGGATCCCGGTGCGGGAGTACGAGGAGCTCGCCTCCCGGTTCAACCCGATCAAGTTCGACGCCGACGCCTGGGTGCAGCTCGCCCAGGACGCGGGCATGAAGTACATCGTCATCACGTCGAAGCACCACGACGGCTTCGCGCTGTTCGGGTCGAAGGTCAGCCGCTACAACGTCGTGGACGCGACGCCGTTCCGGCGCGACATCGTGAAAGAGCTGGCCGAGGCGTGCGCGAAACGCGGCATGCGGCTCGGGTTCTACTACTCGCAGGCGCAGGACTGGCACGAGCCCAACGGCGCCGGCAACGACTGGGACTTCAAGCCGAACGCGGAGAAGGACTTCGATCAGTACCTGCGCGACAAGGCCTATCCCCAGGTGCGCGAGCTCCTCACCGGCTACGGGCCGGTGGCCCTCGTCTGGTTCGACACGCCCCAGCTGATGACCTCCGAGCGCGCGCGGCGGTTCACGGAGCTCGTGAGATCGTTGCAGCCGGACACGCTCATCGACGGGCGGCTCGGGGCGGAGGGCGACTACATCAGCACCGGCGACAACATCATCCCGGGCGAGAAGCAGACGGAGGCGTGGGAGACGCCGGCGACGATCAACCACACGTGGGGCTACCGCAAAGACGACGTGGACTGGAAGAACCCGGGAGAGATCGTCTTCAAGCTGGTGGACATCGTCAGCAAGGGCGGCAACTACCTGCTGAACGTCGGGCCCATGGCGGACGGCGTCATCCCGCAGGCGAGCCAGGACGTCCTCCGCGCGGCCGGACAGTGGCTGAGGATCAACGGCGAGGCCGTCTACGGCGCGTGGCCGACGCCGTTCGGCGAGGAGTTCGGCGAGGCCAGCGCGAAGGGTGCGAAGGACCTCCGCGGCAGCCCCCTGTTCCTGTCCTGGAACGACTACCGGGTGACGGCCAAGCCAGGGAAGCTGTACTTCACGATCTTCATCGAGCCGCGCGTGCCAGTCGAGCTGCCGCCCATGAAGAACGCCGTGAAACGGGCCTACTTCCTGGCCAACGGGCTGCCGGTGGCGATCGCGGAGAAGGACGGCCGCCAATCGTTCACGGTGCCGAGGCCGATCCTGGACCCGATGGGCACGGTCATCGTGGTCGAAATTGAAGGCGAACGGGTCGCGCGGTAGGGCACAGGAGGGGCGGGGGACGCCGAAGTCGGAATCCGGAACTCAGAATCCCCGGCCCCAGACCCCCGAACCCCGACCGGGGAGGGGTGGCCCGAACCCCGACCTGGCACCGGAATCCTGGATCTGACCCCGGTTTCCCGGGTTCTACGAAAGGGCGGCGCGGACGAACGCCTGCACGTCGGCCAGCGTGCGCGCGAGCGGTACGCCCTCGGGCGGGCTCCAGTCCACCGGGTTGTCGCCGAAGTGCGCGACCGCCGGCTTGCCGTAGCGGACGGCGAGCTCGGCTTCCGAGCGCGTGCCCTCGCCTCCAGGGAGCACGATCACCACGTCCGAGGACAGGATGTTGATGTGATTGCGGCTGCGGGGATCTGTGCCGGCGATGCCGCTGAGCGGCAGGTGCGTGAAGACCGCGATTTCGACGAACGGGTTCGGGTACCCGGGCCGCGGCGCTGCGACGCCCGCGACGAGGTCGGCCGGCACGATTCCGATCGCCTGACCCGCGCGGGGCTGCGTTTCGACGAAGGCGCGGCTGACCGCCGCCATCGTGCCGGCGCCGGCGCCCGTGAGCAGGTGCACGCCGAGCGAGGCCAGCCATCGGCCGAGCGGCGCCGCGAGATCCTCGTACGGGCTGGTGCTGGATCCCATCACGCCGACAACGGGACGGCGCCTGGACGGGGCGGGCGTCATGGCTGGCTCCTGAACGGCGGGTTTGCAGCAGGGCGGCCGCGCGGCGAGGCGGCCCGCGGCCATGACGGCGGCCGAAGCCGCGATGCGCGGGGCGCGCGGCCGGGGCTACTTCTGGTCCACTGGGTGGACGCTGATGAAGCGGCCGTGCCCGCCGTGGTCCTCGAACTTCACGACGCCGGTCACCTTCGCGTAGAGCGTGTCGTCCTTGCCGAGGCCGACGTTGAGGCCGGGCTGGAACTTCCGCCCCCGCTGGCGGACGTGGATGGAGCCGCCCGGCACCAGGTTGCCGCCGAACCGCTTCACGCCGAGCCGCTGCGAGTTGCTGTCGCGCCCGTTGCGGGAGCTGCCCTGTCCCTTCTTGTGTGCCATGGTGGTGCTCCCTAGACCTCGATGCTCGTGATGCGCACGCGAGTCAGTTCCGCGCGAAAGCCGAGAGTCCGCCGCACCTGCTTGCGGCGCTTGCTGGTGAACACCCGGACCTTCGGTCCGCGCGGGTGGTCTTCCACGACGCCAAGGACCTTGGCGCCGTTCACGAACGGGGTGCCCGTAGTCACCTCGTCGTCCTTGGCCACCAGGAGGACCTTGTCGAAGGTCACCTCGGCGCCCGCGTCACCGGCCATGCGATCGACGGTGACGGTCGCGCCGGGCTCGACCTTGAGCTGATGTCCGCCGTTCTGAACAATCGCGTACACGACTGGCTCCTCTGTCAGAGCGGGCCGGAAGCCGGGCCAATAAGAGGGCCCAACTCACCGGCGCAAACGCCAATCATAGCAGAACACGCGGACGCCCCGCCAGCCCGACGGATTCTCACCGGCAGCCGCCGTCCGGCGCGCGCCCGGCGGAGGAACCGGCGGCGTGGCGCTACCTGATCAGCATCCGAGTGCCCTTGATCGACTGGCTGCTGAGCGTCGCCAGGAACGAGGGCAGGAGGCGGTCCATCAGCTCGAAGTAGGCCGACAGCGCCGGCGTGCTCTGCTCGGCGTTGTACAGGACTTCTTCGCGGAAGGTCTCGGTATGGAGCGTCTCGCCGGTCCGGCCGTCGATG
>ERZ795049.6514-NODE-6514-length-10185-cov-5.251333_pt1 | contig 10185 bp, 6 predicted proteins | sample MGYA00375133_ERZ795049 | MGnify/ENA primary metagenome ERZ795049 (study PRJEB30178, sample SAMN05720147) | activated sludge metagenome | isolation source: anaerobic digester from wastewater treatment plant | place: Japan | collected 2015-04-20 ...
TATTGTTGCAGAACCAGAAAATACTATTGGCGGCTTAACTGTTCAAGCAGTTATAGCCGATGTTTAAAGGAGGTAAAAAATGGCGAATTTACATAAATTTACAGTTACAAATAAAGTAGCTAATCAAATTGAAGTCGCTGGAGATTTATATGAAAGGGGAGAATCAATTTATTTGCCGGAACATCAAGCAAATCATTATTCCCAAAGTTCATATATTACAGATGGCTTTTTGGAATATGATGGTGAAGTTGAAGTTGGCGAAACAGACATGACTCCAGAATTCATGGATCTTTATAATGCTAAATTTAATTTTGACAAAAATATTCTTCCCGCTGCTCCGATTAAATTAGCCTCAGGGCTAGTAAAAGCAGTCGATCCATTTGGGTTACCGGGGGCAGATTCTGCTGGAGGTTTTAAGGCTTCTAGAAGATTGTATATTGACAAAATTGGAGTTAAATACACTGCAGGAAATTCTGTTGCTTCCGCAGGGGTTAGAACTCCTTGGCATCTAGTCACTGCAGGAGATTGCACTCCAGTAACACCTTCGGTATTAACAGGGTTTGATTTAACTGCGGGTACTTATACCGCTGCAACAAACGGATCTATTGCTGCTGCAGCACCAATTACTTGGGCGGCAAATGATATGTTAATTGTTGGTTATTCTGAGAAATTTGCTTCAGTCGTTTGTGATATGACTGCTGCAAGCACCGCAAATACTACAATCACTGTATGGTATTGGACGGCTTCAGGTTGGAAAGAATTCTTAGACGAAAATGATTTTGCAACAACAGAGGACTATACAATGGAAACTTCTGGAAGAACTTTATCTCGTGCTGCAGCTGGAGATAAAGCTAGAATTGTTTGGTGGTCAAAACCAACAGACTGGATTGCCGGCGGGCCAAATGGATCTGGAATTAATAGCTCTACATATTGTGTTGGGATTAAATTCTCTGGTGCATTAACCAATCTTGCAGGATGTTCAGTTTACCCAGTATTAGATAGACCGATTGCAGATATTAAACTTGGCAGTGCTAACTTTGGTACGGAGAATTACTATACATATAAAGCAGGAGTTTGGTCATATGGATTTGATATTAATGGTTGGGGAGCTGCTGGCGATGCTATTTATATCTCTACCGATAATATGTGGGATTCATTATATATTGATATGAGTGCAAATGTTAATGCAGTAGCTACTGGATTAGCATTTGCTTATTGGAATGGTGTTGAATGGCTTTCTATGAGTGTTACAGACGGAACTGCTGCTGTCCTAGGGACGCCTTTTGCACAAGATGGATGGCTGACAATTACTTCTCCTTTACATCCTTCTGATTGGAAGAAATGTCTTGGAACAACAATTAACTCTAATTTATCTGGAACAAGAGAGCTTTATTGGTTTAGAATTACAAGAGTTTCTGGCGGGACAACTTCTGCTAATACTGCTATTACTTCAGTAGAAAATCAAGTACTTGCAACTAGAGTTTGGCATTATTTTGATGTTCAAGGTGAAGGTTTTGTTGATGATGGAGAAAATATTAATGTTATTTGCATGTTGGAAGATGCAGATGTTGATGGTGTTGAAATTATGGCTATTGCATCTGACGTCTAATCAGATTTAAAATCTATATAAAAAGAGTGAAGAATTTAATTCTTCACTCTTTTTTTATTTGAAGAAGGTTTTAAATTGATATTAAAAATATTAAGAAAACATTTAGCTTGCGAGATGAATTGACATACTTTCAAACATATTTTAGGGGAAGCAGGATTTTATATAAGATATGTTGTATTAATAATAGTATAAGTCCGGACAGGGTTTTGTGAGCATAGGCTTACAAGAACCCCCACAAATTTAGCGTGGGGAGTATGTCAGAATCGGTGAATGTATTTCTATGAAAATTAGAGAAGCTATTTATAAAATTAAAAATGGGAAAGAAAATTTTATTGCTTTAAATAGGGAAATTTTTGCAATGTCTTATAATGATTCCATAGCAATTGTTTTTAGTAGTAACGATGCTATAGAATTATTAGATAATAAAATTAATAATTTTAAAAATATAGAAATAAATAATAATTTTGTTTTCGAAGATGAAAATGATGATAGTTTTTCATATAAACTTGCAAGTAGTATTCTTCAAAATAAAACATTAGACGATTTAATTCAAGTTGGTATTTTTCCATCTTTAAATAATCTTAAAAAACTATCAAATAATCAACCAGTATTATTAAAATTTTCTCAATGGGGAGGAATGGGAGGTCAAGGTGTTGATGGGGCTGGATCTGGCATGGGTATTGGAAGCCCCATGGCTGGAGCAGTCAACTTTGATAATCCTGGGACCAGAATACAATTCGATAAATTTTTAGATCAGATTAGGAGAGATGGGGTTTCTAATGGATGGTTTGAATCTTTAGAAACAAGAATGCAAGAAAATCCTCTTTATGGGCATCAAAGAAACGAAGAAGATAAAAATTTAATAAATTATAGATTAACCTATAAAGAAAGAATGAAAGAAAAAAAGAAAGAAATGATTAAAAGGATTCTTGAGAATAGAAATAAATTTAATGAAGCTATAGATTCAAATAGTGTTGAAAATATTAAAAAATCTCCAGTGGACCCAAAACATTATTCTATTTTAGAAAATAAATTAGAAAGCAGAAGACATCAAGAAAGCAATACAAAAAAACAAAAAAGACATGGGCCAGAATCCAATTTTATATATTTCCCTCCTCCACCTATGAAAGTAACCGCTCAAACTATAGTTCATAATGGTGGGAGTAGTGCTTTTGATGTAGATATAGATTCAGAGATTAGAAATCAACAGTATGTATTCCCAGAAGAAATTTCTGGGAGATTAAGAGTTAAAAAATTTCCTTGGTCTATGTCTGGCCCAACAAGGCAAAAAACACCAATAGATTTAAAAGAAGACAATAATTTAATGTGGGGGGGAGATTATATTGATGGCCCCACAAATAATCAGGGCGGATCTGTAAAAATGGATTTACTCTTTGATTCAAGAGGGAAAAATCCAGGAGAAATGCAACCTGAAGTATTTGAAGATCTTCCATTAATTATAGACCAAATGAAAAGCAAATTAAAACTTCAGGATGATTTTATAGATTATAAAGGAAATGAAACAGATATTCCTTTAGAGAAACAACTATCATTACATCATAGAAAGCCACCTCAAATTGGAATTCAGCCAACAAACTATGAATTGCAAAGAAGGGACGACCCATTCCCATATGACAGCAAAAACCTTCTACAGTCAAGATATAGATTAAATAAAGGTAATAGTTAAAAAGAAGCAGGAATATAATCATATTTATAATAATCTTATTTTAATATTTAAAATTAAGAGGGTTTTATGGCTTCTGCTCATAGAAAATCATTAGGAAATTTTAAAACAATTAAACTAAATAATTTAGATTATTTTTTATCAAGTCTAGGATTTAAACTTGCTTCTAATGGTGCCTATTACTATAAGAATTATAATTTAAAAAATGCATCGTTAAATATTGGGGTTATTTGCGATGATAAAAATATATACGATATATTATCATTTTTAAAATCAGATAATAATATTTTATCTAATATTAAAAAAGCAGAGAAGATTTATGATTCAAATATTCAAGCATTAGATTCTTTATCTATGAATAAAATAGCATATCAATTTGGTCTTGAGGGAGGTTCGAGCGGACTTCATAATATTAACTTAGATGAAAGCTTGGGCGGCCCTAGATGGTGGTCTTATGATAGCGATGAGGAGGATCTTTCTGAACTAGAGAGTTTTCTCCAAAAACAAACAAGATATAATCCAAGTTATTTATCTGCTGGAAGACCTCTACAAATTGGCGAAGATACATATACCGTTTTAACATCAATTAATGATGATATAAAATCTGCGAGATTAATAAAAGATAGACAGGAAGCTTTAATTGAATATATTGATGGTAATAATAAAGTCCAAAGGATAAAAGTTCCATCATTAAAACAGACGATGGAATCTGGGAAATATGATGGAGATTTATCTCAAGATATAGATAAATATCAACTAAAAATTGTAAAAGTTGATGGGGAGTCTTTGATTTTAATCAGGAAAAAAGACACTCGAGGAGATATTCGAGGTATTTGGGAAATAAACCAAAATGAAGCGACCCCTGGGTTTGCTTATATAGGAGAGGATTGGAGAACAAGCTATTCTCTACATCCTGAATTTTTAGATGATCCTGATTGGGTGAATGGAATGCATTCTCCAGGAAGGAATAATTACACAGGCGGAAATCCGCGATAAGGAGAATTTTTATGCCAGTTCCAATTAAGCCAGTAAGAGATATTGAAGATAATATGCCATCTGTATTAAAAGATGGCGGTTTTTCAGCAATGGGGTTAAGCGAATTACAAATTAAACTTTTAGGATTAGCAGATCTTGAGAAAGAGGCTTATAGTAAAAAAAGCTTAATAGATACAAGAGAAGCTGATTTACTACAGGAAATTTGGAAATCTCAACCAGAAGAAAAACTATGTAGTGTAAAAGATATTAAAGAATTAAAAATATCAATTCCTAATGATATTAGTGAAAACGATGTTATTAAAATAAAAACTAATGGTTTGGTTGTTGGTGCTGGGAGAGAGGTTTCTTTAACATTAAAAGGCGAAAAACTATTAAAAGATAAAATTTTATCTCAGCCATCTATGTATTTTATTAATAGGAAAAAAGAGAAACATGATTTTGAGAAAAAATCATCTAAAAAACATAATATTAGAATTTTAAAATATGGAAGTGTTAATAATGAATAATCAGGGATTATTATTGAAATATTCTCAAACTTCAGATCCTGAAGAAATAACTTTAAAAGATATTGAAGAACAATTGCAGAGAGAGAGAGAAGCCGAAGAACAAGCTAAATTAAGAATAAAATATAGAGATTTTGGACCAGAAGATGTTCATAGAGGAATTTCTTTACATTTACCTGTTCAAAAATCTGAAACAGAAGCTCCTCAATTTGGAGAAGAGGGGAGAATTTCTTTCCCTATTGTCAAATATCCAGAAATTAAAGCAGATCCTCAAAAAGCAAAAAATCTTGGAGCAAAAATTTTAACAGTAGATATTGGGCCTCCGAAAACAAAAGGCTCTGGGCTTCCAGGTGATACTACCGGGAAAGAAAGAATTGAATATTTAAAAATGATTCAAGGGATGAGGGATGCTAATTCAGATTTAGTTGAAATTAAAGGCGAAGAAGTCCCCGACGAGTTTACTTTTAGACTTCCTGGCTCAACTGAAATTTTCAGTTATGGTAAAAGATCTGGAGAGCCTGGAAGTTGGATTCCAACAGCTTTAAATGTCCCTCAAGAAGAAAAAGGCAGATTGTTTACATATCTACATCCTTCATTATTATTAGATAAAAAAGTTAAATTAGATGCAGAAGGTAAACCTATAGATATATCTAGTATACCTAAAGATGTTATTAAAAGTAACCCTGAAGATTATTTTGATTATTATTATCAAGCAACACCAAGTCTCTTAAAAGCCATTAAGAAATTTTTTGAAAGCGGAGAAATAGGTCTTGGAGAAAAATCACCAGCTCTTAATTTTTTAGCTATGTATAAAATATTTAATGAATACATGAGAATAGGGAAAGTTCTTAGAGAAAATCCTCAGCTAAAAGACGAAGAGTTAATTTTTGATTTTTTCATGAGGCTAGTTAAAGAAAGCCCACAAGAAAAAAATATTAAAAAACAAAATCCTAAATATAGATCTATGAAAGATGAGTTTGATAGACTCTATAATAAAATGGAAGAGCTTTGTATAGAAAACCAAAGAGATCCTACAGTTAAAAATTATTCAAGATTATTTGATACAGCTATATCAGAAAGACAAACCTCAGATTCAGAAAAACAACAATCTAAAATAACTGGCGATACAAGAGCAATACATTTTGCAATAAACTCTGTTTTTAGACAAATATTAAATGGATATTTTGATTTTAATAGAGCTTTTAATGAAAAAAAAGAAGTAGAGGCAACATTTTCTAATTTTAATGCATTCATTAGAGAGAAATTAAAATGGGCGATGGTAAAATTCTATGAAGATGAACTGTTAACATTAGGATATAGAAAAGTTTTAGAAACTGATAAAGAAACAGGGAAAAAGTTTTATAGATATATTCCACCCACATTAACAGAAACAGATCTTAGGGGAGCCGAAGGTTCTGGGAAAGGCCTTGAAGATTCTTCTTTGGTCGCTGGGCCTTCTGCAGAAGATGTATATATGCAAAAACTTGAAGAAGAATTTGAAGATCTTCAAGATTCTACTGATATAGAAGATGTTACTTTACAGCAATATAATAAAGCTAGTGAAGCAAGAAAATATATTTTAAACAACTATATAGATAAAATAGCTCATTCTATGGGCGTAAGAGATATTTTAGATCAATGGACTGAACAATTCAAAGACTTCTTAATTTATAATCGTCAACATATGCCATCTGATTTTATTAAAATATTAGAAAACATATTGCCATTTATTGATTTTAATTATGGAATTCTTCCAGAAGATTTTTATCCTTGTCAATATTGTGGAGCTACTGCATTTAGAGAAGAAAATGATCCTGATGGTAGAATTGAGAAAAGCATTGTTAAAATAGATAAAGAAAAATACCAATGTAGAAACTGTGGCAAAATTTTCTCAAGAGGCTGGTCTGTTATAAACACTCTTCAAGTTCCACTATTGTCATTCTTAAGGCATAAAAAATTAGAATATCTTAAAAATAAAAATTTAAACTTTAATATGAAAATTGGCATGGTTGAAGAAATTGATAAACTTATGGAGTTCTCATCTTTTAAAATTGTTCCAAGAGGACCTTCGCGAGCTGGGGCTGGTGTTTCTGGAAGACAAATCCAAGTTAGATATAGAAATGATAAAATATATCTAAGATTAGCAGAAACTTATAATCCTCAGTTATCTCAGCTAGCTGTTTGGTCTGAAGTCCACGAGATGCCTTTAACAGCATTTATTTCAGAAATGGGTTTCCCCACAAAAGGTTTTGTGGGATATGATAGATCAACTGGAGGATATAAAGCCCCATATCCAATTAAAGCAGAAGAAGGAGATAAAATGGAGGATAGCTGGATGCCAGAAACTCCTTATGAAAGAAATGAAGTTATTCAAACTTTAATATCTCAAGAGCTTATTCCGCTTCTTCTAGAATCTCCACAGATTAAAGAAAAATTTAAAGATATGCCTTCTTTTCAATTGTATCCTGGGCATACTGTTAGAAATATTACATTATTGCAAGCACAACCTTTAATTACAAAAATATTTTCATCTTTAGAAGATTTAAGATTAAGGACTAAAATAATTATTGACAGGAATAATAAAAATGTTTCTGAAGATCAAAAACAAGAACAGCCAAAATCATATTCTGAAATGCTGCAGATTTTACCCCAAGAAATTTTACAAAGAACAATTTATAATTTGCAAAGAGAGTTTTCTGAAGAAGTCCCAGGGCTTGACTTCCCTTCCGCAAGTGAAGGGATATCAAATATGATTTATAGGACTGCAAATATTTTAGATACTATTGCTAGTATTCAAAACGTTAACTCTCAAGAAATTTCAATTGAAGATATGATGAAATTTGGCCCAGATCCTAATGCTGTTGGTGATCCTTGGCAAACTGCAACAACAACTTCAGAATTAGGGAAACTGGAAGAAGGGCCTAAATATAGAGACACATTACAACAAACACAAGAAGATTATGAAGAATTAAAAGAAAAACAAATGACCCAAGAAACAGAAATAAATAGAATTATGGATTTTATTCTTCAAAATCAAGATTTAGGAATTGAAATTCCATCTGATAAAACTTCGCAAAGTATTAAACCTGCAGTAGAAGAGCTAATAAATAAGGGGATTTTAGAATCTGGAGTTAGCCAAAAATCTGTTGAGATTGCTTTGAAAAGACTTGTTGTTATGAGGGATATAACTCAAGATATTTATGAAACAGTACGGTCAGGACAATTTCCGACAGAAGATCAAAGACTTAATCTCGCCTCAATTATTGGGACAGATCTTTCTGGAGTATTAATGTCTTGGTTAGTGACAAAACAATCAGGTGCAATTCCTGAAATATATTCCATTGTAGAGGCAACTCCTTTAGTAAAAATAATGTTGCTGACAAACACTCCACATACTAAATTTTCAGCACATAAATTTTTAGAAGTCTTATTACGCTCTGCTTCTGGGATGTTCGGAATTGCTGAACAATATGAAATTAATCCTAAATATTTAGAAAAAACTGAAAAAGGGAAACCAATAAGGAGTTTACCTGCAACTCATGGCATAGGACCAAGTTTTTATGATTTTTTCAGAGATAAAAGAGAGGACATAAAATTCCCAAGAGAAACTCCAAGATTTTTTGAGCAATCATTATATAAAGATCCTTATGAAGAATCTGAAAAGTCAAAAGTTAGTAAATATAAAGAGTTCGCAGATAGATATAGTGTTCAAGCTTTGGTTAAAGATCCAAGAGTTTCGTTTTATCTTGAAGAAATGGTTAAGCAATATCCAGATAAAACAAAAGAAGAAATATTAATAGAGCTTAGAGAAGAGATTGCTGAGTTAGTTAAAGCCTTTTATCTATCAGAAGATAGTTTACTATTCAAAGATGATCCTATTAATAGTATGAGGTCTTTAGTTTCTTTCTTTGTCCCTTCAGATTTAATTGATGTTTGTTCTGATATTTGGGCTGCAAGAATGACGAGTGGAGAATATACTAAACAACAAAGGGCTTTAGGTGTTATTCAAAATCCTTTCTATACAGCAGCATCCATTCTTTTTGATATTCAGGAGTTAATTCAGAGAAGAGAAGAAGAAATTTGGGATGATGAGGATATTATTAGAAAAATAATTTCAGATTATAATTTATATCAAGGTCAAGAAGAAAATCAAGAATGGGTTAGTTTTATCAATAACCTAGTTTCTAAATTATTATTAGATATTTCGACTGGCAAAGGATGTGCGTCTAGGGCCTTGAGAATGATTGAAAATAAAGATAATTTGAAATATCTGAGTTCAAGATTTAGATTTACTAAGACTTACTATAAAGGCAGATATGGAGACATCCTAAATAATATAAAAACATTCATAAAAATAGCATCGGAAAATATGAACGATGATTTAAAAATAAAATTAAGCAGTATTGATAAATTAATAGACAGAGAGTTATATGAATAAATATAAAATTATTCTTTTTGCAAATAATCAAGAAAAAAGAGAAAAAGGGTTAATGTTCACAGAACCTTTAAAAGAAGACGAGTGTGCATTATTTAAATTCCCAAGAACAGGGGACCATTCTTTTTGGAATAAGAATGTTTCTTATAATTTATGTTTAGTTTTTTGTGATGAGAATAATAAAGTTATTTCAGTTAAAAAAATGAAATCAGAAAGCATAGATCCATGTAGAGCAGACGATAATAGTATTAAATATGTGGTTGAGATGCATGAGGATGCTTTTGATAAAGTGAATAAAAATGATATTTTAGTTATTAGTGATAATGGTGAAACTTTATATTTTTCAAATAAATAGCATATTAAAGAAGGTATGTTATTGTATATTAAATAATTTTATATTATATTTTAATAGGAGGCATAAAATTTTATTATGACTAGTAGAATTTTTCCAACAACCAAAAGTAAAGAATTAGAAAATTCTTCAGTAGTCAGAACTATTGATACAGATAAATTATCTAATGCTATCAATAAATTTGCAGGAATCGAGCCAAGCAAAATTTTAAAAACTGCTGCAAAAAAAACTGATGAGAAGAAAAAACCAAAGAGAATTTTAAGACAAAAAGGTGATTGTCCTAAATGTGGAGTTCCTCATCCATGCAGTTGTGATGTTATTGAAGCACAAAAAGCTGGCGATCATCAAAAAGTTGCCTCTTTAATGAAAATTAGAGCTAATAGAAGAATGGCTCAAATTGAAAACATTGAAAGAACAATTGTGGCAAAAGAAGAAGAAGACCTTAAATTAAGAACTGCTTTTAGATCTAGCCTTTTCAATCATCTTCAAAAACTTGCAAATAAAGAGACTTCAGCGGGAGTAATCCCAGGCGTTCCTGATGGCACTGGACCTTATGGAGGCACTAATAGATGTCCGTTTACAAGAAGAAAAAGAAGACCAGTGAAA
>ERZ795049.6515-NODE-6515-length-10183-cov-6.404028_pt1 | contig 10183 bp, 10 predicted proteins | sample MGYA00375133_ERZ795049 | MGnify/ENA primary metagenome ERZ795049 (study PRJEB30178, sample SAMN05720147) | activated sludge metagenome | isolation source: anaerobic digester from wastewater treatment plant | place: Japan | collected 2015-04-20 ...
CGAAAAACTGCTGGGCTGCACGAAGGAGGAGTTCATCGGCAAGCACTTTGTTGAGATCGGATTCCTGCCGCCGGAAGACCAGTCGAGGTTTAGGGCGATGCACGACCATCTCGCGGCCGGCAACGCTACCGGCCCGACCGAGTTTGTCCTTGTCGGCAGGGGCGGCACCCGCATCCCCATAGAGGCAACGGGGTTTCCGGTGACGATCGGCGGCCAGCGGCTGGTGCTTGCGATCGGCCGCGACATTTCGGAGCGGCACCAGCTGGAGAACCTCAAAAAGAAGGCGCTCCTCCAGATCGAGGAGAACATCGAGCAGCTCGCCATCTTAAACGACTCCATCCGCAACCCCCTCACCGTCATCATCGCTCTTGCGGAGATAGGGGATACGGAGATCGACCGAAAGATCATCAGGGAGGCCTGGGAGATCGATGCGATCATCAGCCGGCTCGACCAGGGATGGCTGATCTCAGGGAAAGTGAAAGAGTTTTTAAAGAAGCATTACCCGTGAGGGGACGGTCACCGGAAAACCCTGCCCGCCATGAGCACAAGCCCGGCACCGTCGTCGCCGTGGAAGTACTCGTCGAAGAGGAGGCAATCCCGCCAGTGCGGGTTGTTCTGGAACTTCGCCACCTCCCCGAAGACCGGGCGCCGGCCGTTCCGCCACGATGAATTGCTCTCGCTCCGGGTCCTCCCGGGCGCCGTAACGGCCATATCCCGCCGGTCAGGCGCATCAGGGGTGGAGACGGGGCGCCCTGGTGAAAATGAGAGCGGGGCCGGCCCGGCTCTCTCTCAGCGTGCCGGTGCCGCCATCGGCCTCTTCTGCTCCTCCGATGCCGCAGCCTCGAGCGCGTCATGAAGCGCCGAGCCGGCGAGCACGAGGGCTTCCGGCGTGACCATGCCCTGGGCGATGAGGTATGCGTTGGCATCGCGGAGCGCTTGCTTGAGCTCCTTCGCCCAGAGATGCTCGATGAGGAAGAGCGCGGCGGCGCTGTCGTTCGGGATGGTGTCCGCAATTGTGCGGACATTCTCCTCGGTCATACCGAAGGTCCGCTGGGCGGCCGCCGTGGCGCCGGCCTCTGCACCTCTCCGTGCCCCCTCCTCGCCGCCGGCTCCAAGGCCGATGAGCGCGCCGACGGCGGCGCCGAAGCGTTGCCGCTCCTCATCACTGAGCTGTGTGGCCTCCATGCCCTCGACGTTCCCGTCCACATCCTTCCAGACAAACCGGACGTCGATCAGCCTGACGACACCCGCTTCCATCGCCGACCCAAGCGCCTGCCGGATCTGGCCGTGGAAGTCCGGGTTCTTGAACCCGATGACCAGGAGCTGCATCGGCCCATACATAACTTCAGCCATTTTCCCATTCCTCCTATGACAGATGCATAGATTGTCTGCCCGCACCCGTGATCCATTGCCATCGTGCCAGAATACGAATGCAGCGACAGAGCAACTCTGCCTGCGAACGTCTCGTCTCTCTGGAAGTGCGCACACCTGAGGCGGGTCGAAATCAGGATACTCAATCAAATATAAAAAGGTAATTATAAATCAGATATCCTCAAACCTTCAAATAAGCACCGGATTCAGTGCCCCGCCTCCTCGAACCGGCCCCGCCCATCGCTCTCTTCTTCTCCCATCGCGGCCCGGATCAATGCGCCATCTGGTCGATCGCCGCCGTCACGGCAAGGACGAGCGCATCGTCGTGGCCCGGCTCCACCTCCACGCCGTAGGTATCCCGGACCCGGAACCACTTCTTCGAGACCTCGGCAACCCGCTCCCGCCGCCCGGCCTCGATCCGGTACTCGTGGTCGAGGATGTTCCCCTGAACCTCCCAGTCCTCCTGCCCGGGGATGCTGACCGTCCACCGGTCCCGGAGCGGCGCGATCAGCGCCTTCTTGATCGTCGCCGCCGTGCCGCCTTCGCCCCTCTCGATCTCCATCGTATCCTTGATCCGGAGCATCCGCTCCTGGATCGTGTAGAGGTCCTGTCCCTCCTTGCTCTGGATGATCAGGGTGTTCCTCACCCGGAGCGCTTTGCCGTCCACCTTGAACGCCCGCTCTCCCGCCGCGTCCTCGATCCAGTAGTCGTCCCCGATGGAGACGAGTTTCTCGCGCATCTTATACCGGTGTGTCCCGCCGGCCTCTTCGCGCCCCTTAAGGCCGCCTTCAGTTCTTCTTCGCATCATGGTTCTCATCTCCCCTGCCGATACCCGCAAGGTCGCTCTTCACGTTTTCTGCTGCAAACCAACTCTCGCGGCGCCCACTACCCCGTGCAGTTCAGGTCTGCGTAAAGGCTCCGCTGTTCGTCCCGGACGGCCTGCACATACGGGCGGATTGTCTGGATGGCCTCCGGGACGGTCGCATCGTCGGGGAGGTCCTGCACGGCCCGGTCGAGGTCTTCATACGCCGCGTTGAGCCTGTCGAGCCGGATGTTGGCGACCTCTGCTGCGGAATCCCTGACCTTCTCCATGGCCGACTTGACCTGGTCCCGCCCATCCCGGATATCTCCGACAGAAGATCTCAGGGTGGTGTTCTCCATATTCTCAAGCGCTGCTCCGAGCTCTCCGAGGTCCTGGCAGAGCTGCGCCTCCGCCTCCTTTTCAGACGGCTGGACGCATCCGGCACCGGCACAGGCCAGGATGAGGACCAGCGCAACGAACAGTATCCCCGTTTTCTTCATATCCATCTCCAGGGCAGAGTGGCTGCCCGGTGCCGGGTGATAACAGGAATTATATATAATTATCCCGATGCATTGCGGCGAACCAGGTATCACGCAACGGCGCCCCCGCACGCCCCCATACGGGAGAAAATAGTAGCAGGATACGCTTCTTTACGGGCAAAGAGGGGAGAGGTCGTGCCTGCAGGCCGGGGTCACCGATCCGGCCCCCCTCTCCGGTCACCCCGGCAGCCGGAACGCAAATATGATGGCCGCGATGCCGCCGACGATGGCGAGCCCCGCAAGCAGCAGCACCAGGCCGACAGCGGCGACGAACGGGTTTACGATCAGGATCAGGCCGAAGATGATGCTCAGGATACCGAGGACCCCGGTCCCCCACCCGGCACCGGAGAACCCCTGCGCCATATAGACAGCCCCGATGATAAGCCCCTCCACGCCGATGACGATGGCAAAGACGGTCGGGATGAGAACGGCGCTGTAGAGTGGATAGGCGAGCACGAGGATTCCTGCAACGACGCCGAGGATACCGACCAGCAGTTTCCAGCCCCGGCCGGTTTTGTCCGTAAATAGGCCGATGAACGCGACGATACCGTTGAATAACCAGTATAGGCCGAGGAACGTGACGAGGAGCGTCAGCGTCGGGATGGGGTAGATGAAGAAGAGAACGCCAAAGATGACCGCGATAACGCCGAGCAGCAGCACGAGCCAGCGTGACGGGGCCAGAGCAGAGCCGGACTCATAGGTGCCGGCACCGAACTGCGTGTTAACCATAACAACACCATGCGGAGGGATCACTGCCACCATATATACGTATCTCCACCATCCCGGAACACCGGCTCCGCCGGGAACGAACCGATGCGGGGGAGATGTGAGTCGCGAACCGTGCGTCCACGGTCCGCGGCACCTCCCGGGCAGGCCGTAACCACCTTCACTACCGGACAGCAGGCCCCTCTACCGGTTGGGGGAGAGAACCCTCCTTCCTGTAGACGAGCTTGCGGGCTTCTTCCCCGAGTACCTGTTCGGGGGTCATATACCCGAACAACTGGATGATCCGGGCGACGAGCCCCGTCCACCCGGTCTGGTGGCTGGCGCCGATCCCGGCCCCGTTGTCGCCGTGGAAGTACTCGTAGAAGAGGAGGTAGTCGCGCCAGTGGGGGTCGTCCTGGAACTTTTGGGCGTAGCCGAAGACCGGGCGGCTGCCGCCCTCATCGCGGAGGAACACCCGGGTCAGGCGCCGTGCAATCTCCTCGCTCACCTGGTAGAGGTTCATCTGGTTTCCCGACCCTGTCGGGCATTCTACCGTAAAATCGTTCCCGTAATACGCATAGAGGTTTAACAGCGCCCGGATCAGCATGACATTCATCGGGAACCATATCGGCCCTCGCCAGTTGGAGTTCCCGCCGAACATGCCTGTATCGGAATCCGCCGGCAGGTACTGCACCCGGTGCTCCTGCCCGTCCTGGTAAAAGACATAGGGGTTGTGCAGGTGTGCGCGGGAAAGGGACCGGATCCCGTAGTCACTCAGGAATTCGTTCTCGTCCAGCATCCGTGAGAGAACCTTCTGGAGCCTCTCCTCGGTGAGCAGCGAGAGGTGGAGCCGTCCTCCGACGCCGGGCCGGCCGATGCTGGAGATGGTGGACGCCATGCGCGTATGGTACCGGTTGAACCATTGAGCCCGCTCCACGAAACCCGGCATCTGCTCGATCATCTCCCGGGTAAAGACCGTGCTTGCAGCGAGAGGCAGCAGCCCCACCAGGGACCGCACCTTGAGACGGGTTGCGCTCCCGTCGGGCAGGCGGAGGAGGTCGTAGTAGAACCCGTCCTCTTCGTCCCACATGCCCTCCTGGTTCTCACCCATGGTGTTCATCGCCGATGCGATCCAGACAAAGTGTTCGTAGAATTTGGTTGCCATCTCTTCGTAGACCGGATCGTGAACGGCGAGCTCGGCGGCAATATCCAGCATGGTCTGGGCAAAGAGGGCCATCCACGCCGTCCCGTCGGCCTGCTCCAGGTAGCCTCCCGTGGGCAGAGGCGCGCTGCGGTCAAAGACCCCGATGTTGTCGAGGCCGAGGAACCCGCCCTCGAAGACGTTCTGGCCGGCGCGGTCCTTGCGGTTCACCCACCAGGTGAAGTTCATCAGCAGTTTCTGAAACATCCTCCCCAGGAACCGGGCGTCCCCCGCGCCAAGAAGTTCCTTCTCCGTGCGGTAGATGAACAGGGCGGCCCAGGCATGCACGGGAGGATTGACATCGCTGAAGTTCCATTCGTAAGCCGGGATCTGGCCGTTCGGGTGCAGGTATCGTTCGCGCAGCATCAGGTCGAGCTGATTTTTGGCAAATTCCGGGTCCACCATGGCAAGGGCAACGGTATGGAATGCCAGGTCCCATGCCGCATACCAGGGATACTCCCACTTGTCGGGCATGGATATGATGTCGGCGTTCACCATGTGGAACCACGAGGTGTTCCGGGTGGAGATCTGCCGGCCTGCGGCGGCATCTGAGCCGTGCTCCCGGAGCCAGCGGTCGACCTCGTAGAGGTAGTACTGCTTCGTCCAGAGCATCCCGGCAAGCGCCTGGCGCATCACGTTCGCTGCATCCGGGCCGACCGACGGGGGGGTGATGTTGCCGTAGAATGCGTCCGCCTCCCGCTTTCGCTGCGAGAGCACGTTCTCAAAGGAGTTCCCGAAAGGTGCCTCCTCCCCGGAGGCCGGGGTCTGGTTCAGCCGCAGCCGTACCACCCGGTTCTCCCCGGCTGGAATGGTCAGCCGGAAGTAAGCCGAGGCTTTCGTCCCGGTCAGGCCGGGGTTCACCGCTTCGGTTCGCCTGGCGACAACGTAGTCGTTGATGCCGTCCTTCACGTAGGGGCTCGCGTTCGGGGTGCCGAAGAGGCGTTCCGTGTTCGTCTCGTTCTCGGTGAAGAGGAGCTCGGGGGCGCCTTCGCAGTAGAGGTAACGCTGCCCGAGATCTGGATGGCCGGCCGCGATCACGCTGGTCCCCGGTGGACCCTCCGCCTTTTGGAGGATTGGTCTCTCCGCACTCCCTCCGGGTCCCCAGGTGTTGCGGAACCAGAGGGTGGGCAGCAGATGGAGGGATGCCTCGCCCGGGCCGCGGTTATGCACGGTGATCTGCACCAGGATATCCTCCGGGGACGCCTTCGCGTACTCCACGAAGACGTCGAAGTAGCGGTCGCCGTCGAATATCCCGGTATCGATGAGCTCGTACTCCAGGTCATACCGGTTGCGCTGCCGGTTCGTCTCCACAAGGTCGTTGTACGGGAACGCGGCCTGCGGATACTTGTAGAGGTACTTCATGTAGGAATGCGTCGGGGTGTTGTCCAGGTAGTAGTAATACTCCTTCACGTCCTCCCCGTGGTTCCCCTCGCCATTGGTCAGGCCGAAGAGCCGTTCTTTGAGGATGGGATCGGCACCGTTCCAGAGGCTCAAGGCAAAACAGAGGAGCTGGGAGTCGTCGGAGATGCCGGCGATCCCGTCTTCCCCCCACCGGTAGGCGCGGGACCGGGCCTGATCGTGCGTGAAGTAGGCCCAGGAATTGCCGTCCTCCCCGTAATCCTCCCTCACCGTTCCCCATTGCCGTTCGCTCAGGTAGGGCCCCCACCGGCGCCAGGGGATACCGCCGTCGCGGATCTCGAGCAGCCGTTGCCCCTCCGACGTACCGGGCACAAACGTTGCAGGTGTCATGCGCGAGCCAGACTATCTAGTATGCAATATATTTTTCGATGAATTGAATTCCGGGTTGCCCCGATGGCACTATGCAGCGTCTGATCTCTCGCTCCTGTGAGAACAGGGGCACACGTTGACCGGTACGGCAAACGGAACGGGGGGTGGCCTCGTCGCTGCCGCCGGATCGGTCCTCTGTTCTCCCGTACGAAGGGTATACTAGCCGGCAAAATACCGGACAATTACATTAATATACACCGGGTCCGTCTGACGCATTCGCATCGAGGGCTGATATGATGGATAACTCCGCAGATCCGGTTTCCCCGGCATCGGCGGCAACCCCACAGGGCGTGCTCCTGCCGCTTGCGCTGGCGCAGTTCATCTGCAGTTACGCTGCCTCGAACATGAACGTGGCCATAAGCAACATCGCCACCGACCTGGGGACGACGGTCAGCGGCGTCCAGACGACCATCGCCGTTTTTACACTCACCATGGCAGCCCTGATGATCCCCGGCAGCAAGTTGACGGATATCCTGGGCCGCACGTACCTCTTCAGGCGGGGTCTCCTCGTCTACGGCGTGGGGGCGCTGATAGCGGCAGCGGCGCCGGGGCTCGGGATCCTGATCCTCGGCTACTCGCTCCTCGAAGGCATCGGGACCGCACTGCTGATCCCGCCCGTGTATATCCTCGCAACCGTCTTCTATCCCGACCTCACCTCGCGCGCCCGCGCCTTCGGGGCGATCAGTGCAGCGGGCGGCATCGGGGCGGCCGCAGGCCCGCTGGTCGGCGGGATCATCACCACCGCGATCAGCTGGCGCGCAGCCTTTGTCGTGCAGGCCCTTGTCGTCGGCATCGTCATCATCCAGAGCCGGTCGATCGTCGATCCGGGTGTGCAGGGCCCAAAACCAGGTTTTGACATCGTCGGAACCATCCTCTCGGCGGCGGGGCTCTTCTTTATCGTGGTCGGCATCCTGCAGGCCTCGACGTACGGCTGGTTTAAGGCCAGTCAGGACTTCGTCGTCGGCAACACGGTCGTGATCCCGCAAGGCGGCATATCGCCGGTATGGGTCTTCGTGCTTGTCGGGGTGCTCTTACTGGCCTGGTTCTTCTGGCACATCCGGTCCATGGAACGGGCGGGCAAGGAGCCCCTGCTCTCCACCAGGCTGTTTCAAAACCGCACGTCGAACCTCGGCCTCGTCACGCAGAACATCCAGTGGCTGGTCCTGCTCGGCCTCTCCTTTGTGGTGTCCGTCTACCTGCAGGCGGTCCGGGGCTACAACGCTATCGAGACCGGCCTGATCCTTACGCCGGCGACGATCGGCATCCTGCTCTCCTCGATGGCCGCGGGCAGGCTGGCGCGGAGGCGTTCCCAGGCAACGCTGATCCGGGCGGGGTTTGTCGTGACGGTAGCCGGCGTGCTCCTCCTGCTGTTGCTGGTGCGGGAGACCTCGAACGTCCTTACGTTCGTGCCGGGCCTCTTTCTCGTCGGCATGGGCGTCGGGGTCATGCTGACGTCTTCGGTCACCGTCGTCCAGTCCAGTTTCCCCGAGGAGGACCAGGGGGAGATATCGGGCCTCTCGCGCAGCGTCTCAAACCTGGGCTCATCGCTCGGCGTGGCCATTGCGGGCACCGTCATCGTGTCCAATCTGGTCACGGGGAATCTGGGCTACGCCCTCGCCCTGGTTGTTCTGGTGCTGTTTGCTCTGGTAGGTCTCGCAGCCGCGTTCATGCTGCCCGCGGGTCCGGTGCCCCGGAGCCCGGAGCCCGGGCCCGATCCCGCCCGATGACGGTATGTTGGCGGTCGCAGGAATCCCCGGGTAGCCCATACCAGCGGGTCATAGAGCCATATCTGCACCATCAACCCGGAGGCCTTCGAATGCGCACCTGCCGGGGGGTCGAGAGAACCCCGGTCAGGGCTCCTCTCGTCTTTCGGGTGAAGGACCGTGGTTGTCCGGCGGGAGTGAGTGCGGCATTCCCGCCCGGCGTATGAGGTAGTAGCCGCCGCAGAGAGCAATGATGATCAGCGCGATCCCGATGAGCTCGCCCGCGGTCGCCGAGCCGAGGAGGATGACCTTTCTTGCGATGGCGATGATCGCGACGAGGATGATGATCTCGACATGGAACTCTCTTCTTTCGAGGTAGGCCTTTATCGTCTCCAGGAGTTCCAGGCCGATGAGGATCAGCAGGAAGTACCCGAAGAGGTCGAAGAGCTTCTGGCTGGTAAGCCGGTAGAGAGGCCCCTCGAACAGCCCTGCGAACAACAGCCACCCCAGTTCGAAGAGTGCGAAGAGCAGTACCACCACCAGGAAGGCCATGAGCACGATGTAGGTAAAACGCTCAAACAACTCCAGCCAGCGGCGCATGCGCAGGTCCTCCTGCAAGCCCATATAAAAATATATCGAGAGCATCGCTGTTTTCCTTCCCCGGGATTGTCGTCGTCCTCCCGGTCTCGTGCGGTGCAGAGGGGCTTTCACCACCACGATTGCCGCAGGTGCATGGGGGCACGGCACGAAACGTTTGGGAGCAAGGTTCATATAGCAAAGTGCGCATCCTACGGCACGCTGGCATGGTAAGAACTCGGGGTTCGTCCCTCTCGCGGCATTCGGGTGGAACGATGGATGGATCGAAGGTGATCGACGGAATCAGGAAGGGGGTTATGGCAATCGCCATCGCCTTCGTCATCGCCACCCTGATCCCCGTACTCCTCGGGTTTCTCTTCTCCGTTCCGACCGGGAAGATTTTTACCCTGATCATCTCCACTCTCGTTCTCCAGGCAAACGCCGCCTTCGTCGGCATGGGACTTGGCCTGCATCCACTGTTCATCCTGGTCGTCATGACGCTCGTGGAACTCGGGATCGTCCTCGCCATCTACGAGATCTTGGACACGTTTGCCGAGCAGTCGGAGAGAGTCCAGCGTTTCACGAAGAGCACGGAAGAGAAGATGGCGAGGTACCCGATCTTACATAAGTACGGCGCAGTCACGCTCATCATCCTTCCTGCGCTCCCGGTGATCGGCCTTTACTCAAGCGTCGTCATCGGGTGGCTTCTGCGCTGGAACAAGGTCCAGTCGGTCTTCTTCGTCACGCTGGGATGGGTCATCGTCACCGGGCTCCTCCTGCTCGTGGCGCTCGGGTTCCTCCAGGTGATCTTTTAATCGGGGTGGGGAGTGCCCAGAAGAAGCGCCGGTTCCGCCGTCACGTGAGCGGTGCAGAAAGGGCAGGGGCAGCCCTGACTCCGCACAACGGATTGAGTTATATAGTCGAACCGGCATCCTGCTCCGGAGGCGCTCTATGTCTCTTGGTCCAGTCGAGTATATGGTCATCGAGTTTCCGGGAAACCAGTTCAAAGGCGAGATCATCCCGGCGTTGCGCGAGGTGGTCGATGCGGGTATCATCCGCATCATCGACCTCGTTTTCGTGAGGAAAGACGAGCAGGGCAACGTCAGCGTGATGGAGCTTGCCGACCTCCAGAAAGATGCGGCGGATGCCTTCGCCCCGCTTGCACGGGAGGCGAGCACACTCTTCGCCGAAGAGGATGTGGAGAAGGTCAGTGAGATCATGGAGAAGAACAGCTCCGTGGCGCTACTCCTCTTCGAGCACGTATGGGCAACAAGGTTCCGCGACGCCGTTCTCGCCGCCGATGGAAGGTTGATCGCGGGCGAACGTATCCCAAAAGAGAGGGTGGACGCCGCGCTGGCATGGCGGCCAGCGGAGCAGGAAGCACTGGAGGCGGCACCATGAGAGGCGGCCGGCCGGGCCTTATCGGCACCGTGGCCCGCACCGCGGTGATCGCAGGAACAGCCACCGTGACCACCCGGGCTGTCGATAAGAGGATGCA
>ERZ795049.6519-NODE-6519-length-10179-cov-4.310747_pt1 | contig 10179 bp, 7 predicted proteins | sample MGYA00375133_ERZ795049 | MGnify/ENA primary metagenome ERZ795049 (study PRJEB30178, sample SAMN05720147) | activated sludge metagenome | isolation source: anaerobic digester from wastewater treatment plant | place: Japan | collected 2015-04-20 ...
TAAATTTCACTCTTCCCCCGATGGAAGTGAATGCGGATTCCATGGGGCGCGTGATCGAGCATTATCGGGAAATCGTCGAGGGGGTGTTGAAGCGGGCGCATGAATTGTCGGCGCCGGGCGTGGTGATTGAGTTTGAGACCTTGCCCGACATGACCCAGACGCCTAGGTGGGGGCTTGATATTGCGCGTGTGCTGCTGGACGGCATGGAGTCGGCCTATCAGAGATACGGAATCCGGTCGGTTTTGCGGATGACGCCCAACGATAATCGCGAGATGACTCGGCCGCCGGTAATGCGCAGCGGTCCTCATTGGGAGTCGATGCTGTGGCTGTTCGATCAATCCGCGGCGGCGGGCGCTGAACTGCTAAGCATCGAATCCACCGGCGGCAAGGAGATTCACGACGAGGCGTTGTTGATGTGCGACTTGCCCCAGGTGATTTTTGCGCTGTGCATCATGGGCGTGCGTGACATGCGCTATTTGTGGAGCGAATTGGATGCGATCGCCCGGCGGCATGGCGTTCACTGCGCGGGGGATACGGCTTGCGGCTTTGGCAACACGGCCATGGTGCTTGCCGAGCAAGGCATGGTGCCGCGCGTCTTTGCGGCGGTTGTTCGCGCGGTCACGGCGGTCCGATCGCTGGTGGCGTATGAATGCGGCGCTGTCGGCCCCGGGAAGGATTGCGGCTATGAAAATCCCATTCTCAAGGCGATAACCGGTTACCCGATGTCCATGGAAGGCAAATGCGCCGCCTGTGCGCACTTGAGTCCTTTGGGCAACATCGCCTCGGCGACGTGCGACTTGTGGAGCAACGAATCGATCCAGAACATCAAACTGCTTGGGGGGATGGCCCCCACCGTTTCCATGGAACAACTGACGTACGATTGCCGACTGATGAATCTGGCAACGGCGCAGGGCAAGGCGGAAGCTCTTCGTTTTCGGAATTTGCTTGTCGATTCCGATGCCGGGCTGGACCCGCAGGCGTTTCTTCTGTCTCCGGAGAACTGCGTCGCCATCGCCCAGGCCATTGTTGATGCCGATGGGTATTACGAGGCGGGGAAATCCGCCGCGCTGGCGGCCATCGGCCTTTTGCGGAACGCCTGGGCGGACAAACGAGTCGTCATTGCCGAGATGGAGCATCCTTGGCTGGACATGATGTATGCCGCTGTCGCGGATCTTCCTTCTTCGGAGGAAACGTTCATTCAGCAGATGATGGATGTCGTCGACACTTCGAAGTTCATTCCGAAGGAGTATGCTTTGTAACGGCGCGCGGATGCGGTAGGAAAACGCCGCCGTGTCGACGTTGCGGCGTTATTCTTGAATAACATCCATGGAAACGATGCGCCAGGCGCCGTTTTCGTTCTGAAATCTGAATGCGGCTCTCATGGTTATGCCGCTCACGAAGGTAATGACGATGTTCGAGGCCACGGCCGCATCGGCGTCCCATGCGATACGGGCCTTGGAAACGTCGATGTCCTCGGGGGTGTTGTCCTGCCGTTGGTGTTCGGCCATGACGGCCATCAAACGCGCTTTATCGCCGATAAGCGGACTCGCGAAGTTGTCCGATAGCAGGCTCGTCAGGGCGTTGGCGCCTTGGTCGGGAGATTCCATGCGGTCTAGCGCTTCGCGAATATGGGTTTCGGCCTGAACGCGTTGCTGGTGACGTGCATAAGACCGGCACCCATAAGCAGTGGAAACGGCCAGTCCTGCCGCGCAGACAAGCGCTATGCCGATATATAGGCAGCGTTTTCGTTGTGTCACGTCATCGTTCCTGATAGAGAAAAACCGCCCAAGCCTAGTGTCCGTCGCAGATTATGCCCGATCCCCGTGGCGCAAGGCCACTTGAAAGTGAGGGCAGGGGATCATGTCACAAAACAAATTGGACGTGGGATATCGCTGGCCTTTTCACAATCAGCTTCGCGTTTTGGAGCCGGCAGGTTTGCAAACGTACGTGTGATCGGGGGCGTTTTGAGCGAAACGCATTGATTCCTTCCCGTGTTTCATTTACGATTCGTGAAACGTTTTGCATCAGAGGGAAACGCCATGCGACCAACCAAACTCAGCGCGAAAGTGTTCTATGAATTGCCTGGAATGCTGGCTCGATATCTGGAGGGCGGCAAGAATCTATGGATGGAGTCGTTGCCGCGCGAGGGAAAGCTGACTCTTCTGAACCGTCCCGGGGCATTCAGTGATCTTGAGTCGTTGGCGGTGGAGCGGCGGCAGTTACTGGATATATTGGGGCATGATCGCGCGCGCGCGTTGTTGTATCGGATCGGTTTCGAGCAAGGGCGCAGGGATGCATCCCGTCATTACGCGATTTTTTCGCAAAATGCGCGGCTTGCGCTGCAGGCAGGCCCCGTGTTCAAGCAGCTTCAAGGGCGTTTCGTGGCAGAGCCTCCGCGTTTTGAATTCGATCTGGACGCAAAGACTCTTTATCGCGAGGGCGTGTTGCTGGGCAATGTGGAGGCGCAAGTGCATCGGATGATTCAGGATGCGCCGGGGGAATGCGTGTGTTGGGGGACGGCGGGGTATCTTTCGGGACATATTACGGAAGTGCTTGGCAAGCCCGTGCTGACGCTTGAGACGGAGTGCGTTTCGGATGGAGCGCCTGCGTGCCGTTTTATATCGAAATTGAGCGCGGAGTGGGGGGGGGAAGCGGAATGGGCGCGGCAGGCGTTTCGCTTGGAACCGGTGGATCGTGAGATCGCGCGCGCGGCGGAAGGAGTTCCTGTTGAGGTTTCCGTGAAGGACAGCGCGACGCCGTCGGGCGGCGAGGAAGATGATGTTCCCGTGGCCCCGCCGGAGATTGGGATTGATGGATTTTGGGCGCGCGACGCGTCCATGCGCCCGGTCGTGTTGCGGGCGCGGCAGCTTGCCGTTTCCGATGTGCCGGTCTGCATTGTCGGCGAGTCGGGGACAGGCCGCGAGACGTTGGCTAAGGCGATGCATGCGATGGGCCCTCGCAGTGAAAATCCTTTTGTCGTCCTGGATTGCATCGGCATGGATGCGGACATGCTGGCGCGGGAGCTTTGGGGGCATGCGCCGGGCGCGTTTCCGGGGGCGGTGCGCGCGAGCATGGGGGCGGCGACGCGCGCCCACGGCGGCGCGTTGTACGTCAACGAGGTGACGCGTTTGCCGTTGGATGTGCAGGGCGGGTTGCTACGGGCCTTGGAAGACCGGCGCCTGTATGCGCTTGGGGAGGATCAACCGCGCGAGGCGGATTTCCGTTTGATCGCAGCGACGCAATCGGAATTGAAAGAGGCGCTTGATGAAGGGCTGTTGCGCGAGGAGTTGTATTATGCGTTGACAGCAGGCCGGATTGCCATGCCCGCGTTGCGGAATCGCGGGAGCGACGCGGGGACGTTGGCGGCGTCGTTCTTGAAAGAGGCTCGTTTGCGGCATGGGAGGCCGGATATGCTATTTTCGGAGGAAACGCGCGAGGTGTTGCTTGACTGCGCCTGGCCGGGCAATGTGCGTCAACTCCGCAATGCAATCGAGTATGCCGTGCTGGTGGCGCAGGGCCCCGAGATTACGCCGGCGGATTTGCCCGAGGAGGTTCTGGTGACGCGCATGTCGCGCGGCCCGCAGGAGTTGAACCGCGACGTGGTGCTTGCGGCGTTGCGTCAGTCGCGCGGCAATCGCAGTGAGGCCGCCGAGCGTCTAGGGGTGGGGCGCACAACGTTGTGGCGTGCGATGCGACGATGGGGCATCGAGTGATCTTTTCGAGGAGTCGGACCGTTTTCATCCGTGCGAACGCATCCATATATGGAAAGGAAAAACATGCCAAGCGCCGTCGAAATGCTCGAGCGAAAACTGAACGATTTCAACCCTCGAGTGCGCCGGGAAGCCCTGGAGGAGTTGGCGGCGCTCGCCCGTAGCGACGCGGCGTTTTTTTCTCCCGTTCGCCCGGTCGTGAATCTTCATTGCCATAGTTTTTTCTCGTATAACGGCTATGGCTATTCGCCTTCGTTTCTTGCGTGGCGCGCGCGGCGCGAGGGGATGATGATGGCGGGAGTGGTGGATTTCGATGTGCTTGATGCCACCGACGAGTTTTTGGATGCGTGCCATCTGTTGGGTTTGAAGGGATGCGCTGGATTTGAAACCCGGGTGTTTCTTCCCGAATTCGCCTCGCGGGAGATCAATTCTCCCGGCGAGCCAGGCATTTCCTATCACATGGGCATTGGGTTTACGACCTCAACGCCGGAAGATCGCGATCTGTTGGATGCGATGCGCGCCGCAGCCGGTGCGCGCACGCGCGATATTGTCTCGCGGGTCAACGCCTTTTTGGCTCCAGTCGTGTTGGATTATGAGCGGGACGTGCTGCCGCTTACGCCCGGGGGAAACGCGACGGAACGGCATGTTTGTCAGGCGTATGAGCAGAAGGCCGAGTCGATCTTTCCGGATGTCGAGGATCGTGCGGCGTTTTGGGCGTCAAAGCTGGGCGGCGAGAGGGCTGCAATGAAAGCCTGCATGGCGGATTCGGCGGGTTTTCAAGGGCTAGTGCGATCGAAGACGATGAAATCGGGCGGCGTGGGATACGTGAAGCCCGATGGATCATCGTTTCCGAGGTTGGCTGCGGTGAATGCCTTCACCCTTGCGGCGGGGGCGATTCCGGCGATGACGTGGCTCGATGGTCTTTCCGAAGGGGAGCAGGCGATCGAGGAATTGATCGATTTGCAGATATCCATGGGCGCGGCGGCGCTGAACATCATTCCTGATCGCAATTGGAACCTGAAGGACTCGGAGCTAAAAAAGCGCAAGGTCGCCGAGTTGCATCGCATCGTCGAGGTGTCGAGGCGGCGCCATTTGCCCATTATCGTCGGCACCGAGATGAATGCTCCGGGGCAGCGGTTTGTCGACGATTTCGACGCGCCCGAACTCGCGCCTCTTGCGCCGGCGTTTCTGGAAGGGGCGTGGATTCTGCATGCTCACACCGTGTTGCAGCGACTCGCCGGCATGGGCTATGTCAGCGCGTGGGCGGAGGATCATCTTCCTGATCGCGCGGCTCGAAACGCCTTTTTTTCCGGCTTGGGCGAATGTCTGCCCGCCGGTCTTGTGCGGCATGATACGCCGCTTTCTGCGGCGAGTTCGCCGGAGGACGTATGTACGGCGCTGCTGGGTTGAATAGGATGTTTGCCGAAGCCGCGCGTCTGTTGCGACAATGACGCGATTTCGGCGTTTGACGACACGCAGTATCATCGATGCAGGCGGGAGTGTTTCGGAATGAACAGATGCATGTGGGGAAAAACGACTGTTTGGGCGGGGGCGGCGTGGGCCCTCGTGGCGCTGGCGGGCTGCGGTCTTGTCACGGAAAAAGACTTGATCAAGGTGGCTAAGATTGGCGATCGCTATATCACGCGAGGCGATCTTTCGCAGTATCTGCGCCTTTTGCCCGACGATCAGCGCCCCAAAATTTCCACGCGCGGCGATTTGGGGCATGCGCTGCGGATGATGGTGGATGCCCGACTGAAAGAGGATTTAGCCATTCAACTGGAAAAAGAGGGCAAGATACATGTTTCGCTCGAAGCCGCCGCGGAACGGTTCTATCAGCGCTATCCCGAACTGCGCGTTCAAATCGGAAACCCGCAGGATTTCAACCTGACCGAAGATCAGCTCAAAGCGATAGAGGCCGAGAAGCAGGCGGGGATTGATCGGATGCAGCGGCTGATGCTCGCCGATGCGGCAATATCCTATCTGGCGCGCGAAGGTCTTCAGGACGGCCAGTTCGTCCCCACAAAGGAGGAGTTCGAGCAGGCATACGAATTCCGCAAGGGCGAACTCCGCACTTTCGAGCGCGTCGCGTTCGTCGGTTTAGGCTTCCCCGCATCCTCTCCAGAAGCGCGCGGCGCCGCCGCCCAGGCCAAGCAACGGCTCGACCTGCAGGAGTCGATCGAAACGATTATCGACGAGTACGCCCGAAAAGGATTGGCGTTCCCGATGAATTCGGAGATCGAGAACAATCCATCCGTCGAGCGATTCAAGGGCTTCTGGCAGCAAGCCACCGGGGCCAAGCCGGGCGATGTGGTAGGGCCGGTGTACGTGACGGGCATGCAGGCCATCGCGACGGACGCTTCAGGGAAACAGGTTTCGCACACATTGCCGGAGTCGTATCTTGTCGCCATCATCGTAGAAAGCTATCCGGAGCGCGACAAGACCCTTGAAGAGGCGCAGCGAGACTTGCTGCCGGACATTGTGCTGCCGAAGGTGATGAAACGCTTGTACGAGGAGAAGCGCGTCGAGTTTTACGAGAACAAGCTTCCGGACCCCGCATTCTACGGCAAGCCGGGCGGCGGGTGAGAAGGTGGCGCCCCGAACGGGAATCGAACCCATGTCTAATCCTTAGGAGGGACTTGTTCTATCCACTGAACTATCGGGGCGCACGCGTGGAGTGTACGTCAAAAACGCCAAGCGGGGCAAGGGGCTTCTTAGACATTCACCATCATATCGGCGACGAGTTTCGCGAATCGGCTTGGGTTGGGCGGAATGGCGCCTTCGGCGAGAAGAGCCTGCCCGTACAGAAGCTCGGCATAGTCGGCCAGCCGATCGGCGGCGGTCTCTTGTTCGTGCAGCGCCCGCAGCTTGGGCAACACGGGATGGCCGGGATTCAGTTCGAGGATGCGTTTTGTTCCCGGCACGGATTGGTTCGCGGCGCGCAAGATTTGTTCTAATTGTGGACTGAGGTCTCCTTCTCCGGTGACGAGGCACGCGGCGGATGTCGTCAGGCGCCCGCTGAGCCGCACGTCCTTTACGTGATCTTTGAGGGCTTCTTTCAGCGCGTCGAGCAATGCGCCGTAGGATTGTTCGGTTTCTTTGCGCGTTTCTTCGGCGGCTTTGCGTTCGTCTTCGCTGCCGAGTTCAACGGCCCCCCGTCCAACGGATTTCAGGGATTTCCCTTTGTACACAGAGGCTGACTGAACCCATATTTCGTCGACCGGATCGGACAGCAGCAGCACTTCGTATCCTTTATCGCGGAATGCCTCGATATGCGGCGAGTTCTCAAGAGCGCTCTGCGATTCGCCGGTGATGTAATAGATGGCGTCTTGGTCGGATTTCATGCGAGCGACATAGTCTTCCAGCGAGGTTAGGGATGCATCGGCGAACGTCGAGGCGCATAGCAAGAGGTCGAGGAGCGTTTCTCGGTGTTCGCGGTCTTGGTATAGGCCTTCCTTGATCACGCGTCCGAATTGCGCCCAGAACTTCCGATATTTTTCGGGATCATTGGCGCGCAGATGCGTGAGGGTGTCCAAAATTTTTCCTGTAATGCCTTTGCGCATGCGCTGAATTTGGCGGTCTTGTTGCAGTATTTCGCGCGAGATGTTCAACGAAAGGTCTTCCGAGTCCACCACGCCACGCACGAAGCGCAGGTATTCGGGGAGCAGCGCCTTACAGTCGTCCATGATGAATACGCGTTTGACGTACAGGTGGATGCCTCGATGTCCGTCGCGGAAAAAGAGGTCGAACGGGGCTTCCGAGGGAATGAACAGAAGCATCTGGTATTCGAGCGTTCCCTCAATCCGGGATCGAATGATCTCAAGCGGCTCGTTCCAGTCGTGCGCGATATGCTTATAAAACTCCTTGTATTCGTCTTGCGACACATCGTCCTTGGGGCGCAGCCAGATCGCCTTCATCGAATTCAGCGTGTCGAGTTCCGGCTCCTGTCCTTCCTTCTTCTCGGCGTGCATGCGAATGGGATATGCGACAAAATCCGAGTAGGTTTTCACGATCCGCCGAATCGTTTGCGGATCGGCGTAATCATGCAGTCCGTCCTCGAGGTCGGTTGATTTCAGATGCAGCGTGATATCCGTCCCCACCTCGTCCTTGTCGACGGTTTCAACGGCGTATGTGCCTTCGCCGGAAGATTCCCATCGCGTTGCGGCCGTTTCGCCGGCGCGGCGCGTTACCAGCGTCACGTTGTCCGCGACCATGAAGGCGGAGTAAAAGCCAACGCCGAACTGGCCGATTAGTTCCGGGGGCAGCACGGCGTCCTTTGCCTGGCGCAGGCGTTTCAAATACTCCTGAGTTCCGGATTTCGCGATAGTGCCGATGAGGTTGATCACTTCTTCTCGGGACATGCCGATGCCGTTGTCGCGAACGGTCAACGTGCGCGCGTCCGGGTTGACGTCAATGAAGATGTGCAGTTCGGTTCCCGCGTCGAGCCATTCGGGCTTCGAGACTGCTTCAAAGCGGCGGCGGTCCAACGCATCCGACGCATTCGAAATAAGCTCGCGCAAAAATATGTCCTTGTTGGAGTAGATCGAGTGGACCATAAGGTCCAGCACCTGTTGAGCCTCCGCTTGAAAAACGCGGATTTCCTTATCTTGCGACATGTTTGCGTCCTCGGGTTGTCGTACATATCATGCGGCAGGCGGCTGGCGCGCCACGCGTGCCGAAACCGCGCCCCAAAGGGCGCCCATGATAGATCAAAGCGCGGTCGTCTGTCCAAAAAAGATTCGTTTGAAAGCGCCTGGCTTCGGGTCCTATACTCGCGCGACACAGGACGGTCTGTATCGTGCGGTTGCAATCAGGGGAGGCGTTGTATGAGCGGAGTCGCAGCGGAGGCGGGGCGCATTCCGACGCTCCATGTCGTGGGAGATTCGATTCCCCAGGCGTATTTCCGGGCCATCAAGGCGGTGTGGGAAAATGGTTTGGCCATCCGTACGGAGTACGATCGCAAGGACGCCTCGGGCAACTACATCGATCCGCCGAGCCGGGATGCGCGTGTTCTGATCGAAGTGAAGGATCCCTTTGCACAGCCGCGTTTTCCGCCCATTTCCTTCTGCGAGATCGGCACGTACATTGCCGAAATCATGGGCGTCAAGGATTATCGCGTCGTGCCCTTCGATAAACTCAAAGAAGCGGTGCATGGCGAGCTTTCGGCGCAGGAGTGGCCGTATACCTATCACCAACGCCTTTTTGCGCATCCCGATGCGGACGGATCGGTTGTCGATCAGATCGCCGTCGCCATCGATCGCGTGGTGCGCACGCCGTATACGCGCCGCGCCGTCGCGACAACGTCCGTGCCGAATATTGATCCGTTCCTCACCGAGGATATCCCCTGTTTGCGGGAAGTTCAGCTCCGTTGTCCCGAGGACGCCGACGGGAATCTTGTGTTGAACATGAACACCCTGTGGCGATCACGCGATCTCTATAAGGCGTGGGGCGATAATCTGATCGCGATCACGTTCTTGCAAGGCGTGCTGGCCAAGCGGATCGCCGAGCAGTCTGGCCGCACGACGCGCGTGGGCAGTTACGCCGATTACAGTTGTTCGCTGCATATTTATGGCCAGGATTTTGGCGCGGTCGGCGGCGACACGGAACGCGGCTTGCAGAGTTTCTTCGACACGTTTGACGAGGAAACCTTCATCGCCCGATCGCTGTCCAGCGAAATCGCCCTCGACATGCTGGTGCTGCCGCAACTGCGCGATCTGTTGTCTGATCGCCAGATCGAGCAATGGAAGTTTCCGGATGCGTCGATAAAGCTGATCGCGTCTTTGATCAACGATCTGGAGAGCGGCGTCTACTCGGCGTGAAAGCGCGCGCCCACGGGATAAGATGCCGGTAAACGCAGGGGGCCTGGGGATGAATGTGCGTCAGTCCGCAACGGCGATCCTTTCTGAGCTGGCCCAATCCGCCGCGGATCGGGTGAAGGTGGCCGTTTGTGACATCGATGGGGTGTTGCGTGGAAAATCGTTGGACAAAGATTATTTTCTGACTTCGGCCGTGCGGGGTTTTGGTTTTTGTGACGTTGTTTTTGGATGGGACAGCAGCGATGCGTGTTATGATAACGTAGCCTACACCGGCTGGCATACGGGCTACCCGGATGCCCGCGCCCGCGTCGATCTCGCCACGCATCGCCGCATTCCGTGGGAAGACAACCAGGATTTTTTCCTGTGCGACTTCGAGGATGCGAAAGGCAGGCCGCTGGGCGTGTGCCCGCGCCAGCTTCTCAAGGGCGTGGAAAGCCGCCTGCGTGATGCGGGTTTTGCATCAAAGGTCGGTTTCGAGTTCGAGTGGTTCAACTTTAGGGAAACCCCTCAGGGTCTTGCCGAAAAACGCTATCAGGGGCTGACTCCGCTGACCCCGGGGATGTTCGGTTATTCGATCCTGCGCGCGGGACAAAACAGCGATTTTTTCTCGGCGCTGACGAGCGATCTCAAAGGCTTTGACGTGCCGCTGGAAGGCA
>ERZ795049.6523-NODE-6523-length-10175-cov-5.169565_pt1 | contig 10175 bp, 10 predicted proteins | sample MGYA00375133_ERZ795049 | MGnify/ENA primary metagenome ERZ795049 (study PRJEB30178, sample SAMN05720147) | activated sludge metagenome | isolation source: anaerobic digester from wastewater treatment plant | place: Japan | collected 2015-04-20 ...
ATTAAGATCATCTTGATCTTGTTTAGTATCATAGAGGTTATATACTTTATTAGATTCTTTAAACTGAGTTATTGTGACAAACTCACTTGGTAAATATCTAGATGTCCAAATGAGATATAAATAACCTAGTTTAGAATTGTCATAAGCATATGAGTCCCAATATAATCCTAAATATGTATCAGCTTCTAAGTATTCTGGTTCTATATCTAAGTTAGATAAGATATACTCCCATGTCTCATCTTGAGCATGAGAATACCAGGATATATAAGTTGAGATTTGAGATTGAGAGAGAGTCGAGAAATAATCAATTCCACTTGCATCTCTCATCTTGACCATCTTGTAATAGAATGTTTGATATGATGAATCTTTGTAATAATTAAGATGCCATCTTTCTAGTTTTCCTGTACGAACATAGTTTTCTACTTCTGATTGGATAACTGTATCGAATTCAGAAGTCTTCTTTTCAGCAGCACTAACTGTTGTACTTCCTAAGAACAAGAATAAAAGCAATATAAGAAAGGTACTAAAAATAAATACTAATTTCTTTTTCATTGTTTGGTCTCCTTATTTCTTGCTTTCTTTATTCCGATTAAACTAAGTAATAGTCCGCCTAAAATTAGCATGAACTTCCATAGTTTAGTGAAGATATATTTGATGATTTGTAAAATAAAGAGAGCGAGGGATGCTAGAAATGAGAAAAACTTTGAAAGTAAACTTAATAACTTTGCCATTTGTTAACATCCTCTTTTTTCTCTATTTACTTTAGTTCTTCCTTATCTTCTTCATCAGAATCTTCATCATCTTCTTCAACTGGAGTTTCTTCTGATTCTTCAAACTTGTGTTCAGTTATGAATTCTTCGCACATTTGAGAAGTCATAGGATCAGCAAAGAACCATTTGAAGTGTGTTTCACCAGGTTTATTAGATAGATCAGCCTTGATAGCAAAATATCTTGAACCATCACTTTTATGACCTTTAATAAACTCTGCAGGAATATCTTCTAGAATTACTGTTACTACTTTGTCTCTTTCACCAAAAGTGATTGCTTTACCTTGAGCAAGTAATAGATAATCTAGAGTTGATTTCTTCATATGCTTATTTTTGTTGTTTGGAACGAAATTTGCATATGTTTTAACAGGCTGATTAGGAAACTTAGGGTTTCTAACGCCTTCTTTGATTAATAGTTCTACTTTGTTTTCAGAACTAAAGTTGTTAGGTGCGTATACACGCGCTTCGATTTTTACTAAATTTTTCATTTTCTTTTTACCTCGTGTTTAAAATATTTTTTAGTTAAATAATTTAATACTAGTACTTCAATATCTTCGCTTCTCCATACTTCTACAAATTCATTAGCCATATCACTGGCTATTTCTTTATCATGTGATAAAGATAGAATCATGTAGAAAATAGTTTGATAAGCTTCATTTAATGAAAGCACCGTATCTTTGTCTTTCTTCTTTACAAGAATTAACTCACCTAAGTAATCACAAAAGCTGAGAGCTTTATTAACTGGAGTTTTAAAGTTGAGTAATGTCTTATAAAAGATTGCTTTAGTTTCATAGATTTTGAACTTTGGTCCTAAACCTACTAATCCTTTACATTTACCAGAATCTGCAAGTTCTGATATCAATACTGAAACGTGTTTCATAGATGTACCATCCCTTCATTAGTTTTTAAGTATCGAGTGTTAATTGATTGCATCGCTTCAAATGACATCATTAAATCTTGGGTAGCATGTCGAAAATCTTATAACAATTGATACTTATTTTATTGGTGCTAAACAATCATAGCTATCACCTCCAAATCACAGGTAAGTCCACTGGGTCCTTATGGACTTAATGTGAATCAGGAATTTCTTCCCTCAAGCTATAGGCTACTTAGACACCAAAAATACAACCTTTTTGAAAAATTTCTTATTTTATTTTTCTTCCAGTCATTTTTTCTAGGTTTTCAATAGCTTTATTAACTAGTTTGGAGATGGCTTGTTGAGAGATGCCAAGTTTCTTAGCAGCTTCTTCTTGCTTTAATCCATCAATATAAATTAGAATCATTGCACGACATTGTTTATCAGATAATTGATTAAGTAATTTCATTAATCTTTCGTGTCGTTCTTTTTTGATTTCATCTTCAATCATTTGATCTAGATATGATTCTGAATTAGGATCAACTGACTCGATTTCGTTTCCATCTTCATCTACACCAAAACGAAATTCTCTTCTAGCAATCTTACGTTCTTTACAGAACTCTCGATAATAATCAAGTAATACATAATTTCTTTGTTCTTCAGTAATTGATGGATCTAATAAATCATGATAATACTTTTCATCAAATGGAAATGTTACGGTCTTTTCCAAACCTTTCTTGTTGATAAAAGTTAAAGTAACTAAAATGTTTTTACTCATTAAAATTCTCCTTATTAGAAAATGACTAATTCTAGATAAGGAGAAATCCATGAACCCAATCTCGGATGAGTATGCTCAAAAAAGATATGAATAAAAATCCTTATCTAGTTTTCGCAATCTCATCCACGCAAAAGATTCGATTACTAATATTTAATTAATATATGCATCCGATTGCGTACCCTATAAAGTTAGCTATTCTCTATAGGGTCGGATGCATCAAGGAGAGCTAATCCTTGATAAAAAATGCTTATTTTGCATCTTTCAAAGATATCGTATCATAGATAAAAAAGTAATTGAATATAGACCAAAAAAGCATTATTTTAATTAATTTGTAATGTTTAAATACTATTATTTACTAAATTTATATGGTATAATTATAATGAACATTTATTTTTATCATTATGAAATATAAGCAAAATAAAAAAGCCATTATTTATTGCATTACATTCTATGCAATTAATGGCTAAGTTAAAGGAGTAAAAATATGAAAAAAAGTTTTAAAATTTCTGAAAATTTTTATCAAGAGGCACTTTTCACATTTAAAAGTAACAAATGTTTTTGCGCTATAGATGAGATAAATCTATCTCCTACTGAAAAAAGAAATGTTATAAAAGTAACCTCCATTAATGCTGAAAACATTAAATTTGCATTTCAACCAAAAGATGGACTAGTTCGCGTTTCCCAGCATACAGGAGCAGTTGAAGAAAGTAATATCCTAAATTCACTACTATCAATTGAAGAATACAATATTGATAAGTATAAAAAATTCTTTGAAAAAAACGGATTCTTCTATCCTATAAGTGGCGACCATTTTGAGGAAATTAATGATGAATCACTAATGTTTATTGTTGATAAATTAAAGGCTACTGTTGAATTAATGAGTCAAATAAGCGAAATCCAAAGAAAAGATTACAAAAAATTATTGTCATTGACACTATATCTGTTACTCGAAGATAACATTGCCGTTAAAGTTGCAAACTACGATTTTAAATCTTGTTATCACAAAAAATTAATGGATGAAATCAATAATGCTAAAGAGATTAAAGATAATACATTTTATCTTAAGGTTGACGAAAATTTTGATTTCGAAGTCAAAGACACCATATATGGAAAATGTAAATTAAATCTAGATGAATATAGACATTTAACGAGTGACCCTGAAGTTTTAAATGATTTTTGGAGAGCTATAATAAGATCCTATGTTAATAGAACATCAATCGATGGAGATACTAGACTTATAATTGAGGTTTTGTATCACGTCTTCTTTGAAATAGGATGGTTTTGGCAAGTTGATAAAAACGGTATAATATTTGCTATTCCAGAAGAAAATGTTAAATGGGATAAATTTGATGATAAATTAAAACAAGCTATTATAAAAGTTGCAAAAATAACTGTTACTGAAGAAATAAATTCTCACTTAGATGGCATCTATCCAGAATACGATTATTCTATAATGGAGCCTAGATGGAGAGTTGAATCATTAATAAGTGCATTATATTTTTCAATCTTCTATATGAAACCTAATGTTGAATTAACTAGAATTTGTGCTAATCCAAGATGTCACAAATACTTCACAGTATCAAGAACATCGGTAAAGAAAAAATATTGTTGTCCAGAATGTGCTAATAGAGACAGTCAAAACCGATATAGAGCAAAACAAAAAGGTTCTCAAGTCTAAACTCAAGAACCATATTAAGAGGATTATATTCCTCTTTTTATTTTGTTAAAACTTTTTCAATTTCTTCACTTAGATACTTCTTATCTAAATCATGATTTCCATCATAATTAGTTAACAAATATCTTGTGTCAACAACAATTCCCTGGACAAGTTCATATACCTGAGGATTGTCAGGATCATCTATCCAATCACCAACAGCTTCAGCAACATTTCCATACCAATGAGTAATTTTAAAACTATTCTTTGCTTTATTAAAAGGCATTATAAAGGCATTAAAAACTTGCGAGCCACTAGGTGTAGTTCTATTTTTTACGAATTGTCCATAAGTAATTTGCTTATTTATATCAGATGATTGAGGCAAGGCACCTGTTCCTAATTCAGGGAATACACCATACTTGTAAAACTTAGCATCCAAAACATAGTATTTACCATTATAAATCATTATGCTATCTGGCTCAAGTGCACTCGCAGGTTTATCCTTGCTTGGACCATATTTTTCAGTCCATTTTGCATGAGGGAAATATTTATCTTTGTTAGATTCCCCAAAAAATGCATCTACTAATTTCTCCCATACTGTTTCAAATTTATCAGTGCCAAAATAGAATTGCTTATCAATTGTCTTATCATCCATAAAATCAATCATTGCAAGCATTGATTTAAATAGTTTTTTATCATTATCATTATTTGTTAATCCCAACTTATCATTAATTGTTGCCCTAAACAATGATTTTTCAAAAACAATATCAGGCATTTCTGGTTTATTACTTGTATACAACCAACCAATTCTCTCAAAACTTTCGTAAACGCAGTATTTGTGAATTCTAGTAATTAACCTATTGTTATTTGGGGTAGAATATCTAACAACCTGGTCTAAGTACAAAAACGATTTTCCCTGAATCATAGGAGTTTGTGTCTTAATAGTTCTTCCCCAGTCTGTTTTACCTCTCTTATCTACTTTATAAGTTGCTTCAGTTTCAGTGTAATAAGAACCATTATGATCCAAATAATAGTTAATCACATTTAAATATGCTTGAATAGGAAAATCTACTGACTGAGGAGCAGTAAACTTATCCATATGCAAGACTCTATCAGTTTTATCAGTGAATGTTGCTAATACTTGAAACAAATTTTTAATATCTCTTCTTAAATCATCATCACAAGAAGGTAGTTCATATCCCATAGGAAAATAGATGGTAGCATTATTAGAATCAGCTTTAATTCCAACGAATCTATCGCCATCTTCATTTGTATTGACCCAGCAATGTTCTCTTATATTGAAATGCTCACGGTCTATAGGCATATTAACACCTCCTATTCATTAGTGTCTTGTTTTACAAATGTCTTATAGATATTTTCTTTAAATACCTTAAATCTATCGTCTTTCTTTGATGTAGTAAATATGTCAATAACATCTTCAAGACTTTTAACCTTTGTCAAATCAAAGATATCTTCTTTTGTAAATTTGAAAGCATCATCCCATAAATATTTCAATACTTTTTCAGGGAATCTACTATTTTGTCTATCATCACCTTCAACGTACTTTAAGTCTTCTTCACTTACAAAGTGAGTACCCAATCTTTTATCTTCAGATGATGTCATTCTAATATTCTTTGAAAGAATAATTTTATTAATCTCAGTAAAGAATGTGTCCCATGTAACACTAGTATCAAGAATCTTGGTATTAGCAAAATCCTTTTCGCTAGATTCTTCTCTAAACTTATTCTTAATTAATCTCATACTCCATCTTCTTTGGAATGCAGTATCAAGTGTGAATACATTTTGATCACTGGTATTCATAGTACAAAGAATATGCATATTTGATGGAATAGTAACCTTATGATTTTCATCTTCATATACTACTTTAGCAATATCATTATTTGTTATCTCATATTCGCTACCACGATATTTTATGTTATCAATAACACTTCCGTCTTTACTTATAATTTTTTCTCTTACATCTCTATCTAGAAGTTGAAAAATATCACCAAAAATCGCTGGAGCATTTCCTCTATTAACTTCTTCGATTATTAAATAATACTCCTGTAAAGGATTGTGGTATGCTTTTTTTACTAAGTTAGTAAAAGGACCTGCAGTAAATTCATAACTTACACTACCATCCTCTTCAATATGTGGTAGTATTTGTCCTACAAAATCACTGTATGTATAATCAGGATGAAATACCAATCTTTCCATTCTATTTTCGTCATCGCAATACTCATTTTTAATAGTCCATGATTTACCAGCACCAGGAACACCATACAAAATAACATTAGTACCAGTATGGAGACGTGGACATGTATCAAAATCAGTTTTATCTTCTTCATAATAAGTATCAATATCATCTTTGCCTACAACTTCCTCTACATAAGAAGACAACTTAATTCCCTTATTTAATTCAGCAAAATATGATTCAGGCAAACCAGCCTTAGAAATAATATCTTTTATAGAATACTTCTTTTCACGAATATATTGACCATATCTTATTCCAAATAAGTGAATTGATAAAACTTGCTCATATTGTGTGCCCATTTCTTTAAGAATATTAGCTAGTTCATCAATCGAATATTCTTCTTTTTCTTCTTCAATTGTTTCATCAACAGGCGAATCTTTGTAATAGTCTTCACAAATTGAAAAATCTTGCTTCACATTACCAAAAGTAAATTCTAAAAGAGATTTTTTGATAAAGCCATCATTTGATTTAACTAGATATATTGTCGCCCATAAAGTACCAGGGCCATACCAAACCTTGCAAGGATCTAATTTTTCCCAATTTACTTTAAGATTTCTGCCATCACCAGGATTCTCAGTAACAACGCCAATAGCTTTGATACGCATTGCACCGACTTTTTTTCCATAATTATTAAAAGGCAAATTATTTTTCTGATTATATTTTGCTTTAATAGCAATTCTGTCACCTACTTTTATTGATTTTACATCTTCAATAAATTTATCAGTATAACCATTTTTCCAAATTCCTTTTGTAATATAATCATCAGAAAAATCTCTCCAAACACCTTCATCGTCATGACCTGTGCATCCAACATACCAAGCATAATCAATAGATGAAGCATTAGAAGAATTTGTTTGCTCAATATCGAGTATTTCACGAATCTCTTCTAATTTTGATCCAATTATATTTTTATCGTTTTCCATTCTAAGCCTCCATTATTTCTTTTAATAAAAGTTTTTTACTATTATCAAGGATAAAATAAGTATTTGATTTATATATAATACCAGCTTGTTGTAATAAACCAGTAAAATAAGTATATGATGTTAAAAAACCAATGTCCTCAGTCTTTCTACTATTTTGTGCGCTTGATGAATCATCTCTTATATCTACTTTAACATTAATACTTATTAAATCATCTCTATATTTTTTTAAATCATCTTCCATTATGTTAATAAAATCAGGTATGGATTTTTGCTTATAATACAACAAAAGAGCAAATTCAACTTTATTAATTTTCTCATATTTAGCCAAAAAAGAACAAAAAGCCTTAAAATCATCTTTATAATTCAATTGTTGCTTCATCATTTTAACCAATCCCTTAGCAATTAAAGTAGAAATAATATCTTCAAATTCTTTTGATGCTCTAGTTTTTTGGTTTTCAGAAAAATTATTGCTATTTTGAATAAATCTAATGCTCTCCAAAGATTTAACGAAAGCATTTCCTGTTTTTGTGAAAAAAAACTTGGTATTGATATTCTCTCCTTTTTCATATGACAAAAAGCCACAACTCCTAGCCATAGGATAAATATTTCTTGCATTATTATCATTAATTTCTTTATCACTAGATGTTTTAGTTCTAAAACTTCTAAAAGATAAAGTAGGATAATTCTTCTCTATAATCCAATCATAAACTTTTAATAAAACATTACGTGTATTATCAGTAAAACTTGCTCCTGGAGAAGAACAGTTTTCAATAGTAATATCCATAAATACCTCCTACAGTTGTTTTTTTATTTCTTTTGCAATTTCAAAAGCAAGTAAAGGCGGTACAGCATTACCAACTTGCTTATATTGACTAGTACGTGAACCCAAAACTATAAAATCGTCAGAAAATGACTGAAGCCTACAATTTTCGCGAACTGTTGGAATACGATTTTCGGAATAATGAAAATAATTTCTATGCCCAGTATCAACAGTATTTGAAGGCTTTTCACTATTCATTCTTTCAAATGCTTTGTTATACTTCCTAACGCCCCAATACTCCATTGGTAAATCTTTTATTTTTCCACCATTAGGAATCATCGAAATAATATCAATAGTTTGTTGAGAATGATGAGTGAGTTGATGATTATAAACTTTATTCTGTTTCATTCTCATTTCAATTTGATACTGGTTTTGAGGCTCGGTTAAATAATCGCATGTAATATTATCACCATTACTAATGTCTAGTGAAATCAAATCAGAAATCGCTTCTTTAGAAGTTACACGATTAATATTTCCCTTAGGAAAATTAAAACTTTTACCATTCTTTAAACCAACGAAAAATACACGATAACGATTTTGAGGAACGCCATAATCAGCAGCATTGACTATTTTATATTGAACATTATAACCTAAAGCCGTAAATCTTTTTATAATATCATTTTTAAAAGCGCCATTATTCAAAGTCAATAAACCTTTAACGTTTTCTATTACAAAAAAATCAGGTTCAAGCGTCTTAACAACTCTACAGTATTCTAGATATAAATGATTTCTAGGATCATTTATGTCTCTTGTTCCTACGGAACTATAGCCTTGACAAGGAGGACCGCCAATCACGCCATTAATACCTTCTTTTTTTAATTCAAAAAGATAATCATCAGATAAATCATGTATATCCATACATTTTGCGACTGATTTTACATGGTTAAAATTAAATGTTTCAATTGCATCTTGCCATGAATCTATTGCGAGAAAAACTTCAAAACCGGCTTTTTCAAACCCTTTAGATAAACCGCCACATCCACAAAATAAATCAATTATTTTATTATTCATTTTTTAACACCTCCATTAACAAATCTGCAATAGCTTTTGCTAAAAGAGGAGGAACAGCGTTACCGACTTGTCTATATTGTTCAGAGCGATTACCTTCAAATACAAAGCTATCTGAAAAAGATTGTAATCTAGCAGCTTCCCTAACAGTAGGTATTCTGTTGTATAAAGGATGAAAATAGTTACTATGGTTATTTCCTGTATCAATAGTACATGATGGCTTATTTTCATCTAGCCTTCTATATGCAGAAGAATGACGATTAGATCTTATAGTTGGCCACATATGTGATGGAACATTTACCCAATTACCACCTTGAGGCACATAAGAAATCCTGTCTTGAACGATTTGAGCTGGATATCTAATATCATGATTATATATTGAATTGTCTTTAGAACGAAGATATTTTTGAAAATCAGTATTAGGTAAAGATCTTAACTTAAAAATACCAGAATTATTCTCATTATTATATAATTCTCCTATTGCTTCTTTAACAGTTATGGTTTCACTACTTTTACAAAGATTATCAAAATTAAAAATCCCTTTTTTTAACATAACAAAGAAATTTCTCTTTCTTTTTTGAGGAACACCATACTCAGAAGCATTAAGTACTTTGTGTACAACTGAATATCCTCTCTTTTCAAAAATCTCGTAAATTCTATCTTTTGCATAGCCATTGTCTTTTGTAACTATGCCACTTACATTTTCAATCACAATAGCCTTTGGATTTGCCATATCAACAAATTTTACAAATTCAAAAAACAATTTATTACGAGGATCTAATCCTTCAGTTTTATATCTATTAGCACTACTAAACCCTTGGCATGGAGGGCCACCAATTATAACATCAATATTACTCAAATTACCTAAACTATTAGTTATTATTTCCTTATCCATGTCAAGAAGATCACAACATATACCTTTTCCATTACCAAAATTTTTATTATATGTCTTTATAGCGGCTTCATTAAAATCAATCCCAGCAACAATATTAAAACCTGCAAGTCTGAAACCTTCACTTAATCCCCCACAACCACAAAAAAGGTCTAGCACATTCATTTTACTCATGATGCCACCTCACTTTGCACTTTTCCCGCTAGTAACCCACAAATCTAAT
>ERZ795049.6524-NODE-6524-length-10174-cov-5.895938_pt1 | contig 10174 bp, 8 predicted proteins | sample MGYA00375133_ERZ795049 | MGnify/ENA primary metagenome ERZ795049 (study PRJEB30178, sample SAMN05720147) | activated sludge metagenome | isolation source: anaerobic digester from wastewater treatment plant | place: Japan | collected 2015-04-20 ...
GACAGCATTTCGCTGGAATCAGAAACAAAATCCAATGTGTGGACCATTACAGTAGGTGCAGGCATATCGTATAAATTATAATATGCTATACCCTGTAATCATGCAAAAAAGCTCCAACTCTCCGTGCAACAACAATACCCACATCACCGCGGGTTATACCATGGCTTTTTGAGTGAACCATGGTACATTCTTTTTTTTCTGAGGGTATTTTCATGAACAGCTCAAAAGCACCCCTGGGGTCAACCGTTGTATCGCCAGCACCCTGCATTATTAATACCGGGATATAAATGTCGTTAAGCCGTTTCTCAACAACATCCATCAATGTTTCCATCTGATGAATGCCCGAAACGGGATTTTTAAGATAGTTAATATCAGGATGATCAGGATGATTGGGGATAAAATCCAGCCTGCCAATCTTTTTTATTTTTAAAAATGATAAAAATTTATTCCATGTATCCACGGCAGGAGCAAGCCCTGAAGCAATATTCTTTAATTTATACGGTGCACTGATTGCCACAGCGCCGCATAGAGCATCTTTTTTATTAGCAGCATGCAGCAGCGCAAGCCCGGCACCGGTAGAAAAACCACAGATAAATACCTTTTTAACTAAATTTTTTACAACAATATAGCCGCGGTTTACTGATTCATACCATTCGTCATAGCTCCTTGTTGCAAGATCCTCTGGTGATGTGCCATGCCCTCTAAGCCGTGCACAGTATACCGTGTATCCCTGATTATATAAAAAATCAGCAAGCTCACGCATCTCTGCAGGTGCAGCCATATAACCATGTACCAGCACCACCCCTGCTCTTGCAAACAGCCTCTTTTTAAAAAACGGCATACCAATATACTTTGGTTTTGTTTCGCCCTGTTTAAAATAGTGCTTATAGTCATTTTCAAATATCTGCACATCGCGCTGATAAAACGATTGTGCAATACTTCGCCGCACGCACACCATTGGGGTCCAATACAAAATTTGTAACCTGCGCGTCAGATTCCGCAACGGTTCTATTTCATTTTTTAAAACCTCAACAATGTTGTCCTTCCGTATTGTATGGAACTCATATGCCCGGGAAAATTTTTGTTTATTTTTATAGATAATGCCATTGTTGACAGTTATAAGTCCCTCCGATTTAGCCGCATCAATAAAATCGTTATATCGCCCATGAGGATCATCGGTTAAAAGATAGCCCTGTTTCAATTTTAATGCGCTATGGCACGATGGTAATTCTAATTTTTTTAATGCCGCAATTGCACAATATGCCTTTGTTTTAAAATCACCTTCTTTTATTTTGTTTGTAGCTCTCGTCAATAAATACGAAAAGATATGATCATGGTTGATGGTTGTCATTGTATAAATGTCATGCATATATCGATACATAATATCAATGGCAATTTTCCGTAGCACTACATCGTTTTGCAAATCCTGTGGTTGCAGGTAAAGGTTTTTACTTTTGATTTTCCTCTTTGCCAGATAGCTCTTTAAATAGGGGCTTATGGCAATGGGATTGCCAAAATTGATATCGATATCAACACCTTCTACCAGCATTGTCCCTTCAACCTCAAGCTCTTCTTCTATGCGCTCGGGCAAACTTTTAACAAATGTGCTGGCTATCTTATTGATAATATTTCGATGCGCTCGTATGGGAAAATATGTTATATTTACCGGTACAATATAAGTTTCCTGATCAACAACATGTGATAATTCATTATCATGTATACCAAAATGAGCCATTAATGTGTTCAACTCATCACATGCATTACGAATTTGGCAGTTTTTCAACTCTTCTCTATAAAATTGTGCGTGTAATGCAATATTGGCAGCACCGGTATGAGGTGTCCGTCGTATCCCGGAGTTGTAAACCATATATTTGCCACGTTCTATAAACCTTTTATCCTTTATCATCTGCCCTTCAGGGAATATTATACAATCCATATCCCCTCTGAGCAAAGCACCAATGAACTTAACATCTCTCATGGGATCTTTCGTTGAAACAGCACCAACCTTTTCCATGAATCTTCCAAAGCTGCCTGTAAAAAAGCTGTAATGTGCTAATGAATAGAGATACTTTCCTGTTATTTTATAAATAACATTGGGAAGAAAAAATGTTTCCATTCGGGTAAAATGGTTTACCACAAATACAACAGGAGCTTTAGGAATTCTTTCGGGATCATGTACCCGTATAGTAGCTTTGCTTAATTTAGAAAGCGTATCAATTGCCAACCCTGTTAATTTCATAAGATTAAACGAAATGTCCATTGCTACTTCCTCAATATCGGTTATTTTTATAGTCTTCAAGTATCTGTGCATGATCAAAAGCCATGGTGGCGGGCACATTGCATATATTAAAAATTTTTACTTCTCTGGCATCATCATTGGCTTCTGGTTTTCCTTTAGCCCTGGCAATATAGACAGTGGTAATAGTATGCTGACGCGGATCCCGTGCTGGATCAGAATAGGTGTGAAATTGCCTCAGCAATATAACATCAAGCGATGTCTCTTCCTTTGCCTCCCGTATTGCTGCCTGCTCCAGCGTTTCACCATAATCCACAAAGCCACCTGGTAAAGCCCACCCATAAGGAGGATTTTTACGTTTTATTAACACAATCTCATCAGGTTTAACATTGCCATATTCATCTTCAAGCTGTATAATAATGTCAACGGTAGGTACAGGGTTGCGGTAAGCAGTCATATGTCACCCTTTGTTAAAATACTTTATCATGGTTATCTCATTACCTTTCTCATTAAACGACACATTAAAGATATCCTGCAACATCGTTAACCCCACACCATGATAATTGTTGATTAAATTACCGTCGGGCAGCGTTGTAATATAGTGCTCCCATTCAAAACCTTTACCCTCATCAGTTATGATGTATTTCACATGATCAGGGGATAAATAATACTGTACCTTAATCTTCCGCTTCTCTAAATACTCTTTATTGCATCTATCAATAACATGATCCCAATAATTGCCATTCTTTTTCTTTAAAAGGCTCTTTGTCTTAAAATCTATCTCTAAATTACCATGCTCTATGGCATTGATGATAGCTTCCTGCAGCCCCAACTGTATGCGTATGATCTCTTTTTTTTCCATATAGGTTTCTAAATTTCTTGTTAATCTATATGACAGCATGTTTACCATGCGTATGTTGTTGTCCAGAATAAATTCTGCAAATTCGCTTTTGAGATAGTTACTGGTAAGGTAGTCGGATTGTATAATCCTTCCTATAGCAAGGATATATTGCAACTGTTCATCTTTAAAAATGGGAACTAACTTAAATGCAATAGATTTTATTTCGGCATAATGTTGCACCTTACACGGTAAAACAATTTCAGCCTCATATCCTTTAAATACATCTTTAAATCTGCTAAGCAAAAGATCCCGTAATCTCACCGAATCTTCAAATGACTTTTCATATAAAACTGCTCTGAATGGTTGCCGTATCAATTCTTCTTTTTCAAAATTAAGTATGGTTGTTAATGCAGGATTAATGCTTAAAATTTTCCCAATATTATCAAGGAGTATGATAATTTCATTGGAATGCTCTATAATGACGTCCTTTAATGCTAATTCATTTTTACTGCTAACAATCTCATTGGTTGTTATAACCAAAAATTTTATAGTTGAATAGATCCCTGCAACTAACACCAGAACAAATAAAACAAAAAGAAATAAATAAGAAGGTTGCAACAATGAATGATTGATGGCGTAATATATAAATACATACATTACTATACATAAGGTAATAATTAATAGAGCCAAAACTCCATAAAGAAGCAAACCCCATCGCTTTTGTTTAGCATTATATGTTATATTCTGTTTCATACTTCATTATGGCAAACGATATTAATTATTTACTGTAGTAACCACTATAATCAATATTAATTATAAATTTCAAGCAAATTGTCCTTTTTATCAAAAAAATAGCTTGAATATTTTACACAGTTCCCATTATATGCATTATCGTTTATATTGTCATTCAATGCAAAAAAAATATAACACTCCATTAAAATTATTTAATAATATTTGTACTACCAGAAAAAGTGTTATATATTTAATGATATGCTAACACCATGGTAAACAGTTATAATACTCGTGAGCTATTATGGAACATAACACAGGGAATATCATTTTATATGATACTACATTACGCGATGGAGCCCAAACGTTTGGTATTTCATTTTCCCTTCAGGATAAAATACGTATTGCACTGGAATTAGATGCATTGAAGATTGACTATATCGAAGGCGGCTGGCCAGGATCCAATCCAAAGGATAATCTTTTCTTTAGTGAAATCCGTAGCGCTTCTATAAACCATGCTAAAATTGCAGCCTTTGGTTCCACCAAACGTCCTAAAATGAAATTAGCCGAAGATGAACTTTTACAAAATCTTATCCAATCCAATGCTCATACCCTGACCATTGTAGCAAAATCATGGGATTTTCATGTTACTGACGCACTCAACATAACGCTGGAAGAAAATTTAAACATGGTGTATGATACCATTGCCTATTGCAAGGATAAGGGATTTGAGGTCTTTTTAGATGCCGAGCATTTTTATGATGGTTTTAAAGCCAACAGCGATTATGCTATGAAGGTTTTAGAAAGTGCAAAAAAAGCTGGTGTTGATATGCTGGTACTATGCGACACTAACGGCGGCACTCTGACTCATGAAATAAGCTCCATTACACAAACTGTCTGTTCATCATTTACAACACCTATTGGTGTGCACCACCACAATGACGCAGGAGTAGCCGTAGCTAATGGAATTGCAGCAATAATAAATGGAGCAATCTCGGTCCAGGGTACAATAAACGGTTACGGTGAACGTTGCGGCAACTGTGATCTTACCACACTGATACCAAATATTGTATTAAAGTTAGGCTACCATTGTAATGCAGAAAGCGCTCTAGAGCATCTTACCGAAACAAGCCGCTATATCAGTGAAATAGCAAATTTAGCTCATAATGAGCATGCTCCGTATGTTGGCGACAATGCTTTTGCCCATAAAGGCGGCATCCACGTATCAGCATTAAAACATAACACTGCAACCTATGAGCATATCAATCCGGAATTAGTAGGAAACAGACGAAAGGTTATCATTTCTGAGTTAGCAGGCAAAAGCAATATTCAGGTTAAGGCTAAAGAACTGGGGATTTCTCTAAGCAAAATTCAATTATCAGAAACAATACTTCGCCGCATAAAAATTTTAGAAGATCAGGGATTTCAGTTTGAAGCTGCTGAGGGATCGTTTGAATTATTAATACGAAAAAGCAATGGCGAATATACCCCTTTCTTTACACTGAAGGGCTTCAGAGTAATAACCGAGAAAAATGAATCAGGAAAAGTAACCTGTGAAGCAACAATCAAGGTTGAGGTTGATGGGCAGATTGAGCATACGGCAGCTAACGGCAATGGACCAGTTCAGGCGCTTGACAATGCACTGCGAAAAGCACTGGAAGGCTTTTATCCTGAAATAAACGAATTACAACTTTCCGATTATAAAGTCAGGGTTCTTGATGAAAAAGAAGGCACTGGTTCGCCTGTACGTGTACTCATTGATCATAAACGGCATGTGGATCACTGGGGTACGGTAGGTGTATCAACCAATATTATCGAAGCCTCATGGCAGGCATTGGTTGATGGTATTGAATATATGCTCCTTAAAACACGGAACAATACAAAACATTAATATACCAGGTAGTACCATTATAATGAACTCTCAGCCTATAGGTATCTTTGATTCTGGGATAGGGGGGCTTACTGTTTGTAAAGCCATCCATGAAATGCTGCCATATGAAAACTTAATCTACTTTGGCGATACTGCCCGTTTTCCCTATGGCACACGTTCCCCGGAAACACTGATACGTTATGCACGCCAGATAACTGCATATCTTTTATCGCGCAATGTTAAAATGATTGTCATTGCATGCAATACATCATCCGCAGCAGCATTGCCTATACTGGAACAGGAAAACGCCATCCCTATCATTGGAGTTATCAATGCCGGTGCACGAGCAGCCTGCAAAAGAGTGTATAATAATACAATAGGTGTTATTGCCACGCGGGCAACGGTAAAAAGCGGATCATACCCGAAGGCAATTCATGCAATAAATCCGGAAGTGAAGGTAATCCAGCAACAGGCAACTCTGCTGGTATCTCTTATTGAAGAGGGCTGGATAGACGAAGAGGTAACAAAATTAACCATCACAAAATATCTTCAACATATGATCGATGAAAAAACAAAAACCGTAATTTTAGGCTGTACTCACTTCCCCATTTTGAAAGCAACAATCCGTAAGGTGTATCCGCAATTAGATTTAGTTGATACCAGCGAAGAAATAGCACGTGAAGTAAAAGAAATTTTAGTAAAAAAAAATCTTGCAAATAATTCATCATCAGGCAAAATAGAGCTCTATGCATCGGATATCACCGATACCATGCACTATTTAAAATCATTATTCTTCAATGGCGATGATGTCCCGGTAGAAAAACTTACTATAGGATAGTTCCAGGATGAAACAACTCCTCATTTTTGTATTTGCTGCAACAATGGTAACCTCAAATGCACTGGCATGGGAAACATTTGACAGGGTCATAGCTGTTGTCAACGATACCGCCATCATCCAGAGCGAGCTTTTACGCCGCTACCAGATGGTAACCAGAAAAGAGTCACCCAAAAGGCCTGAAGAATTAAACACCATACTGGATAACCTCATAGAACGAGCACTCATAGAGCAGGAAGCAAATGAACAATCTATCATAATCAGTGATGAAAAGGTAATGTCGCATATAGATAGTATTATGAAAACACAAAAAATAGCCACGCTTGATGCATTTAAAAAGGTAATTGAAGCAAAAGAAGGTATCTCATTTGATGAGTATAAAGAAGAAATCAGATATAATATGCTTACCGAGATGCTTGTTTCGCTTGCCATTGGAGTTTCGCCCCCATCACGCGAAGAAGCCTATCAGTGGTATAAAGAAAATAAATACAAATTGGGTAATGAAGTTCATATCAAGCAGATTGTGATTCATCCAAAAGGTTCAAGTTTTGCGGAAGAAAAGCGGGTTAATGAGCTTATCAATCAGATACGAGACAAGATCTTAAAAGGCGAATCATTTGAAAAATTAGCCTCGCAATATTCTGAAGACGCAAGTGCAAAAAGCGGTGGCGATATGGGCTGGATGGCTTTAGCCGAGTTAGATCCTTACCTTGCCAGTGCCGTTGCAAGGATGAAAAAACCCGGCGAAATTTCTCCCGTTATAAAATCTCAATCAGGATATAATATCGTAAAACTAATTGAATACAGGCCAACCTCATTTGAAACAGTTCAGGACAGAATCTTAAGTATGCTCTATCAGCGTAACGTGGGCGAGCAGTTTAAAAAATGGATAGTAACCCGACGGGAGCAATCCGATATTAAAATATATTTAGAAACTTACAAGCAAAGTTAGGGAGTACTGTGAATACACACGCACTCATTTTTGTCGATAGTTCTATTGATGATGACAACAGCCTGACATTTAATGGACAGTTTATACCGGACTACATTGCCAAACAGCTACAATCCATCCCTGGCATTGACACAATACACTATGGCATACCTTCACAGTACCATGGCAGATTGCAAGCACAGTCACCATTTGTATACACCACCAGTGACAATCCTGATTTCTGGAATACATTTTTTTCCAGGACAGAGGCAATACACGTCATTAAAATCCCAGCCGATGCAGCATTTTTACAAGGCTCAATAATCAGTCAGATGCTTGACACCCATTTACAATATCTATCTGAATTTACATTTTCGTATAACCTTCCGTCAGGCTACGCATGCGAGATCATTTCAAAGTCTGCACTTGAAAACCCATTAGCACATCCTCAGTCAAACAATTCGCTGTGTGATATAATAAAAGGCAATCTCAATCAGTTTGATGTTGAACTTTTTTATAAAGAGCCCGACATCCGCTGGTACAGGATACAGTTTAGAGCCGGCACTATACGCGATAGGCTCATCATGCAGAATATCATCAATCATACCGGCACAATACCGGAGTATGAATCGCTCCAGACAGTCATTGATCATAACCCCGAGGTGCTATTTACCACGCCATCCTATGTTACCATTGAATTATGCGGCAGATGTAATCTTGATTGCATCTTCTGTTATCGAAAACAACTATCGCCCAACCATGGTGATATGGACTTTAGCACATTACAGACCATACTTGAGCGTATGCGTACTTTTAGCACTCCGTACACAGTGTGTTTTGGCGGTTCGGGCGAGCCTTTACTCCATCCGCAATTTTTTAAAATCCTTGAGCTTTGCAGCAATGAAGAGCTTATTCATACCATAGTCATTGAAACAAATGGGATTTACGCTGATACCGCATTTGCCACAACAGTAGCATCACTGAATAAAAAAATAATAACCATTGTCAATATCAATGGCTATAATCCTGAAACCTATCAGAAGCTTCATAATGCTGATCATTTTGGCACCGTACATGCCAATGCCATTCATCTGAATGAGATGTTGCAGGCTAACCATAAAAACAACAGCCTGTATGTTCAGATTATGAAGATTAATGAAACGGAGCCATTTTTAGATAGTTACTATGATTTATTTGAACAGCATAAAATTCCCGTTATTTTACAAAAACAAAATACCTACACAGGGCGTATTACTGACAGGCGGTATTCAGATTTAACACCTCTTCAGCGGAAGCCATGCTGGCACCTGCAGCAGGACCTTTATATTGTATATGATGGAAGAGTAGCATTTTGCATGCAGGATTTTGACGGCTCCGCCAGACGCGGCACCATAGTGCATGATGATCTCAAAGCATTATGGGAACAGCAAAAACAGCACTTTGTCAACGACTATAAACAAAACAGAGCTACCAAACCTGATTGCAACAGCTGTGATGAATGGTACACCTTTAACCTGTAAACATTACGGTGCTGCTTTTTTCTTTACCGGCTGTTTTGGTTTTACCTTTTTTATTCCTTCAGCAACACCCAATTGTTTATCAATGATGGCTTTTGTGGCAGATAAAACCTCGGCGCTTTCCACCCTTATAAGTTTTAAGAACATTTCATAGCTGTCTTTTTTCTGGTACAGTGTACCGGTAACAAGCATCTTTGCACCCAGAAGCTTCCCGGCTTTTGCAGCCGATGCCTCGTCTACAATGCCGGTCTGTCCAAGACCAATCTCTTGTAAAATCTGCTGCATATTTTTACGCTCAACCTGCGTAAACACCTTATTTTTACCCAGTGCTACGGACAACTGCTCGGTAAAATATTCAGCATTGGTTGCAAGTGTTTCATCAGATGATTTAATGGGCAATACCGATGTTGGTTCACCCTTTTGAAGGTTTATGGCTGAATAATCAATTAATTGAGCTATCGCCATATCAAAAAGTTTTTGCAAGGTTTGCTCATTGGTTTCATCCTCAACCTTTTTTGCATCAAAATATGCTTCACCTTCCTCAAGAGGCTCGTCGGTAAGATATGCCAGCTCTTCTTTAGCAAATCGTATGATGATTGTTTCCAGCTTATCCGTCTGGAAGTTAGCGCCAGTATGATGGCTTACGCTACCCTCTTTGCCTCCCTCACTTTCCCCGCTTTCTCCATAGGTTAAAAATATATACCGCGCCTGGGTATACTGGGAAATCTGCCGTAACACCAATTCGCCCATCAGGGGAAGCCCACCGGTACCTATGGAATATATCTTTATAGCATCCCTTTTAGCATCATGAGCCGCATCAACATACGTATATTTGTACCCATAATCTAAATGAGGTTCAGCATCGGTGATAACAAAAGCAAGGCGTATCCCATTGTTATTCCATTTTACTTTTTTTACGGTATCATAAAGAGCGCTTTGCAAATCCTCCGGGCCATCACCGCCTCCGCCGGCAAAAACTTTAGCAAGCTCATCCTGAAATTCATTTAAATTACTGGTAAGTGGGATAACTTTTGTGACATACTCATCACCTTTATCTTTATAGAGCACCATCCCAAACCTTACAGCAGGCTTTGCAGTTAATGAGGCAATATTCATATTGATAATTTCGATAGTCTTTTTTAAACGGGCAATCTCCTCGCCCATGCTTCCTGTTGTATCAAATACAAAAAGAATATCAAGAGGAACATTTTTGTA
>ERZ795049.6525-NODE-6525-length-10171-cov-9.582147_pt1 | contig 10171 bp, 7 predicted proteins | sample MGYA00375133_ERZ795049 | MGnify/ENA primary metagenome ERZ795049 (study PRJEB30178, sample SAMN05720147) | activated sludge metagenome | isolation source: anaerobic digester from wastewater treatment plant | place: Japan | collected 2015-04-20 ...
AGTCCGAGCCCGGTTCGGGTGGGGAACGCCCCAACAAGTTGGGGAGTCCGAGCCCGGTTCGGGTGGGGGACGCCCCAACAGTCCGAGCCCGGAGTCCCGAACTTGTTCGGGTGGGGGACGCCCCAAGTTGGGGAGTCCGAGCCCGGAGTCCCGAACTTGTTCGGGTAGGGGACTCCCCAACAAGTTGGGGAGTCCGAGCCCGGTTCGGGTGGGGAACGCCCCAACAAGTTGGGGAGTCCGAGCCCCAACTTGTTGGGGAGTCCGGGCTGGGGCTAGCGCCCGAGGTTGTAGAACGCCTGAGTGCCGGGGTAGAGCGCGGTATCGCCCAGTTGCTCCTCGATGCGCAGGAGCTGGTTGTACTTGGCCACGCGGTCGGTGCGTGCCGGCGCGCCGGTCTTGATCTGGCCGGTGTTGAGGGCCACCACCAGGTCGGCAATGGTCGTATCTTCCGTCTCGCCCGAACGGTGCGAGATGACGGCCGTCCAGCCGGCGCGCTGCGCTCTGGTGACGGCCGCCACGGCCTCGGTGAGCGTGCCGATCTGGTTGACCTTGGTCAGCAGCGAGTTGGCCGCGTGGAGCTCGATGGCGCGCGCCACGCGCTCGGGGTTGGTCACGAGCAGGTCGTCGCCGACGATCTGCACGCGGTCGCCGATGCGCTCGACCAGGCGCGTCCAGTGTTCCCAATCGTCCTCGGCCAGGCCGTCTTCGATGGAGATGATGGGGTACTTGGCCACCCAGTCGGCGTAGAACTCGATCATCTCATCGCCGCTGAGCGTGCGCCCCTCTTTGGCTAGGTGGTAGGAGCCATCCTTGTACAGCTCGGTGGCCGCCGGGTCGAGGGCGATAAAGATATCCTGCCCGGGCTTGAAGCCGGCCTGCTCGATGGCCCGCAGGATGACCTCCACCGCCTCGGCATTGGAGCCCAGCGAGGGGGCATAGCCGCCCTCATCGCCGACGTTGGTGTTGTAGCCACGCTCGGCCAGCACCTTCTTGAGCGTGTGGTAGACTTGAGCGCACCAGCGCAGCGCCTCCTCGAAGGTGCTCGCCCCGATCGGCATGATCATGAACTCTTGCAGGTCGGTCGAGTTGGCTGCGTGCTTGCCGCCGTTGAGGATGTTCATCATGGGCACGGGCAGTGTGCGCGCCGACACGCCGCCGAGGTAGCGGTAGAGCGGCAGGCCCACCGCGCCGGCAGCGGCATGGGCCACGGCCAGCGAGACGCCGAGGATGGCGTTGGCCCCCAGGGCGGCCTTGTTTGGGGTGCCGTCGAGGGCGATCATCAGCTCGTCGATACCCACCTGGTCGAGGGCATCCCACCCCATCAGTTCCTCGGCGATGCGCACGTTCACATTGTCGACCGCCTGCAGCACGCCCTTGCCTCCGTAGCGTGCCTGGTCGCCGTCGCGCAGCTCGATGGCCTCATGGGCGCCGGTCGAGGCCCCCGAGGGCACCGCGGCCCGGCCCACCGAGCCACCCGACAGATGAACCTCCACCTCCACGGTGGGGTTGCCTCGTGAGTCCAGGACTTGACGCGCGACGATATCCTCAATCAGGGTCATACACTCACTCCTTTACGTGATGCGTGATGCGTAAAACGTGATGCGTAATGCGTAACGTCGCCAGGAGCGGCACATGGTGGCCCTTCGCGAGGCCACGCATTACGCATCACGCATTACGCATCACGCATCACGTCGTACGTCCTAGCCCTTGCGTATGCCCATGTCGGCGTACAGCTCGCCAAAGTTCATGCTCGTCTCCAACAGGTGCTCGAAGCGCTGGATCTTTTTCGGCTGATGGAAGCGCGTGCGGCCGAAGAACTGCTCGATGATTTCGACGGTCGTCAGCGTGTCCTTACGCACGAGCATGATGGGCACGCCCACCTCTTCGGCCCGCCCCAGGATGATCGGGCTGGGGTGCAGGTTACCGGTGAGGATGAGCGCCTTGGTTGACGTTTCGAGGGCGGCGAGCTGGATATCGGGCCGGTCGCCGCCGGTGATGACCGCCTTGTTGGGCTTGCGCCGGAAGTAGCTGAGCGCCGAGTCGATGCTCATGGCGCCGACCATCAGGTGCTCCACCAGTTCGTCGATGCGTTCGCCGCAGCAGAGGATCTCGCCGCCCAGCACCTGCGCCAGCTCGCGCACACTGATGGAGAGCAGGAGGCGCTCCTGGGGCAGAACGGCATAGACCTTGACGCCGCGTTGCTGCAGGAAGGGCACCACCGCGCCCTCGACAAACTCGAGCTTGGGACGTGGCACGGCGTTGATCACGGCGCCGAGCATCGACTCGCCCAGCAGGGCCTTCGCCCCCAGGATGTCGTCGACCACGTGTGCCGTCGAGTACTTGACGATCACCAGTTCCTTGGCATCCAGCAGGCTCGAGACCTCATGGGGCGGCAGGCCAACCATGAACCCTTCGGTGAGGGTGGCGCCGCCCTCGAGGATCATGATATCCTTCTCATCGCCCACTTGACGGAAGGTGTCCTGGAGGTGTTGGGCAAAGTTGTTTCTTTCGCCGCGCAGGACCGCTTCGACATCGGCTGGATCCAGGCAGATCGGAGCGAGCGCCGTCAGCGGCTCGGCCAGGCCGAAGGTCCGCTTGACGAACTCGGCGTCCTCGTCGACGCATACCCCGCCGGAGCGCTTGGCACTGGTGCTGACGGGCTTCATGTAGCCGATGCGGAAGCCGTCGTGGATGAAACGCTTGCCCAGGCCCACACACAGCGCGCTCTTTCCCGAAAAGGTCTCCGGTGATGTGATGTACAGGGTAGCCATCTGCTCCTCCTTTAGAATGGAAAGCCCACGAATCGTACTAGGAGCTCAACACCAACCGCATGTCGACCGCTATCGCACCCGCGCCGGCTTCGCGGACCAGGAGCGGGTTGATATCCAACTCGACGATCTCGGGGAAATCGGTAACGAGTTGCGAGATGCGCTGGATGCAACCTACGATGGCATTGATATCGGAGGGGCGTTCGCCGCGCACGCCTTCCAACAGGTGGCGCGAGCGAATCTCGGCGACCATCTCGCGCGCCTCTTGTTCGGTGACCGGCGCGATGCGGAAGGTCACATCTTTCAGTACCTCAACATAGATGCCGCCCAGGCCAAACATGATCATTGGGCCGAACTGCGGGTCGCGGTTCATGCCGATGATGATCTCCTTGGCGCCGGTGACCATCTCCTGGATCTGCACGCCCCAAATCTGGGCGTCGGGCATGTAGCGCGTGGCCCGGTAGACCAGCAGGTCAAAGGAATCGCGCACATTGGCTGCCCCAGTGACCCCCACCCGGATGCCGCCGATGTCGGACTTGTGCAGGATATCGGGCGAGGCGATCTTCATCACCACAGGGTAGCCGATCTCCTCGGCGAATTGCACCGCCTCGTCGGGCGTCGCCGCCAACCTCGACCGTGGCACGCGCAGGCCATAGGCCTCGGCGATGTTGCGTGCCTCGGCGTCGCCCAGGGTGTTACGGCCATCTTCGCGGACCTTGGCCAGCGTCTCTCGCACCCGCTCGCGGTCCACCTCGAAGGGCTTGATCTCGGGCAGTGGGCGATCGAGCCAGGCGCGATAGTCGTACATAGCCTTGAGAGCGCCGGCGGCGCGCTCGGGGAAGGGATAGTTGGGCACCCGCTCCTGGGTCAGGATGTCGATGCCGGCCGAGACTTTGGCCTCGCCCATGAAGCAGCCCACGACAGGCTTGTCGTACATTTTGGAGAGGCGGCCGGTCTCTTGCGCCGTCTCGAGGATTTGGGTCATGACCTGGGGGGTGAGGATGACGATCAGGCCATCGACGTTGGGGTCCTTCAGGGCCGCCTCGATGGCGATGGCGTAACGATCGGCGCGGGCATCGCCCAGGACGTCGATGGGGTCATAGGTGTTGGCCGCCGCCGGCAGTTTGGACTGCAGGAACTCGACAGTCTCGGTACTCAGCGGGGCCAGCTTGAGCCCCGAGCCTTCCAACGCGTCGGTGGCCATGATGGCCGGGCCGCCGGCGTTGGTCACAATCGCAATGCGGTTGCCTCGCAGCAGCGGCTGGTAGGCAAAGCCGATGGCATAGTCAAAGAGCTCCTGGATCGATGCGGCGCGCAGCACGCCCGTCTGGCGGAAGGCGGCATCGTAGGCGCGGTTCGAGCCGGCCAGCGAGCCCGTGTGCGACGACACGGCGCGCGAGCCGGCCTCGGTATTGCCCGACTTGACGGCGATCACCGGCGTGCGCCGGGTCACCCGCCGGGCCACATCCATGAAGCGGCGGCCGTCGCGCAGGCCCTCGACGTAGGCGATCATGACCTTGGCGTTGGGGTTGCCGTCCCACGCCTCCATTAGGTCGACCTCGTCGACGTCCGACTTGTTGCCCAGCGAGACAAAGTACGAGAAACCGATGTTGTTGGCCAGCGACCAGTCGAGGATGGCGGTGCACAGCGCGCCCGATTGCGACATGAAAGCGATCTCGCCGCGCGGTGGGATGCCGACCGCGAAGGAGACGTCCATGGGCTGCACGGTGTCGATGATGCCCAGGCAGTTGGGCCCGACGATGCGGATGCCGTGCTCTTTGGCGATGGCGACGACCTGGCGCTCGAGCTTGACCCCTTCGAGACCGGCCTCTTTGAAGCCGGCCGAGATGATCACCGCCCCCTTGACGCCCTTCTGGCCGCACTGCTCCATGACGTCAGGCACGAACCTGGCGGGCACCACGATCACGGCGAGGTCGACCGGCCCCGGCACGTCGACGACGGTGGGGTAGCACTTGAGCCCCAGGATCTCATCGGCTTTGGGGTTGATGGGGTACACTTGGCCCGTGTAGCCGTACTGCAGCAGGTTGTTCAGCACGTCGTAGCCCAGCTTGCCGGGCTCGCGCCCCGCGCCTACGACCGCCACTGAACGCGGCGCAAAGAACATTTCCAGCATGGCGACTCTCCAGAGATGTGTAGGATGGTGGTACTGGCGACTATCTTACACCAACTGGACCGATTGGGCAAAAGCGTAAGTGAAATCCTTCACGAAAAAGGCTCGCCCACCACCCCACATCATCGTGCTGCCCCTGCGACGGCTCGCTATTGCACAGTGAACAGCATGCCACAGGCAGCCGGGCATGTCAAGTGTCAAACAAGAGGTATTACGGTGCTGCGGGCTCTTCCTCCGGCTCGATGATCTCGGCGATGGCCCGGTCGGGGCCCACTTCGCGGCTGCGCTCGAGGACGCGCTTGTAGGCCTCGAGCGCGTGTGCGGTGGCCTCGTCGTCCTGTCGCTGCGCCTCGTCGATCAGGTTGTCCATGATGCTGATGGCCTCGGCGCTCATCAGGTCGGGGTTGTGCTTGAGCACCTCGCGCGACTCGCCCCAGGTGGGCACCGCGATGAACTCTTGCAGGGCGCGCATCAGCGGCGGTAGCTCGTAAAAGGTGCGCAGCAACTCGTGGTATTCGCGCAGATAGTGCACTGCCTCCTTGGCGCCGGCCTGCTGGGCCTGTTGCGCCAGGCTGTCGAGGTACTCCAGGGCTGCCTGGTCGCGGGTCAGCTCGGGGTGCTCCGACAGCACGTGGTCCACCTTCTCGGGCGCATCGGCATCCAAGAGCTGCCAGACGGTGCCCTGCAGGGGTGTGGGCTGGCTGGGGCGCAGCGCGTCCATCTCGCGGTGCCGCGCCTCCAGGGTCTCGCGGGCCTGGCGCTCTGCCTCCTCGAACGCCTGGGCGATGCCGATCTCACGGCTGCGCTGCAGGATGGCCCGGTGTTCCTCCAAATAGTCGGCCACATCGTCACGGTTGGTCGATCGATAGTCGTTGATGTTCTCGGCCAGGAGCTGCTGCGCCTGGTTGCCGAGCAGGTCCTGGTGCTCCTCCACGATGCGGCGAGCCTCGTCCCAATCCTCCGAGTTCACGAATTGCTCCAGCGCCTTGGCCAACGTGTCCATGTTCATCTGTATCTCCTCGGCGTGCATGCTGTATGGTCGATCCGAACAGCAGCAGAGTGCTCATGATCGCGGCGCCCGCCACCACGCACAAAAGCGCCCACAAGGGGCTGCGCTGTTGGGCGCAGCGTTCTCAGAGCAGCGGGCTGCGATGTCGTGCCCCGCCAGGGATGCCGCGGCCGTTGCGGTGTGCGAGCCGCCTCTACTGCTCGATGGCGTGTCTGCGCTCTGCCGAGCAAAGGCTGGGCCACGGCCACAGGCCGAAACCTAACCCAAAATGCCCGATTTGCCCATTCAGGCGATGTATGTTATCATCGCCTCTTGTAGATTGGTAGTCAGGCTCTGCTCCGCGACGAACGCAACCGCCCGGGCCGACGCCCAGGCGGTTTTGTCGTTCATAAGGCAGGCATCCATCCTCTGAGCAGGTGGCTGCCTCGCAGCATGAGCCACAGCAGGCAAGTCTCAGAGGAAAGAAGGAGGACCCAGGTCGTGGCAGAGCGAATTATCGGAACGGTCAAGTGGTTCAACACCACCAAGGGCTATGGCTTCATCTCGCGCGAAGGCGGCAAGGACGTCTTTGTGCACTACTCAGCCATTGTCGGCGATGGGTTCCGCAACCTCGAGGAGGGTGAGCAGGTCGAGTTCGAGATCGAGGATACGCCCAGGGGTCCGCAGGCAGCGAACGTGACCAAACTGGCTGCTCAATAGAACAGAAGACACACAAACTCAAGCCCCGGCGACCCCGCCGGGGCTTTTCTTTGTCTGGGTCTGGAACCCTGCGAGGGCTCCGCGCTCGTGCAGGGGTGCCCGCTCCTCTACTGCCCGGCCTGCGTGGTGGCGTTGCGCCCGAGGATGACGCGGATATCCACATCGGCGCTGGGGTCGCTCTGCTGGCTGACCTGCGCGTCGCCGATGTTGAGCTGCGCCTTGAGTGAGTTCAGCGAGTAGCGCTTGTCGTTGTAGACGACGATGACGGTCTGCTCATAGTCGAAGCGGTCGGCATTGCCAAAGCGCACCACGTTGTAGCCGGCCGAGCGCAGGTCGCTGGCGACCTTGGAGGCCAACCCTGTCGTCGTCGTGCCGTTCTGCACCTCGATGCGCGCTGCTTCCTCGGCGAGCAGGTCGGGGTCGCCCAACGGCTGGTTGCTGGCTGGCTGGGTGGGCACGGGGAAGAGCTTGGCGACGAGCTCGCGGATCTGTTCGCGCTGCGGCAGCAGTACCTGCTCGCCCTGGGGCGTCGTCCAATCGGCGACCATATCTTCGTTGATGACGCCCGACTCGATGTTCTGGCGCTCCACCTGCTGTGCTGTCCGGGCAATCGACAGCATCTGGTTCACTGACAGATCGGTCTGCACGCTGTCGCCCAGGGTCTGCAGCAGACCCGGGATGCGGTTGAGCGGGAACTTTAGGCTGAGCACCTTGTCGCGCACGGCCAGGATGACCTGCTGTTGCCGGCGAGCGCGGTCGATGTCGTTGGTAGAGTGCCGCGTCCGCGCATACTGCAGCGCGCGTGCGCCGTCCATATGCTGGCGGCCGGGCTCGAACACGATGCGCATCGTGCCATAGTCGGGCGTGGGGTAGGCATCGTCGATGATCTGTTTGGCCACATCGATGTCTATGCCGTCGATGGCATCGACGGCCTCTTCAAAGGCACGAAAGTCGATCAGCACGTAATAGTCGACCGGCACGCCCAGGTTGTGCTGTACTGCTCGCTTGGCATAGTGGCCGCCGCCGCCGGGGTAGTCGTTGGTGTCGCCGTAGACGTAGGCCAAGTTGATGCGCTGCTGAATGCCATAGCCGGGCAAGGGCACCCACAGGTCCCGTGGGATAGAGAGCATGCTGGCCGTCCGGCTGACGGGGTCGAGGCTGAACAGGATGATGGTATCGGTGCGCCAGGGTCCCTTTTCGCCCTCGCGGCGGTCGACGCCGAGGAGGAGGACAGTGAGCCGGTCGGGCGGCAGTGGCTCGGGGTTGGGCTGGGGGTCATTCGGAGAGCCGGAATGTGATTGGCTGAGCGAGCCGCCCAGGAAGAAGGGCAGGTCGGCATAGGCGACGATATCGCGCACGCTGGTGTAGAACAGGTAGCCGAAGAAGAGGCCGCCCGTCACAAAGACGACCAAAAAGAGGCTCCACAGCAGTTGAGGACTACTGCTCGTGGAGCGCGCTTGTGGAGCCCGACGATGCCGTTCCCACATAGGGCGTCACATTCCCTCTTCGCGTGTTCTCTAGACTCCCGGCGGGATTATAGCACAGTGACCACGCGCGAGCAATTGCAGCCGGATGCGAGCGGGGTGGGGGTTGCCCCTCGCCTGAGCATCCCCCACCCCAATCTCAAAGGAGGAGAAGAAGGTGTTGGCAGCGTCAGAACGCAGAAAACCCAGGAGCCATGCGGCCCTGGGTCCGCTTCACTCCCCACAGCCTACGGGGTTAGCTGCCGGGTTCGGGTTGGGAGAGCAACCCTACCAGCCGTGACGGCCGGATTCACCCCCGTGCGCCAGAGGCGCACCTTGGTTCCCCCGCTTCTCTTTCGAGAACTCGGCTCTCTTATCTTGCTCCCATTGTAGCGCATTCTCTGCGTCTTGTCAAGGCTCCGCGTCCTATCATCCAGGGCCTTTTCAAAGTCACCGCCGGGTCCTGTCGTGCGGCTAATTGCGCGGGACGTTTTCACTCTGCTCGCCGGCAGGAGCCGCTGCGCGGAGTACAAGTCGCAAGATGTAGGTGCAGTATGGTGGGCGAGGGCCAGTCCGTCGCCCGTTGGAACGTGCTCGTTGCGCTCAGGTCGCCTGCTTGGCGCGCCTGGCAGCGTGGCGAGGCTGCGCTGTCATAGCCGCCAGCCACAACGCAGACCGTCGCCACGGAAGAGCATCTGCTTCCAGGAGGCTATGAGGCGCCCATACTCTAGGGCGGCCCCGAGGAAGCATTGCCAGCTTGTGCAGGTGCTGGCCAATGTGCAAAGCCAGCCAGAAAGGCCAGAGCTCTACACGCAAACGCTCCATAATAGCGAAGAGCGGCGGCAATGTTGGTCCAGCCACAGTGACGCAGGGCAGTCAGCAGGGCGTTCTTGAGCGCTGCCAAGGCTCGGAGGGCATTGCCCTTGTGCATCTGGCAACGATCCTCAGCCAAGGTCACGTCACGCACATAGTGCACCTTGTTCTCGATCGTCCAGTGCCCTCGCCAAAACCCTTCCAACCGCTGGGCTCCCGCCTGTTGGCGGCCCAGGCTGGTCACGGCATAGGTTATCTCGCTGCTTGTCTTGCCTGACCTGATGACGGTGCGCAGGCACCGGCGCATGGCGACCTGCTTTGCTCCGGGCCAGTCCAGGTAACCGCTGAGCCCCTCGCTGCAGATCAACGTGCGGGTCTCCAGCCTGCCATGGTCCTTGCCAGAGCGGGTATCCGTGTCGCGATCATCCTCCTGTGGCAGGAAAGTGCCCTCGAAGAAGGTCTTGATGTCGTCGTAGAGCGCCGGCTGGTTCTGCTTGACGACCATGACGTAGTGGCCGCCCTGGTCGATGATGCACTGCGCCGTGGAGCGCTGGGTGTTCATGGCATCGAAGGTGATCACTGTGCCCGTCAGGTCTCGCCCGGCCAACAACTGCGGTACGGCAGGGATCTCGTTAGTCTTCTCCCCGACCTCCTGCTGAGCCAGGACGACACCACTCCCGTGCTGCACTATGCTGACCAGGTGCACCTTGTCGCCGTGCGCGCCAGCGCCTCGCACTTCCTTGCCGTCAATCGCTTGGCCGCGCAAGGGCTGACGATGCGCTTCGGCAACCGTACTTGCGGCCTGGCTCTCCCTCTCCATAGCCTGCTCGTGCTCTGCCACGACGCGCTCCAGCATCTCGACATCCACATAGCGCACAGCCCGTCTCACGGTCGAATGAGAGGGCGCGCCAGGCACCTTCATTCGCAGAAAGGCTGCGATCTCGTGCACGTGTTCGGCTACCCACTCGGCAATGGCGCTGCCGGTGACCTGCCCACTGAGCAACGCTGCAGTCACTCCAACCAACAGTAACAGCCAGGGATAGCGCTTCCCGCGCGCCTTGCGAGGATCCGGCACAAGTTGCAGAAAAGGCAAGAATGAGGCATACTGCTTGTGGTCCACCGGGCACTCCTTTCACTCCACTTGCCGGTAGAGTGAATTGTACCCGGCGGATCACCCACTTTCAGGACTCCACACAGCCTTCTAAGAATCCTCTAAGACTCGCATGCCATCCAAATGCCCTCTCAGCGCGAAATCTGGCCGCTTCCCCCCGACTTTGAAAAAGCCCTG
>ERZ795049.6542-NODE-6542-length-10149-cov-5.804339_pt1 | contig 10149 bp, 7 predicted proteins | sample MGYA00375133_ERZ795049 | MGnify/ENA primary metagenome ERZ795049 (study PRJEB30178, sample SAMN05720147) | activated sludge metagenome | isolation source: anaerobic digester from wastewater treatment plant | place: Japan | collected 2015-04-20 ...
CCCATGTTTCTGCGGTGCTCCCCCTTTGTCGATAGGTAAGGCAGTGAGTGTTCCCCCAGATCGCGGCCCCATCGACCTCATAGCCCCAATCAAGGACCGGATCGGAGTCGTATAGCACGTCGCAGGATGGATCAAGAGTTCCAGTGCCCCCATTCAGAAGCCCCGTTGGCGGAATGTACTCCCCTACGTGGGCAAATTGCGTCCACGAAAGAGTGTCGATGTTGAAGAACGCGACATGAATCGTTCTTTCTGTGAATGGATGGCCATTGAGAGTCGTGCTTCGCTCCGTTTTCCAGCTGATCACGGGGAAATATGGGTGGCTCGGAAAGCTGGTCGGATTAGGCGGAATTATGAAGCTCGCGTTTGGCCCAGACCGTAGCCTGAACGGCTCTCGGAAGACGTCTTCCTCCCGCAATTGGCCAGTGTTACCCGCCGCAAAAACGGGGATGCCCCCCGCGAGAGCCTTCCCCTGGGCAGAAACGCCCGTGACGATCACATGCCCAATGTCTCCATGATCTTCCTCCTCTCTGGATGCCACTTTGGCAACCCGCATGGCGGGGACCTTGGGCACATCATATCGGGCCAACCCTCCACTCGTGTCCGTGGCGAAGACCGATATGTCATCTTCGGAAAGGAGCAGCGGGGCCACGTACTCTATGCCACGAAGATCGGGGGCCACCCACCGCCTTACCCCCTCGTCGCTTCCGGAAAGGGAAAAGACGGGCTCCACGGAGGACTCCCCATCCGGGGAGCTTGCCCCCCGCAGCACCGAGAACGACGCCCCCCCAGACGCCACAAGGCTTCCGTACACCGGAGGAGCCCCCGGACACAGGGAGAACGCGCCCCCCCACGCATCGTCCAAGTAGCTCATTTCGCTGCCCTGCAACAAAATGGGGAGAGCCTCTCGCGCATAAGTCCCTTCTTCCGCGCTCGCCAGCTCCCCCATCCGGTCTATGATCACATGCGTGCCCCCGCCGATGTATGCCCCCATGGCCTCCAAACTGAGAGGGGAGTTGATGCCCGGCAGCCCCCCCGTATTGGTGATCAGGGCGTAAAATGACGTGGGCTTGTTCGTGTTGCCATCCATCACGGCAGGGATCAGCCACGCCCTTCCGCACCCAACGAGACCGACTCCATAAAGGCCATCTGGGGAAAACCATAGAGAATATCGGCTCTGCGGATCTCCCATGGTGTACACGGTGCCCCCAGCCTTATAGATTTCTGCTCCGTAGACCCTAGCGGCGTTTTGGAGGCGGAATTCGCCATAATCTCCAAGGTCATTGTTTTGCGGCAATGGGATGAGCAAGTCATTCGTCAAGAGCCATCGGCCAAACTTCCCCAAATGTCGCGCCGACGCATTCGGGAGGAAGAAAGATTCCATGCCCTCGGCATAGATCCATCCCCGAGTGCGGGGGTAGAGCCTCTCTCGGTCAAGCCCAGACGACCACGCCGACAGGTAGAAACAGTTCACGAGAGACTTGCATTTGTCTGCAAGGAGCGCCAACGCAAAGGGATAGACGTTCTCCGGCCAGTCCCGCAAAAGCTTGAGAAAGACTGGCGCCCCGTCGTGGAGAAACGCGACATGCTTCCGGAAGAGGAGATGGTCCGGGCCTACCACAATGACGTCCCCAGGGTCCTGCTCTAGCAGCAATCGAGCAATCTGCCAGCGACCGTCTTCCCCTAGGAAGAACCCCACAATCCAATGGGAGATGTCTCCGCCGTCCTCTTCTGCGACAACGTGCATGACCGTGGCATCCATAGACCTTGCATGTACTTCGGTGGTCGCTGCAATCTCCAGCAGGTCATCCACCTCAAATAGGTGCACAAACGACGTTTCCGGCACGATGGCGCTCACATTCCGGTGTCCGCTTGCCGTCACGCCATCCCCGCCAGCGTAGAAGCGCCTCACGAAATCCACGCCATCACCGCCTCTTGACTATGACTCCATGCTGGGTGGCCCCAGGGGGGAGGAAGACCAACACCGTGTCCCCGACACTGTGATTCCGATACGACGCGCACTGCAACACGGTGTCGCAGGCGGCCACGTGCCAGTCCCCGGAGTCGTCATCTTTCCCGATGACACTGCCAAGAACATACCTGACAGTTTGCGAGATCTCCTTGTCGAAGACCTCCATGGCCCGCATGGCAAGAGATCGCGTAAGCGCGTACTCCGGCACTGGCTTCGTGCTATCCAGATAGGTCACCCGGGACAGCAGCCCCTTCATGTCGTGAGAAACCCCCACAATGGCGCCCCCAGGCTCTATTGAAAGGTCTAGCGGCACGGATATGGTTCGCAAAACCCCCCGGCCAGCCATCTTGACCGACAGGATGTTTTCCGCCAGCGTGTTTGCCAGTGCCGAGGCTTCCGCATCAGATAGCTCTTGGTCCACGGAAACTTCTCGCAGGAACACGATCCCTCCAGTTCCCGCCGTCCCCACCACCGGGCCCCTGGCCATGGGGGCCTCGGACCGCTCCGCACGACCCAATGCTACCTCTGCTCGTGGGCATGTCTTCCACGAACGCCCATCCCGGGGGCACTCGTCCCCGGTCATGGAGCCGGTAATCCCAGAGATTCTGCATCTCTTCCCGTAGCGCACATAGTGAGGACACACGCGGAACGGGACCACCAACCCATCTCCCACATACCATTTCTCCGCCTGAATGTCCGACCCATCTTCAGACGGCGGCTCAAACACCTGTCTCCGGCCCGGCAGTTCCATCACGGAGACGTCAAAAGGGATGGCCGTCCCCCCGGGTCTTAGGGTCATGCGCACATCGGACGTCTGGAAGTTCTTGATGCGGGCCATGGCTGCCGCAGCACTGTCAGCGGGGGTGGCAACCCCGGCACGCAGCACGTCGGGCACGCCCTCATCCGCATGGGTCGTCTCCATGCGCACGAGGCAGTCTCCGGCCTCGTCATAGACCTCGCGGGTGACTTTCGTCGTTGTTTCGAGCACCCAGCCAATCGTGGAGTGGGATTTGATCCCCACAGGGTAAGCCTTCCCCCCCACCTCGTAGGTGGCATTGGCCCCCTGCACGTTTCGGTAGACCCCAAGCTCCTTGCGCACCCACCCCTCTTCCGTTTCGACCAAAAGGCCCATCCGACCAAATGCACTGATCTCCACATAGCGGGAGATCCGGCGGTCGAAGGTCGCCGGGTTTGCGTCCTCTTCCCCAGTCCTGACCGTCTTGCTGGTGATCACCTCCCCCGTGACGCGCCCGCTGTCAAGGTTCACCGTTCGGGCCACCTCATGCGTCGTGGTTTCGGAGAACGACACCGGCACAAGCGTTCCTGTCGCAGGGTCGAAGGCATCCATGGTCTTTTCCGTTTGTGTCACCGACAAGGAGTGCTGCAGTGCCCACTTGATCACCCGCCACTCCTGCCCCTCCCGGATTTCCAACGGGGCGCTGACGGCATACTCGTATGTGGCGTCGTGTCGCTGGGTCATCCCGCTTTCCGCAAGGGTAACATGCTCTTCTTTGGGCATCCCGATGGGCTCATAGACCGTCATTGAGTACGAGCCCCCGGGGAGGCTCCCCGACAGAACCTCTTCGGTCAGCGTCCCACTGGGGGTGCTCCCCTCCCACCAACTGGTGCCGGAACTCTTCCTAGACTTGACTCGGCGGTGAAGCAACACCATGACCTTGTTGGCGTACCCATCCGTGTCGATGCTCTCCCCTTCGCTCAAAACCGTGTCGAACTCTTGCACACCCGAAGAAGGAGGATGGACTTTCAGCACGCCCCCATTGGAGATACTCGCCACGCATCCGCACAGGAGGGCCAGCTCCACGATGGCGTCGGCGCAGGTGGACCCGGCCACGATCGCCCTTCCCGCAATTCCCAGCGCCGCCCCGGAGTACGTACAGTCCACGCCGCAGTGCGTCGCCAGGGCAATAATCATGTCTTTGGCGTCTGCCGTGCTCGACAAGGTCTCTACCGGCGGGAGCGCCCGCATAAGGCGCGCCCCCGCATCAAACCCCTCAAGTTGCCACGACCCATCACGGTTGTTCCGCAGCGCCGTGCAAATGCCATTACTCATTGTTCCAGCGACGGAAACGGCATCCCCAACGCTGCAAGGGGCGGGAGTCGAAGCGACTGTGGCGGTCCAGCTTCCGACCAACGCCCGGGCGCCCCGCTGGTATTCCATGCTGAGCAGCTTGCGTCCAAGAAGGGTCGCAGGCACCGTGGGGCGGATGATTGTTGTGCCCATGGAGTTCACCCTTCCACTTCGATATCAATTCTCCAAAACTCTTCCAATTTATCCCCCGCTTGAAAGACTACCCGCACCTTATGGATTCCCGATACGACGCCACCTTCAAACGTGTCCCCCACCCTGACAACCAGCGCATTGGTGCGCTGGTGGAATGATATCGTTTTCTTCGATATGGCCTGATCACTTACCAAAAGGACTACTGGGCGCCCAAGGACATCTCGCGTTACCTGCCCGTTGATCGTCATATCTTCAGATCTTTGAACCGGGAAAAACTCTGCCACGGCCTACACCTCCGTAGCTTCATAGGAAATTTGTATCAGCTCTTCGACCTTCTGATCTCCGACTTTCACAATCACGCGATTTGCTCTCCACTGGTCTATGCGCCACGACTTGCCACGAAACGAGAACGTTTCCCCCACATTGAGGTGATCGTTTTCCGTTTGCGCGTAGTACTGAAACGTTCCCTTCGTTTTTGAAACTTCCCCAAAAATATTGATTTTCGTCAATTCACCGGAGAGGGATTCAAGAATAACTTCAGTTATGTTCCCGTCTTTTTTAGGTTCCAAAGAAAAATCCACGAGAAAATCCTTTTCCGCCATTCCGATCCCTCCTAATATGCCGGTCCGAGAGCCGCGCCACTCGGCGATGCGGTTGCCGTCTTTTGATGATTTTTCATGGCGGAGGTGAGCTGTTGCGTTGCCGATGTGTTCTCGCGCACGGCAATGGTGTTCATGTCCAGCGCTGCCATGTGGCGCGCCATCGTGACGCCCATGTTGTCTACGCCACGAAGGAGCTTGTGCAAAAGATCACGGAAACCCGAGAGCGTCGTCGCGGCAGAAAACAGCCGATCCGCAGACGAAGAGAGGGCACTTCCCGCTTGCTCAATCCGCGATGCCGCATCCCCGATGCTTTTCCCGGCAGATTCCATCCGAGTGGACGCCAGGTCCGCCTTTTCCGCAGCTTTTTCCTGGGCGCGAGAACCTTCATCGCGTCCGGGGGCTTTAGGCAGATCTCCCGGCTTGAGGCCGCTCCAGAGCTTTTTGACGTAGTCAAAATCCTGACCCTTTGTGGCAGCGGCCTTGCGGCGCTCCGCCGCTGCCCGTCGGTTGAACTCCAAAACCTGTTGCAACCGTTCTTCTGCCTCTCGTTCCCAGTGGGACATGGGAGACATGGGAGCGGAGACCGTAGACGCTTCTCGTTCCGCGTCGCGGACGGCCTCCCCAATGCGGTTCAGGTCCGAAACCGCCGATCGAGCGGCCTCGCCAAGCTTGCCGTCAAGTCCTTGCGCCATCGATTCCACTGCGTTCAGGAAGGTGGTCTTGTCCACGGCGGAAGACATCTTCGCCAAGGGCGCAGAAATGGCGTCCCGGATATCCTCGGCGAGGACTCCCGTTTCTTGCCTTGCGTCGATGAGCCCTTGAGAGAGGGCCGCAGAAACCCGCTCGCCGATAGTTTCCATGTCAGCCCTCACCTGGCTCACCATGGGCCCAAAGTCGAGGATTTCGTCAATCTTGTCTCCCCGAAGCTCCGCCAGGACCTTCCGGGCGATCTCCCGCGCTTCCGGAGGGAGCTTTTTTGTCGATTCGCGGAAGGATTTCAGGAACAAAGCCTCGTCAAAGGCCCCTCCACCTGCTTTCCGGATTCCCTCCAAGGCGTCTTGCACCGCCTGCCGCACATCCTTCATGGCAGATTTCGCCGCATCCGCCTCAGGCAACCCATTGGAGACCGCCGTTTTCATGGCGTCTCCTACGGCTACGACGCGCTCGTTCAGGGATTCCAGATCCATCTCCGTAGCGACGAATCCCGCATGCAGGGCCTTAGCCGCCGCAGATGCCTTCTTGAGCTGCTCCAATTCTCCCGTCGTCGAGGGTTTTTTCCTGGATAATTCTCCCTCGTGGATCTTCTTGGCTTCCGCAAGATCAAGCTGAGCATCGGCAACCTCTCGAAGGGCCCTGAGCACCCGTTCCAATTCCGCGCGATATTCTTCCAATTGGCGTTGCTCGCCCACATTGACCCCAAGGAATCCGGAACCTCCGCCTTTGGATCGCTCCTCCAGGGTGGTGATCCGGGCCTGGAGCCGATCCCTTTGGCGCTCAAGATCCTCGGCATTTTGTCTCTTAAGGATTTCAAAGGTCTGTTTCTTGACTTCCGCATAGGTTTGTTCCGCCGCCGTCGCTTCCCGAAGTCCCGAGACGAGCCTCGTGATCCCCTGGATGGCCCCGTAAATAACCGAGATAACCACCATATGTTGCGCCACGGATAGCGCCACCGCCTTTACCGCAACGCCTAGACTCCGCACCGCCGCTGAAGCGACCTGGGAGCCCGTCACCACGGTGTCCATTCCCTCAGCAAGTTTTTTCGCGCTCTCTGCCCCCACCTTGGACGCCTCGCGAAGCCCGCCTTGGACCCCGCGCCATGCCTTGGAGATGTTTCGTCCCGCCTCATCCGTGGCAGAGGCCGTTCTCTGCGCGGCCTTGGACATCTTCGCGAACTCCGTCTCCATTGGAGCGGCGTTATAGACACGAATATCCATTTTCCCCCAAGATTTCCACGCCGCTTGCATCCTGGCAGATTCCGCAATTGCCGCTTGTCGCGCAAACGCGAGATTTGTCCTGACGTTTTGCGCAAATCGGGAGACGCCGCCGGAAAGATCGACGAAGGCTTTCCCGATCTTGAAAATTCCTGCGTAGGCGATTGTCACTTTCCCTGCGGCCCATCCGCCCACGATCAGCTCCAAAATGAGCTTCGCGTGGTCTGCGATGAATTTCCAAGGGACGGCGGAGGCCAGGGACTTCAGCCCCGCCACCACATGGCGCACCCCCTCCCCGAAGGACCGGAACTCACGAACGAGGTCCTCGACATCGATGCTCTCCAACACCCTCCGAAACCCCTCGACGCTGGGGACCCCCCCGGTCAACCCACCACAAAGCGCATCGAACGATTTTTTAACCACATCGGTCTTCCCCGCCCAGGAAATTAATGCGTCGATCAATTCCGTGCCATTGCGAAGGACGCCTCGAATGCCTTCTCCCACGGGGGCGATCAAAAGACTCATTCTGTTCCACACGATTCCCCATCGGTCTTCCAGGGTCTGCGTATCTCCGGCGGCGTTGGAGATCGCTCCCCGAACCTCTTCCAGGCGTCCAGTCAAAGCCTCGATGGAGAGCGCCCCGCTCCGGATGGCGGCGGCGAATTCTGGGCCAGCTCGAGCCCCGAGGGCCTGAGCGGCGATTCCTGTGGCCTGAGCGGCAGTCTCCGCATCCCGAATGGACGTCACCAGCGACGCGAAACCCGCCGACGGGTCTCCCCCCGAGGCCGCAATATCCGAGAACGCTTTCTTGAGAGCCATCATGACGGGGCCCGTATCTATGCCCACTCTGTTGAATTCGGACAACATCGCGGCCGCTTGCGAGAACGACATACCCATTCCCTGGAGCGACGCCCCGGATGTGGCCAATTCCATCGCCATGGCAACGAGAGATACTCCAGTTCCCTGTGCCAGGGTGTAGAGCATGTCCAAATGCGCCCCGGCATCCTCTGCTTCGACTCCCCACTTGTTGAAGGCCTGAGCCACCGACGCTGCCATGGCGCCGGAATCCTCCCTAGTCATGCGGGAGGCGTCGAGGATCTGTCGGGAGAACTCCTTCAGAGGTTCTCCCGCATACCCCAGTTTGTCCGCCAAGTCGTCCACCACGGCCCCGATCTCGCTGAATCCTTGCGGGACGTCGTGCGCCAGATCCAGCACAGCCTTGCGAAGCATGGCCAGGCTTTCTGTTGTCTCTCCGGGATCGCGAGCGAGGGCGGCAAACGTTCTCTCGATGTCGCCCGCAACCCCTTGGGCAGCATAAGAGATCGTCCCCAAGGCAGCGGAAATCACTGCGCCTGCCCTCATAAGCCCGGACATGAGGGGGTCAAAAACCTTCCCAATGCCATCTCCGACGGCTCGGGCCTGGTCGCCCATGCGGACGCATTGGCGCCCCACATTGTTGAGGGCCTCGATAGCTCCTCGGACGTTAGCCCCCACCGATATCTGGACGTCTCGCGCTCCCATGAGGATCATCTACCTCCGTTCCGGTATCACCACACCGCCGGGATGTCCGGCAAAGAATCGCTCCATGGATCCCCCATCGTGGTCTTGGGAAGCGTCTTGAGACGCCTCCGCCAAGCCGCGCAGTGCGCCAAAATACGCTTCTCCCACCCAGAAAGGCATGTTTAGTATGGCATCGAGGGAAAAGGAAAACTCTCGCCGGAGCATCAGGTCAGCTCCGGCGAGGGCGACGAAGAGATCTGCTGGGTCAGGGCTGTCGTCACTTTCCCCCCCAGCAGCGACAAATTTTCGACAATCCCCGATATGTTGTTCTCATCCCAGATGAGTCGCCACAGCGCCACCTCCGTCGCCAGAGGCAGATTCGCCAGGACCCCCGCCGCAGCCGCCGACGGAAAGGACAGGGACAACAGACGATCCAGGATTCCTCCCTCCGCCCCTAGAGCCAAGAATTTCTCGATGGTCGCTCCGGCCTCGAAGACCGGAAGCAACGTCGCCAGGTCTCCCGAGAGAGAGATGACATCTCGCCGTGTGAGCCGATGTAGCTCATGTTTTCCCTCAAGCTCCTGGGGACGCACCGGAACTCCCAGGAAAGCCGCTTCCCGGCTACGCATCGACCCACTCCCAGTTCCAGGCCCGCCCCGTCACGGGATCTTTTTTGGCCGTGAAAGACACGTCCAGAAGCGTCTCTTTGTCCTCCTTGAGGGAAAAATCAAATTTCGACGACATGGATGCGTTGGGGAACGAGATCCGGATGCGCTTTCCTCGATCCGTAAAGATTTTATGGACGAATTCCATCCGGAAGGGTTTGTCCTCCGGTTCCGCCAGAGGGAAGAGCCGCGTGCCGGAAGACTCTCGGTAGGAATAGGCCACGGAGGCTCCGTCCCCATCAAGAAGCTTCGCGCTTGGGGGGAATCTCGTCACGCCACCGCAGATGCGATCCACCTCAAAGTCCACCCCCGCAGCCAGCGTCACCGAAGTGTTCTCCACGATGCTCCCTGCGGCAAAGGCGTTGGACGTCCCGGCCGACAGCGTCAGCTCCCCAAGGGCCGCATTGACGCCCCCCGCCGCGATGGTGGCGTTTCCCGACGTGGCTCCGTTGGCCGTACGGATGCTGATCGTGTTCCCGGGTGCGAATCCCCGGGCGGACTCCACCAAAATCTTCGTGGCCCCGGCTTCCACCGAAGCCGCCATGGGGGACGCAAGTCGCACGGTGACCGCTGCCTCCGTCCAGAGGCGATGCCTCAGAGGGGCCCACGTCGAGGCCCGCACCCCGGAAACGTATTCCCCCGTCACGGCAACCACCCCGCCGGCCATCTCCTCAATCCCCATGAGGGGATGGATTGTGGCCAGCAGTCGGGGGTCGATCTCCAACAGCGACGCCCCGATGGTCACCTCGGTGGAGAGGGGAACCTGCAGCAGGATCTCGGACGGGAACCCCGCTTCTAGGTTGTATTCCTTCGCGTCGATGCCGAATTTCACATCCCCCTTAAGCTGGCCCACATCCCGCCCGTTGATGTAGAGATCTCCCGTTCCGATGACGAAACGTTTTTTGTCTTTGAACATTTGCCGTTCTCCTTTCGCTCTATGCTATGCAAAATTCAGCGTGAGGGCCATGGTGCTCAAGATCTGGGGCCACACGTCGGGGGCATCGCTCCCGAGAACTAGCTCCCCGGCCTGGACTTTCACGTCTTCGTCCTGCACGATGAGACCGAAGATCATGCGACCCAGATCCTCGGACTCCGAAAGCCCGGCGATCTCGCGCACGCCATGCGTGGTTTCGCGCTCATCCCGATTGCTCACGACCCACCCCAAGACGATTTCGTGACGCTGGATCTCTTCTTCCTGTCGAATCCCGCTGGATGCGGGACGAATCACCACATAAGGGCA
>ERZ795049.6547-NODE-6547-length-10143-cov-3.717387_pt1 | contig 10143 bp, 5 predicted proteins | sample MGYA00375133_ERZ795049 | MGnify/ENA primary metagenome ERZ795049 (study PRJEB30178, sample SAMN05720147) | activated sludge metagenome | isolation source: anaerobic digester from wastewater treatment plant | place: Japan | collected 2015-04-20 ...
AAGGTCCCGGATTTGGTTGCCGTCTTTGGTGGCAAGTTCAGTCCGGTTTATATCGAATGCGTACCTGTTGCTCAGGAACTTGGTATGCCACTGCTAGACCCATGGGGTTCGGCTGACCCGATCACCGAGCATACCCATCGACCAAGCTTTACTTTTCGCCTGTCTTTGAAGGACAGTTGGGCTGGTCCGGCTTTTGTCCGTTTCGCCAGACAACGATACAAGGCAAGCAGGCTTGGGGTGCTACTGCCCAACACCGCCTGGGGACGAAGCAATCAGCTTGCGATAGAAAGGGCCGCAGCATCGGCAGGCAGTCAACTGGTTGGGCAACGTTGGTACAACTGGGGCGACACCTCACTGCTGAACCAATACACTGAACTGCGTTTGGCAGGTGCCCAAGCCATTATTCTTGTCGCGAACGAAGCCGAAGGCGCCGTTTTGGTCAAGGAGATCGCCGCTCTGCCGGAAATCCAGCGCTTGCCGGTTATCTCGCATTGGGGCGTGACAGGTGGCGATTTCGCCGCCATGGCCGGAGACTCACTGAGATTGGTGGATTTTACGGTGATTCAAACCTTCAGCTTCGTTGGGCTCGATTCGCCTGCATCCCGGCGCGTCCTGCTGGCGCTGAAAACGAAGTACCAGATCAACGCTGCAGATCAGGTGAAAAGTCCAGTCGGCGTTGCTCATGCTTATGATCTCACCCATCTTTTGGCGAAAGCAGTTAACCGGGCTGGAAGCACGGACCGGGCCAAGATTCGCGACGCGTTGGAAAAACTCGGTGCCCATGATGGCTTGGTACAGCGATACCCCAAACCTTTTACAACGGACCGGCATGATGCCCTTTCTGCGGACAACGTGTTTTTTGCCCGATATACGGCAGATGACAAGTTGATTCCGATCTCACTCACACCCCGAAAGCACTGATATGTTCTTGAATGAGCGGAGTTCGGTGTGATCCGGGTTCCCTGGCTAAACGAGAATGACCAGTCGCTAGAGCTGCGCATCAAGCGAACCGCGTTCATGATGACCATGCTGGTTGTAGTGGTCCTGGGTACCGTCTCAATGATCCTGACTTTGGTGGAGATTGCGACGAATCAGGCAAAAGCACACCAAAGCGCTGCGAGCGTGATTGGTGAGGTGCTCTCGGGAGACATCAACAGCGAAATGGGTGAACTCAGACAACTGAGTGCAAACTCTTTGGTCTGGACCGCCTTGACTGATTCAACCGGTCGCGATGCCTATCTCAAGCCATTCTTGCGCGACAGAAAGAAAAAGACCGGCGGGGGACAGATTGAACTGCTGGATTACCGTGGACGCCACGTTTTGGGCGATCCTGCAATCAGCCTTGAACCGGAAAAGCTTGCTCAGGCAGTGGCCACCGTGTTGTCGGAAAAACGCTCCCGAGTTGAAGTTATCGTGAGTGGCAACCATCCAGGCTTGCTGACCATTTATCCGGTTATCTTCCCTTACACGAAGGATGCCATCGGTGCGCTGGTGAGTGTGATTGACATCTTCCAGCCGTTTCAAAAGCGTGCATCGGCGCTTGATGAAAACACCGGTGTTGCCCTATTTCACAAGGAAAGGCTCATTGCAGCCTATCCAGGCAAGCATTCAAGTCGGTATTCAGAGGTAACTTTCGGGTTAACCATTGACGAAGCAATTGACGGCGGGCCGCTCTCTTTGACGGTCTATTCCGTCAACAACCCGCTGATCGGACCGATCTTCCAGCGTTTGCTTGTGTCAATTTCGCTGGCCATTCTTCTTGGTGCGCTGGTATGGCGCATGTCCGGTTTGATGGCTCGACGGATGACGCGACGCCTTAACCTATTGGCTGCAGCTTGTCAGAATGGGATCAATGGGCGGGTCAATGAAATTCCGAAGGATCAATCTGGTGACGAAATTGGCGTTTTGGCACGCACTTTGCGCAAGGCACTCCTGGAGTACGAGCAGATCAACAGTCGCCTGGAGCATCTGGTTGACGAGAAGTCACTGAAACTGATAGCAAGCGAAGACAGGTTTCGCAGCGCCATTGATGTGATCGACGAGGCCTTTGTTATTTTTGACCCCCAGGACCGACTGTCATATTGCAATGAAAAGTACCGGCAGGTGTATCCATCGATCGCCGATGTGATTGAGCCGGGACGAACATTTGAAGAAATGGTACGTATCTGGAAAGAACGCGGTCAAGGCGAGCCCTTGAAGGGGAGCATTGATGCATGGGTGACAGAGCGGGTTGCTGCCCATCAAAGTGGCGGTGTATTGATTCAGCAGGTTGACAATGGTCGTTGGATGCGAAGCGTCGAACGCAAGACAACGACTGGTCACATCGTCGGCTTTCGGGTTGACATCACTGACTTGGTTGGCGCGACCCGCGAGGCGCAGCAGGCAAATTTGGCAAAAAGCCGATTTCTCGCAACCATGAGCCATGAAATTCGCACCCCGATGAACGGGATTCTGGGAATGGCGCAACTGCTGCTGATACCCAGTCTGCAAGAAGACCGCCGCAATGCCTACGCCCGCACCATTCTGTCGAGCGGCCAATCCTTGCTGACGCTGCTCAACGACATCCTGGATTTGTCAAAAATAGAAGCTGGGAAGTTCCAGTTGGAGAGCACCGCGTTTGCCCCTGAGGCAATGATCCATGAAACCGCCAACCTGTTCGCCGGAGCGGCGCAGGCCAAGGGTTTGCAACTTGACAGCCAGTGGCATGGTGCGTCTGATCAGCGCTATTTGGCTGATTCAAATCGCCTGCGCCAGATGCTGTCCAACCTGGTCGGCAATGCCATCAAGTTCACGCACACCGGGCAAGTGCGCATTGAAGCCAGGGAGATTGATCGCAGCGAGAACACCAGCGTGCTGGAGTTCGCCGTCAACGACACCGGCATTGGCATCGCAGCCGACAAGCTGGGTTTGCTGTTCAAGCCGTTTTCGCAAACCGACAGTTCGACCACCCGTGAGTTTGGCGGCACGGGGCTGGGTTTGTCGATTGTTCGCCATCTCGCCCATGCCATGGGGGGCGATGCGGGTGTCAGCAGCGAGCCAGGCCAGGGCTCCCGGTTCTGGTTTCGGGTGCAGGTTCAACCGATCACCGACACGCCAGACAGTCGCAAACATGACCGACTGGCGCTGGACGCCAAATCTGACAACGCCGTCACTCTGCTGCACGGTCATGTGCTGGTGGCAGAAGACCACCTGGTGAATTGCATGGTGATCGAATCCTTGTTGAACAGCATGGGCTTAACCGTGTCTGTGGTCCATGATGGCCAACAGGCCGTTGAGATCATTGCGCAAGTTGCACCCGATGGCAGCAGCGATCAACCCAGGCGGGTTGATCTGATTTTGATGGACTTGCAGATGCCAGTGATGGACGGCTTTGTTGCCACCAAGAGGATCAGGCAATGGGAGGCGGATAGCCAGAACCCACGCCTGCCGATCATTGCCCTGACCGCTGATGCTTTTGAAGAAGACCGTCAACATTGCCTGACAGTTGGCATGGACGATTTCCTGACCAAGCCGGTCTCACTTGCGGCACTGAAATTGGCACTTGCCAAGTGGCTGCCCAACACACCGGGTGTGCTTGCCCTGCCGCAGCCACCCGAGCCCCTCAAGCCAGTGGACTTTGATGCGTTCAAGAATCTTGTCAACCAGCTTGCGCCCTTGCTGGAAGATAACAAATTCTCTGCCATTGGACTCTTCAAGTCGCTCCAGCATCTTGTCAAGGGCACAAACTTGGCAGCAGAAGTGGATGCTCTGGCACCCATGTTGCAAGAAATGCACTTCGGCCAAGTGCTGACGCGCCTGCGCCTCATCACCCACAATCACGACACACCTGCCAGCGAAGACTCGACATGACGGCCCAACACGCACGCATTCTCGTCATTGATGACACACCAGCCAACCTGCTGACACTGTGTTCGGTGCTGGAGGGCGAGTTTGAGCTGCAATTTGCCACCTCCGGCCCGCAAGGGATTGCGTTGGCCCTCAAGAATCCGCCTGACCTGATACTGCTCGATGTGATGATGCCGGAGGTTGATGGTTTTGAAACCTTCAGGCGGCTGGCGGCGCAGCCGAAGCTTCAGGACATCCCGGTGATGTTTGTGACGGCGTTAACTGACACGGAGTCCGAAGTGACTGGCTTGTCGCTGGGCGCAGCAGACTACATCACCAAACCGATCAATGTAACCATTGCACGCCATCGCATTCGCAACCTGTTGGAGCGCGAGTATTTGCGCAAGGAAGTCGGGGTACAGCGAGATTTGCTTCATGAGGAAATTGCCCGGCGTGTGAAGTCCGAGGAGCGGGTGCGTCAACTTGCCTTGCACGACGCGCTGACTGGACTGCCAAACCGTCGCATGCTGGCAGACCGCCTTGGCCAAACCATGGCGGCCAGTAACCGCAGTGGGCTGTACGGCGCGTTGATGTTTCTCGATCTCGACAACTTCAAGCCGCTCAACGATGCCTACGGGCATGAGGTTGGCGACTTGCTGTTGATCGAGGTCGCCCGGCGCTTGTGCGACTGTGTGCGTGAAATGGACACAGTGGTTCGATTGGGTGGCGACGAGTTCGTGGTGATGATCAGGGAACTTGATGCCGACAAGGCTTTGTCGGTTGAACAAGCTGCCGGTGTGGCCGAGAAGATCCGCGTCAAAATCGCAAAACCCTACCAAATGAGCATAACGCGGCCAGATCAAACCGGGTGCTCGGTGGAGCATCATTGCAGCGTCAGCGTGGGGGTGGTGGTGTTTATCGACCACCAGGCCTCTCAGGCCGATATCATGAAATTGGCTGATGCGGCGATGTACCAGGCCAAGGATGCCGGGCGCAACACGATTCGGTTTTCCGATTTGCCCAAAACTGGCGCTGCCAATAACGGCCCCTGACTGCCTTGTGCCGGTTTCAGCAGGCAATGCAACGCTGAACCAGGCTGCCAAAAGCTATCGGTTGGTTGCGCCCGAAAAGCGCCTTTCGACAAGGGCCAGGCGTCGAGCCATCTCGGGGCTACCAAAGCCGAGGTTGCGGATGATTTCCAGGCGTTGCTTTGCCGCCTGCCCAGAATAGAAGGATGAGAACGAAGAGTTCCTTTCCAGTTCTTCCAGTATTGAGCAAAGCGCCCAGTTGCCCATGGAGTCTTTGGGGTCAAGACTGTCGAAGCGCTCGCTGCTGGCTAAAAAGGGTTCGCCCGGATTGACGCTCTGATGCTTCATGGCAAGTTGGCACAAATCACCGAGCGCCTTAACGGCGACCATGCGGTGTCCGAATTCCCGTGCAACCCGGGCCAGACTAAGGAGGCGAAGGAATGCGGGCTGTCCGCTGCAGACTGATGTCAGGATTTCGAGACTGTTTTGCAAGGCAAGAAAGCGCTCGGCTATCGGCAATTCTTTATCGTGTGCTGCTGCGTGCAGGGCGAGTGCTTTTTCAACTTCACCGCTTTGCCCCTGACTGACAGTGTGCTGCCAGCTCCCTGCCAGATGCGTGCCATAAGGTAGCCGTGTCAGTTGGTTCTGCCAGCCATACGCTGAGTTGGCTTGGCGACCGTGCTGCGCAATATCCACACGCTGGGTGTGCAACGCTGTTTGCAAATCGTCGGCCAAAACAAGGCGGCCTTGCGCAGCAAGCGTTGCTGCACGATCAGGCTTGCAGCAAAACAGGTTGAGCAGAAATCCGTCTGCGACCACCTGGGGGTCAAAGGGCACCAGGGCATCAAGTCCAGGTACCAACCGGTAAGACGCATATCCGACGTCCGCAAAAGCCTGTATCAATTCCAGATGGATTGCAGCGCCTGCCTTGACTTCATACTGAATGAGCGGAGATTGCGTAGCAAAGAAGGTCCGTCCACCCTGGATGATGGCGCCTTCCTCTCCCTCGGCATCGATCTTCACAAATTCGATGTCGCTCCATGCATGCTCTCGCATCGCATCGTCCAGCGAAATCAAGGTAACAGTTTCGGATGATCCCAATGAGTCGCCATCGCGGACAAGTTCGTTCAGTTCGGAGTTGTCATGGAGCGACAGTTGGGCAGTGCCTGAGTGATCAGATAGGGCGCGCTGGTCGAGCACGACATGACTGAACCCGTTGATGGCCAGGCTTTCGGAAAGAAAAGCAGACGTGGACGATGCGGGCTCGAAGGCCCAAATGCCGCCACCCGGCCCAACAATCTTTGCCATCGACAAGGTGAACAGACCATAGTTTGCACCGATGTCGATCGCCTTCTGGTCTGGCTTGAGTAACAAGCGGACAAACTTGATTTCATCTTCAAACCAGTCGCCTTGCTCACGAATCACATAAGGCGTAATCAGGTTCAACGAGTCAGGTACGACGACGCTGATGCCATCGGCGAATTTCAGAGTGGTATTTGGGTGCATTTAGACTGAGAACCGTGGTGGACTGAAGAGCCACTTTGAATTTTACCGGTTAAAAGAGAGGGTTTCCCCTAATAAAGCAATCGTTTGCGCAATCGTTTGCGGATGTAGAATCTGCCTCGAAGAAGGCAGAGCTGCATGCCAAACAAGCTTTGTCGCCTTCATTGGGTCAAAGACCAATTGCCAGTCACAAATTTAAGGAGTTCCTCTCATGAAATTTACCCGTCGCGCTGTACAAGCCACTATTGCTCTAGGTTTGCTGGGTGGCCTGTTTGCCACACCAAGCCATGCACAAGACAAACCAAAAGTTGCTCTTGTCATGAAATCGTTGGCAAATGAGTTCTTTCAAACCATGGAGGCAGGTGCCCAGGCGCACAACAAGTCTCATGCGTCTGACTACACATTGGTTTCAAACGGCATCAAGAACGAGACCGATACAGCCGCCCAGATCCGCATGGTTGAGCAAATGATTGCGCAAAAAGCCAATGCCATCGTGATCGCACCTGCTGATTCCAAGGCGCTGGTGCCGGTGCTGAAAACGGCAATCGACAAAGGCATTCTGGTGGTCAATATCGATAACCAGTTGGATCCTGCAGTTCAAAAAGAGAAAGGCATCCAGATTCCATTTGCGGGTCCTGACAACCGCACCGGAGCCAAACTGGTTGGTGACTATCTGGCCAAACAACTTAAAGCGGGCGACAAGGTTGGCATCCTTGAAGGCGTATCAACAACCTTCAATGCCCAGCAGCGCACCTTGGGGTACCAAGATGCCATGAAGGCTGCCGGTGTGGCAGTGGTTGGCGTGCAGTCTGGCGACTGGGAAATCAACAAAGGCAATACAGTGGCTTCCGGGATGTTGCGTGAGCACCCCGATCTGAAGGCACTGTTGGCCGGCAACGACAACATGGCCATCGGTGCCGTTGCTGCGGTGAAGGCTGCGGGCAAAGTTGGCAAGGTGATGGTGGTGGGTTACGACAACATTGATGCCGTCAAGCCCATGCTCAAAGACGGTCGCATGCTCGCAACAGCCGATCAATTTGGTGCAAAACAGGCTGTATTTGGCATTGAAATCGCCTTGAAAGCGCTGAAGGAGAAGAAAAAGCAAGCTGAAATGCCAGCCGCCATCCAGACCGACGTGGTGCTGGTGACCAAAGACAGCAAGTAACGCGGGTTCTGATGCACAGCAGTGTGGCAGCGGGTTGTCGGTTTGAAACATCACACCTGCTCGCCACGCGCTGTGTCGTCGGCTGACAAAGGTTTCCGGTCGGCTGACCAGCAAGCACTTTCAAAACTCAATAGATCCATGCCATGCAGTCCACCTTTGACTCTACTGCGCCAGTGCTGACGGTTGATGCCGTAGGCAAAACCTACATCACGCCAGTGTTGCAGGGTGTTAACCTGAACTTGCATCCTGGTGAGGTGCTTGCCTTGACCGGTGAAAATGGCGCTGGCAAAAGTACGCTGGCAAAAATCATCTGTGGGCTTGAGTCACCCAGCCAGGGCGCGATGACGCTTGCGGGGAAAGTGTTTTTACCGAGTTCACGGCGCAACGCCGAGAGCTTTGGCGTGCGGATGGTCATGCAGGAACTCAGCCTGATACCCACCTTGACGGTGGCGGAGAACCTGCTTTTGGTGGAAATTCCGAACCGTGGCAGGTGGCAGGGCAACTGGATTGACCGTGCCCGCCTCAATGCATTGGCAGTGCAAAAACTTGCCAAAGTCGGCATGCAGGCCATCAACCCGGAAACTCTGGTATCGCAACTGGGGATTGGTCAGCAGCAGATGGTCGAAATCGCCCGCAACCTGCAGGACGATACCCGTGTGTTGATTCTCGACGAGCCAACCGCCATGCTCACACCGAGCGAAACCAGCCATTTGTTTGAGCAGATCGCCCGACTGAAATCTCAGGGGGTGGCCATCATTTACGTGTCGCACCGGCTGGAAGAATTGAAAACCATCGCCGACACCTTGGCGGTCTTGCGTGACGGCAACTTGGTCAAGGTCTGCCCGGTTGACAGCGTCACCGAGGATGACATCATTCAAATGATGGTCGGCCATTCTGTTTCACAAGACCTTGAACGACCACCTCGGCCACGCGGTCACCTGCTGCTCAATGCCAAAGACATTGGCCGGGGCCACTTGGTCAGGCACATCAGCCTTGATCTGTATGCCGGTGAGGTGTTCGGTCTGGCGGGACTTGTGGGCAGTGGACGCACAGAAGTCGTCAGGTTGCTCTTTGGCGCCGATCAGAACGAACACGGCGAGATCACGGTTTTTGAGAACTCACCGGGCCAACCGATACGAACAAAAGCCAAGAAATGGTCTTCACCACTGGCGGCGATTGCATCTGGCATTGGCCTTGTCACGGAAGACAGAAAATCCCAAGGCTTGCTGCTGACCCAGCCAATCCGCATCAACACGACCCTGAGCGATGTTGCCGCCGTCTCCAAAGCGGGCTGGTTGCAACGGGTGCAGGAAACCCAAATTGTCAAAAAGTTGATTCAACGCCTGTCGGTGCGCTGCAACTCGATGGAACAAAACGTGGGCACGCTAAGTGGCGGCAATCAGCAAAAGGTCATTGTGTCGCGTTGGCTGCACCGAAACTGCGACATCCTTTTGCTCGATGAACCCACCCGTGGCGTCGATGTCGGAGCACGGGCAGAAATCTATGCTGAACTGGAGCAGATGACGCAGTCGGGCAAAGCCCTGCTCATGGTGTCGAGCGATTTGCGCGAACTGATGCAGATGGCTGACCGTATCGGCGTCATGAGCAACGGACAGTTGGTCAATGTTTTCGAGCGTGGTCACTGGACTGAAAAGTCCCTGCTAGCGGCGGCGTTCAACGATGCCCATCATCAAGCAGAGCCATTGGCTGCCTGAACTTGTCGGCCCCTTCATGTCATCTTAAATTCGTTTCACACCATGACTACATCACTGAAGCAAGGGTCCACCGGACCTGCACGCGGGCAATTGGCGACTTACCTTGGGCTCGCCGCCGTACTGCTGGGCATGGTCATTTTCTTTGGCAGCCTGAGTGAATACTTTTTCAGCGTTGCGACATTTCTTGCGATTGCCAACGAAATTCCGGCTCTGCTGGTGATGTCGGTGGGCATGACCTTTGTGCTGATCATCGCGGGTATTGACCTGTCGGTTGGATCGGTGCTGGCGCTGTCTGCCGCCGCCGCCGCAAACGCCATCTTGCAATGGCACTGGGGCAGCCTGCCAGCGGCGTTCCTTGGGCTTGCCGTTGGCGTGGCGTGCGGCGCTTTCACCGGCTGGGTGTCTGTGGCCTGGCGGCTGCCGTCGTTCATCGTGTCGCTTGGCATGTTGGAAGCGGTGCGCGGCGGCGCTTATGTCCTGACGGATTCCAGAACCCAGTATGTCGGCAACGCCATGGCAGGCCTGGCAATGCCCTGGCTGGCTGGCGTCTCGGTTGCCTTCTTTATTGCGGTGGCACTGGTCTTTGTGGCACAAGTTGTGCTGACCAAGACCGTCTTCGGGCGCTATGTGGTGGGAATCGGTACCAATGAAGAAGCGATGCGCCTGGCAGGTATCAACCCCAGCCCGATTCGCATCGCTGTATTTGCCTTCACCGGTTTACTTGCCGGGCTGGCAGGTTTGATGCAGTCTGCCCGTCTGGAAGCGGCAGATCCAAACTCGGGCACCGGCATCGAATTGCAGGTGATCGCCGCAGTGGTGATTGGCGGTACCAGCCTGATGGGCGGGCGTGGTTCGGTCATCAACACCTTTTTTGGTGTCTTGATCATCGCTGTTCTTGAGGCTGGTC
>ERZ795049.6549-NODE-6549-length-10142-cov-3.851195_pt1 | contig 10142 bp, 8 predicted proteins | sample MGYA00375133_ERZ795049 | MGnify/ENA primary metagenome ERZ795049 (study PRJEB30178, sample SAMN05720147) | activated sludge metagenome | isolation source: anaerobic digester from wastewater treatment plant | place: Japan | collected 2015-04-20 ...
CGTCTTCGCCAAATAAGATACCGTATACATTGTCTTTGTATGTATAGGTCTTAAAACCATCAAATTCGAGAACTGCATAAAATTGCTTTGATGACTCACAGGTTCGAAAAATGTCTTGTACTTTTTCCTGCACCTCCTCTTTGGTCAACTTAAAATTAGGGTTGCGTTTTTTCATATAATAATCATTTTCGTTATGCAATTTTTTGCCCCAATTAGAAATATCAATATTGGTTTTAAGTTCAGGATACTTTTCATGAACGTAGTCCAACATGCTTTTATGAACTTCATATAGCTTTTCTTTTGAAAGCCGAGTTGATTGTTTGCTCATTAATTCGTTGGCTGAAACAATCGTATGTGTATGCCAATGTGATTGCTCTTTATGATGCGTTCCAAATCCTAATGCTTTTGGATATGCCATATTCAAAAAGGTGGATGTTATATCATCCATCATTTCTATAGTCATTGTATCCTTGTCTAAAGGTGATACACTTTGAATTATGTGCATCGCAATATTCCCGTTACTCCTTTTATTTGCATAATCGTCATAATTAACTTCAAACTCTTTTCGCAAGTTTTCTAACTCCAGACTTTTGACATTGTGAAACACCCCTTGGTTTTTATAATCTTCAATCCGCCCCTTGTCAGTTGCAATGTAATTAATCACATTTGATAGTTTAGCCTTTGTTTTAATCGGTACAAGCTTAATAATCATGTGATCTTTTTTACAGGTTGAGTTAATTTCGAAACTATGAGATGTTCAAGGTCATCTAACTTTACACGAAATCCATCCATTTCACTTTTCGAAATAGTTTTATTTGTATTCACATATTTTGCCATTTGATTTATGTTAGTTCCAATTTTCCGCATTTCTAAAATAAGGTTTTGGAGCGTATTGTCATCAGGTAAAATATATTCAGTTTTTTTGCTATATGCTTTTATTAGCGATTTTAAGAAAGCAGGCACTTTCATTTTCTTTTGATTTGCAAATTTTTTAAGCTCTATCGCCTCATGCATTGTCAATATCAGGGAATACTCTTTCCGCTTTTGGCGATATATTCGTTTTTGCTCTCGCCACAATGCCTTTTGTTTTTCATTTGATTCCATTGGATTTTGTTTGTGGTTGAACAAGCGATTCGATGGGTAACAATTCAATATTGATTTCCGGCAACTTCCGGATTAGAGTTGGAGGTGCTACTGATGTAATTGCTTTATATTTTTTATCTTTGTAGTGTGGTTTTAGTGTAATGAGTGACGGACGAAAATGCCCTGAAACTAAAACTCCCTTGTCCGCCTTCATTGACCTTACTTCATCCACTGAAATGAGTTCTCGTACCCGAGTTATATTTTCTTCATCTTTATATTGAAATTTTCCGGCGAGCTCAGATATTTCTCTAGCTGTTGAGAGTGGCGCATTTGTAAGAATAAGTCGTGAGCAATTAGAAATTATGGTAGAAGCTTCCTCTTTAGATAAAAGGTTATATAATTGCTGTTCAGATTGCACTAACATCATAATGCCACATCGCATTTTCCTTGCCTGCACTATTCCGAGAGGCAAAGCTTCTATGCGATATACACCAGCTTCATCAAGTAATAAAAAAATGTTTTCATCTGATTCAACAGGCATGTCAGCAAGAATATATCCAATAAGTTGATTGAAAAATTCACTGATAAGTAGTTTGTATTTTTCAAGCTCTGCAGGATTAGTTTGGATAAAAACAATCGATTTCTGTTTCCTCAGTTCAGTAATCGAAAAGGTGGAGGTGTTTGTGATTCTTTGGATATGCTCCTGTCTGAAAACCGATAAGGTTGCTTTTGCGCTGCTTAAAATACTGGCTTTTGTATTATCAGAATTTTTGTGGAATGCTAAATATTCCAACCACGTTTGAGGACTTGCATATTTTGCCATAAATTTATTACACAGATCTTCTTTGGCTGCCAGCGTATTCAGTAGCAACATAAGATTTGGCACTGTCCTGTATTTTTTATCGAGTTTATACAAGGGTTCAGCGAGTGTCGTTAATAATTCCGCACTTTGAATTTGCCAGAATTTATCGCGAGAACTTCCGTGAACAATATTTGAAATACGGTCTGTAAAATTTGGTAAATCAGCTACATTCTCCGGCATTGGATTCCAACCATCGCTTTCAGAGCCGGTCCGATCTGAGAAATTTATAACATAAGTGTTGTAATCCTTATAAACGTCCCCTACAGCCTTATAAAGCTCTTTAGCGGGGTCTAGAACGACAACACTACCATTACCGTGCAAATTGATTAAAGACGGTATGCAGACCGATGTAGACTTTCCTACGCCACTTGGCGCTGATACCAGTAAATGCTGAAAAGAGGTTTTTAAGTCCATTGACTGATGTGATCCCAAACTAAAACCCTTGTTATGTTTACTAAGTATTTCATGCGAAGGAGTAAACTTTGCATCATATCCTTTCTTTTTACTCCACAGCGAAATGAAAAATTCGGTGAGTTGCCAAAGGCCGTTGAAAAGACTACCAATGAGACTAATACAAAAATCAATAAATCCAATCATGGCAATTTGTTTGAGTTGAGAATTTGCTTTAAAAAAATTGACAGGTGCTCAGAAATAATAGCCAAAAGCTTGGTGAGTGCATAACCGGCTAATACAAGAATATATATTACTAGTCGTATGCACTTCACCAATATGTGGCTTACTTTACTTCTGTTACTCATAGTGCCTTTATATATTTGATTGTATGTATACTATTGCGCCATGAGATTCAAAAAGATTTTTATAAAAAGTGGAGACGATCTCGAATTTTTCATCATCTTCGAAACTGCCAGGCTGGTATATAATGTATACTTCAATACCGCTTAAATCCAATAATGGGTATTTATCTAGAAATAACTTGCTAACTTCTGTAGGTTGTTGCCTTAACTGTGCAAGAGTTTCTTTTGAATAAAAATCAGCAAGCACAGAATGTTCATATAAGTCGGAGTTTATAAAAAGCATTTTTCGGTTCGAAGTTGACTTTGCCATTCTATTTAATTCACCGGCAATAACTTTAAAAATGACGGATTGTGTTTTTCCTGAATCACAAGTTCGCCTACCCGAAAAATCGTGATGCAGTTTCAAATAAAATGAATCAATTTCTTTACCCCGTATGCCTTCATTCGAGAGTAATACATACTTGATTGGCTCTATTGAGGTTTCAAGTACATTACTCATACCAATATCACTTATTGTCATTATCCTGACATGTTCGCCATTGAGTTCATTTTCAGATAAGCCGCTTACTTTTAAATGATCCTCAAAAGAAAAGCCTGCATAATAAGGTTCAGTAATATCGGAGATAAAGGTAATGTCCTGAGAAGTGGCATCTTTGCAGGAGTAAAAGCATACTGATGAAAATATCATCAGTATGTAAAAACTGTAGTGTAGTTTCATTATATACTATTGGTTTTATTTGGTGAAATGATAGGAGTTTGATTACCATTTTTTAAAGCAAATTCTTTCCGGCACATTGCAATAATCCGGTCGCGTTCTTTACTAAGAGATTCAATTAAGGCTTCACGGTATTTTTCGAACTTTGCTAACTTTTGTTTACATTCTTGGTACTTTGTTTCTTCACTTTTCAGCGCTTTTATAATACCTGCTTTTTGGTTTTGAAGCACCTGTAATTCTTTCTTCCTACCATTTAATTGTTCATATGCAAGTGTTTGCTCATTTGTTGGCCATTGAGTAATAGCAATCAAAATCGCGATTGTGTAGAAAAAGGTGTTCCAAACTGCCCACCAAACCGGTGACGTAAGCATGCTTCCGGAGTCTCCGTAGAAGATATTCCGGAGTATCCCTAGACCAAAGAATATAATTGCACCAGAAAATACGCCGATGATGAAAACAATAATGCGTTCTTTTCTCGTTTTGGCTTTTTGTATTCGGTGGCCAATTTGATGCACAGCAGCATTTAATCCAAATGCGATAGCAATTGCGAGAATGAGTGAGAGTAATAAATTTTCCATTACAACCTGAAAGCTTCTAAAATTTGTGAGGCAATCAATAGCTACAAGGAAATAGATAGTTAGATTTACCCACTTCTTTTTTGCCCAGTTGTAATCAAGTCTTGCACGTTTAATGTCAATTTCTACCGCATTAATCTGTTTATCAATTGTTTTAACCTCCTCATTTGCTGTTGCACGAACCATTTCAATGCCAGCTTGGTCGATTTCCGTCTTCAATTTTTCTGTTTCCGGATCAAGCGTTTGACCAACATAAGTAATAAGGACATCTGTTTCAGCATTGACCTCATTAATAATGGGCTCGATATCATCCATGTTTTTAGATGCCGCAATGCCTACATCTTGTTTAGCATCGGCATTAGTTTTCGTGATTTCTGTTTCGAGATGGCTTTCCAGAGCCTTGTCTGAAATGCCGTAATTAAAGGCGAAGAGTTTCATTGTCTTACTTTTTAAGTTGTTACTTGAATATTGTTGAAATATGCTTGTATGAAGGAAGAAAGGTGTTCTACTTCAATACCCGCCGAGTAATCCATTCGTTCATGAAAAATCTCATACAGTTCTTGGATTGAAAATGATGGTTTCCTTTTTTCAAATCCAATCAACCAACTTGTTCGTGGATTTAAATAGTAATCACAGTTGCCGTCAGTGTGAGAAAAGTAGCAGCAATGGTAAACGAGATAAAGTCGTAAATTATCTGAATTAATTAATTTCATGACATATAATTTAAAAGATTATAACAAAATAAGGCATGTGCAGATGAGAGGGTAATATGCATATCATACTGAGGGGAACCCCTAGGGCAAACGCTCAGGTTATCAACCATTTTTGCTGAAAAAAAACTAACATCTTGTTTTACCTTTTCTGGAAAACGGTTGACTTCTTTTTCTTGATGATGTTTCAGAACCTTATCTGGAATATCATTATTGGATGTGTAAATTTTCATTGTTATTTGGATTTTGTGAATTTGTATCTAGAATATTATCCTTTTGATTATATTTACCTGACAAAATTGCCACACACGCAGGTATGCATCAAGGCATGCAGGCATGCCACATACGATGAGAATAATTGTCCCAAAAGAGATATTAGAAGCTATAGAAGGAAAATGCCCTAAACACCCTACAAGAGGCTATTTCTTGCCGGTAGATCTTGAAGAGCCATTGAAGGAATTCATTCACAGTGGTCTACAAAATATCCCAACCGCCAAACATATTGTCTCGAAGTATAAACACTATAGAGGGACAAGTGAGAGAACATTAAGATACGCTTGGGGAACAGGTGATAATCCAACTGATGGGGCAATATTGGAACTTCGCAATTTATTATGTTTTTATGCTTTCGGATTAAACTGGAGTGAAACCTTAAAAAAGCTCAATATTGCAGAAAAGTCGCTAATAGAAAAAACAAAGGCTTTAAAAGGCGACATTACTAAAAATAAACAATTTGATTCTGATATCATACCTGTAAAATCTGAAATGATTGAGAAGAAATCTACAGAAGCAAAAGAGCACGTAGCCTTTAAACAAGCAAACTATGAAATAATAACACCAGAAGTATTTGAAAAAGAAAGAAGTATTTCATCCCAAGCCCTGAATAACCTTACTATAAATTATTATACAAGATTTAACAATATTCCCCAAAACCTAAAATCCATTGTCGCAAATGACAGATATGTTCTTCCAGAGGTCTATCAAAAATTTCAACTTTTGGATGATGAAATTCAAAATTTAAATATAGAACAAATAGTTGGAGGCGCGATTTCTAAAAACCCAATACTTATTAAAATATTAGGTGTAGGAGGTGAGGGAAAATCAACTTTATTATGGCATTATATAAAGTTATTCTGCTCGCGATACAAAACATTTTTCTTAAAAAGTTTAAACCCTCAGTCAATTGCGGAAATTTTAGATCTTCCGAATATTTTAGAAACTGAACCTGTTGTTTTTTTCTTGGATGATATTACTTCAACAGAAGAAAATAAAAACCTAATATCAATAGGTGAGTTAATTGCTGATAATTGCGCTCAGCGGCCAATAATATTTATTGGGGCTGAAAGATATTATAGGTATACAAGATCATATGATGCCAAAAAGTTTGAAACCTTTTTTACACATAATTATGTATTACTTTATTCATCGCATGGTCTTAGGTCTAAAATATTTGACAATATATATAGTTATATTACCTCTAGTGCCGACCCAATTCAAAGGAATCATCACTATACTTATTTTATACAAAATAATTCTCGTGGTTTAATAGATAATATTTTTTATCTCATTCTTGAAATAAAAACTAAAATTGGGGCTATTGATTACCGTTTTGACTGGGAGGATTGGGAAGATAGTTGTATCAATCAATATGAACCTCTAAAAAAGTTCTACAAGTTTGTAGCATTTTTTTATCAATTTGGCATACCTACTCCATTTGATGCCATTTTGAATTACTATAAAAATAGTGACATCAAAAGTTTAGCAAGAGAGTTACTTAGAAGCAATGAGACTTTTTCACCCATAGTAATCTCATATAAACAAAATAATGAGTTCCTGAGCTTACGTCATGAAAAAATGGGCGAATGGTATTTTAAAATAATTCCAAACGGCTTATATTCAGCAAAGGATATTTTTGATGATTTTATTCAAAATGTTAAAACAAGAGAATATTCCTACCTTTTTAGAAATATCATTAGGCATAATACAGAATTTGAACTATCTATTTATCGAAAAAATTTGCCAAATGAAAAAATCCTTGACATAATTAACCAGTATTTAGCAAGAATAGATGAAAAGGACTATTCAATGGAAGAATTCAAAGTGTTGATGGAAAAACATTTTGTAATACGAGACATGGGGAAAGACATTGATGAATGTATCGCACCATTAGAAACAGCGATAAGAATTGATTCCAAAAATATTCACCATAAAACAAGACTTGCGTCAGTGATTGGAGATTTTGACGCTTCGCGAGCAATAGTATTAAATAAAGAAGTATTGCAAGATGATACAGATAATTTTCATGCAAGAATTGGCATTTTTAATGTTTTGTCTGCAAAACCTAATACAGAAGAGTTCCAAGTCTTTCAGGAAGAGTGTTTTAAATATGCGCAAAAGGACTTACGATTTGCCCAGAAATTACTGCAAGCGATAAATAAAAGTAATTTTAGACTTCATACATCTACAGTTGCCTTTCTATCAAATTTACATAAAAATGCTTCAGATTTGGAAATTGTTGTTGCTGACCTGCTGACTAGTAAATCTAAGTATGAAGCAGCATGGCTTCTCATAAAAGAAATAAGCAAAGATTGCTCTGGTAAAAGCTTCAACTTTTTAACACAGCTCATTCGACTCATTATTAAACTACATTTAAACCAAGGTAAATCTGAAGACAAAATTATTGAGTTAGGATTTAAAATAATAAATGAATTAAAAATTCTTTACAATGAACATCCTGAAGTTTATGTACTAGAGGCGAAATTATTCCAACAATATCACAGCTCTAGAGACCTTAAAAAAGCTGAAACATTAATAAGCAAAGCGTTTAGCTTGAATCCTACAAGGACTATGCTTTTTGAGGTTATTGATTCTTATACTAGATATGCCGACGAATTAAAAAATAACTTCAAGAATAATACTCCACAAATTATTACTACCTTGTTAAGGGTAGAAAAACATATTACAATATCGCAAATTAGCTATGCAAATGACGTCCAGATACAAATTTTATTTATACGCGTATATATCAAACTAGTTGATGCATATAAAAATCACTATTTAAATATAGTGAGAAATAGAGATTTGAAAGATGAAGACAAAAAATATCCTTTGAGATTAAACAAAATTGGACTATTATGCGAAAATATTTTTCAAACTTGTTTGGCTAGTATTTACTTCGAAATTGAAAACGCAGACTTTACTCAAACAAATTATCATACCGATATGATTAAGGTTAATTTATCGAACTTAGTTGAAAAGAATTTTGAGTTTTGTTTGAAGTTTTATAAACATGATGCACTCTTTCCTGAGTCAAATTCGAATTTAATTGAAAAGTTACAACAATTTAAAAATCATGTAATTAAGGCATATAATATTGACGGCGATAGACCTTCAATAATTTTAGTTTTAATTGAGTTAAAAATCCTTTTACAGGAGAATGATTTAGCTTCATTTGTTGACACATTGGAATTTTCGAAGTTTAACACAGCTGAAAAGGCGAGTTTATGCACTACTCTAATTAAAAGTAAATATTCAGCAGTTGGTATTAATCTCATTCAAAGGTTTGGGCCTCTAAATAGCACGAATTATAGGGTGAAAAATAATTTGGCATTTTGTTATATGCAAGCCAATCTATGGGTTTTTGCCGCACAAACAATAAGGGGCACAAGTCTGAATAACAAAAAAAATCTTGAAATAGCAAAGTACTTGTTTAACACTATGCCAATCAATACTGAAAGCAGAGCATCCAAGAAATTAGAGCTAATGTTAGATTACCATGATAATAGTAATTTGAATTATCGTGATAAAGCTAAAATTAAGGAATTAATATGTGCCACATATTTTACTTTGGGGAAAATTGATATGTGCCGAAATTTTTATGAAAAGAACATTCAATTTTTTTTAAAAGACAAAGAACTAGTTTCCTTTAAAAACAAAACAAGAGATTGGTATTTGGATAGGATTAGATTTCTCGAAGAGTCAGCCCGCCAAATGAATGCTGATAGAGCGCCCAATATATCAAGTATTAGGGCAATGATTTATAATATTTACAATAATCTAACATCAATTTTTTCATTTAACATCGATTTCGAAAAGATAAAATATAATTACAATGAAACTGAATTTAAAATAACAATAACTAACATTGTTAAATCATATTGCGAATATATCCAATTTGGGATTGTTAAAGACTCTGGCAATTTTAATTTTTATTATAGCCTTATTCAGAAATTTAATCATATGATACTATTTCGCCAGATTTTTTTATATCGACTACATACATTTATTCAAGTACAAAACACAAGTATTTTTAACAATATTGTAAAATTATATAAGACTCAATCAATCAAAGAAAAAGATAGCGATAGCATAAGATTAATTGGTTTATATTATATGATAAGACATAATTTTAAAGAAACCAACTATCTATTTAACCTCAGCTTAAAATTTGCTATAACGAGGGAACAAAAAAGCTATTCGTGGCTTGCCTTAGTTAGTGAAATCATCGAAAAGAACAAAGACATTAAGAACTTAAATGAAATAAAAATTAAAAAATTGATACCTCAATTGAATTCTGCTGATAATTTTATGAATCAAAGTTTGAAATTATACACTTTTAAATATCAAGGTACTGTAAACGAACAACTCTTGGCTTTAAAGGCTAAAATTTCGAAATGAATTAATTTCGTATTTAATAGATAACTGTATCATTGCAAGGACGATTTAAGTATGATATGCTTAAATCATTATGGAAAACTTTTTAGAGGATTTTGAAAAATGGCAAACAAAAGTTGAAAAATATAAGTTCAAGTGTGATGAATTGTGGCGGCAACGCAGAGATATACTGTTGTATAATTCGGTTAATAAGGAATCAAAACTCAATGCATGTGAAGAAAAACGTCAAGCATTGGCAGAGGAAATCTGCCACTCTGATTTGGATATAATTGAAATAACTGAACTCCTAAAGATCTTAGAAATTGGGAGGATGGAAAATGATAAAAGAAATGGAGACATGTAATACCTAATTTTATTTTCTTTTATAAATAAACAGTTGAGATCCAACAACTTTTACTTAATCAGTGAAGTATGGCACTTTATGTAGGTAATACTTGGAAAAAAGGAGTTCGGCTCCATGCCTTCGAAAAAATCACGCCAAACCAATACAGGAGTAGAGGCTACACCTGTATTGCACACTTGTGTTTAAGAGTTTGTCATGATTTTACCTCAGTCATGTAGCCTCACACGCAGCCTCCTTTGTCCTCAAGGTAGCTTTACTCATATCGTTCATTCCACTTCATGGGCTTCCGCTTTGCTCCAACTCCCTTCGTGTCATTCTCTCATTTCGTTTCAGCCACCTTGAGTCCACCGGCTGCTGGTTAGTTTAGCTCGCCTGCGCTGTCGAATGGGCTGCGGGGTTGTCATGGTTTTTGGTGCAAAAACACA
>ERZ795049.6569-NODE-6569-length-10119-cov-3.784082_pt1 | contig 10119 bp, 11 predicted proteins | sample MGYA00375133_ERZ795049 | MGnify/ENA primary metagenome ERZ795049 (study PRJEB30178, sample SAMN05720147) | activated sludge metagenome | isolation source: anaerobic digester from wastewater treatment plant | place: Japan | collected 2015-04-20 ...
AGGGTCTAGTGGGTGTACGCCTGTGCTGGTTCAAATCCAGTCTTCGGCACCATTTTTATATTCGCTTCAGGACAGTACCAGCCGGTTATTTCATGGACGAACATTAGCCTTTAGACAAGCAAAACTTCTCCCGCCGGAAAACGCCTGCAACGGCCCGGCTTAAAAAACCGACTTTTGCAAATGATTGAAAATCTGACAAACAACCTTGCCGCATATTTAAACACCTCCGTCGCTCTTTCTTTTGTTGTCGCCTATCTGGGCGGTGTGCTGATCAGTTTTACCCCCTGCACGTATCCTTTGATTCCTGTGACGGCGGGTTTCATCGGCGCGCACGGGGCCGGCTCCAGGCTGCGCGGCCTGGCCCTTTCGTTGGTCTATGTGCTGGGCATGTCGATAGTTTATGCCGCACTGGGGGCGGCGGCGGCCCTGTCCGGAAAGCTCTTCGGTCAGATGCAGACAACGCCTGTGGTCTATTTCATCATGGCCAACATCTGCCTTATCATGGGACTGGCCATGCTCGATGTTTTCAAAATTTCTCTGCCCGTGCCGCAAAGCATCATGAAATATACGGGTGGAAGTAAAAAAGGGTTTGTACCGGCTTTTCTTTTAGGCGCCGCCTCCGGTTTCGTCATCGGTCCGTGCACCGCCCCGGCGCTGGCAGTTGTGCTGGGTTTTGTGGCGCTAAAAACTCACCTGCTGCAGGGAATCGGGCTTTTGTTTGTTTTCGCTTTCGGTATGGGTACACTTCTGATAGCGGTGGGAACTTTCGCCGGGTTTATTTCGGCGCTCCCGCGCTCGGGGGCGTGGATGACAATCGTGTCAAAAGTATCCGGCATCATTTTAATTGGCGCGGCTGAGTATTTCTTGTATACTGCGGGAACTCTCGCGTTTTAACCACAGGAGCGACATGCAGAAAAAAACATGTATTATCACGGCCCTGGTGGCGGTTTTACTCTTTGCCGCCTTCCCCGCGTGGAGTCAGTTTATTCCCAACGCACCTTTCAAACCAAAGGTACTGGCCGCGCCGGACTTCAGCATTAAAGACATGCAGGGCAAGACATTTCGTCTCTCTCAGCAGCGTGGCAAGCCGGTTTTGATTTTTTTCGGCACCACCTGGTGCCCCGGATGCAGGGCGGAAATACCTGTGTATAAGCAGGTTCACGAAACCTATTCCCCGCGGGGTCTGGTCGTGGTATATATCGACATTATGGAGCCGGCAGAAAAAGTCGCCCGCTTCGTCAAAGCCAACTCGATTACCTACCGGGTGCTGCTGGATGAAAACGGCGAGGTGAGCCGCGCCTATAATGTTGTCGGTGTGCCGATGATTGTTTTGCTCGACCGCGAAGGCATCGTCAAGAAAATCGGCCACAGCTCTTCGGAGATGCCTCTGGAGAAAGTTCTGACGGATCAGTGATATCCTCCGGATGTTAATCTTATAAGTGAAAAACGCAGATTCTTTTCAACCTTCTTCACTGTACGCCGATAATGAAAACTGGCAAATGAGCCTGTGACGACAGCTGCACGGATGAGGTTTTACGACAGGTAAAACCCGGCGGCGCTACCGACAGGCCATAAATCCAGGGATAAGACGGATTCAGGCAGGAAAGCTTTTTGTGCTGATGATAAAAATTGACAACCTGGCGGTGGAAAAAGCACAACCAGATAAAATCAGACACGGTCCCGTCCTGTTCATTCACGGGGCGGGCGGCACAAGCAGGTACTGGAAAAATTATCTTTCATATTTTGCCGGCGAAGGCAGACAGGCCTTTGCCATAAACCTGAGGGGGCACGCACCGTCACAGCGCGAAGAGAGTCTGGCTCATGTGACGCTGGAGAATTATATAGAGGATGTGGAAAAAGTGATCAGCCGGCTCGGCATTCATGATTGCGTACTGATCGGGCACAGCCTGGGCGCCATCATCGCGCAGAAAACGGCGGAAAACATATCCGGCATCCAGGCGCTGGTCAGCATCGCCGGCGCTCCGCCGTTTGGCATTATCCCGGCGCCCGAGGATTTCAACGTGGAGCTGCCCTATTCCGGAACGCTTGTCCGAACCATGTGGGGCATGGTCAACATGAGGCCGGTCAAGCCGACGTTTGCGATGGCTGAAAAAGCTTTTCTCAACAATATCGCGCCAAAAGACAGAAAAGAGGTTTTCGGCATGTTTGTGGCCGAATCTCTCGTGACGCTGTACCAGGCGGCACAGGGATACCCTGTTTATCCCTCACGGATGAAATGCCCAAAACTGGTCATCGCCTGCGCCAAAGACACTCTGGCGCCGCCGTCTCTGCAAAGGAGGCTGGCGGAATTTCTCGGGGCTGATTATATCGAGTATGAACAGTTCGCCCATCTGCCCATGCTGGAAAACGGCTGGGAACAATCGGCGGCAGACATAAACAACTGGCTGAATAAAACGCTTCCTCCGCCCGGGTCGCGTGAAGCGACAGCCGACTGAAAAGTATATTTTGAAAAGATTGGAAAAAGGAAGGACGTAAAATGAAGTACAGTGATGATATCTACGTTTATGAATGGGCAAACTACTTTGACAACAACTGCAACAGCTACTATATCGGCGGCGGGGTTAAGGCTCTGATCGATCCGGGGCTCACGCGCTATCTGCCTGATCTTCTCAACCGGATGGCCAACGACGGCATCAGAAAAGAGGACATCAAATATGTGATCAACACGCACTCCCATCCCGACCACTTCCAGGGCTCCGAGCTTTTTGATCCGGGGGAGGTCGGTATCGCCTTGCACCGCAAGGAGGTCGATTTCCTCAAGGGCGTCGGCGGAGAGCTCTACGGTCTGTTCGGCATCACCGTTCCGCAGATGCAGGTCAATATGCAGCTCGAAGACGGCAGGCTGGAGCTTGGCGATGAAATTTTCAAAGTAATCTGCATTCCCGGCCACACGCCCGGCTCCATCGGTCTTTACTCGCCTGCAAGAAAAGTGCTTTTCTCCGGCGACGTCGTGTTCCAGCAGAACGTCGGACGCACGGATTTTCCCGGGGGCAACGGCCAGCAGCTCAAAAAAAGCATCGTCACACTGTCGGAACTCGACGCGGAGCTGCTTTTACCCGGACACATGGGGATTGTTGAAGGGCACGACAATGTGCAGGATAATTTCAACATCATCATTCAAAACATATTTCCTTATATTTAGACAAAAAACCGGAGGTGATTGTCTGCAATGACCAACGAGGGGAACAAAGTCATTTATTCCATGATCGGTGTGAGCAAGGTTTACGACAACAAACCGGTGCTCAAGGACATCTATCTGTCCTATTTTTACGGGGCGAAAATCGGCGTCATCGGCCTGAACGGATCGGGCAAGAGCTCGCTTCTGAAAATTCTGTCCGGCACGGATCAGGAGTTCCTGGGAAAAACGATCCTCTCGCCAGGCCATACGATAGGCTATCTGGAGCAGGAGCCGCAACTCGACGATACGAAAACAGTTTTGGAAATTGTCGGGCAGGGTGTTCAGGAAATAATGGATGTCGTCAACGAATACAATGCCGTCAATGAAAAATTTGCCGAGGAAATGTCCGATGAAGAAATGACCAGATTGTGTGACCGACAGGCCGAGCTTCAGGAAAAGATGGATGCTTTCGATGCCTGGGACATCGACGCGCGTCTGGAAATGGCGATGGACGCGCTGCGCTGCCCGCCCGGCGACACGCCTGTAAAGGTGCTCTCCGGGGGAGAGCTCCGCCGTGTGGCTCTGTGCCGCCTGCTTTTACAAAAACCGGACATTCTCCTTCTGGACGAGCCGACCAATCATCTGGACGCGGAGTCCGTCGCGTGGCTCGAACACCATCTGCAGAAATATGAAGGGACCGTCATCGCCGTCACGCATGACCGCTACTTCCTGGACAATGTCGCCGGCTGGATACTCGAGCTGGACCGCGGCCAGGGCATTCCCTGGCAGGGCAATTACTCCTCATGGCTAGAGCAAAAACAAAACCGCCTGAAAAATGAAGAAAAGGTGCAAAGCCACCGCGTCAAGACGCTGGAGAGGGAGCTGGAATGGATCCGTATGTCTCCCAAAGGAAGACATGCCAAATCAAAAGCGCGCATCAGAGCCTATGAAGAGCTGCTGGGCAAAGATTATGAGCGTGAATCAGGCACGCGTGAAATTTTTATCGCGCCCGGCCCGCGCCTGGGTGGCCTGGTCATTGAAGCACAAAACGTCATCAAGGGATACGGCGACAAACTCCTGATGGACGAAATGTCCTTTTCTCTGCCGCCCGGCGGCATCATCGGTGTAATCGGCCCCAACGGTGCGGGCAAAACGACATTATTTCGGATGATCACAGGCCAGGAAAGCCCGGATGCGGGAAGCATCCGCATCGGCGAGACGGTGAAACTCGCCTATGTTGACCAGAGCCGGGAGGCGCTCGATCCGGAAAAGAGCATCTGGGAGGTGATCTCCGACGGGCAGGACACGATCAGCATCGGCGGGCGGCCCATCAATTCCCGCGCGTACGTGTCGCGCTTCAATTTTTCCGGCACAGACCAGCAGAAGAAAGTCGGGACGCTTTCCGGGGGCGAGCGCAATCGCGTCCATCTGGCGCGCATGCTCAAGGAAGGGGGAAATGTTCTGCTGCTTGACGAGCCGACCAACGACCTGGATGTCAACACGCTGCGCGCACTGGAAGACTCACTGGAGAGCTTTGCCGGGTGCGTCGTCGTCATCAGTCACGACCGCTGGTTTCTGGACCGCATCTGCACGCACATCCTCGCCTTCGAGGGAGACAGCAAAGTCCTTTTCTTCGACGGCAACTACACTGAATATGAGCAGGACTACAAAAAGAGATTCGGGGCAGCCGCCGGCCGGCCGCACAGGATCAAATACAGACAGCTCACCAGAAGATAAACGAAGTTCTCCGGGACAAAACCGAAGGCGGGCGGATTTGTTTTACGTATGCACCCCCGTCACGGAAGTTTAATTTTTCGCTTTTCCGGCTCGGGATGGGGACGGTAAAAAATGGCCACATTGCCGATGAGACCGATATGCTCGCTTTTCGTCCGGTCGGCAATTTCCTCAGAAAGTTCCTTTTTTGACTCCTTAAACTCGCCGAATTTCACCTTGATGAGTTCATGATCTTTCAGTGCGAGGTCAACCGAGCCCAAAAGCTGTTGCGTTACCCCTTTCGTGCCGATGATGACCAGCGGCTTCAGATGATGCGCCTGCGCACGCAGATATTTACGCTGTGATCCTTTCAACCCGTCCATAGCCTCTTTCCCACATATTTGATTTTGCGAAACGTACAATACAATCGCCTGCGCGGCAATAGCATTTTTCACCCGGCCGCAGCTCATTTTTATCAACCGCTCGCCACACGGTAAGATACCGCCATTATCGCGCGACACTGATTTTATTTCACAGGGTCTGACAAAAAATCTGTGGAAATGGCCGGCAAACCGTGCCATCATGCACCATCCTTGAGAAGGGAGCCTACCGCCATGAAAAAAAACATCTCCAAAACTTCCCCGCGCATTAAATTCGATCCTGATTTCGGCTCAGCCGCCGGGGCGCTCAAAGCCATCAGGGCGGGCGTCATTTCTTCAAAGGAGCTGACAAAGCATGTTTTCAGGCGCATAAAAAAGCACAATGAAAAAATCAACGCCTTCGTCACGTTGAACGAAGAGCAGGCCTTGAAGCTTGCCCGCAGAGCTGACCAGACACTGGCCAAGGGGCATGTACTCGGGCCCCTGCACGGTCTGCCTGTCGTCATCAAAGATCAGTTCCGAACGGCCGGACTGCGCACCACCTGTGGCTTTCGTGAGTTGGAAAATTATGTGCCCCGTGAAAACGCAGTAGCAGTGCAAAGACTTGTCGATGCGGGAGCCATTATTGTGGGCAAGACCAACAGCCCCATCGGGGCAAGTGATATTCAAACCTATAACAAGGTAACGGGAACAACCAACAACCCCTGGGATGCAAAAAAGACATCAGGCGGATCCACCGGCGGCGGAGCGGCCGCGCTGGCCGCGGGCATGGGCTTTCTCGAGTTGGGGTCGGACCTGGCCGGGTCAATCCGCACTCCGTCGAACTTCTGCGGCACATGCGGCCACAAATCGTCTCTTAACCTTGTCCCCTTCCAGGGCGCCATTCCGCCTTTGCCTTCGTCCATCGACCCGGGCATCAATCTGGAAGGCCTCAATGACCTGGCCGTCGTCGGACCGATGGCCCGCTGGGCGGAAGATCTGAAACTGGAGCTTTCCGTTATTGCCGGCCCCGCGCCGGAAAACGCCGCCGCCTACCGCTGGTCCATGCCGAAGCCGCGCAAAACAAAACTTTCCGACTATAAGATCGGATTCGTCACAGACGATCCCTTCTGCCCGGTTCACCCGGAAATCAAAGCAACCGTTGCCTCCGTAGCGAAGACTCTGCGGGCACAGGGCGTTAAAGTGCGCGAAGGCTGGCCCGAGGGCATCGTTTTTTCGGATATCTTTGAAACATATTTCAAGCTTCTGGCGGCTTATGTTTCGCAATCACCTGCTTTTACCGATTCCGTCATCGAGATGATGAAGCTTCTTTTTTACATGCCTTTCGGCGACACCCAGCGCCGCTTCGTAGAGGGATTGACGATTTCACACAAAAACTGGGTTGAACTGGGCCTGATCAGACTCCAGTCGCGTCTTGCATGGCAGGAGTATTTCAAAACTTTTGACGCATTTTTGATGCCCGCCAACTGTGTACCGGCTTTTGCCCATAACCATGAGCGCAACATGTGGGGCCGCATCATTGAGGCATCGGATAAGCTGCGCTACTATGTCGAGACATTCAAATGGATTTCGCCTGCCACACTGGCCGGCCTGCCGGTAACACTCATTCCCGCCGGCATGACGGCACAAAATCTGCCCGTCGGCATTCAGATCATGGGGCCTTACATGGAAGACGCCACAACACTGGACCTGGCCGCGAGAATCGAAAAAGCTTCAGGAGGGTTTACACCGCCGCCGGGTTATGATTAAAGAGAATTCAGCAGGCAAGGCACAAAGATGATGGTGGAAGTTTTTTCGACATACAACCCAGGTGAAATTGCCGTCATCAAATCCATACTGGATGGGGAGGGTATCCGTTATTTCTTTCAGGGCGAAAACATCAACCTCCTCATTGCAGCCGGCTCCCGCCCGCGCCTGCTGGTCGATGAACAAGACGTGGATCGCGTCCGCGACATTCTGCGGGAACTGGATTTCCTGTAAGGTCCGGCCTTTCCACAGATAAAGAACAAGCCTCAATCATCTCTTGCAATAAAAGAAATAAAAACTTTCAACCGAAGCACATTGTCGGCTTTTAATCATGGAGGTAAAGCATGAAAGCACAGTTCAGGAATTTAGTTTTTGAAGGAGGTGGAGTCAAAGGCATTGCGTACATAGGGGCGATGCAGATTCTGGAGCAGCGCGGGCATCTGGCTGGAATCAAAAGAGTCGGCGGGACAAGCGCCGGAGCAATCAATGCGCTTTTGTTTTCCCTGGGATATTCCATTCCGGAACAGCGCGACATCCTTAACTCGACCGATTTCAAGAAATTCATGGACAATTCATTTGGCATTATAAGAGACGTCAATCGGCTCATCAAAAAATTCGGGTGGAACAGGGGCGATTATTTTTTGGGCTGGATAGAAGAATTGATACAAGAAAAGATGGGTAAAAAGAAAGCGACCTTTAAGGATTTAAGCGATTCCGGAAAGCCGGACTTATACGTCACGGGCACAAATCTTTCGACAGAGTATGCCGAGGTTTTTTCAGCCGAGCGCCATCAAAACATGACATTAGCTGATGCAGTGCGGATCAGCATGTCGATCCCGTTATTTTTTGCTGCCATCAGGCATGGCAAACGTGAGGATGTTTACGTGGACGGAGGGGTGATCATTAACTACCCGGTAAAGCTTTTTGATAGAGAAAAATATATTGATATGGAAAACGAGCCAGATGCGGCGCGGCGAGTGGAATATTACAACCGTGAAAATGCGGCGTTCCTTTTAGACAAGCCGGACAAAAGCCCATATGTTTACAACAGACAAACCCTGGGCATGCGTCTTGACTCTGAAGAAGAAATTGCCTTATTCAGATATGGCGAGCCGGTTAAAGGGGCAAAAATTGATGATTTCTTCGATTATGCCAAAGCGCTTATCTCCTCATTGATGAAAGTTCAGGAAAATATGCATCTGCACAGTGATGATTGGCAAAGAACACTGTACATAAACACACTGGACGTTCAGACAACGGATTTTAATCTCAGCAAAGACAAGAAGACAGCTTTAATCAAAGAAGGAATAAAGGGAGCGGAGCGGTACTTTGCGTGGTTCGAGAGCGCTTCTGAAAATCCCGTTAATAGAATGAGTTAAGCGGCAATAAAGCCTTGTGTGATCGGCAAAATCCGCTTCTCAAAAAAGAACCTGACCATGCAGATCTTCCCATGGCGAGCTCAATCCAACTTTCGCGCGGATAAATTTTCGATAAAGTTTTGAGCTTCCTATTCTTTTGATGAAATACTCAGGGGCTTGGGCATATTTGACTCCTCCGACTTCGAAGGCTCGGCCTGTCATCATAAGATATCTTAGTAATTCAGGATCTGAGCCACCGATGTGACCCCACGTATGCTCCTAAATCATAAACGGCAGCGAGGCAGCCCGGTCGGCTGTAAAAGCGAATGTTATGCATACTAATGGACCTTTAATCCTCTCATACGTTTCAAGGCAAAAGTTCGCTCTGCCTTTCTTAATTCACAGTAACCGCGGACACAGAGAGTAGACCCCGAATCGTGGTAATGAGCGACATTAATCAGCGCCTCAGGATGCACTATGCGTTGTTTATAACCTTTATCAGTAGGTTTTCGATAAACGAACTTTATCTTTTTCCTGTTCTTAATCGCGTAATTGATATCAGCCACCCGTTTGGAGAAGGCAGTTTCGTTATGACTAAACTCTCCGGAAAAGTCCCTCCCACCATGTTCATTTGAATGGCAGGTTTCACACAATAACTTCAAGTTTGATAATTCGTTGCTGCCTCCATCAGACAATCGTTTGATATGGTGGACATGAAGGTTTAGGGATCTCCTACACTTGCTACAAAAATTCCCCCCAGCATTGATAAGTAACTCTCTCCTTTCATCCCAATCAGGAGGGTAAGAGAGAAAGTAATCGTATATTGAAGAGAGGTCTTTTTTTGTATAGGAGAAGAGCAATGACAAATCCTTGATATTTGATCTAAGTTCAGAAAGAAAATTGCGTAGCTCATCTGCCTCAATCTGCGGTTTCGAAAATAGTGACTTTAATTTGAATACAACACCGCTTCTCTGTTTAATCTCTCTTTGAATACGAGTGATTTCCCGTTGCTTTTCAGAAATTTCCGCTTCAACTTTCTCTTTGCGATCTTGAAGGTTCTTCAAACACGACTTATGTACGATTCTCCCATTTGAAAGCTGAACTCCTGTAGAAGCACTGCTTTGGCACAAAGGACAAGCTTCACTTCCTCCGCCAATACCAGAAATATACCGTCCGCATGCTCCGCATTTTGCTCCTTCCCCAATTCGTTCTGAAGGTATCCGGTTTTTCTTTCTACAAAATTGGCATGTAATAATTATTGATGACATCGCTCAAAAATTATTTTGCATAATCGAGATAGGGAGAAGCCTCGCGGCTCCTATCCTCTCACACCACCGGGCATACGGATCACGTGCCACGGCGCTTCGGCTGAAAAAGGCAGGTGAATCCGGAGGAAGGGGTGCTAATGGGGGGTGCTAATGGGGTCAAATCTTTATTCTTGACATTTGACCCAGTTTGTTCTGCATCTCGCTGAACCTTTTGGCCCATGCCGGCTCATGTTGCATCTTGAATAGTAATCTCTTTCGCGCCTGGCTTACCGCGCTGTAGTCGATGCCGCCGATCATTCGTCCTATTTCCGACTGGGTGACGTTGCAGTTTCGGTACAGAAGCTCCATCAGCATCGCCCACTCGATTGATTGCCTGCCCTTGATCAAAAAAGACTTATACCGGCCCTGATACAGGTGTCCGGAACGCCTGTATTTGCGATTGAATGCTCCGGTATAGCTGATATTGAAATGACGCATGAATTCCGAAAGATTGCCTTTCGGCGTGCGAACCAGAA
>ERZ795049.6582-NODE-6582-length-10107-cov-16.963987_pt1 | contig 10107 bp, 7 predicted proteins | sample MGYA00375133_ERZ795049 | MGnify/ENA primary metagenome ERZ795049 (study PRJEB30178, sample SAMN05720147) | activated sludge metagenome | isolation source: anaerobic digester from wastewater treatment plant | place: Japan | collected 2015-04-20 ...
TTTCGTTGATCCTGACTAATCCTACAAGATTTTAGCCTTACCTTCACTAATCAATTTCTGTAATCGTCCTGGTGGGATTGCTCCTCTTTCGGTTTGGATTATGTCGTCATTGAAAACATATTTTTGTCCGTTGATTTCAATGGTTGCACCATCTGGGATATCTATTTGAGTTTTGTTTTCGTCAATACCGGGGGTTAAAATTTTTATTTTCTCATCTGTGATCATGGAGTATGTATAAGCCCCAAGGTCTTTTATTTTTTCTTTTCTTTTCGCAATGTAAAAAAGGGTGTTCTCAATGTGTTCACGATTAAATCTTTTCATAATGTCTTTAGCCATAAGCTCATTAACCTTAAACTCATTAATAAGCCCGTTATAAAGCTCAGACCCTTCACCCTCAAAAAGCTCCTGTTGTTTAGGACCAAATAATTCTTTTAGGTACTTATTCCTTTCACCGGGGTATATTATGAACTGAACGTTTGATACTACTTTATTTTTCCGTTTAAGCTTCATTGTTACTGTTAGGTCAGATTTTTCATTTATTTCCCTTACAGCTCTGTTCAACACGTCTCTTTTAAAAAATTTAAATTCAGTATTACCATCATAACCAAGAAGATCTTTTAAATCTTCAAGTGGCATCCAGGGTGTAATACCAAAACCTTTCTGCCGAATGAAATGGTCACAACAAAATTCATATAAGGCAAGTGTGTATTTAGATTTGAATTTTTTTTGTATGACAAGACTTATTTTTGCGTAAAATTCAGGTGACTTAAATTTTTCTTTTAACAGACCAAAAGAATATTCAATTTCATCCTCACCAATAGTTTTAACATATGGTAGAAGAGAATAGGCTTCCCATGTGGTTTTATCTCGATCGCTGATGTAATTCATCTCAACAACCGTTTTCATTAATTCAAGGATCTCTTTTTTTAATGTTTCAAAATCATGATATGACAACAATTTTTTTAGTTCTTTAAGCTCAATCCTATATATATCCTGATCTATGTTCGGGTAAGCGTTAAATATAAGCACATTATATGCCTTACGTTGTAATAAGCTGATAGAATGATTGGTTATTTGGATAAGCCCGCTTGGTTTATTTATCTCTAATTTTTCATATTCTTTTTTATTCATATAAGAAGCATTTAAAATATTAAGTGAGATTTGTCAAGTATTTTTATCTCACCTTATGTCCGTAGATTCTCACCTTTTGTCCGTAAACGCTCACCCGTATTGTCCGTAAACGCTCACCTATCGTCCGTATTTACTCACCTTTGTTTGATTTTCGTTAATAGTTTTAATAATTTACCCCCTACCTACAATATGTACAATATAAACATTTAACAAACAACAACATATGGTGTTGTTTGTTAAATATGTTTACCCCTTACTTCCCTTAAGCAGAGTTTAAAAGGCATAGAGTATTATTAGAAAAGAGCCTTTGATAGAAACTTGTTAAGGTAAATTACCAAACGTTGCGCTTCAATCTTGTTAATTGTGCCGATAACATCCTTGGAATAAACAGGGGGCTTGCCCTTGTTAAATTCATGATCATAAGATATTATTTCCAATACCTGTTGTTTTGAATATTCTGCCCTGCGTATAGTATTCTCTAACAGTAATAACTCATCGTTTAATGAGATTTCTTCTTTTGTTGCAATTTGATTTTTTAAAAAAGCCTGTAATATAGCTAAAAATAAAGTTAATCCTTCAAAATCTTTTATTAATCTACGAGTAAACCCATAGTCATAATACAAACCAGTTAAAACAAACCCATATTGAATATTCATGCGCAAACGATTATCTTTATCTTTAAAATCTATAACAATTAAATTTTCTGAATACTTTAATTTAAAATTACCTATGAGTTTTTCATGTGATTTTAGAAATATAATATTTTTTTCAAAATTTTCATAACTCATGATTTTTTCCTTTTTCAAAATCTAATATTAATCTTTTCAGTCTGCCGCTTAAATCGTATTTATACCTTTTTTTGCTGTATAATATGCGCCGAATGGTATAATAGAGCTTATTATATCTTGCTATCTTTTTTTCTATTGCATCCCTGTCTAACCTTAAGTTTTGTTGTTTTATCTCCAGATCATACTCTTTATAATTTATTTCACGTTCTTTATTTTCAAGCTCCTGTTGTTTTTTCTCGAGCTGTGTAATCAAAGTTTTGTAAAAATTCTTATGTTTTTCTGCTTCCCTTTCTTTTTCTTTAGCTGTGATGGCTTTAGCCTCAGCCTCTATTATTATTTGTCTTGCTTGGTTTTCTGCTTCTGTTATGATTTTTTGAGCTTCTGATTTAGCTTCTTGTGTAATCTTATGTTTCAGGTTTTCAAACATTTATGGGTGCTCCATTAGATACTTTCTTATGTATGTAAAATGGATCTTCACTTTGTGGTTTTTTTTCAGGTATTCAGAAATTTTTTGATAGCTGAGACCTTGTTCACGCATTAGTCTTATATCTTTATCGAATTTTTCCAGTTGTTGTAGTTTTGTTTGCTTTTTTGGGTTTTTTCTTGCTTTGTGTCTTTTAAGCCGTTCAATAATTTTCTCTCGTATTTTTTCAAGCCTATGGTCTGATTCTTTAATTGCTCCGATGTATTCGCTTTTCCAGGCAAGATATAGCACCTTATAGAGGCTTTCAAGGGTTAGTTCTTCTGGTGTTTTATCTTGCTGCGTTAATCTAAGATCAAAGAATAGGTCTCTTTGTCGTTTGAGGATTACAAGTTTAATCTGGTCCGGTTGTCTTGCAAACCAGTTTATAAGTTTTTTTTTAATGACATCAGATAGTAGCATATTATTTATATAATACATTTAGAAAAATCATACAATATATTTATAATAAAAAATAAAAAAATATATAATAATATATTGAAATAAAATACTATTTAAAAAACACCGCTTTTGAAACCAAAAGCGGTGTTGACAAGCACAAAAATTTATGTATAATATAAATAGTTTTTTATTTTTACGTCTTGTTGTTGACAGGTGTGGCTACAATCCCCGTAGATAATGCCTGTTAGTGCCTGGTTAAAACTGGGCATTCGGTAATCCCGAAGCCAAAAAATCGGGGTGGGGTCAAAGCCGGCAGGCTCCCCTGGTCGAGACGCAATGCCTCGGCGGTTGGCGCTTGGTTGCGTGCCTAAAAATGCATCCCACTTGGTAGCGTCCAAGTTAAAAAACGCGGGCTTACTCAAGCGGATACTTATGAGAGGGAGTGTTAATTACCAAATCAACAAAATCTTTGTTGAGTCGGGCATATTTTGCCCAGGTGAAAAAAAACACGTTGCCAAAGAGGTGGCTCGTCGGGCAAATGGCTCAAACACTTGGGCGGATCTTGGAAAAGAACTAAGGATATACAGCTATAGAACGGCCGAAATGTACAAAAACACGTGGCACGAGTTCGGTAGATGGGCAAAAGAGCACATCGGCGTAAAAGATGCAGAAAGATACACCTCCGAGCATATCGAAGAATATCTCAAAAACAGGGTAGCTGATGGTGTCAAATACAGCACATTTGAGCGTGAATGTGCCGCTTTGTCTAAATTTGAAAATGCATTGAACATGTGGAGCGATAAACATGGCCGACACAATGAATACAGTTTTCGCGACAAAATATATGAAGTCAAAGCCGAGGCAAGGGAGGTGCTTGACCGTTCTTTACAGTCCCGTGCATACGAGGATCCTAAGTCACTCATAGAAAACATTCAAAATGAAATGTATAGGACGGTAGCAAGCATCCAATACGAGGGCGGGGCGAGGGTCAATGAAGTCTGGCAGATAGAGATTAATGATCTAAGGGGCATGAAGCTTGATCCACATACGAAAGAATTTATGGGGTTCGTCGAGGTAACAGGAAAAGGAGGAAAAGAAAGAGAAATCGCTTTATCCATAGATACATACAAACAAATTGAGAACATTTTACAAGAAAAAGGCAATATGGAATTTGATAAAAACGATTACAGAGAAGCATTGAAGAAAGCCGCCCTTGAATCCAGTCAGGATTATACGGGCAGTCACGGTCTCCGGTGGAATTTTGCACGGGACAGGATGGAGGAACTCTCAGAAAAAACTGATATGACCTATGAGGAAAAGTTACAAGAGATTTCCTGGGAAATGGGACACGAGAGAGCCGATATTACAGTTCATTATTTAGGAAAATAAAGCCTTGCGTTTGAGCAACTTTACCACATAACCCTATAGAGTCTTTATACCAAATATCTTTTTCGTTGATCCTGACTAATCCTACAAGATTTTAGCCTTACCTTCACTAATCAATAGTTGTTTTGTAAGGTAAGACTATATTTGCCCCATACCCCCATCTTTTGATGTTGCCCTTATAGGGCATTTTGATGACTGGGACCTTTTTTGAACAGCTCTTCTTGGGTTAAAGATTAGCCAATGCTAAATTTCAATTTAGAAGATGCGATTTTTAATCTTATTTCTGCAGCATTAAAATATTCCTCATCAATCTCTATACCAGTGAATTTTCTATTCAAGTTTAAAGCAGCAACGCCTGTTGAACCAACCCCCATAAATGGATCAAAAACCAAATCACCTTCATTGGATGCTATTTTAATTATATGTTCTAAAACTCTTATTGGTTTTTGTGTGGGATGAAACGGTTCTTTAATTCGTTCAGTTCCCATACAGATTGGGTTTTCAATGAAATTGTGCATTTCTTTTTGATTTATAAAGTTCCATGTATGCCCTTTGTTCCACATACAAACTATAAGCTCACAACTGTTAAGAAAACCTGCTCGCAATACTTTTGGTACTGGATTTGTCTTGTGCCATACAACAAATTGAAATGTATCAAATTCTGGATCAAACGATTCATGCCATTTTCCAATTAAATTATAACTACAAAATGCAAATATATTTCCTGTAGGTTTTAGTATTCTTTTAAATTCATGTACCCAATCGCTTGGTTTAAACTCTACTCTATCCCACTCAGCAACATCATTATTTATATCTTTTCTCCAAGATAATTTAATATTTCCAGTTGAATAGTTGTTTAAATTATAAGGGGGGTCCGTAAGAATTACATCAACAGATGATGTTGGTATTTCTTTTATTAACTTATAGCTATCCCCTAAATACATTATATAATCGTCTTCCATATATTATCCTAAATATACTTGTTTAATAGAATCGAGGGCGTCTTTTATTCGTGGCGCATTTTCTCTATAGGCTTCAAGAACTATATTGTAACCTTTATCCGAACGACAAATAAAATTCCAAAAATCTTTTCCTATCAACAACTCTTCATTTGAAAAAAATTGTTTAACTCTTTCTTGTTTCCAAGGTTCGTTTTCACCATATCGATTATATGCCGTAGCAAAAAAGATTTTAATTTCCGTATTTGCAGGTAAAACATTAGACAAAATGGCAAACTGTTCTAAAACCGCCTCTTTTTCAGACCGAGCCTTTTTATTATCCAAATCACCACCAATTTTTAATTCAATCAAATAATGGGCATTTGTATCGTCATCAATCAGATAATAATCGCTATCATGTCTTTTGGTTGGAGCCATCTCATTTGCTTCTATTGTTCTTAAAATTTGATAATCTCTAACGCTTGGTATTTTTTCTCGCCTTTTATATTTTTCTAATAACTCAGCAATAATCCTCGTTTGTTCTGACATTAATGGTCCCTCAACGTATTTTTTTACATCAAATGAAAGTCTGGCAATGTTTATGGCTAGGGTCTCAAGCATATTGCCAAGCGAACTATCCAGCGAACGGACCAAGGCCGTATAATATTGTATTTCCTTTCCTAACACCTCAATAAACACATTATGAATTTTCATATTAATAGTCCCTTCCGGGTCATCAACCTCTCCTTCGTGTCTTGCCTGAAAGCCTTTTGCAAAGGCCTCAACGGCTGTTTGGACTAATGTTTTAATTGTTCTTTCGTTTAATACTGTCATAATCACTCCATTAACGAATTATTTAAATAAAGTATAGAAAAATTTAAGCTTCTGACTAACTAAATTTCAAACAAATCCTAATTTCAAAATCATAAATCCGAAAGCCTAAAATTAAAACAATGCGTTCTGTCTTCTGACTAACGTTAGCATCACACAAACCGCTTTACAGGGAGCGTAAAACGCTAATATATGAAATACTTATACTTAGTGTCTACTAAATAAAAATAAAAGTGAGCGTTTAATAACCAATATCTTTTTCGTTGATCCTGACTAATCCTACAAGATTTTAGCCTTACCTTCACTAATCAATTTCTGTAATCGTCCTGGTGGGATTGCTCCTCTTTCGGTTTGGATTATGTCGTCATTGAAAACATATTTTTGTCCGTTGATTTCAATGGTTGCACCATCTGGGATATCTATTTGAGTTTTGTTTTCGTCAATACCGGGGGTTAAAATTTTTATTTTCTCATCTGTGATCATGGAGTATGTATAAGCCCCAAGGTCTTTTATTTTTTCTTTTCTTTTCGCAATGTAAAAAAGGGTGTTCTCAATGTGTTCACGATTAAATCTTTTCATAATGTCTTTAGCCATAAGCTCATTAACCTTAAACTCATTAATAAGCCCGTTATAAAGCTCAGACCCTTCACCCTCAAAAAGCTCCTGTTGTTTAGGACCAAATAATTCTTTTAGGTACTTATTCCTTTCACCGGGGTATATTATGAACTGAACGTTTGATACTACTTTATTTTTCCGTTTAAGCTTCATTGTTACTGTTAGGTCAGATTTTTCATTTATTTCCCTTACAGCTCTGTTCAACACGTCTCTTTTAAAAAATTTAAATTCAGTATTACCATCATAACCAAGAAGATCTTTTAAATCTTCAAGTGGCATCCAGGGTGTAATACCAAAACCTTTCTGCCGAATGAAATGGTCACAACAAAATTCATATAAGGCAAGTGTGTATTTAGATTTGAATTTTTTTTGTATGACAAGACTTATTTTTGCGTAAAATTCAGGTGACTTAAATTTTTCTTTTAACAGACCAAAAGAATATTCAATTTCATCCTCACCAATAGTTTTAACATATGGTAGAAGAGAATAGGCTTCCCATGTGGTTTTATCTCGATCGCTGATGTAATTCATCTCAACAACCGTTTTCATTAATTCAAGGATCTCTTTTTTTAATGTTTCAAAATCATGATATGACAACAATTTTTTTAGTTCTTTAAGCTCAATCCTATATATATCCTGATCTATGTTCGGGTAAGCGTTAAATATAAGCACATTATATGCCTTACGTTGTAATAAGCTGATAGAATGATTGGTTATTTGGATAAGCCCGCTTGGTTTATTTATCTCTAATTTTTCATATTCTTTTTTATTCATATAAGAAGCATTTAAAATATTAAGTGAGATTTGTCAAGTATTTTTATCTCACCTTATGTCCGTAGATTCTCACCTTTTGTCCGTAAACGCTCACCCGTATTGTCCGTAAACGCTCACCTATCGTCCGTATTTACTCACCTTTGTTTGATTTTCGTTAATAGTTTTAATAATTTACCCCCTACCTACAATATGTACAATATAAACATTTAACAAACAACAACATATGGTGTTGTTTGTTAAATATGTTTACCCCTTACTTCCCTTAAGCAGAGTTTAAAAGGCATAGAGTATTATTAGAAAAGAGCCTTTGATAGAAACTTGTTAAGGTAAATTACCAAACGTTGCGCTTCAATCTTGTTAATTGTGCCGATAACATCCTTGGAATAAACAGGGGGCTTGCCCTTGTTAAATTCATGATCATAAGATATTATTTCCAATACCTGTTGTTTTGAATATTCTGCCCTGCGTATAGTATTCTCTAACAGTAATAACTCATCGTTTAATGAGATTTCTTCTTTTGTTGCAATTTGATTTTTTAAAAAAGCCTGTAATATAGCTAAAAATAAAGTTAATCCTTCAAAATCTTTTATTAATCTACGAGTAAACCCATAGTCATAATACAAACCAGTTAAAACAAACCCATATTGAATATTCATGCGCAAACGATTATCTTTATCTTTAAAATCTATAACAATTAAATTTTCTGAATACTTTAATTTAAAATTACCTATGAGTTTTTCATGTGATTTTAGAAATATAATATTTTTTTCAAAATTTTCATAACTCATGATTTTTTCCTTTTTCAAAATCTAATATTAATCTTTTCAGTCTGCCGCTTAAATCGTATTTATACCTTTTTTTGCTGTATAATATGCGCCGAATGGTATAATAGAGCTTATTATATCTTGCTATCTTTTTTTCTATTGCATCCCTGTCTAACCTTAAGTTTTGTTGTTTTATCTCCAGATCATACTCTTTATAATTTATTTCACGTTCTTTATTTTCAAGCTCCTGTTGTTTTTTCTCGAGCTGTGTAATCAAAGTTTTGTAAAAATTCTTATGTTTTTCTGCTTCCCTTTCTTTTTCTTTAGCTGTGATGGCTTTAGCCTCAGCCTCTATTATTATTTGTCTTGCTTGGTTTTCTGCTTCTGTTATGATTTTTTGAGCTTCTGATTTAGCTTCTTGTGTAATCTTATGTTTCAGGTTTTCAAACATTTATGGGTGCTCCATTAGATACTTTCTTATGTATGTAAAATGGATCTTCACTTTGTGGTTTTTTTTCAGGTATTCAGAAATTTTTTGATAGCTGAGACCTTGTTCACGCATTAGTCTTATATCTTTATCGAATTTTTCCAGTTGTTGTAGTTTTGTTTGCTTTTTTGGGTTTTTTCTTGCTTTGTGTCTTTTAAGCCGTTCAATAATTTTCTCTCGTATTTTTTCAAGCCTATGGTCTGATTCTTTAATTGCTCCGATGTATTCGCTTTTCCAGGCAAGATATAGCACCTTATAGAGGCTTTCAAGGGTTAGTTCTTCTGGTGTTTTATCTTGCTGCGTTAATCTAAGATCAAAGAATAGGTCTCTTTGTCGTTTGAGGATTACAAGTTTAATCTGGTCCGGTTGTCTTGCAAACCAGTTTATAAGTTTTTTTTTAATGACATCAGATAGTAGCATATTATTTATATAATACATTTAGAAAAATCATACAATATATTTATAATAAAAAATAAAAAAATATATAATAATATATTGAAATAAAATACTATTTAAAAAACACCGCTTTTGAAACCAAAAGCGGTGTTGACAAGCACAAAAATTTATGTATAATATAAATAGTTTTTTATTTTTACGTCTTGTTGTTGACAGGTGTGGCTACAATCCCCGTAGATAATGCCTGTTAGTGCCTGGTTAAAACTGGGCATTCGGTAATCCCGAAGCCAAAAAATCGGGGTGGGGTCAAAGCCGGCAGGCTCCCCTGGTCGAGACGCAATGCCTCGGCGGTTGGCGCTTGGTTGCGTGCCTAAAAATGCATCCCACTTGGTAGCGTCCAAGTTAAAAAACGCGGGCTTACTCAAGCGGATACTTATGAGAGGGAGTGTTAATTACCAAATCAACAAAATCTTTGTTGAGTCGGGCATATTTTGCCCAGGTGAAAAAAAACACGTTGCCAAAGAGGTGGCTCGTCGGGCAAATGGCTCAAACACTTGGGCGGATCTTGGAAAAGAACTAAGGATATACAGCTATAGAACGGCCGAAATGTACAAAAACACGTGGCACGAGTTCGGTAGATGGGCAAAAGAGCACATCGGCGTAAAAGATGCAGAAAGATACACCTCCGAGCATATCGAAGAATATCTCAAAAACAGGGTAGCTGATGGTGTCAAATACAGCACATTTGAGCGTGAATGTGCCGCTTTGTCTAAATTTGAAAATGCATTGAACATGTGGAGCGATAAACATGGCCGACACAATGAATACAGTTTTCGCGACAAAATATATGAAGTCAAAGCCGAGGCAAGGGAGGTGCTTGACCGTTCTTTACAGTCCCGTGCATACGAGGATCCTAAGTCACTCATAGAAAACATTCAAAATGAAATGTATAGGACGGTAGCAAGCATCCAATACGAGGGCGGGGCGAGGGTCAATGAAGTCTGGCAGATAGAGATTAATGATCTAAGGGGCATGAAGCTTGATCCACATACGAAAGAATTTATGGGGTTCGTCGAGGTAACAGGAAAAGGAGGAAAAGAAAGAGAAATCGCTTTATCCATAGATACATACAAAC
>ERZ795049.6587-NODE-6587-length-10102-cov-31.008460_pt1 | contig 10102 bp, 10 predicted proteins | sample MGYA00375133_ERZ795049 | MGnify/ENA primary metagenome ERZ795049 (study PRJEB30178, sample SAMN05720147) | activated sludge metagenome | isolation source: anaerobic digester from wastewater treatment plant | place: Japan | collected 2015-04-20 ...
ATCGTGTAGGTCGGCTCGAGGGTGGTTTCCCGGTTTTCGGTGTTGAGCCAGATGCAATCGAGTTGGACATCAAGCGCTCCCTGAATATCGCTGGAGAGGGAGTCGCCGATCATGACGCACTCGTGTTTCCCGGCTTCGGTCGTCCGGAGCATGTGTTCAAAGAACCCGGGGTCGGGTTTCGGAACTCCGATCTCGGTGGAGATGAAGATGTGGTCGAAGAAGCGCTCGAGGTTCGAGGCTTCCAGTCGTCCCCGTTGGACTCGGCTGATTCCATTGGATGCAAGGTGGAGGCGGTATCCCTCATCCTTCAAAAGGGTGAGAAGGGGGAGGGTTTCAGGGTAGAGAATCGCTTGGCGGCTGAGGTGGTCTTCGTACACCTCGCTTGCCGATTCCACATCAAAGCGAAGGTTGCTCTGTTCTTGGAAGAGGGCAAACCGCTTCAAGGAGAGCTCATCGATCGTCAACAGCCCCTGTTCGAACTCCTTCCAGCAGGAATGGTTGCACCGGGCATAGAGCAGGTGCGAAGCGTCATCAATGGGAATCCGCAATTGCCCGGCCATCCGGGTGAAGGCCCGCCTCTCGGCTTCCCTGAAATCCATCAATGTCCCGTCGAGGTCAAGAAAAAGATGGTGGTACATGCCCTAACTCCTTTACTTGCAGATTGCTAAGAAGTACCATACACATCAGGAACACCTTGTACAAGGAGAACGTGATGAAGAAACGTCATTGGGCCCTCGGGGCGATCGTCGGAGTGGTATTGTTGGCCTTGGGCATCTTCCTGATCTTCCAGGAGGAGTCGTTCAAGAAAATCTTTGTCTCCTTGCTCGGGGTATATATGATCGGTTCGGGGTTTTCCACCCTGCTGGGACTCAAATCCTATCAGCTCGGTCCCCGGCTCAGGCCTGCTACCCTCATCAAGGCGCTGCTCACCCTTCTGTTGGGGGTGATCGCCCTGATCCTGCCGATTCTCGTCGCCGACCTCAGCTTCCTGATCCTTCTGTACATCATCGCTACGGAGCTTCTCTTCAGCGGAATCATCTCGATCATCAACCTTGTAGCGGTCCGAAATCTCGACATCGCTTTTTCTCCCATAATCGGTGATGCCCTGATCAGCCTGATTCTCTCGATGCTGCTCTTCTTCTTTCCCAGACAAATCGGAACGGTGCTGTTGAAAGGGGTGGGGATTCTGGTGATCGCGATCGGACTTTTCTTCATCATCGCTTCGCTCATCACCCGACGGACGGGGAAACGGGAAGAAGGAAAAACGATTGAGGGAGAAGCCGAGATTCTCGAGCCTTAGAAGGAAAAGATCGCTTCCGCTTTTTTTCGGGCCTCATCACTCGCTTTCTTCGTCGGGTGGTTGGAACCTAGGATGAAGGAATCGCAGTAGTTCGCCTTGTTCTTGTCGCTGATGAACTCTTCGACGTGCTCGGCGCAGTCGTGGTAGGATCCGGGGGAGTAGAAGCGGCAGTTGACGCAGCTGTGCAGAGGCTCCGAGCAGGTCGGACACAGGGTAGCGTATCCGATCGAAAGCGTGGAATCGATCGTCGTCGAACAGTGGGAACAGCTGCGCATCACTCGAACTCCAATCGCTTGCCCAATGCAGCGATCTCCCCCTCGTCATAGTGCGCCTTCGGAAAGGTCAGGCGTTTGCCGTCATCGGCGTAACGGGGGATGATGTGAAGATGCAGGTGGGGAATCTCCTGTCCGCTCGCCTCGCCGTTGTTGATCACCACGTTGGTGGCGGCGCAGCCCAGCACTTCCCGAAGCTTGGCGTCGGCTTTTTTTGCGATCACGAGCAGGTGGGACAACACCTCGTCGGGGGTATCGGCCAAGGTGGGATGGACTTCGTTGGTGATGATGAGCAGGTGCCCCTTGTTCACCGGGTTGATGTCGAGAATCACGAAGCAGATCTCGTCCTCATACACCTTTGCGGACGGAATGGCTCCGGCTCGGATTTTTGTAAAAACAGTCTCCATGGCACACCTCAAACCAAGTATAGCACAGCTATGGCGGGGATTGAACAAAAAAGAGAGATGGTGTAGTATCTGCTGGTGTTTTGGACCCATCTCCTTATAGGGTTGAACTCTACGACATCGGCCTCCTTCGGCCACGGACACATAGTGTTGAACAATCATTCGAAGAACATAGAGGTAATGGAAGCATGACTGACTTGCGACACTTGAGGAATATTGGGATCAGCGCCCATATCGACTCGGGGAAGACGACCCTTTCCGAGCGAATCCTCTACTATACAAATAAAATCCACGAAGTCCATGAAGTCCGCGGCAAGGATGGCGTCGGCGCCACGATGGACAGCATGGAGCTGGAGCGGGAGCGGGGCATCACAATCGCAAGCGCCGCGACGAACGTCGTGTGGAAGGGAAATGAGATCAACGTGATCGATACTCCCGGCCACGTCGACTTTACGATCGAGGTCGAGCGCTCCCTGCGGGTTCTCGACGGCGCGATTCTCGTTCTGTGCTCCGTCGGAGGAGTGCAGAGCCAGTCGATCACCGTCGACCGGCAGATGAAGCGGTACAAAGTCCCCCGGATCGCCTTCGTGAACAAGTGCGACCGCACCGGGGCCAACCCGTACAAAGTGAAAAACCAGCTCATCGAGAAGCTGGGGCTGAACGCCCTCCTGATGCAGATTCCGATCGGTCTGGAGGATCGCCTGGAAGGGGTGGTGGACCTTGTCACGATGAAGGCGCTCTACTTTGACGCCGGTCCGAATCAGGATCAGCTTCGGGAAGCGGAGATTCCTTCAGCGCTTCTGGCGGAAGCGCAGGAGAAGCGCGAGGAGCTGCTTGACGGAGTATCGCTTTCCAGCGATGCCCTGATGGAAGCAATGCTCGAAGATGCGGTTACCGAAGAGATCCTGATCAAGGCGATTCGGGAAGCGACGATCAATCTTCAGATGGTCCCCGTGTTTATGGGTTCCGCATACCGGAACAAGGGAATCCCCCCGCTTCTGGATGCCGTGGTGAACTATCTGCCCAACCCCTCGGATGTCACCAATACCGCCTTGGATCTGGACAACGATGAAGAAGAAGTCGTCCTTGTGGCCGATGACGAGATGCCGACGGTGGCGCTCGCATTCAAGCTTGAGGACGGCCAGTATGGGCAGTTGACGTATATCCGCATCTATCAGGGAAAGATCCGCAAGGGGGACGAGCTGTACAACACCAGGACGCGGCGGAAATTCCGAGTGGGGCGGTTGATCCGGATGCATGCCGATACGATGGAGGACTTAAGCGAAGCCGGCTGCGGCGAAATCGCTGCGCTCTTCGGCATCGACTGCGCCAGCGGCGATACGTTCTGCGATCCGAAGCTCAACTATTCGATGAGCTCGATGTACGTGCCGAAGCCGGTCATCTCCCTGGCGGTTCACCCCGTCGACAAGAAAGCCTCCGACAACATGGCGAAAGCTTTGAACCGGTTCACCAAGGAGGATCCGACCTTCCGCACCTTCGTCGATCCCGAATCCAACCAGACGATCATTCAGGGAATGGGTGAACTGCACCTTGAAGTATATGTGGAGCGGATGAAGCGGGAATACAAAGCGGTGGTCGAAGTAGGGCAGCCGGAGGTTGCATACAGGGAAGCGATCACCCAGCGGGCCGACTTCGTCTACACCCACAAGAAGCAGACCGGCGGTTCCGGTCAATATGCGAAAGTCGCCGGGTATATCGAGCCGCTCATCGCTACAGGCGTTGATGAAGAAGATGCCGATTACGAGTTCGTCGATGAGATCAAGGGGGGAACGATTCCCACCGAGTTCATCCCATCCTGTGATAAAGGCTTCCAGCTGGCGATGAAGAAGGGGACCCAGGTCGGTTTCCCGATCATCGGAGTCCGGGCGGTGATCAACGACGGAGCGTACCATGCGGTGGACTCCTCCGACCAGGCGTTCCAGACCGCCGCTTTGGGGGCGTTCCGCGAGGCATTCGAGAATGCGAAGCCGGTGATTCTGGAGCCGATCATGAAAGTGGAAGTGGTTGCCCCCAACGAGTTCCAGGGAAGCGTGTTCGCTTCGGTAAACCAGAGGCGGGGAGTGATCATCTCTTCCAACGAGGACAACCAGGTTTCGACGATCCTTGGGGAGGTTCCCCTCTCGGAGATGTTCGGATATTCGACGATTCTTCGGTCGCTGACCCAGGGAAAAGGTGAATTCACGATGGAGTTCAGCAAGTATGGCCGGGTGCCGGCCTCGGTTGCCGAGAGCTTGCGCAAGGAGTATGCGGAGAAGCGCCGCCAAGCGCAGAAATGATGATTGACAGGAATCCCCGGAAGAGCCGTTCCGGGGTTCTTCTTTTTGTAAAGAAGTATCAAAGTGGGATATTTCGTTGTATACTGAAGGCAGAACTACTTTGGGTTAAGGAGGACGTTATATGGAAATACATGAGTTGAACGAATTAAGCCCCCTGCGCGTTTTTGATGAATCTCTCGGCGGCGGACTGGGACGGGGAAACCTCGGGGTTCTCGTATCACGCCATGGGGTCGGAAAGACCGCATGTCTGGTGCACTTGGCTACCGATCGCCTGCTTCATGGCGAGTATGTAATCCACGTCTCCTTCTCGGGAAACGTCGAACACGTAATCAACTGGTACAAGGAAGTGTTCCGGGAGGTGGCTGAAGGGCGAAGCCTCGATGACGCGGCGACGGTGTACAACAATATTCTTTCCAACCGGGTCGTCATGAACTTCAGTCAGGAAAACGTGACGATCGATAAAGTCCTTTCCAGTTTGGAGACCCTGATCAAGCATGGATCGTTCAAGGCGGATGCGATCCTCTTTGACGGGTACAAGCTGACCGTTGCGACGGAAGAGGATGTCCGGAAGATCAAGGAGTTCGCCCAGAAGATGAACCTTGAGGTATGGTTCAGCGTCTCTCCGGTCCGTTCCGATGCGGTGTATGATAAATATGGCGTTCCCGATTCGATGGCGAAGTACGTGGATCTGATCGATGTCCTGATCGGGCTCGTCTACAGCGAAGAGCTGGACAAGGTCGTCATGACCGCGGTGAAGGCCCCCGGCGACATCATGGACAAGCCGATGGGGGTGAGCCTCGATCCGAAGACGATGCTGATTTCAAAGTAGGAAACAGGTCGCATTCTCCCCAAGACAGCCGGCGAAAGCCGGCTGTCGCCGTCAATAGAGGAAGGGTGCCGCCTGTTTCAGGGTTCTTTTCCCGATCGCATCCTCCAAGAGGGCGATGCTTTCCCTTCGGATGATGTAGAGAACCCGATTCAGCGTATCCAAAACGACCGCATGCACCCCCGGTTTCTCCGATGGCGGGAGCGCATCGCCCGATTCGAGGAACTCCGCCCTCGCCTTGGCGGTCACTTGGAAGGGGGTGAGATCCCAGAGCGTCAGATCGAGACTCGTCTCCAGCTCCTCTTCGATGTGATCGGGGAGGCGGTGGAAGAAATCCAGCCCGGTCAGTTCCTCGACCTCCCGAACCGTCAGGGCGAACTCGCTCACATCCCGTTTTGAATCCTTGTTGGGAAGCACGAACCCGATCGCTTTCAGCGTCGGCTCCTCGTAGTCGAGGATTACTTTGTAGTACCGGTTGGGGACGGATACTTCATTCCTGCCGATCGTCTTGTACGGCCCGTCGGTGAGCACCGGGCCGGTGACCACGTAGACGGCGCGGTCCACGTTGGCGATGTTGCGGACCACCGCCTCGAGCGTCGCCCAGATGCCGCGGTTGAAGGAGGGTTCCTGAGGGCTCATGTTGGACATGTAGAACGAGCCGCTCATCGCCTCCTCGCTGCGGACCAGATCCGCGGCGGGAATGAGGTGTCCCCGGTCGTAGCCGCTTCCGCGGTAATCGTCCGGCGTCGCCGATCCGGTGGGAATCGAGGGGTCGGCCCGGAAGTTGTCCTTCCGCTCCGCCTCGCCGTAGAGATCCGCCCGGGTCAGCCGGTAGGCGACCCAGGAAGCCTGTTCATGTTCTTCCTCATAGCGCAGGGTGTACCCGGGGTGGGAGACGACTAGTGCACCTTCTTCATAGGAGGGAAGCTCCAGATCGGGAATGGCTGCTCCTATCAGGGACGGGTCGTCGGCGGGGGCGAAGAGGAGAACGAGAGCCCATAGGATGAGCGCACCGACGAAGAGCAGGAGAATCCGTTTCAGGCGATGTTTCTTGCGAACGCGTTTCTTTTTTACTTTAGCCATGGATTCACGGTAGCCAATGAGCAAACGGTTGTCCAGAGTCCTTCCGTCGATTTACTCGTCGAGGGCGGGCTTCAGGTCTTCAAGCGCTGAAAATCTGTCAAAATCGCTTCTGTACGTTCGATCCTGAACGATTCTATGCTTTTCAAATTCCGTTTCGGCATGTCTTTTCGCAAGGGCGGCGGAGACCCTGCCGGCGTCCTGCAGGATCTCCCTGTCCCACAAGGTGAGAAAACCGTTCAGTCTCTGTTCCCAATCTTCCATGGTCATGGGAATATGCCTGGCGGCTTGGACTTCCGCCATGTCAAGATACGCGGAGACGATCCGCTGCATCTGTCCAAGCTCATGATCCGACAAATAATTCTTGGCTACGACGACATCGTATGTGTGGATTTTCCCGTTTGGCGCGCCTTCCCAGGAAGTAAGCCCCATATGCTCCTTGGCCGCATCGGCTCGCTCTACAATGACTTCGGCTGCGGTTTGACCGTGTATCGCATAATGCAGCTTGTTCTGAACCGCTGAAAAGAATCTCTTTGTGGCCCTTGCACTCGGGTCATAATCGATGGCGGTGGCATAGATGTCGGTGATCTTCTGATAGAATCGTCTTTCGGAGAGCCGGATTTCACGGATTTTTTCCAGTTGTTTTTCAAAGTAGTCTTTTGTGAGGATGGTGCCGAAATTCTTGAGTCTCTCGTCATCCATGACCCAGCCCTGAATCGTGTAATCCTTGACGATCTGATTCGCCCACTTCCTGAACTGAACCGCCCGCTCGTTGTTGACCTTGAATCCGACGGCGATGATCGCCTGCAGGTTATAGTGGTTGGTATTATATTTTTTCCCGTCATCGGCAGTTATTAAGTATTTCTTAACAACTGAATGTTCATCAAGTTCATTGTCATCAAATATCTTTTTTAAATGCTGGTTTATTGCCGGAATGCTTACGTTGTACAGCGCTGCCATCATCTTTTGGGTGAGCCAGATATTTTCATCTTCGTATCGTATCTCCAGAGCATGTTCGCCGTCGCCGATCGCTGCGATATACGTCAGATATTCAGCTGCAGATGAGCGAATGGAGATTTCATGGTTCTTCTTGCCATCCATTCAACGAGTTCCTCCTTCGATTCCTTAAAAATACCACAAACCGGATCCGTGCTCAATTTCAAGAGTCCGAACCCCTTCCATCGGGAAGGCGCTTTACAGTAAGGTTGCCGTATGGATCCGCTCCTTCAGCTTGGAATCATTTTCGCCTTCACCTTCGCCGGTGACTTGTTGAGCAAGGGCCTTCAGCTTCCGATCCCCGGTTCGATCATCGGGATGGTGCTTACGTTGCTGGCCCTCCTCTTTGGTGTCGTCAAGGAACGTCATCTTGACAAGACGGGGGATTTTCTTCTTTCCCACATGACCTTTTTCTTCATCGCCCCGGCCGTGGGATTACTGGGGTATGCCGATCTGGTCTCTTCGATCTGGCTTCGGCTCATTCTGGTGAATCTCATCTCCTTCTTCCTCTGCTACCTGAGCGCAAGCTGGACCGTCGTCGGGGTCAACGCTCTCATCGGGAGGCTGCGCCGTGGCTGATCCGCTCTTTGGCATCACCCTCTCGATCGTCGCCTTCGGCATCGGTATCCGGATCCAGAAAAAGACAAGAAGCGCCTTGGCCAATCCCCTGATCATCGCGATGGTTCTGGTCATGCTTGTGCTCGTCGTCTTTGACATCCCGCTGGAAGCGTATGAGGCCGGCGGATCCTTCATCACCTTCTTCCTTCCGCCCGTCACCACCGTTCTGGCGCTTTCGATCTACCGCCAGCGCCAGGTCCTGCAAGCGTATCTCATCCCCATCGGCGCCGGGACGCTGACAGGCTCGATCGTGGCGATCGCCTCGACGATCTTCTTAAGCCGTGCCTTCGGCCTTGAAGAGATCGTGGTGCGCTCCCTTGCAAGCAAATCCGTCACCGCTGCGGTGGCGGTGGCGCTGACCGACCGGCTTGGAGGGATTCCCGCCTTGACGATCGCCTCGACCGTGATCACCGGAATGACGGGAAACATCCTTGCCCCCTATCTGGGGAAGATCTTCGGTGTCACCGACAAGGTCGCCCACGGGGTGGGGATCGGAACATCCAGCCACGCCCTCGGAACGAGCAGGGCGCTCGAGCTGGGCGAGATCGAGGGTTCGATGAGCAGCATCTCGATCAGCTTTTCCGCCCTTTGGACCACGTTGATTCTCGCGTTTGTGTTCTGACTTGCCCTTTGACTGTCCCTTTGTTACAGTATGGGAGAGTTAATGGGAGAGTAAGGTTCAGGTAGGAGGAAATGATGGCGATTCCGATCAATATGGAAGAACTGCTTCATCAGCGTGTGATAGAGAGCGCCCGCATAGAATACAAGACGGACTGGAATCCTGCGCCGATTCTGCATTCCATAACCGCTTTTGCCAATGATTTTGACAACTTGGGCGGCGGGTACATCATGTTGGACGCCGGGCATCCCGGATTCCCCCTCAAGGGGCTTGATGAAGATGCTTTGGACTTCATCCAGAAGGATCTCCTCAACAAATGCAACCTCATCGAGCCGCGATACATACCGGTCATGGAACCGGTGTTGATCGACGGACGGCACATTCTTGTTTTGTGGGTTCCCGGGGGAGATGACAGACCATACAAATGCCCGGTCAACGTATACACGGAGAAAGGAGCCAAAAGGAGTGAAAAAGCATATTACATCCGCAAGGGTTCTGCTACCATCCGGGCAAATGCTTTGGAAGAGCGCGAGCTGATCGGACTGGCAAGAAACATTCCTTTTGATGACAGAATCAACAATCATGCAAAGATCGCGGACATGCGTTCAAGCCTGCTTTCAGAGTATCTTCATAACGTTGGCAGCGGATTGTATGAAGGCTCGCTTTCCCGCACGGTTGAGGACGTGGCAACGGACATGAGACTTGTCGGGGGGCCTTCGGAAATGAGAAAACCCATCAATGTGGGCTTGATGTTTTTCAACGAAAGACCGGATCATTTCTTTCCGTATAGCCGGATTGAAGTAGTGGACAAGCCCGACCCGACAGGGATTGGAATGAAAGAACGGGTTTTTACAGGCCCCTTGGATCGGCAGCTGCGGGATGCACTGTCGTACATCGGAAATTACGTCATCGCCGAATATGTGACGAAACTGCCCGATCGGGCGGAGGCGGTTCGGGTGTTCAATTGGCCGTATAGAGCGGTGGAGGAAGCTCTGAGCAATGCCATCTACCATCGCTCATATCAGATCCATGAGCCGATCACCGTAACGGTTACTCCCGATCGGATGGAAATCCTGAGTCTTCCGGGTCCCGACCGATCGATCACGGATGATGATCTGGAAAAGAGGGTGCTTGTCTCCAGCCGATATCGAAATCGGCGCATCGGGGATTTCCTGAAAGAATTGAAGATGGTCGAGGGAAGAAATACCGGTATTCCGCTGATCGTGAAAGAGATGAAACAGAACGGTTCCGAACCGCCGATCTTCAAGACGGACGAGGACAGAAGCTATTTTCGAGTGATATTCCCGATTCATCGGGCGTTTCTCAGGCAAAGCAACCATGATGTGGAAGAACCGAAGGCGGAGAAAAGCTCCAAGCGGAGGAACAGGGAAGAACTCAGGATACTTGTGCTTGAGGCGTTGGAAAAAACGGGTGGTCTTTCAACAAGCGAGCTGGCTCGGGAACTTGGCTATAAGAGTTTGCATGACACGCTTCGAGCCGTTGTCAAAGAGCTGGCGGCATCCAAAGAGGTTGCATACCTCCATCCGGACAAGCCGAACAGCAGAAACCAGAAGATTTTTATAACGAAAGAACTATCGGTTTCAGATCATAGCCATGGAACAGATGAAAGGGTGCTTTTTACCACCTGTTGACAGTATTCCACGCTTCTGATTCTCGCGTTTGTGTTCCG
>ERZ795049.6589-NODE-6589-length-10100-cov-8.866103_pt1 | contig 10100 bp, 6 predicted proteins | sample MGYA00375133_ERZ795049 | MGnify/ENA primary metagenome ERZ795049 (study PRJEB30178, sample SAMN05720147) | activated sludge metagenome | isolation source: anaerobic digester from wastewater treatment plant | place: Japan | collected 2015-04-20 ...
CCCTACCGTTCCCCCGTCGCGGGGGAACGGTAGGGGGGGGCCAGCCGCGGCATGGGCAGACCCCTGACGGAGTTCTTGCCTATCCCCTTCCCGCCAGGGGAATCGCTGTGTCAGGTTTGGTGCATCACACCGAGGCGCAGTTTGACAGACTCGGCGGGATTGCATATTATTTGCACACTGTCTGCAGCGTGCGTCTCCGTCATGGGGAAGCCCTCACTGATCCCATGGCGCAGCGATTGAGCGTCCTGCCAAGCGACACACCCGCCGGTGTAGCGCCCACAGGCAGGCGGAGGAGGCGTGGGTCTGCCATGGGCAGCGTTGATACTCGTGCCTCGAGCGATGCCCCGCTCAGCGCCTCTCACGGCGGGCCGGCCGGCACGCCGCAACGGCAAGGCAGGCGCGCCTGCGCCCTCGGCATCCGTGGCTCGCTGCTCATCCTCCTGGGCGCAACCCTCGTCCCCTTCCTCGTGGTCCAGCTCCTGGTCTACTGGCGCTCCTACGACGCCCAGCGTGCGGCCGGGCTCCAGGCCAACCTCGAGCTGGCCCGCGCCGTTTCGGCCGCCTTCGCAGCCTTTGTCGGCGACGTGCGCCACCAGGAGATGACCATCGGCGCCGCGTTCACTGCGACGCCCACCCTCCCGGCGACGGCCGGCAGCCTGCTCGCCATGGCGGCCAGCCAACACTCCTGCATCTGCGACTATGCCTGGGTCAGCCCTCACGGCACCGTGCTCGCCTCCACCGATACGCAGATCGTCGGTCTCGATGCCGCGGCGCTGCCCTGCGTCTGGCAGGTCGTGGCCGGGCGATCGTGGTTCGTGAGCGACGTATTTGCCGCGCCGCACACGGGCCTCCCCGTCTTTGCCATCGCCCACGGCGTCGGCGACAGCCAGGGTATCCTGCTCGGTATCGTCATCGCCATTGTCGACCCGGCCCGCCTCGATGCGGAGCTCCCCATCGCCCGGGCCGGCAGCGGCACCATCATCCTTTTCGACGGCCAGGGCCGCTACGTCTATCGCACCCCGCCGCACACGCCGCGCCGGAAGGAGTGCGACGCGCTGGGCGACGTCGGGCACGCGGACTTGGTTGCTGCGGCCCTCTCCGGCCGGGAAGTCACCGGCACCTATATGGCTGCCTGCGACGGCCAGCAGCGCATGGCCGGCCTGGCTCCCATCGAAGCCATTGGCTGGGCCGCCGAAGCGCAGCGGCCGACGGCCGAGATCATGGGGCCGCTGACGTCCGGCGCCATCGTTGACCTCTGGCTGCTCCTGGCCGGCTTGGGCGGCGCCATCGCCATCGCGCTGTTCATTGGCGGGCGCATCGTCGGCCCCATCCTGCGCCTGCGCCAGCATGCCCTCCGCTTTGGCAGCGAGCACAGTCGCCGCGCCGAGCTCACCGGCCCGGCCGAGTTGCAGGACCTGGCAGCAGCCTTCAACCGCATGGCCGGCGATATCTCGGCCCGCGACGCCCAGAGCGACCGCCTGCTGCGCCGCGTCCAGCGCCAGGCGGCCGAGCTCAACGCCACCATCGCCGCCATCCCCGACGGCGTCCTCATCTTCGACCCGTCGGGGGCGATCGTGCGCGCCAATGGCGCAGCCGAGGCCATCTTTGGCTACAGCGCCGAGCAGCGGCGGCTGCCCGTGCGCGAGCGGGTCGCCACGCAACAGATCACCCATCCCGACGGCCAGCCCGTAGCGATCGAAGAGATCTGTAGCGCGCGCGCCCTGCGTGGCGAGACGGTGCATGGTGCGTTGGAGGTCATCCGCCGCCAGCCCAAAGACACCTGGCTGGCCGTCAGCGCCGCGCCGATCTATGCCGCCGATGGCGAGCTGCTGGGTGCCGTGGCCTGCTTCACCGATATCACCGCCATGCACGACCTGCAGGAGCAGCGCGACGACATCATGCGCACGGTGTCGCACGACCTGCGCAACCCGCTCACGGTGGTCCACGGCCAGGCCGAGCTGCTGCTGCGCTGGCTCGAGCGCGCCGGGCTCACAGGCCACGAACGGCGCAGCGCCATGGCCATCCTGGCCGGCGCGCGGCGCATGAACATCATGATCCAGGACCTCGTCGATACGGTGCGGTTGGAGAGCGGCCAGCTCAGCCTGGACCTGCACCCGCTGCACCTCTATCCTTTTGTGCTGGACCTCAGGGAGCAGATGCCCGACGCCGGCGAGCGCGAGCGCATCTGTATTCAGGAGGTGGCCGGCCTGCCTCCGGTGAGGGCCGACGCCGCCCGCCTGGAGCGCGTCGTGAGCAACCTGCTCTCGAACGCTCTCAAGTACTCGCCGCCCGAGAGCGAAGTGACCGTCGGCTTCGCATGCCAGGGGGGCGAGGTCGTGACCTCGGTAGTTGACCACGGCCAGGGCATCGCGCCCGAGGAGCTGCCCTGCCTCTTCGCGCGCTACTTTCGCAGCCCTGCGACGCGCAGCCAGCACGAGGGCCTGGGCCTGGGGCTCTACATCGGCAAGATGCTGGTCGAGGCCCACGGCGGCCGCATCTGGGTCGAGAGCATAGTGGGCCGAGGCAGCACGTTCCATTTCACGCTGCCCGTCGCCTAATACGATAACCGTACGTGACCGCAGGGTCGTGGCTTCCGGGTGTTACGCTTCGCACGTAGCCGGAGGGGAGCCCTGAAGGTGGGGTTTGGGTGGGCTGGTTGGCCCTGCCGGCTGCCCCTGGCGCGCCAGGGGCAGCCGGCAGGGCCAACCAGCCCACCCAAACCCCACCCGGACCAGGGCCGGGCGCATGCGGAGCGTGTCAGCCGGCATCGCGGCCCGGGGTACGCGCAATGACGGCGCGAACGCCGGCAGGAGAAATGCAGCATTGACGCCGCAACGCACGCTGGCTGACCTGAAACCCGGCAGCCATGTGGCCTGGCTCTACGAGACCGATCAAGAGCACCAGGCCATAGTGACCGCCTATCTTCGCCTGGGGCTCGAGCGCGGCGAGAAGGTGCTCTACGCGGCTGCTAACCGCCCTCTGGAGGCGCTGCCGGCCTACCTGCGCGCCGCCGGGCTCGACGTCGCGCCCTACCTGGCGAGCGGCCAGATGGCGATTGTGAGCGCGGCCGGGCCGCTGATCGACATCACGGCGCTGCGCAACGCCACCCTCCAGGCGCAGGCCGAAGGCTATACCGCGCTGCGCGCCACGCGCGAGATGGCCGGCCTGCTGCCGCCATTGCCCGTTGGGCGCCTGACCGAGAATGCGCGCGCTGCCGAGGAGGTGTTGGCGGGCAGCCCGTGCCTGGTGCTGTGCCAGTTCGACCGCCGCCGCTGCGATGCAGCCGCCATGCTGCAGGCCGTCGCCATGCATCCCTGGGTCATTGCCGGCACCACCCTCTACGACAACGCACACCGCGTCGCGCCCCAGACCTTCGTCGAGCATGGCCTAGCCGGGGCCCTGCTCAACCAGTGGCTGCAGAACCTGGCCGCGCACCGCGAGGCACAAGGCCGGTTGCGACATGCCATCGCCGAGCTTGACGGCATCTTTCGGGCAGGGGCGGGCGCACTCTTCCGGCTCGACCCAGCCGGCACCATCCTCGGCTACAGGGCCGGCCCGTCCGAAGATCTCCTCCTGCAAGCCGACACCTTCCTCGGCAGGCGCGCGCACGACCTGTTGCCCCCCGATGTCAGCCGCGATCTTGCCGCGGCGATGGCTCGGGCGCAGCAGAGCGACAGGGTGGCCACATTCGAGTGCACGCTGTCGATCGCCGGCGAAGAACAGCCCCTGGAGGTGCGCGTGCTTGCCCTGCCGGGGCAAGACGTCCTGGTCCTGGCGCGCGACATCGCCTCGCGCCGGGCCGCGCAAAAGGCGCTGCGGCACCATCTGGCCATGGAGGCCGCCGTCACGCAGGCTTCGGCCCTCCTGGCTGCCGGGCGGTGTGTGGACCTGAGCGAGGTGCTGGCGGTCCTGGGTCAGGCTGTCGGCGCGAGCCGCGCGTACATCTTTATGTTCAAAGATGATGGCCGCCGCGCCGACAATACGCACGAATGGTGCGCTCCGGGCGTTGCGCCACAGATGCAGAACCTGCAGGACATGGACAACGCCGCATTTCCCTGGTGGATGGGCAAGCTGTGGCGCGGCGAGGACGTCGTCATCGCCGACCTGGAGCGGCTGCCCCCAGAAGCGGCCGCCGAGCGGCAACTGCTCGCGCCACAGGGCATCCGCGCCTTGCTCTCGGTGCCCCTGACGGTTGCGGGCCGGCTCAGCGGCTTCTTGGGCTTCGACGATACGGCCGCGCCCCACGACTGGGCAGCCGAAGACGTGCGCCTGCTGCGTGCTGCGGCCGAGGCGCTGGCAGCCTACGAGGAGCGGCAGCGGGCCACAGAATCGCTGTCGTTCCTCGCCGAGGCCAGCCGCGTGCTCGCCACCTCCCTCGACTATGAAGCGACACTGCAGAGCGTGGCCCAACTCTGCGTGCCCATCCTGGGCGATTGGTGCATCGTCGAAGTGGCCGGCGATGGTGGCGTGCTGTGCCAGGTGGCCGCGGCCCACGCCGACCCGGCGAAGCAGCCGCTGCTCGACGAGTTGACCCGGGCGTATCCGCCCAGCCCGCACGGTTTGCACCCGGCATCGCGCGTGCTGCGCACCGGCCAGTGGGAGATCATCCCCGAGCTGCATGATGAAACCTGGGCGACGCCGGTCGCTGAACGCCATCGGGCCCTGGTGCGCACACTGGGCCTGCGCTCGGGCATGGTCGTGCCCCTCATCGCCCGCGGGCGCTCGCTGGGCACCATCTCCTTTGCCTCGGGCCGCACTCGCTGCTACGGTGCTGCCGAGCTGGCGCTGGCCGAAGAACTGGCCCGGCGCTGCGCGCTCGCCGTCGACAATGCGCGCCTCTACCGCGAGGCGCAGCAGGCCATTCGCAGCCGCGACGAATTCCTTTCGGTGGCCGCCCACGAGCTCAAGACCCCGCTCACGGGCCTGCGCGGCTTTGCGCAGCTCAGCCTGAGGCGGCTCCACACGAACGGCGTCCTGCCGCCACAGGACCTGCAGCGCGCGCTCCAGGTCATCGACGAGCAGTCGGCCAAGCTGTCGCAACTGATCGGGCAGTTGCTCGACGTCTCGCGCATCGAGGCCGGGCAACTGCGGCTCGAGCGCCGGCCGGTCGACCTGGTGCCCTTGGTCGCAGGGGTGGTGGACCTGGCCAGGGCCGAGAGCAATGCGCACCCGCTCGTCGTGCGCGCCCCTTCGTCGCTGCCAGCGGTCGTCGACCCGCTGCGCCTCGAGCAGGTACTGGCCAACCTGATCGACAATGCCATCAAGTTCAGCCCCGACGGCCGGCCCATCGACGTCGACCTCTGGGAGGCCGGCGGTACCATCTCCCTGGCAGTGCGCGACTATGGCCCCGGCATCGCACCGGAGCACCGCCGGCGCATCTTCGAGCGCTTCTACCAGGTGCAGGCTGCCTCGCCGGGCCAGGGCCTGGGGCTGGGGCTCTACGTCAGCCAGCGCATCGTTGCGCTTCACGAGGGGCACTGTGAGGTCGAATCGCCTGCCGGCGGTGGCACCCGCTTCGTCGTGGTCCTGCCCGCCAGCGCCGATAGCAGCGCCCGGTAGGCGCGCCCGGCTTCACTCCATTCATGTCGCCATGGAGGGACCGAATTGTCTGCCGCCAAGCACATCCTGGTCGTCGACGACGACGCGACCATTCGTGAGCTTATCGAGTTGGCCCTTACCGATGAAGGCTATGAGATCATCGCCGCCCGCAACGGTGCCGAGGCCCTCGCCGTCGTCGGTGCAGCTCCCGTCGACCTGATCCTGCTCGATATCCGCATGCCCATCATGGACGGCTGGACGTTCGCCCGCACCTATCGCGACCTCCCCGGCCCCCACGCGCCCATTATCGTGCTTACGGCGAGCCGCGCCCTCCCCGGTGCCGCGGCCGACGTCGCCGTGGCTGCGTTCCTGGCCAAGCCGTTCGAAATCGCCCCGCTGCTGGCCGCTGTTGCTCACGCGCTCACCAGCCATGGGCCGGGCACTGCGTCATCGTGATGCCGCGCCCGCCGGACTCCCCGACGGGCGCGCATGCAGCCGACCGCCGCCCCGGACTCCCGGGCCCTTTTCGCGTCTTTCGCGCCCTTTCGTGCCTTTCGTGCTCCCCCTCGCGGCACACTCCTTGCTCGCAGAATCGCGCAGCCCATTCTGTGGCATGAGGTGGCCGCCATGGCTCAGCAGAGTGTCCGCATCCTCGAAAAGGGCAACATCGTCTTCTTCTACCGCCCCAAGAAAGGGGTGACCCATCCGCAGAGTCCCGACGACCTGGAGCGAGCGTTCTTTGCGCTGTTGCCCGACGACCAAGAGCAGCACAAGAACCGCCTGTTCAACGTGGCCCACGGCGTGCTGCCGGCCATCGTACCCGGCAAGGCGTTGCCCGAAGAGCGCGATTGGGCCTTTGTCCAAGACGTGAGCTCGAACCCGCGGCAGGTGATCGATGCGCTGGAGAAGGAGCGGCAGGCGCCGCCACCCGCCCCAGGCGAGCGCGTGCGCCCCTGGGCGCGCGCCGCCGGCGAGGGCCGCTATGCCCTCACCAAACACCAGGATCATACGCACCTGGCCTACTGGCTGCACAGGCCCGAGTGCCCGGGCGAGGTGCAGCAAGAGATGCAGATCAGGCCCGAGGCCAGCTACATCATTTCGGTCAAAGAGCCGTATGCGCCGTCCGAAATCCGTCTCGACAAACGGCCCGACTACCCGGAAAGCCTCCGGCGCAAGTTCGATGGCCACGGCTGGGTCGCTGCCGAGCCGACCGAGTTCCTCGACTATCCCTATGCTCAGGTGCTCCTGGTCGGCGCCGAGACCAACGTGCAGCGAGAGCTGGGCATCGCCCTCGACCCGAGAGAGGAGAACAAGGCCAGCCAGATCGTGTTGCACATGCTCGAGCAGGAAGAAAAGGAGGCCAGCCGCCAGGGCGTTTCGGTGCTCGAGCCCTTGGCCCAAGGCCGCTGGGAGTGAGGCATGATGAAAGCGCGTCTGACGGAACGGGAGACCAATGACCTCGTCGTCAGCCTGGAGGAGCGCAGGTACGGCCGGCGCTTTACGTCGATGGAGCTGGCTCAAAAAGCCGGCGTCTCGCTCGACGATGTCAACCGCGTCGAGAATCAACTGCCCATCGCCGACCCCCAAGCCGAAAGTCGCATCGCCAAGGCGCTGGGCGTCCACAGCGACCTCCTGAACAAGATCGCCGGCCTGGAGGAAATGTCGAACGACGAGCTGAACCAGTTGCACGCCTGCCTGCGCCAGCCCGCCGGCGAGACGCCGCCCGAGTGCGAGCGCATCGGCCTGCGCTGAGCGCGCCGCCCAGGTTCGTAATCGGTGCTTGAGCGCCCGTCCATAGTTGGCGCGCAACTGCTCAGCCTGTCATTGCGAGCCGCAGCGAAGCAATCCCCAGCCATGCGCGTCACGGCCACGTTGGAGATTGCTTCGCTGTGGCTGTTGAGAAACTTGGTCCTGTCATTGCGAGCGGAGCGAAGCAATCTCCACGTCGGACATGGAGACTGCTTCGTCGGCTGCGGCCTCCTCGCAATGACAGCAGTAGTCTCTGTGCTTGCACAGGCTGCACCACGGCCTGGGATACTCGGAATGAGAGGCTGAGCAGTGACGCTGGAGAGGAGCCACAGCCCATGAGCAAAAAGCCGCGCGAGGCTCAGGAGCGGGGCGCAGCCTGCCCACTGCCCGCCGAACAGGTGGCTCGATTGTACGCTGCGGGGTCCGAAGCCGCCCTGGCTCGGCTCTGCGCCATCGAATACGTGACGGAGGCTGCGCTCTCGAACCTGCCGCTCGAAGACCTGCTCGGCGAGCTGTTGCGCCGCATCCGCCGCGTCCTGCGCGGCGATGCCGCCCGGCTGTCGCTCATCAGCGATGACCGCCTGGGCGTGCGGGTGCATGCCTTCGACGGCCTGGCGCCGCAGGCGCCCGAAGACTGGTTCATCCCCATGGGCCGGGGCCTCGCTGGGCGCGTGGCAACCAGCGGCGAGCCGATGATGTATGACGACCTCACGCGGTATGAGGTCATCAGCCCCAGCCTGCGCGCCGAGATGCGCTCGCAGATCGCCGCCCCCCTCGTTGTCGAGGGCCGCATCATCGGCGTGGTCGATGTCAATTCGGCCGAGCCTCACCATTTTGCCACCGAGGACCTGCGCCTGCTGCAACTGGTGGCCGACCGCGCCGCGCTGGCCATCGAGAACGCCCGCCTCTTCCAACGGGCACGCTTCGAGCAGACGCGCTGGCGGGCCACCGTAGAGAGCATGCCCGACCCGGTGGCCGTGGTCGACGAGAAGGGCCGCATCGTCTACATGAACGCGGCCTACCAGCGGCAAATTGGCCCAGTGGCCCGGCTCGGCCTCAGCGTCGAAGAGCGGCGTGACCTGTTCCGCCTGTTCCACAGTGACGGCCGGCCCCTGCAATCGCAGGAGCTGCCCCTCTACCGGGCGCTGCTGCTGGGCGAGGTGGTGCGCAACGTCGAGACCGTGCAGCGCAGCGACGGCAGAGAGCGCTTCACCGTCTGGAATGCGGCGCCCCTGCGCGCCAATGACCGCATCACCGGCGCCGTCACCGTGGGCCGCGATGTGACGCAGGAGCGGCAGGCCGAGGCCGAGCGCATACGCCTGTTCGACGAGATCGAGCGCCGCGCCGCCGAGCTCGATGCCACCATCACCTCGGTGGCCGATGGCCTGATCATCTACAGCCCGGAGGGCGAGATTGTGCGCATGAACCCCGCCGCCGAGACCATCCTGGGCTACACGCCGGCCATGCGCCAGCGCCCCATCAGCGAGCGCCTGCCGCTCCTGCACATGGAGCTGCCCGATGGCCAGCCGCTGCCCCCCGACGACTCTCCGCCAAGCCGGTCGCTGCGCGGCGAGACGGTGCGCGGCATGGTGCTCGTGCTGCACCCACCCACCGGCCGGACGGTCTGGCTCTCGGCAAGCGCCGGACCCATCCACACCGCCGAAGGCGAGCTCTTGGGCAGCGTGGTCACCTTTACCGACATCACCCGGTTGCACGAACTGCAAGAGCAGCTCGAAGACGTGCTGCGCGCCGTATCCCACGACCTGCGCAACCCTCTCGCCGTTATCCAGGGGCAGGCGCAACTGCTGTTGCGCGCGCTCGACAAGGCCGGCATCACCGGCGGCGAGCACAGGAGCGTCGAGTCGATCCTCACCAGCGCCCAGCGCATGAACACCATGATCCAAGACCTGGTCGACGCTGCCCGCCAGGAAGCCGGCGTGCTGCATCTCGACCGCCAGAGCGTGGACCTGCGCGCCGCTGTCACCGACATCGTGGGCCGCCTGGCGGGCACGCTCGACACGTCGCGCATCCGCATCGAGGCGCCGGCCGACCTGCCGCGCGTCTCGGCCGATCCCAGCCGGCTGGAGCGCATCCTCGTCAACCTCATCAGCAACGCGCTCAAATACTCTGCGCCGGGCAGCGAGGTCACCATCGCCCTCAGCCGGCAGGGCGGCGAGGTCGTCACCGCCGTCGCCGACCACGGGCAGGGCATCGCGCCCGAGGAACTGTCGCGCGTTTTCGAGCGCTACTACCGTGCCCCGGCCGCCCGAGCTCAGCCTGGGGGCCTGGGCCTCGGCCTCCACATCACGCGCGTGCTCGTCGAGGCGCACGGCGGCCGCATCTGGGCCGAGAGCACGCTGGGCCAGGGCAGCACCTTTAGCTTTGCCCTGCCTGTGGCCTGAGATGGACGTAGACCTGACCAGTTCGCCGTTGGCAAGCCCGTAGTGCGCACGCCTGTGATTGTGTAGGTTCTTGTTCCCTCAATAGTAGGGAACCGGCACCTTAACAATAGGATAGGTATACTGCGGCCGGCTTAGGCTGGGTGAGTGGTTGCTCAGACCCCTGCGGGTGCATAGCCACCGCCTGTTCAGCCCCTGGCGCACGCCGCTCGACGGCTGCCAGCCAGCGCATGGTGCGCTTCAGGTTGGCCGCTGTGGCCGCGAAGTAGCCTTGCAGGCGCACTTTCCCCTTCCCATGGCCCTGCTGTGTCTGCCGGTGGTATGCCCAGCAACTCGATGCCGCGCTTGGCGCTGTCGACTAGATTCCCGGCGCTCACGTAGCTCTGGTCTACCTGTTGTTCCGTTGGCACGATG
>ERZ795049.6590-NODE-6590-length-10098-cov-3.114010_pt1 | contig 10098 bp, 3 predicted proteins | sample MGYA00375133_ERZ795049 | MGnify/ENA primary metagenome ERZ795049 (study PRJEB30178, sample SAMN05720147) | activated sludge metagenome | isolation source: anaerobic digester from wastewater treatment plant | place: Japan | collected 2015-04-20 ...
CTCAAAGCTAAACCAAGCAATTTTTTTCTCGGTTTGCAAAATACAATGAGCCAAGATGAAGGGGCTTATACCGGCGAAGTCTCTTTATCAATGACAAAAAATTTGGTTCGTTTTGTGATCATTGGCCATAGCGAACGCCGCCGCTTTTTTGGTGAAACGGACGAAATGGTCAGCCAAAAAGTGAAGTATGCTCTCGATCGAAAAGTAACTCCTATTTTATGCGTCGGCGAAAAAGAAAGATTTAATTTAGAAGAATATTATCAATACGAAGTTAAAAGAATGAAAGAAGCCGGTGGTATTTTGAGCCAAATTAAAGCCGGTCTGAAGCACGTTAAAAAAGACCAACTCAAAGAAATTGTTATTGCATATGAGCCGGTTTGGGCCATTGGCGGAGGCAATGCGGCAACAGGCGCTTATGCCGCGGCAATTTGCTATATTATCAAAAATTATCTTGAACAAAATTTTGGCGATTTGGCTGATGAAGTGAGAATTCTTTACGGCGGTTCAGTGTCAACGAAAAACGTACGCGAGTTTATGATGCAACCATCAATTCACGGATTATTAGTTGGCGGCGAAAGCTTGAAGGCCAAAGAGTTTGTCGAAATCGTACAAAAATCAGCCGAGGTGAAAAATGGAAGATAATTTTAAACGAATCATTCGGGTTCCGTCTTCAAAGCAATTAAGCCGGGCGAACTTGAGTGGAAAAAGGGTCTTGGCGAGATTTGATTTTAACGTGCCGATCGAAGATGGCAAAATTGAAGACGAGAAAAGAATTAATGCCGCTATTCCAACAATCGAAAAAATTTTAGAAAAAGATCCGGCCGAGATAAATATTATTTGTCATCTCGGCCGGCCCGAAAAACCAAAAGATAAAAATTTTTCCACAAAAATTATCGCCGAATATTTGGCGGCTGTGCTTCACTGTCGTCAAGAGCCAAAAGAATTTCAAACCGATATAAAAAGTCCGGCGTTAGACAAATTTTATCAAATATCTGACAAAATTCGCCTTTTTGAAAACCTTCGCTACGACGAACGTGAAGAAAAAAATTCCGTTATTTTTGCTCGCGAGCTTGCCCGCTTGGGCGACGTTTTTGTTTTGGACGCTTTTGCCAATATTCATCGCCAGCATACTTCTATGGATGCTATTCAAGATATTTTGCCAACCTATGTCGGCTTGATTATGGAAAAAGAAATCAACACTCTTTTTAAAGTTTTAAATTCGCCGGAGAGACCTTTTGTAGCGATTATTGGTGGAGCTAAAGTTGAAGATAAATTGCCGATTATTCAAGCGTTTTCTAAAAGAGCCGACGCGGTAATTGTGGGTGGTAAAACGGCAAATGAATGGATCGAAAAAGGTATTCCTTCGGGAAAAAATGTTTTTCTGCCGGCTGACGGTATTAACAAATTCGGCTCAATTGTTTTTATGGATGTAGAAAACATTAAAAAGGGTGTTTTTGATATCGGTCCACAAACCATTATGCTTTACAAAAGCGTTTTAGCGTCGGCCAAAACTATTTTTTGGAACGGTAATTTAGGCATGACGGAAGATCATAAATTTGTTCACGGCACTTATGAAATTGCCCGCTATATGCAAAAAATCAAGTGTGAAAAAATTGCTTCGGGCGGAAATACAGCCGAGGTGATAGACGAGATGGGCATCGCATCAGATTTTGATTTCATTTCTACTGGCGGGGGAGCGACAAGCGATTTTGTCACAGGAAAAAAATTACCGGTTTTAGAAAAAATATTAAAATAATTTTCTTTATAAAGGGGAAAAAATGGAATTTAAATCTGCAATTCGCAGGGCCTATGAGGACCATTACGCGCTGGGCGCTTTTAATGTTTATAATTTAGAAACAGCTCTAGCCGTAGCTCAAGCGGCGGAAAAAACTGGAAAAAGTGTGATTATGCAATTGAGCGAAAAGGCGCTTGAATATGCCGGATTTGATCAAATTACGGGAATTATAAAGAGAATTCAGCTCGACAGTAAAACGCCGATTTATTTGCATCTAGACCATGGTCGAGACATAAATATAGTTAAAAAATGTATTGCCGATAAATTTGATTCAGTAATGTATGATGGTTCTCATTTGCCGATGGAAGAAAACATCGAAATATCAAAATCTTTGCGAAAATTAGCTAGTCAGAGGGGGGTTGTATTTGAAGCGGAAATTGGTCGCGTTGGCGGGCGGGAGGATAGCGTCAGCGCGCAAGAGTTCAAAACATCACCCGCAGAAGCACTCGAATATTATGATGCGGTTAAACCGGATATGTTAGCGGTAGCTATTGGCAATATCCATGGAGAGTTAACGGCGGCCGAACAGCTTGATTTCACTCTGCTGGCGAAAATTTCTGACACAGTTAAATGCCCTTTGGTTTTGCACGGCTGTTCTAATCGAGCCGAGCGAGAATATAAAGTTGCCATTGCCGAAGGGGTGGTAAAAATAAATATTGATACGGAGTTGCGCCAAGCATTTGTCGAAGGTTTGAAAATGGCTCTTCACAAACGAGAAAAAGATCCTCGGGCCATTTTAACAATCGCCAAAAATGAAGTTGTCAAACAAACCGAAGAAAAAATTAAGATTTTTTCTAGCGGCTGTTGCGAAACAAAGATCTAGATTTTTTTAATTGTTTTTTGCTGGAGTCGATTTATAAATTGATTCATCGGCTATTTTCTGATATTGTCAATCAGTTAATATGAGGAGAAAATTATGCAAATAGAGAAAAAGATGGTTTCTAAAACAAAGGTAAAATTTTCGGTTGTTGTTCCGGCTCTAACAATGAACGATTTGTTCGAAAAAGAGTATGAAAAAATGGCCCCGACCGTAAATTTGCCCGGTTTTAGGCCCGGCAAAGCGCCAAGAGCAATGGCTATAGAAGCAATTGGCCTCAATCGTTTAGCTAATTTAGCCATTGAGCGAGCATTAAACGAAGGTTATATGCAAGCCCTCAAAGAACATAATGTTTTTCCAGTCAATCAACCGGCAGTTTCCGTTTCCAAAAATCCATCTTTTTTGGAAGGGGCAAACAACGAGCTGACTTTTGAAATCGAATTTGATATTATTACCGGTGCTAAAATCGGCGATTGGAAAAAGATTAAGGCCGACAGACCTGACCCTAAGAAAATTGAAGTAACCGACGAAGAAGTTGATAAAGTAATCGATTTTCTTTCGCGACAAGCGGCTACGCTCAACGATAAAGGCGGGGTAGCAGAAAAAGGCGATTGGGTAGAAATTAGTTTTTCTGGCGAAGTCGCTCACGTTAAAAAAGACGCTCTAACGAGCAACAATTTTCCAATGGTTATTGGCGAAACAAAAATGATTGATGGCTTTGCCGAAAAACTTATTGGCATGAAAAAAGGCGAAACAAAAGAATTCGAACTTGCCTTGCCGAAAGATATCCCCGATCGCGATATTGCCGGCAAAAAAGCCAAATTTTCCGTAGAGTTGATTGAAACCAAAGAAATTATCAAACCAAAAATCGACAATGAATTTGCTGATAAATTTGGTCACAAAACTGTTGCCGCGCTTAAAGCTGCAATTAAAAAAAGTTTAGTTGACGAGAAAACTGAAAAAGAAATGCAGGAAGCGAAAGGCAAAATATCCGAGCAAATAATCAAGCTGACCAAAGTAGATATTCCGGCCTCGATGATTGCCGATGAAGCGGGGCGATTAAAGCAATCTCTGATTGGCTCGCTTAAAGAGCGTGGCGCGGATTACAATAGTTACCTCAAAAGTCTCAATCTTAGCGAAGAAAAAATGACTAAAGATTTAGAGGATCAAGCCAAAAAGAATATTATCTTAGGCGTTGGTCTATCGGAAATAGCTAAAACAGAAAAAATCGACATCTCTGAAGGCGCTGGAACTGACAAAATTTATGAAAGAATTTTGGAAGTTTGCGCTAAATAAATCAAGTTTATATTCGTTATAAACTTTGTTACAATAAAAACATATTCACAAGGAGGAGATGAGACCGGTTTACCGACAAAGCCGAGAATTGCTTGCAAATGTCTCTGCCCCTTTGCATTTTTCTTTGGTGCAAAAAGGAGGCAGTTATTCAAGATGGCATCAAAATAAATATTCCTCGAAAGTTCACAAAGCTACTTTGGGGATGTATTTATTTGTGCTGATTTATCTTTTGGCACAGTTTTTGCCAGTTTTGACTTTGGCATCAGCACAAACCTTAATTACCAAAAGTTCAACGGCCGATTTTGCGCAAGGAACAACTACGAATTTAAACACGGCTGGCGACGAACTCAAACTTAGCTCGAATGACAAGCACGCCTGGTATGCGACCGGCGGCACTTGGAATTATCGCAAAAAGATTACTATCGACAAAACAAAAGTGGCCAGTACCGATGGCGTGGCCCTAACCGATTTCCCTGTGCTGGTCAATTTGGTTTCTGATGATGATTTGGCGGCTCGCGCTCAAGATGACGGCGATGATATTCTGTTTACCGGCGCCGATGAAAAAACCAAGCTCTCGCATGAAATAGAATCTTTTAGCGGTACGACCGGCGCTTTGGTGGCGTGGGTCAAATTGCCGCACATTAATAAAGGCAACGACACGATTTTTTATATGTATTACGGCAACGATAGCGCCTCGAGCCAGCAGAATGTTACTGACGTCTGGAGCAATGGCTATCTTGCAGTCTGGCATATGAATCAGAATCCTTCCGGTAGCGCCCCTCAAATATTGAATAGCGTCACAAATGATTATAATTGGACTACTAACGGCGTAATGTCTTCTGATCAGCTTGTTGCGGGGAAAAATGGGCAAGGGCTATCATTTGACGGAACTAATGATTATTTGCAAAATGTTGCAACGAGTGCATTTAACCTTGACACATATACGGTAGAGGCTTGGGCTAAAAGGGATAGCAATAGTAGCCAATACAATTCATTGTTTACCACATTCGAGGGTGGCTATTACGGTTACAGAACATATCTGGATAATACGGGCCTACTAAAATGGTCACATGCAAAATCTGATGGCACGTATGAGGGGGTAAGCTTTGGCAGTGGCATAGATATCAATCAATGGGCAAGCTTTGCTGTGTCAAAAGCCGGGGCTACAATTACCGGCTATGTAAATAGTTCGGCTGATAGTAAAACTCTATTAGACGCTTCGTCAAGGCATGTTTCTCCTACTAACCGAGTGAGATCTGGGTACGAGGTGAATAATTCCGCTTATTTTGACGGGGCAATGGATGAACTACGCTTCAGTAATTTAGCCCGTTCGGCCGATTGGATTGCCACTGAATACGCTAACCAAAATGCCCCAGATACTTTTGCTTCTCTTGGCTCGGAGGTAGCAAAGACTTCCCTGACGATTGCAAGCGATAATAATTCAACCGCTTGGTATTCGACCGATTGGGGTTATCGTCGAAAAATCAGTATTGATTACACTAAAGTCTCCTCTGACCAATACGATTTTCCGACTTTGGTCAAAATCGCCGATTCTGCTGATCCGATTTTTAGCGCAGCTCAAGCTGATGGCGATGATTTATTATTTACCGATGCTTATGGCAATAAACTCTCGCACGAAATAGAAACTTTTGATACAACCGGCAAGCAACTTTGGGCTTGGGTTAATGTGCCAAAAATATCTTCAACGGCTAATACGGTTTTGTACCTTTATTATGGCAATTCGGGAGCAACAAACCAGCAGAGCAAAACCGATGTTTGGATCGGGAATTATAAAAGTGTCTGGCATCTAAAAGAAAATCCGACAGCAACTGCACCGCAATTTGCCGATTCAACTTCTAGCGCAAATGCGGCTACTTCTAACGGTAGCCAGGCGAGTGGCGACCAGCAAAGTGCCAAAATCAACGGCGGGCTGAATTTTGATGGCTCAAATGATTACCTTTCGGCAGCAAGTCCGAATTTGACTACAGCCGCTACTATAGAAGCTTGGGTCAAGACTGATTCCGGCGCAAAACAAGAGGTGGCCAGTCTGCAAAGTGATGCGATAGTTTTACGAGCGCATGACGGTTCCACTACTGGTCCCTCTTTTACTGTTAAAATTGGAGGGAGATATTATCAGATTTCCACCTCCGAACTAACTATCGGCAGTTGGTATCATCTCGTAGGAATTTATTCCAACGGTAGCTTAAAACTATATTTGAATGGGACGGAGGTTAGCTCCGGTAGCGCAACCGGGACTTTAGATAGTGGTGCAAAGAACAATATTGGTGTTCATCAGAACGGTAGCGCTAATCCTTTTGACGGTTTAATGGATGAGGTGCGTGTGTCTAATGTAGCCCGTTCGGCGAATTGGATCTCCACCGAGTATAACAACCAAAATTCACCCGAAACTTTTTACTCTCTTGGCGGTCAGCAGGGCTATTATCCGATTTCGACGGCGGCTGGTTGGTATAATTCGAGCTGGAGCTATCGTCAAAAAATCACTATCGATCACACTAAAGTTACCGGAAGCCTAACCGACTTTCCAGTTTTGATTAGTTTAGCATCTTCGACTAATCCTGTTTTTGCCGAAGCTCAAGCTGACGGCGATGACATTTTATTCACCTCTTCAGACGGCACAACCAAATTGTCGCACGAAATCGAGTCGTTTACGCCCACGAGCGCGACAAAAAATCTGGTAGCTTGGGTCAAAGTACCTTCGCTTTCTTCATCAACCGATACGATTTTGTATCTTTATTACGGCAATTTGAGCGTTTCCAGTCAGCAGAATGCCACTAACGTTTGGAGCAACGGTTATGCGGGGGTGTGGCATATGAATCAGACGGGAACTAATCCAGTAATAGGCGATTCAACATCTAACTCCAACAACAGCACAAGCCAAACCTGGGGGCCATTAGCAAGTGGGAAAGTGGGTGGAGCGGGAAGTTTTAATGGGAGTAGTAATATAGTGGACATTCCGAACTCCAACAGTCTCAACATCTCTAATTCAATGACTGTTGGAATGTGGGTATATTTACCGAGTACTAAAGATGATGAAAAAGTACTTAGAAAACAAGGAACTGGTGATGGAGGATATACGGCAGGATATAAGTTAAGTATCTATAATAACAAATTTGCTTTTGAGACTAGGGATGGTTCGGGACCTATTAACTATACATTAGGTTGGAGCGCTGACAATGCTTTATCAACGGGGCAATGGCAATATATTTCTGCGGTATATGAATACGACGCAACTATTAAAACTTATGTTAACGGGCAACTATCGAACACTACAAATATTGCATATGGTTTAGCACCTAGCAGTAGTAATTTGTCTTTAGGGGGAGGTGAAGGCACCTATTATATTGGGAATCTTGATAACGCGTGCATCTCCTCTACCGCTCGCTCCGCCACTTGGATCGCCACTGAATATACCAACCAAAATTCGCCCCAAACATTTTATTCAATCGGCCAGCAGGAAAATTCGGTTTATTATGCCTCTCCAACTTCAACGGCGGCCGGTTCCGGCATTATTGATACGGTTTGGAACGTTGGTTGGGGAACACCCAATGGCTTTTCCGCCAACGTAACAATACCGGCTAATACCTCAATCGCCTTTTACGCTCGCTCCTCTTCGATTGGCGGTTCAACAGACGCTGATTGGACTGCTTGGCAATCTCTTGGCGAAGCTACTTCCACTGGCGAATATACAGTAGCTAATGCCAGTATGCCGGCAGGGCTGACAACCGGCGCAAACCGTTATTTGCAACTTAAAGCGATTGCAATTAGCACTGATGGTAAAAATTCGCCGACCTTGGCGGACTATTCTTTTGAGTATTTAGCGGATAATTCTGTGCCGACAAATCCAAGTCTGGCTAGCGCAACGGTCAACGGCAACGCGGTTACAGACGGCGTTTGGCTAAGTAGCGGTGGTAATGTCAGCATTAGTTTTTCGGGAGCAAGCGACAGTGAATCTGTAGTGAGCGGTTATTACACTTATTTTGGTACTTCTTCTTCAGGCAATCCAACCACCTATCAAGCACATTCTGGAGCGGCTAACGCAGCTCAAAGTTTTTCCTCGACGACGGCTGAAGGAATGAATTATTTTAGGGTAAAGACAGTCGATGCCGTGTCTAATGTTTCTGAACCGGTGACGATAATATCAATTGGGGTTGATACCACGGCCCCGATCAAGCCAAATTTAATTGCCGCTAATCCGGCAGGATATTCAACCACAAATTCTTTTGATTTTTCTTGGCCGGCGGGTTCGGATAGTGGATCGGGGATAAAATGGTATGAATACAAACGGGCGACAGACGCAAACTGGTCACATACAGCTGATGCAAATGGTTTAAGTGTTAGTGGACTCGAGGCCTATCGCGAAGGGGCGAACACATTTTATGTTAGGGCAGTTGATGTGGTGGGTAACAATTCTGACAACACCCAAGTAACTTATTACTGGTCTGGTTCTGCACCGCCAAAGCCAACCAATTTAACAGCGACGCCCTCATCTTCGGACCAAAATTCATTTACTTTTTCTTGGGACAAGCCAGCCCAAGGGGCCGAAGAATCGCCCATTATTGGCTATTATTATTCGATCAATACTCCGCCAACTCTCTTAAATTCGACTTATGTTGCTTCGAAAGACGCTCATATAACAATCGGTCCGGATAGCTATGCCACCCAACAAGGCGAAAATACTTTTTATGTTGTCTCAAAAAATGAAGCGGGCAATAGTTCGTTTTTAGAAGCATACTACGCCACTACAATTTTTAATTGTTTAACAGCGGCTCCACCAGCTCCAATGGCAGTGACAATTTACGATACTTCCGATAAAGTTTACAATCGATTTATTTTAACGCTTGATTGGCAGGCGGGATCGGGCCAAGATAGTCAAACATTTGATCATTATTTGATCGAGAGATCTCAAGACGGCGCCAATTTTACCGAATTAGCTCAAACGACAGGCACGTCATATATCGACTCGGACAATCTTTCGGATCAGATAACTTATTATTATCGTATAAAAGCGGTTGATGATGCCGGTTCGACTTCGGCGGCTTCAACAATTGTTTCGGCTAAGCCATATGGCAAATATACCCAACCGCCGGAAATTGTTGTTAACCCGAAAGCGGAAATAAAAACGAATCAGGTGGTAATTACTTGGCAGACAGACAGACCGTCAAGCTCATACGTTCGCTACGGCAAGGATTTGTCTAGTTTGAAAGAATCGTCAGGCAAAACAGAAAGTGTTATTTCTCACGAGGTCATTCTTTACGGATTAGAGGGGGCGAGCGCTTATTATTATCAGGTTCAATCAGTCGATCAAAATCGCGACTATACTCTAGAAAGCGCTTATTCTACAACTTACTCGTTTATTACTTTATCGGCCCCGGCGATTTCGAATGTTGATGCAACGAATGTAACGTTGAATTCGGCCGATGTCAGCTGGGAAACGACGACCGTTTCCACTTCAAAAATATTATTTGGCGAGTCAAATTCTTATGGTCAAGAAATAAGCGATCTTTCCTCGACTGGCACAACAAAGCATCAAGCAAAATTGTCTAATTTAAATCATTCGACTATTTATCATTTTAAAATTATCTCAATCGATATCGACGGAAACGAAATAAAGTCAGATGATTATTCTTTTGAAACTTTGCCACTACCGAAAATTGAAAGTTTTGCGATCGAACAAATTCAAGATGCTCCCACTCAAACAATTAAAGTAAAATATTCTACTAACGTCCCAACTTCCACAATTGTGAGATATTGGGCTGAATCGGTGGCCGAAAAGGAATCAACGACGATTAAACTTGTAAAAGAGCATGAAGTAAACATTTCTGATTTAGTTGATAATTCTAAATATTCAATCAGCGTTTCGGGTCGAGACAGCTTTGGTAATTTAGCGTCTACGTCAGAAAAAACATACGAAACCCTATCGGATACACGAGCGCCGAAAATTGGTAAAATTATTTATGAGCTTCAAACGGTAGGGTTGGCGGAAGGAAGCAAATTGCAAGTGGTGGCTTCTTGCGAAACCGATGAGCCAACTTCGATAACGATTGAGTACGGCGAAGGAGCGGCGGGTGAATACACTAAAAACACGATTGCCGGTCAGGAATATTTAAAAAACACAGTCGTGATTTTTTCTGGTTTGGAACCGTCGAAAGTTTATCACGCGCGAGTGGTG
>ERZ795049.6596-NODE-6596-length-10085-cov-8.306082_pt1 | contig 10085 bp, 8 predicted proteins | sample MGYA00375133_ERZ795049 | MGnify/ENA primary metagenome ERZ795049 (study PRJEB30178, sample SAMN05720147) | activated sludge metagenome | isolation source: anaerobic digester from wastewater treatment plant | place: Japan | collected 2015-04-20 ...
TTATCCTGAGGGACTACCCACTCTTTAATGCCCACAATGATCGCTATAAGGTTTTTCTGTCAGGGGCTATATAGCGATCGGTCAGACCGCTCCCGGACGGCGCTGTCCTGTCCGCCCGGAAGCAGGCCTGAAGATTGTCCGAAGCGTGCCGAACGCCGCACGGCGACCCGTATCACTCCGAAACCTTCACGAGGCTGCTCCTGATGAAATCAAGGTCAGCCTCCTTTGCCGCGATCTCGTAGAGCATCGTCCCGTAGCCGGGGCAGGGTTTCGTGAACGGCAACAGAACCCTCTTCTTCCGGTTCTGGAGGCCGACGAGCATGGGCGATTTTAAGAGCATCCGGATGTCCTTGAATACGAAACCCGGAGGCATCTCGTAGTACTCTTTGCAGTGCTTTCGCACGTAGTCGTTCACCTGTTCAGGTGTCACATCCATGAGGAGGACCTGTCCGCCGAGGTTGTTTACACACCGCGATGCCATTGCATAGAATGTTCGCACTTATACGAATAAACTTTGTGCTGCCGTCCGACTCTCCGGGTCCGGGCGCGGATAAGGTCGCAGATCCGCTCCGGCGGTGCGGGCGCGGCGATCGCCGGCCCGGTGCGCCCCGGGCAGCACGCGCAACGGGGAAGGCGCGAACCCATCTTCACCCACCGCCCCGGTACCGGAGGGGGGAAGGATTATTGCGTACCGGGTGAATACTCCAGCATGAAGCGCCCCATGGTCCCGGGCCGCCCGCCCGGGCTCCGCCTCTTCTTCCTGGTGGCGGTAGCCGCCCTCTTCGCCGTGCCCAGTCCCGTCCTCGGTGCGACGCCCCCCCTCTTCCCCCATATCACGGTCTCAGTGTCGACCGATACCCTCTCTCCCGGAGAGGACCTGAGCGTCTCCGCCGTCTGGAGCCGGGACGCGAGTTCCTATCGCCCGCCGGAGAGCGTTGATCTGCGCATCTACAGCGCCCCGGGAGGTACGCCTGTCGCCGGGTATACGCTCCCGGGAGACGAACGCGCGACCTCCGGCGGCGACACCCGGCATTTCCACGGGACGATCGCATCCTCGGAGCTGCCGGCGGGGAGGCTCCTCCTCGTCGTCACCGACCCGGTCTCCGGTGCCGACGCCCGCGTCCCGGTCAACGTCACGGAGCCCGGCCCGGATTTCCCCGGCGCCCGGATGCAGAGGCATGCCGATGCCGTCTTCTCCTGGGTTGCGGCGGTCCTGCTGGTCGTCCTCGGGGCCGGCCTCTGCCTGATGCTGAGGCGGCCGTGAGGAAGGGCCGGGCCGCTGCCCGGATCTTCTCCCTCCTTATTCAGTCCGTCCTGAGATGGGCCTTGCCCTCACGGAAGCCGGTTGCCGGTATCATAGGTTCACTTAATGCCTGCAGCAACCAACCATTCTCCAAGTGATACGCGAACCGGCAGTAAAAAAAGTTCTCTACTGGTGCGACCAATGCAACGTCCCCCTCATCGGGCGCACCTGCGCCTGCGGGGCCGGAGTCAGGGAGATAACCCTCCTGCAACCTTATGACGTCCGCCCGGCCCTCACGGCGGATATGGCCCTCATCCGGAGCCTTCTTGCCGAACAGTTCGGCGACGTCCCCCTGCAGAAGGTCGTGCTCCTGAACAAGACCGGCGGCGCCGACCGGGCCGACCTCGTGATCATGCACGGCGACCGGTTCGGCTGGCTCTCGTTCGACCCGGTCACCCGAAAGTTCAGCCTCGATATCGCCCCTGAAGCTCTGCCGCACATACTGCCGCACGCAACGCGCGGGATCGTCGACCTCGAGGCCGAGCCCGCCGTGATCGCCCACAAGGGGCGTATCGGCGGGAAACGGTTCCCCCTGTCGGCTCCCGTACCCGACGGGACGGTCATCGTCTCCTACAAGAACCGGTTCGGCACCGGCGTCGTCAGGGACGGGCAGGTCCGGGTGAAGGAGCTCGCCCCCGTCACACCCCGCGCCCGGCCCGATCCCGGCTGGGACGTGGTGGTCGAGAAGAACCGCTACCACTTAAAGAACCTCGAGCGCAACGCAGTCCGCACGATCAAAAAGCACGCAAACGACCGGCCGTGCGTGAACGTCTCGTTCTCCGGCGGCAAGGACAGCACCGCCGTCCTCCACCTCGCCCGCAAGGCCGGGGTGGAGAAGGCGTTCTTCATCGACACCGGGATCGAACTCCCCGAGACGGTGGAGTTCGTGGAGGCGCAGGGCGTCGAGATCATCCGGAAAGGCGGCGACTTCTTCCAGGCGGTCGAGAAGGCGGGGCCGCCGGGGAAGGACCACCGCTGGTGCTGTAAACTCCTGAAGCTCCACCCCTTAAAGATCTACCTCGCCGGAACCGGCCCCTGCGTCACCATCCAGGGGAACCGCTGGTACGAGTCCTGGAACCGTGCCGACCTTGAGGAGACGAGCCAGAACCCGGCAAACCCCCTGCAGCTGAACATATCGCCCATCCGGAACTGGCGGGCGCTTGAGGTCTTCCTCTACATCTGGTGGCAGAAAATCCCCATAAACCCCCTCTACGAGAAGGGGCTTGAGCGGATAGGCTGTTACCTCTGCCCGGCGGCGCTCGAGAGCGAGTACGAGGGCCTCCGGGAGATGCACCCCGACCTGACGGAGCGCTGGGACGCGTTCCTCGCACGGTGGGCGGAGAAGACGGGGATGCCGGACGCCTACCACCGGTGGGGGCTCTGGCGCTGGCGGGCGCTGCCCCCGAAGATGCGCGAGGTCTGCAGGGAAGAGGGGATCGCCCTCAACGATGACTTTACGTTGCGGGTAGTCCCGAAAGAGGAGAGAGCGGAGGTGGCAGCAATGAAGACGATGCGATCCCGTAAGCCGGCGCCGCCGGCAGGAGCAGAGTTCGCCCCGGAGGAGATCCGGAAGGACTTCCCGATCCTCGGCGACATCATCTACCTGGACAACGCAGCGACGAGTTTCTCGCCGGAGCCGGTGGTGGAGGCGCTTGTCGAGTTCGAGCACCGTTACCGGGCGAACGTCGGCCGGGGGGTTCACCGCCTGACGCAGGTGGCGACGCAGCGCTACTGGCACGCCCACGAGAAGGTGGCCCGGTTCATCGGCGGAGAGGCGGGGGTCACGGTCTTTACGAAGAACGCCACGGAGGCGATCAACATGGTCGCGCAGGGGCTCTCCTGGAACCCGGGCGACCGGGTGGCGACGACCGTCCTCGAGCATCACTCAAACCTCCTCCCGTGGCGAGCGCTTGCGAAGCAGGGCGTCGCGCTCGACGTGATCGGGATCGACGCCGACTACGCGCTCGACCTTGCCGCGCTTGAGAAGGCAGTGGCCGGAGGGGGTGTTCGGCTCGTCGCGGTCACCCATGCCTCGAACGTCCTCGGCGTGACGACGCCGGTCGCGGAGATCGCCCGGATCTGCCGGGAGCACGGGGCGCTCCTCCTCGTGGACGGCGCACAGTCCCTGCCGCACATGCCGGTGGACGTCTCGCGTCTCGGCTGCGATTTCCTCTGCTTCTCGGGGCACAAGCTCTTCGGGCCGACCGGCACCGGCGTCCTCTGGATGCGGGAGGCGATCCTTGAGCCGCCGGTCCTCGGCGGCGGCATGGTCGAGAGCGTGACGGCGGAGGGGTTTGTGCCGGCGGAGGGCTACCGGCGCTACGAGGCGGGGACGCCGAACGTCGGCGGCGGGATCGCCCTCGGCGTCGCCGTGGACTACCTCTCGGCGATCGGTATGGAGAGGATACAGCGGCACGAGGAGCGATTGTGCGCCCGGCTCATCGGGGGGCTCTCCCGGATCGACGGGGTCAGGGTCTACGCCGGCCGGAGGCCTGAGTCCCGGATCGGCGTCGTCTCGTTCACCATCGACGGCGTCCACCCGCAGGAGGTCGCTCACCTCCTCGACGAGGAGGCGGATATCCTCGTCCGGTCGGGGCACCACTGCTGCCAGCCGCTCATGGAGCACCTCGGCCTCCCGGAGGGGACGGTGCGGGCGAGTGTTGCGGCCTACACGACGGAGCAGGAGATCGACCTCCTCATCGCGGCCGTCGACGAGATCAGCCGGGGTCGGTGAGGTTTTCCGCGGGCTAAGGCCCGGGGGGTGCAGCCACCCCTTCGCGGCTTTGCGCTCAGCGCGCGAGACCGTATTGCCTGTCCCGTGCACCATTTTGGCTCACGAGACGTGCGGGCGAAAGCGTTTGTGAGCAATGCAGGCGCAAGGGACAGGGTCGGGAGACCCGGAAGGAGTGCTTACGCCTCCATTCCCGGTATCCGTTCTGCGTGGGTATAGACCGCCATCTCCGGGGTTCCCGCGGACCCGACGATGCAGAGCCCGGTCTCTTCTGCGATCCCGACTGCGAGGGCGGTCGGGGCCCCGGTGGCGATCAGCACCGGTATGTTTGCCACGAGGCATTTCCGGGCCATCTCGGAGGTGACGGAGCCGGTGCCGACGGCGACCGTCCGGGAGAAGTCGAGGCCGTCACGCAACCCCCGCCCGATGACCCGGTCGAGGGCGTTGTGCCGGTCGATATCCCTGGAACAGGCGACGATCCGGCCGCCGTCCGCGAGGGCGACCGTATCGAGCATGCCGGGCGCGGGGAGAGCGGCGACGGCGGCCTCGATCTCCGGGACGGATACCATAAGGTCCGAGTCGATCGCAGGCAGTTTCTTTGTATCGATGTAGGAGACGGCCCCCCCGCACCCGGAGAGGATGGTCTTCTTCGCACTGACCCTCTTGAAGATGTTCTTCGTGATGACGCTGATCCGGTTCTCCTCGACCCTGACCGACTCGATCTCGCCTGCGTTCCTGACGATCTCTTCGGTGTAGAGGTAGCCGGTGATGAAGTCTCGAAATCCGCCGGGGCTCAAGGCAACGGTCGCCATGTGCCGGCCATTGACAAAGACCGCCACCGGCGCCTCTTCAGCGGTATCCCGGGTGAGTTGCCCGCCGCCGATGCGGGTGCAGGTGACCTTCTTGAACATATCCCTCACTTCGCGGACTGCCGGTACCGGGGTGTACCCGGTGTGGAATCGTCGTGAGTAGAGTGTGTGCGGGAGAGGAAGATAATACCCGACGCTGCCGGACGGCAGGCCGGCGGATCACCTATAAAAAGGTTCGATGGATCAGGGCGGTGCCTGCTCCGGGCGGAAAATAAAGGAGATTATTGGTCGACAGCCGCAAGATCGATCGTGAAGCAGTCCATCATGCCGAAGAGCTCTATATCGTAGTCCGCCGTATCGGAGACGATCGCCGGGTACTGCCTGACTATCCTGAATATGGCGGCACCTTCCGGCAGGGCCGGCTTCATCGGAGCATCGACGTTCTTCTGGATGACGAGACGGGCCGGATCGAGGTTCGCGGCGTAGTAGTCCTTGAACGCCGACCGCTTCTCCTCGGGGAGGACGACCCAGTCTGCCGCCTCGGCAGCCGTCGGGTCGTTTGGGACCCAGCCGTAGCCGGGCAGGTAGTACTCCGCCCAGAAGTGGGCGCCGGGCATCTCACCCATGATCATCTGGTAGCCGCCGATGGCACGGGCGGGGATCCCGAGCGAGCGGCAGAACGCCGCAAAGAGCATGCTCTGGGTGCCGCAGTCGCCGTGGCCGGTCTCGAACATGTGGGTGGACTCAGCGATCTTCGGTTCGCGGGCATCGATCGAGAAGTGCGGGACGTGGCTGTAGGGGTAGGTCTCGATGATGTGGTAGTAGATCATCTGCGCCTGAAGGTGCGGGTTTGTCTCGTTTCCGACGATCTCCCGCGCTTTCTCCCGGACCGCGTCCGTGAGTTCGATGTTCCGCTCGGATCTCGTATAGAGCAGGTATTCGGGGTCGCTCGTGTTGTACTCCCCGACCAACGCCTGGTCGATATCCTCGAATATCTGCTCGTAGGAGATGAACGCGATATCCGCCGTGATGATGAGGTCCCCGTTGACCGCTCCGGCCGGGACTTCATAGTAGATGTAGCCGATACTTCCCGTGGTGAACGGGCCGGCGACGATATACTCCGGGCATGAGAGGTTCGTGACGGTGACGTTTCGCTGCGAATCCGTCTCGACCGGGAGCGGGAACCAGATCCTCAGGACTCCCGTCGACGGGAGCGTCTCGTGCGGGATCTCGAGCCGCTCGACACCCGCGTAGTGCACCGGGTTCACGTACGGCCCGGCCTCCTTCGACCGGTTCTCCGACCAGGCGTACCGGGCGACGTAGTCAAAGTCGAGGTTCCTCTCGTTCTGCTTCCGCATATCGTCGAAGTGCGCGTAGAGATAGTTGCCGGCGACGTCATAGAAGTAGAGCGTCTCGTCCTCCGAGACGATCTTCTGGGCCCGGTTATCCAGCCAGTCGGCTATCGCCGCATCGGTGATGCCGGGGACCTCCTCCCGCAGCGCCGCCTCTGCAGCGGATCTGTTGAACGGGTACTCAATATACGTCCTGTTTGCCCGGAACATGGCATCTCTTGCCGTCCGTGCCTTATCGAGATCGCCGGCGCCGGTGTAGAGGGTATAAGCCTCGGCAAATCGTTCTTCGGCGACCCGGTAGTTGGCGTCCGCGTATCCGGCTACTCCCCGGGCATATGCCTCGTCGGCAGGCGAGGGACCCGATGCATCGAGCGTTTTCGTATCCTGTGGTGTGGTAGTGCATCCAGCCGCAAGGAGGAGCAGGAGTGCAGAGATGACCAGAAGAGCAGTAGTTGAACGGTGGTTCATAGAAAGGAGAGCATGTGGATTGATGATGAACTTTTCTGTTTTACTTGACTGTTATCCGGGGAGATTGAGGGATTTGCGGCTTTTGGTCAGGCAGCCCTCCTGCCAGCAGCAGGGGATGCCCGGTAGCAGCCGGCTATCCGGTCCCCGACCGTCGTGCACGGCCGTACTTCGGTTGGAAGTAGTCCTGCGCGATATCAGGCCTGTCGAATAGGGGCGTAGGATTACTGAGGCCGGGACAGCGCCCGCTCCGGGTGGAAAAAAGGGGATTATTGGTCGGCAGCCGTAAGACTGATCCCGAAACACCCCATGCAGGAGAGTTCGATGTCGTAGTCTGCCGTATCGGAGACGATCGCCGGGACCTGCCTGACAACTCGGAAGGAGACGGCGTCGTCGGGCAGGGCCGGGTCCATCGGGGCGTCGACGTTCTTCTGGATGGCGAGGCGTGCGGAATCGAGGTTCGCGGCGTAATAGTCCTTGAACGCGGTCCGCTTCTCGTCGGGGAGGACGACCCAGTCGGCTGCTTCGGCAACCGTCGGGTCGTTTGGGACCCAGCCGTAGCCGGGCAGGTAGTACTCCGCCCAGAAGTGGCCGCCGGGCGTCTCAGCCATGATCATCTGGTAGCCACCGAGGGCACGGGCGGGGATCCCGAGCGACCGGCAGAATGCGGCAAAGAGTGTGCTCTGGGTGCCGCAGTCGCCGTGGCCGGTCTCGAACATATAGGTCGACTCGGCGACCTTGGGCTCGCGGGCATCGAGCGAGCCGTGCGGAACGAGGCTGTAGGGGTAGGTCTCGATGATGTGGTAGTAGATCATCTGCGCCTGGAGGTGCGGATTCGTCTCGTTTCCGACGATCTCCCTCGCCTTCTCCCGGACCGCGTCCGTGAGTTCGATGTTCCGCTCGGACTTCGTGTAGAGCAGGTATTCGGGGTCGCTCGTGTTGTACTCCCGGACCTTTGCAGGGTCGATATCCTCGAATATCTGCTCGTAGGAGACAAAGCTGATATCCGCCGTGATGATGAGGTCGCCGTTGACCGCTCCGGCCGGGACTTCATAGTAGACGTAGCCGATACTTCCCGTGGTGAACGGGCCGGCGACGATATACTCCGGGCATGAGAGGTTCGTGACGGTGACGTTTCGCTGCGAATCCGTCTCGACCGGGAGCGGGAACCAGATCTTCAGGATGCCCGTCGACGGGAGCGCCTCGTGCGGGATCTCGAGCCGTTCGACACCCGCGTAGCGGACCGGGTTCACGTACGGTCCGTGCTCCGGACGGTTCTCCGACCAGGCATACCGGCCGATGTAGTCGAAGTCCACACCACCCGCGGTCTGCTTCTGCTTCTCGTCGGGGTGCGCGAAGAGGTAGTTCTCGGCGACGTCGAGGTAGTAGAGCGTCTCGTTCTCCGAGACGATCGTCTGGGCGCGGTTCTCCAGCCATTCGGCTATCGCCGCATCGGTGATCCCGGGGACCCTCTCCCGCAGCGCCGCCTCTGCGGCCGCACGGTCGAACGGGTACTCCATGACCGTCCGGTTCGCCCGGAAGATGGCGTTCCTCGCCGTCAGCGCCTTATCCGTATCGCCGGCACCGGTGTAGAGGGTATAAGCCTCGGCAAATCGTTCTTCGGCGACCCGGTAGTTGGCGTCCGCGTATCCGGCTACTCCCCGGGCATATGCCTCGTCGGCAGGCGAGGGACCCGATGCATCGAGCGTTTTCGTATCCTGTGGTGTGGTAGTGCATCCAGCCGCAAGGAGGAGCAGGAGTGTAGAGATGACTAGAAGAGCGGTAGTTGAACGGTGATTCATAGAAGGGAGAAGATGTGGATTGACGATAAGCTTTTCTGTTTTACTCGACTGTTATCCGGGGAGATTGAGGGATTTGCGGCTTTTAGTCAGGCAACCCTCCTGGGGCACGACGATATGGCAATGCTCAAAGAGCGGATGGAGAACACATCGTTCATCGTCCTCGGGCCGTCGGTGTACGCGGTCAACGTCTCCGGGCATATGAAGACGTTCTTCGACCGCCTGGCGGTCTGGCTCCACATGATGCGGCTCGCCGGGAAAGCCGGCGTAACCGTTGCGACCGCAGCGGGATACGGCCTTGTTGAGGTGCAGAACAATCTCGGAATGATGATGACGTCGCTCGGGGTCAAGATCGCCGGAACGCTCGGGTCGTACGGATCGCTTCCCGGGCACCTGTACGACCTCGACGGGGCACAGAGTGACGCCCGCACGCTGGTCGATGCGGCGTACCCCCACGTGATGGGAGAGCGTGCCGTCACCACCGACGAATACCCGGGAGAGGTCTTCGCTGTCATGAGACATAAGAAATGGTATGGCGCTGAGAGGGGCTGGGCGGTCCTTGCACGGTACCGTGTGAGCGTGACGGTCCGCTATGCCGATGAGAGCATTATCGACGAGTTCCGGAGACTGCTGCGGAGGACCTGGCCCGGAAGGACGATTTCATCATCGTAAACTACCTCAGGATGGCTGGCGGGCAGGAAGGCGGGGACCATTTCTCCCCGATTGCCGCATACGATGAAGGGTCGGGCCGGCTCCTGGTCCTCGATGTCACCGGGTACAGGTATCCCACGGTCCGGGTCTCGGCGGAGGAACCCTTTTTGGGGTGAATGCCATCGGTCAAGATGTGGAGAAGCGACGGGGTTCATCTCCGTTGCGTTCGGATCCGGGAGATGAGGGCGCTCGCGGCAGCGAACTCACCCTGGCGACTGCTCCTCATATCCAGAGGAGCCACCGCTCAAGACCGTCCCGACGTGAGACTTCACGGCACAGTTCTGATGCCAAAAAATTCTGAGGGAGAGGAACCGTCAGGCAGCCCCGGCCGGCCCCTCCGCAGACCCCCGGCGGCGGTCAAGCGCCCACCCGACCAGCAGCACAAGAGCCGAGAGGGGGAGCGCGATGACGAGAGGGTCCACGTCCTGCCAGGGCGCGGGAAGAACCGCCGGCACCCCGAAGAGGAAGGCGGAGATCCCGAGCGCTGCCGACTCCTTGATGTGGACAAAAGCGGTCCACAGGAACCAGGCGGCTGCTCCGGCGACCAGGCTCATCTTTGCGGCGTAAAGCGACGGCCTGTTGCTGTACATCGCGTGGGCGTAGGCCGGCAGGAACGCCGATGCGCAGAGGCCCATGAACATCGCCGTCGCCCGCGCAATGATGCTGCCGGGCATGATGAAGGCAAGAATGATGCTCGCGACGATCATGACGACGGTCGCCGCCTGAATCCGCCTCATGGACGCTCCCCCGGAGCCGGTGCGCCGCACCATGTCAAACCCGAGCGACGTTCCCATAACGTGGAAGAGGGAACTGAGCGTGGACATCGCGGCGGCAAGGAGTGCCAGCATGAAGATGACGATGAAGAGGTCCGGCATCGACGCGTTGATGAAGTTCGGTATGATCGTGTCGACGTTG
>ERZ795049.6604-NODE-6604-length-10073-cov-13.221701_pt1 | contig 10073 bp, 9 predicted proteins | sample MGYA00375133_ERZ795049 | MGnify/ENA primary metagenome ERZ795049 (study PRJEB30178, sample SAMN05720147) | activated sludge metagenome | isolation source: anaerobic digester from wastewater treatment plant | place: Japan | collected 2015-04-20 ...
GGCCATCGTGGTCGGACTCAACTAACAAAGCCTCTGAAAAAGTCGGGGCGGTTCACCTCATGAAAATAACGCGACCCGCTTGCGTCTTCCCGCCATTGTGTTATTAAGGATAATCCTTTGCGGACAGACAGAGGGTATTGTCACGGGGAAATATTGAACTGCCGGGAAGCGACACGCTGGCCTACCGGAAACTCATGCATGAATGAGTGATGATCCGTCCCATGACGGGCTTTCGCTATCCGAATCACATCCGTGTTACCTTGTCGAAGATGGAGGCGATGGAGGCCTTCATCGCGGCGCTGAAAAAAACGCTGAAATCATAGGATCGAGAAATGACCGTCGAAGCGGGAAAGAAAAGCCTGTTGAACTTTGAATTTCTGGCGCTGTGCCTGATCATTGTAACGGCGTTTTGCAACGTCAGCGTCTTTTACAGCTTCTATTATTATCTGGGCGTCATTGAAATTCCCGTGGTTTGGCGCGGCTTTCTGGTCGGCCTGGAACCCATGGCCGCCTTCGGGCTTCGCCTGCTGGTGCTGCCCTGGCTGCATGTACGCAATGCTTATGCCGTCGCCATGGCCTCCCTGGTGCTTCTGATCATCGTTTCCTGCTCATACCTCTGGGTGGAAACCGTGACGGCCATGATCATCCTGCGCATTATCCACGGCGGGGTCTTTGTCCTGCTCACCTCCGCCGTTATTTCCCTGATGGTGAATTTTATCCCCCCGGAAAAAAGCGGTCAGGGCTTCAGCACACTGGCTGTTGCCACCATGATCCCTTACGCGCTGATCCCGCCCTTCACCGAGGCCCTGCTGCCGTATGTTCGCAATGCGGCCGATATCTACGCCGGAGTTTCCATCTTTTCCGTGGCGGCTATTTTGCTGATGCTTGTATTGAAGAGCCGCATCAGCCGGGCCCTTGGCAACATGGACGCCGTCCTGATGCGCCGGCCGAAGCTTGCGGAGATCCGGGATAATTTCAGGCAGCAGGCTGTGGTCATTCTCCTTGCAGCCATGCTTTTCATCTATCTTGCCCATGCCACGTTTTTCTATTTCATGAAAAACCTTGCCCTGCAAACGGGCATCGGCAATGTGGGCGCCTTTTTTACCGTCTCCATGGTAACGATGATTGGCGTGCGCCTCTTCGGCGCTGCCCTGTTCGACAAAGTAAGTAAACTGCGGCTGATCACTATTGTCCTGGTCCTTCTGATGCTGTGCCTGATCGCGCTGCCTGGTGTCAGGACGCTTTCGGTTTATTATCTCCTGGCGCTGGTTTACGGAGGAGCGATGGGGGTTGCCCTTCCCATTCTGAACGCGCTGATCTTTTCGGCCTCCAAGCCTGCCCTGCGCGGTCTCAACACCAATATGACCCTGTTTACCATGGACGCGGGGTATTTCCTGACCCCTTATCTCGGCGGCATGCTGATCACGCTGGGCGCTGATTTTGGCAAATTGTTTTATACGGCGGCGGGCTTTACGCTGCTGAGCCTGTCTCTGGTGATAACGCTTTATTATTCAGAAAAGAGAGAACGTATTCATGAATAAAGACGATGAAAAAGATAAGCCGCAGGAACCTTTTCAGGTGGGTGAATTCCGGCAGGAAGACGCCGAAGGCCTGGTCAGCCTGTTTCGCAAAGTTTACGGCGACGGTTACCCCATCAGGCTTTTCTATGATCCGGAGGCCATCATTGCCGCCAACCGCGATGAAAGCTACATCTCCATCATCGCCCGAACCGATTCCGGCAAGGTCATCGGTGCGACACATCTTTTTTACTCCGCACCGTTCAAATTCCTTTACGAATGGGGTGCAGGGCTGGTTTTGAAGGATTATCGTAATTTGGGAGTCAACAATCGTCTGGCTGAATTCTTACACAACGAATTCATCCCGGGTAAGACTTTTATTGAAGAACTCTATGGTGAACCTGTCTGCAACCATACCCATTTACAAAAATCCGTTATCGATCTGCAATATGTGGAAACGGCGCTGGAAGTGGCTCTGATGCCTGCCCAGGCCTATTCACGGGAGAAAAGCGCCTCAGGCCGGGTCGCCACCATGCTGGCGTTCCGTTGCTGCAGACCCAAACCCCATCGGATCTTTCTGCCGCCGGTCTACGATCAGATTCTGCGAAATATTTACGGACGCCTCGACGATGCCCGTGACATCACCCGCTCTGATTCAGGGTTTCCGGCGGACAGAGCAACACGCGCAGAATCATCCATCTTCGATTTTTCCCAGGTGGCGCGCATTGCAATCCATGAAGCCGGGAATGATTTTGCCGACTGCATTTCCAATCTCGAAAACCAGGCGCTGGCAAGAAATGCCGTCGTCTTTCAAGTCTGGTTGAACCTCACCGAGCCGTGGGTCGGACAGGCAGTGGACATCCTGCACGACAGGGCTTATTTCTTTGGCGGGGCGCTGCCCCGCTGGTTTGACGGTGACGGGCTCATGATGCAGAAACTTTTATGTCCGCCTGATTTTGATCAGATTGTTCTGCACTCAGAGGAAGCCAGACAACTTTTGAAATTTATTCAAAGCGATTGGAAGCGGTCAGCGTAAGTTGATGCATCCCCGGTGGCTTCCTGGCCGATTGGTCAAAAGGAGATGGGATGTGAGCAATGATTGATTGATGAGAACTTCCTTTTTGTGGAGCGCAGTGTAAGAAACGCCGTCTAGTATGTCAAGAAATTTTTGCCACAAGATGTGGGGTTTGGTGCGGATAACCCCGTTGAAGGTATTTGGCAACATCTGTTCTATTGAGAAATCTACATACCTTTTGTTCTTTACAGACGTCAGTAAGGCCAATTTAACCGGTATTCAGACAAGCCTCTCCAGCACGCCTTATTTTTCAAATGCGTTATGTCAAGACCGCAATGGCGAAGGGAGAGGGCATCTTTTGGGCCGCCGAGCCGGTCACGGCCGCCGAGCAGATATACCGTGCCATCAAGCGAAAAAAACCGAGTTGCTATATTACGCGACGGTGGGTGCTGGTTGCATGGCTGATAAGGCTGTTGCCCCGGTTCATTTATGAAAGAATGTGATTTCGATGACGCTTAAAGGTTACGAAATGGACAAAACGTTGGAGCGCACGATCGTAATCTCTGTTGCATGGGTTTCAATTTCCCTTTTTATCTACGTGATCTTAAGCGAGAATGTGTTTCCTTTTCTGGGGTTGGCGTTTCCGAGGGTACCATCATGGCCCATTGTAAAAATATCCTCTGCATTCCTGTCGGCATTCGCCTGTTTCTGGTATTTCAGCGGCCGGAAAGTTGCCATGATCGGCTCAGTGGCAATGATGGCGATGGCCTGGATACTCGAATTTCTGGCGGGGCACTTTGGATTTTTCGGAGGAACATACACCTACTCGGGAACGTTTCCAGGTTTGTCGATTTGGGGAACTCCCCTCATGCTCGGCCCGCAGCATTTTGCCTATTACTTCTTCATGTCTTATTTCATTTCAAATCTTCTGGTTGACGGTGCGCCGGTCTCTTCGGCAACGGGCTCGTGGAATAGGTCATTGTTTGTTTCATTTGTTGCAAGCATCATTGTCGCCGGTATAGACATGATGGCAGATCCGACGCAGGTGAATGTGTATCATCTGTGGGAATGGAAACGTCCTTCGGCATATTACAACATTCCCTACGAAAACTATCTCGGTTATATTGTGGTGTACACGATACTCTTGTTTGTCTATAAACTCATGGAACGGAAGATGGTCGCCAGACCCATCGGTTCGATTTATACGTCCGTTGCTTTTATTCCCATAGTGATGCATTGTACCAGGTTCGTTGAATACTCTTCTTCGGGACTGGGCGGGATAGGGTTGATTGGTGGCTTCACGATGTTGTTTCCGTCTATTCTGGCTCTCGGCAGGTTGGTTGATTTTCGAAGACCGGAGGAACGGCCGTAGGGACGTTCATCGCTGATTGATCCCTGAGGAGCAAGCGTCCTTTTGATACCATAACGTTGTTGTCGCCATCCTCGCAACCCGATGACCAAGTGGCTCTATTCCAATCAAATGATGCGAATGAAGATAGCGCGTTGCTCTATACAGCGGGTGATGACGTGATGCAGGATGCCGGGGGCTTTGAGGCGGGCCGCCCCGGGGCCTGAGATGAACAAGGTCCCCGCCAGCCGCCTCCGCCTGACGCAGCACTTTGCAAAGACGCGGGACGTTATCCCCGGGTTCGACAGTGCTAGGTAAACGATTTGGTGATTGCTGAGTTATTGCATACATTTACGTCATGCTTGTTTTTTGGTCGTGTGCCTATGGATTTCGGGGGTGCATTGGATGCCCTGAATCCGCTTGGGCGGATGAATATTGAGTGATATGAAGATGTTCAGCTGTTCCGGCGTCGGCTCTGTGGTCTGGAGAACACGCCCGTCTTTTGAAAAAAATTCGATCCGATGAAGACGCTCCATCACCGTGCGAATACGCTCCCAGGTAAGACCCGTTCCCCGCTCCGCGATCCTCACCAGCAGCAGAGCCAGGAAGCACAGAAACACATGCGCCTCGATCCGCTGATCCTTCCGATGGTAAACCGGCCGCAGATCCAGCGTGGTTTTCAGGGTCCGGAAGGCCCTCTCCACTTCGAGGAGCTGCTTGTAACCCAGTGCAACATCCTCGGGACTCAAAGTGTCATCGCTGGTGGAGAGGATGTACTTGCCGTCCAGATGGGCCTCCTGTTTGATCTTGCCCCTGTCGATCTTGATACTGCCGTCCTTGAGCTGCCGGAGGTATCGTCCCATCGTCCGGTGGGCCAACAACTCACATACATTCTTCTTGTGGATCCTGCCCCTCTGATCCCCCAACTCGGCAAGGGATGTCTCTATCCTGGCAAGGATTTTCTCCCGGGTAGCTTTGTCCCTCCTGGCCTCATCGGGATTGTGAACCAGGATGAAACGGCGGCGGCGCTCCCCGCTGCCGACGACTACTTCCTTGATCTGAAGGTTCTCCCTGATCTTGAGGTATCTTCCCCGCTTGGCCAGGACCTTTTTATGGACCTCCTGGTCGTCCCGAAGTTTCTCCCCGATTATGTAATGACCCCCGGCCCTCTGAAGTACCAGGCGGTTGTTTTCGGAGTTCATCCCCCGGTCCATCACCCAGACACATCGCGAAAGCTTCCAGCCCAAAAGATCGTTCTTGACCGTCTCCACGGTCTTCATGTCCGACGTATTTCCCGGCATGATCCAGCACTTCACCGGGATGCCCTCCTTCGTCACGGCCAGACCGATAACGATCTGCGGGAGATCCGGCCGGTGATCCTTGGAGTGACCATACCGCCGAAGGCCGTCCTCGTCCTCCTCGTCCCGCTCGAAGTAGGTACTGGTGGTGTCGAAAAAGAGCAGATCCACTTCCAGATTCAACAGATCCGCAACCGACCAGAACACCTCCTTGTGGATCGTCTCCCGGTACTCCAAAAGGACATCCATCGCCCGGTAGAGGTGCTGAAGCTCGATTGGCTCGGGGTTACCCAGGGCGATGTCCTCTCTCACCCATTCCTCGACACCTCGCTTGGAGTCGGGGGACAAGGCACGGTTGGCCACCATGGCAAAGGTCGCCCACTCCACAGGAGACGTAAACGATCTTTCCTCAAGGCAGTCATGAAGGACCCTGTGAAGCCCCAGGGTCTCCCACAGGGATCGCAGGAGGTAAGCCCCGCCCATCGGCACGCTCTTCACGAACTGCAGGGGCCCTTCGCCATGGGTGGTCCCCTGAATCTGGCGGGCATCTTCCGGGGTGAGGAAACGGCTGATGCTCTTTGCCAATCTCTTCAGGGCGTCTATATCCAGGGTGTCCGTTCTGCCGAAGGTATGCAGGACCCTGGCCTTGGCGGTTCGGGTCTTTTGGTCCCAGTCGTTATGGGCAAGCTGCACGTAGGTCACGCTGGTGCCGTTCTTGTTCTTTCTGGAGATCGTTCGGATATACATGCCTATTCACATGGCATGTTCCATCTTCATTGTCAAGTATATTATGATATGGTCGTGTGCCTAGGCAATTTTCACTTTTCCGGAAACCCGCCATCGAGATTTCAATGACTTACGCCGATCCCGCGGTACGCAGGGGTCGCGCCATCGCCTGGCGGCTCTGTCACGCCCCCTGCAATCCGCCTTTTCCCAGTCGCCGGGTGCGCTTTGCCCGCGATTGTCTATAAGATCGCCAAGAGGCGACCGCATCGCCCGTTTTGATCACCCCCTTTCTTTCCCCCTCAAGGGGGACCCGCCACCCGCCCTCTAAAAGGTACCTCCTCTCTCTAACGCTTTCCATTGTAGCGCGGGCTCCCGGCTCCGGCCGTCAAGGGTATACAAGCTCCGGCATGGGCTTCGACCCTGCGGGCCTTGCAGCCCACCGGAAAAGCGTATTTTTTCCGTCACAGCCCGTGAAGGGGCTTTAGAGGTAAGGCGCTCACGGTCAGTGCCGGAAAAAATCTTCCTTTTCCTTGCCTGCGCCCTTGACTGCCTCCGCGCTCACTCGCTGCTCCGACAACGGCCCGCTCCCGCCGCTCCGCCTTCTTCCTCGTTCCGCCGCGCTTCGCTTGCGTCGCTCGTCATCCGGCTGCGCTGTGCTCGCTTGGCCTGTCTTCGCCACGCTCGTTCGCCCCGCGCTTGGGTCAAGCGAAAAATCGAGAGGAGGTGTTGGTTATGTCTATTTGGTCCGTCATCGGTTCCCGATGCTTGCCCAGCGAATGGGATTCCCGTGTCGGGGATGTGGTCGATCTGCTCTTGTCCCGCGGGCATCGGATCTGTTCGGGCGGCGCTGTAGGCGCCGATCTCGCAGCGCTTCGTTCCCTGGTCCGCCATGGCGCTTCCGCCTGTCAGGGCTCTTCGGTGTTTCTGCCGGGTGATATGTCGTTGGCGCCGCCTTCGTGCTTGCCCTGGCTCTCCCGGTTCGCCGCTCTGGGCGGTGAGATCGTGGAAGGTTCAGCATCAGAGCGTTCCTCCCGCCGGGAGGTGGTTGCCGCGCTTCTCATCCGAAATTGCGCCATTGTCCGGGCCTCTGCCGGCGTGGTCGCTTTCGTCTCCGGTTGTTCCTCCGGCTCCTGGTTCACCATCGAGCAGGCCATCCGGCGCGATCTGGCCGTGGTCGTCTTCCCGGTGGATGGTCCGTCGGGTCTTCATCGTTTTGTCCGCGGTTCCTGGGTTCCCTGCCGTTCCCTGGCTGGGGCTTATGTCTTCACGTATTTCGAGAAGGAATAGGAGGTGCATCATGAAAACCACATCGTCGGAAATTGCCCTGTTCAATCATGAGGATTATGGTGAGGCCTATCTCGGTATGGCGTTCCATGTCCGGGATATGAGTCAACTGGATCGGATGATCTTCGAGGATTGCGCCATCGCCGATGGGGCGGTGGTCGCTCCGCATCTGAATGTCAAATCCCGCTGCCCGGTCCATCTCCAGCCGGAGATCCTCCAGCGGAGAATCGGCTGCGCATTCCATCAGGCAGTCGCCCTGGCGGATGCCTGGTCGATCATCGAGGCCACGCCGAAGATGGTCGATGCGTTCATCGGCTGTGTGAAGGCCAAGGGGATCGAGGCAGGTGTGGCCTATTTTGAACATATCGCCATGAAGCTGGCGGAGGTGGAGGTCTCCTGGGATCACGAGGCCGCCGAGCCGCTTCAAACTGATGCTGATGATGATGCCGATGATGGCTTCGAACCTTCCGGGGATCCCGATGAGGCTTATCGGGAAGAGATCCCCGATCTCTATGCCTACCATGTCATCGGATACGATGAACTCGCGGAGGCGATGGATCTCACCTGGGAGGAGCGGCAACCGCGCTCTTACAAGGGCTTACTGCGCAAGGTCCGCTGCATCGCCGATCTGGATGCGCTCCGCGATCTCGGGAAGAGGGTTTACGCCCTCGATCTGGCCCGTGATCAGGCCGGGGTGTTCTGGTATGAATATCGGAAAACGGAGCGGCGGATCATGGCGGAAATCGGGAAATCTCTGAGTATCTCCGCCCGAAGGCTCCTGCATCAGGTCCGCAATGCCAACGGCAATCTGGCCGCCCTGGGCGCCCGGCTCTTCAAGATCCAACGCGGCGATGTCAAGATGGCCGATCCGCCCCGAAAGCATGAATGGATCGTCATCTGGGAGGCCTATCATGATCAGCAGGCAGCTATCCGGATTTGAAACCATCCTCCGGGAGATGTGCTTCCGGAGGATCCGCCCCGGGCTTCCTTCCGGTTCGTTTCCATGGTCCAGGGGGAAGTTCGGGGTTTTTGACCTCCCTTACTTCTTGACATCTTGAAGGTTTTCGTACATTGTAGAATCATCATTCGGGCAATCACTCGGATATATTTTGAAAGGAGAGGAAATTTGAGAACCTATACCGCTGTCATTGAGAAGTGTCCTGACACCGGGCTATTCGTCGGATATATCCCGGGACTGCGCGGCGCCCATTCTCAAGGGGAAACCCTGGATGAGGTGAATCAAAACCTCAAAGAGGTTGTTGAATTGCTTCTGGAGGATGGAGACCCGGAACTGGAGACCGAATTCGTCGGGACCCAGAGCGTCGTCGTGACCTGAACATGGGATCTCGTGCCGTCCTGAAACCAGCAGAAGTGATTTCCATCCTCGAACGTCTCGGGTTTACTGAGGTTCGCCAGAAAGGTAGCCATAAGCAGTTCCGCCACCCGGACGGGAGAGGCACCACGGTTCCCTGCCATCTGGGGAGAGACATCTCTCCTATTCTCCTTCGTCAGATCGCCCGCGACATCGGTCTTACCATCGAAGATTTTCTCAAGCATCGCTGATCCCGCCCACCCGGACCCGTTTCCGGCTGTCATGCCGCCTGCATCGCTTCGCACAAGACATGACCGGCTGTGCAGCCATGTCCTGTGACTCGCGGCAGGCGTCCCGCCAGCCGTCCCCCGCCCGCCCCTGCGGCTGCGTCCGCCTGCGGGGCAGCACTTCGTGCCGCCGCCGCAAGCGATCCTCGCCTGCTCCCGTCCGCCCCAAGGGGGCTCCCCCATGGGCCTCCGGGCCGTCGGCGGACTCGCGCTTCGCAGCGAGACCGCCTTGGCCCTCCGGCTTTGGTCGTTGTAGCCGCCCCGTACCCGGTGCGACCTCGCTTCGCTTGGACGCGCCCGGAACGGGGCCCTGCACAGGCTCTTCTTTGCCTACGGGACGCGCCGGACGACCGCTGCGCGGCGACCGGCCCGTCCCTCCGGCAAGCGGTAATTTCCTGTTGCCCGGTCCCGGCAGACTTCGCTATGCTCAGACTGCCGGTCCCTGGGCGATGCGGCCGGCTCCGCGACCGTAAAACCAGCGGACGCTCCGCTCGGCCGCGTAAACATGATGCTGAGCTCCGGGCCATCGGCAGACAGACGCTGCGCGCTGACTGCCTCGGCCCTCCGGCCTTTTCCCCCTTTGCCCGCTCCCGAAGCGGCCCCGCTTCGTGAGGACGCACCAGATCGCGGGCTTTGACGCAGTCGGCGTCGCGACCGCAAGACCCCGCGGACGCTCCGCCCGCCTGCTCATTGGTGCGCCCTTTAGGCTGCCTGACTCCTCCTTCGTCGGAGACAGGCGGCCCCGGGCGATCATTTTCCTTCCCTCGTCGGGGCGACACATGCGTGACGCCCCTCCTCGGCGGTCGCCGTGACCCGGCCTCCGCTTTGCTCCGGACGGGACACGGCTTCCCTTTCGCGCCCTCGCCCTCGAGACCGCTTACGCGGACTCCAGGGCGCCGGACCGTCTCTCCCTGCGGTCGGACGGCCCGGACGGGCGCTCCCCCACAGCCCTACTTCTTTCTCCCTCGTGTCATGCATCCTGCCGCAAGGAACGATATTCCCTGAATAAATTTCATCATAGCTGTCACAGGGCAAAATCTATTTTGAGGAGGTGTTCTATGAATCCCACGTATCTCAACCAATTCCTGGCTTGTCTTCGTTTCCTCTCTGATTTTGAGCGCGCCTTCCGGATTGTCACCCGGCAGGTTGCACAGAGAGATCAGATTGAAGCTGTGAATCGGGTGAAAGGAGGTGAAAACGATGAAGCTCACGCAGGTCAACAGTCGGAGATTGAGGGAACTGAAACCAGCCCTCCGTCTCCCCATGAACAGGATCGTCAACGACAT
>ERZ795049.6606-NODE-6606-length-10069-cov-4.498203_pt1 | contig 10069 bp, 10 predicted proteins | sample MGYA00375133_ERZ795049 | MGnify/ENA primary metagenome ERZ795049 (study PRJEB30178, sample SAMN05720147) | activated sludge metagenome | isolation source: anaerobic digester from wastewater treatment plant | place: Japan | collected 2015-04-20 ...
CTGGCATGAATGGGATATTTTCCTCTGATGGAAGAAGTGAATTCACCTTGCCTCCCAAAAGCTGATATACCGGTTGATTTTGAAGCTTTCCCGCAAGGTCATAAACAGCCGCATCGCAGGCAGCTTTCGCTGCCATATTAGAAACAATGCTTGATTCGATTGTGTTATGCAAATCATTTATGCAAAGGGGATCCCTTCCTATCAGCTTTGGGACAATAGCAGTGCAGATTGTTGACACCACTGCACCTGTTGTGTCTCCTGTAAAATAAGAACAATTGCCTCTTACCTCCCCGTATCCGCTTATACCCTGGTCAGTATCCAGCTTGACATATACGCCGTCTAAATTCGTCACGAGACCGGAAGATGCATGTTTAAAAGGAATTTTCAGAGGTTGCTCACATGTAAAGACCGTAGCTTTTGAAATTTTCATTTTACTCTCCTATTTCAACAAAGATCGAATAACTTTTTCGTGCACTTTATATGCCAATTTCAGCTGCTTCAGCTCCACATACTCATTCGGCATATGGGCTACTTTCAAGGTACCGGGTCCGATAATCACACAAGGGATTCCCATCCGAATAAAATGGTTCATATCAGTGTTGCAATCAGTACCGTTCGGCACCTGCTTTATCCCCGTAACTTCTTCGCAGGCCGCATAAGCAATTTTTGCTATTTCACTGTCCGGCTTTACCTCAGAGGCAGGCCCGGTAGTTATAATATAGTGATCTATTTCAACAGAAGCCCCGGGAAATTTCTTCTCCGCATCCTTACATATTTTTTCAATGCTTTCAATCGTTTCCTTTTCATCCTCACCCGGAATCATCCGACGGTCAATAGTCATCTCACAGATATCAGGGAGAACATTTTCTTTAGTACCTGCCTTCAGCATTGTAATGGAGATGGATGAACTGCCTGCAACGGGATGCCTGTTGGCGAATAGCTTTTCCTGGACTTCATCCACAAGATTTGAAATATAACTCGCAACCCGTACGGCACTGATACCAAGCTCAGGAGTAGATGCATGGGCTGAGCGTCCTTTGATTTTAATAACCGGACGGATACTGCCTTTGTGCCAGATATACACATTGCTCATAGTAGGCTCGCCAATTATGCCATAGTCCGCCTCAATCGACCTGTTTTCAGCCATATAACGGGCACCTTTGCTATAGGACTCCTCATCGATTACTGCAGTAAAAATAATATTGCCGTTTAAACCGTCAGGGTTTTCTATTATATTTTTCGTTGCAATCAAGAAAGCTGTAAGAGCCCCCTTAGCATCGGTGGATCCCCGGCCATACGCTTTGTCTCCTTTAACAACCAGTTCGTATGGATTTGTATTCCAGCCATCACCCGGAGGCACCACATCCATATGAGAATTAAGCAGAACGGTTTTGCCACCCTTGCCGATTTTGATTTTAGCGATGACGTTGGCTCTGTCTCCCTCTACAATTTGTTTTTCTACTGTCATTCCAAGACTTGCTGCATATTCTGCAAGAAAATCACCTACTGCTTTTTCCTTTCCCTCAACACTAGGAATCGCAACCATTTTTCTTAATAATTCGATGGCTTCATTTATTCTGTCCATAAAAATCTCCTCTTCTCCTATTAACCTGCAAATCTATCTTCTATTCATAGGAATACAGATATCCTGTACAATTAATACAATAAAATTTACTCTCTTAAGCAATAAGTTTACCTCTGACTATGCTGTCCTTTAGTTTCAGAAACATTTTACTTATTAAAAAGTATCGATAATACTATCATGATTATTATAACTGATAATGAGTTTTAGATAATTATAATTCTTTTGTTAATTTAAGAACTTCACCCGAAAGTTTTATTACTATAGGAAGGTTTATAATAATCAGCAGAGCCATAAAAAAGTCCGCTAATGCCCAAACTGTGTTAAGCCCGCCTACAGCTCCGTAAACGATACCTATTATATATATAACTTTTACAACTTTATTAAAGGCCGCCATCATTAGAGAATATGCCCCTTGCAATCCATTTCTGATTGCCATTATGATCGTAGCTCCGGCGTAGAAGAATGCGCGGTTTTGCCCTGACCATTGCCAATCTGCGCAGTCGCAATGACATTGAATCGGTTATCCTCTACCATCTGCTTCTTTGCCGTCATGCCAATGGAGGTAACGTAGTCATAAACCAGATTTCCCATCTCATACTCGTTACCTTCTGTACCGGGAACTGCTACCATACGTTCAAGCAGAGAAAGGGCTTATTGATTATTCATAATTGCTCCTTACTTTCATGCATATCAAATATAAGTATTCAGCCCTCTGCGCCGATTGCTCGACGCAGAAGGCTTCGTACAAAGTAATGTCAGTAATCAATACTGGTTAGAATAACAGTCCATCGCAGACAAATTAAACTAATCAGCTTTACAGCTTCAGGTTCTCCTTGTTGGAGAAATATTCTTTGGTTATTCTTCCAACCTCCGGTGCAAAGTATGCAAGGACAGGAAGGTGGCAAAGCATCAGGGCTGCAGCCATGGTGTCGGTCAAGCTCCAAACGAAGGAGAAGCCGCCAACTGCGCCGTAGACGATGGCGCACAGCATGGCAATACGAACAACCTGAGCTACCTTATTGGTCCAGCGCTTACCGAGTACGTACTGCCAGCAGCCTTCCAATGCAGCGAAGCAGCCATACACAGAAGTGAAGCTGAAAAGCAGCAGACACATGGTAGCCATGATCTGACCGAAACCAGGCATATGGAATTCGAAAGCAGCTGCAGAAAGATCAAAGCCGTTAAGACCGCTTCCCAAGTTGTCTGCAAGGATAATGACCAGAGAGGTGCAGGAGCAAACGCACAGTGTATCCAGAAACACTTCGAACAGACCCCACATAGCGGACTTAACAGGGTTGTCGGACTTTGCAGTACCATGGTAGATGGCGCCAACACCGAGACCGGCATCGGTGCTAAACACGCCGCGGGCAAAGCCCATGCGGATAGCCTGCTGAACTGTTGCACCAACGAAGCCACCGACAGCTGCAGAACCAGTAAACGCACCAGCGAAGATTTTACCGAAAGCACCAGGAATGCTCGTGATATTGATAGCCAAAATATAGATAGTGCAACCGACATAGAGGATAGTCATAATGGGGACGATCTTGGTAGCAACCTTAGCGATGGACTTCATACCGCCAAAAACGATGAAGAAGCACAGGACAGCCAACAGAATGCCGCCATAGAGCTGCGGCAGACCGAAGGTGGTCTGGAGAGAGCCAGTGAAGGAATTGGACTGCACGAACACATAGCAGACATACAGAAGGCCGCACAGTGCTGCATAGACCATGGCCAGCCACTTCCAGTCGCCCTTCATGCCGTTCTTCATGTAGTACATGGGGCCAGACTGATACATGTCAATTTTTTCATTGTATTCTCTGTACTTGATACCCAGGATAACTTCGCTGTACTTGGTAACCATGGAGAACAAGCCCAGAACCCAGAGCCAGAACACAGCGCCGTAGCCGCCTAAAGCAATTGCGGTTGCAACGCCGGCGATGTTACCGGTGCCAATGGTGCCGGAAAGGGAAACAGACAGTGCCTCAAAGGCGGAAAGAGAACCGCTGCCCTTGGCAGACTTTTTCTTGAACAGATCATTATAAATGACCCGGAACATATAGCTCAGACCTCTGAACTGAATTCCACCGGTCTTAATGGTGATAAACAAACCAATGACAACAATCATGATTGCAAATGGCCAACTCCATAGCCAGTTCGCTGCATTGATAATCATATCTTTCATAATTACACTCTCCAATCTCTAAATTTCTATTGTTGACGGTTCAACTAATACGAATTAGGGATATACTCGATTTACGGGAAAGTTACTTGCTCATTTGCTCTTTGGCCTTCTCCACAATCAGATTGAACGGAGAGACCATTTCCGGATGGGTTACTGCCATTGCTTCCGGATGCCACTGTACGCCATAGAACGGCGATTCAACACCCTCGAAGCACTCCAGGGTTCCATCTGGAGCTCGGCCGGCGCAGACCAAACCTTCGCCCAGCTTGTCCAGGCACTGGTGATGGAAAGAGTTTACGCCGACCACCTCGCAGCCAAATGCACTTTCAAACTGAGATCCCTTTTCAAACACGACCTCATGAATAGGAACATCAGGAGCAACGTAGGATTTATGGGAGTGATTCATTTCCGAACCGGTGAAGGTTGCAATATCCATAATCATAGTGCCGCCCAACACATAATTCAAAACCTGCATTCCACGGCAAATGCCTAAAATTGGTTTGTTTCTCTTAATCATTGCTTTGACATAGAGAATATCCGTTGTGTCCTTTTCCAGACTGATTGCACCCAACCACTTGGAAAAAGCATAACCCTGGTAGCCGTGATACAGATCTTCGATACAGCCGGGAACAACCATGGCATCAATGCTGTCCGCAACAGCCTCGGCTTCTTCCTCGGTCTGGATCATACCAAGTGCAAGTGGAATACCACCTGCCTTCCAAACCACGTCAAAGGTGTGTGCTTCAGTCAAAACGATGTGGTTACTCAGAACACTGACGTTTTGAAGGTTTTGGTAAGGGTTTAACACAATTCCGACTTTTGGTTTCAATTAACTTCCTCCTTAATAAATTCCACTTATTACCAGTACGCATGATCGATGTTGTCTATCATGAAGGGCAGAAAATAAAAGCTCTTCATGCAGTTGTTTTGCAAGGAATCCCGTTTAGTAAACGAGATCTACTTACAATTGAAATGTGAAACTTCCAATACATGGGCGATTCACACTTCCGTTTCCTCCCTTCTAAAAATATGTTTGTCATGCATTATTTAATTGTAACAATCGATCCAAGTCTTCTACCGCCTAAGTAATAATCATCCGTGGTTTTAACACATTTTGAAGGCCACATTCCAATACCTATAATTACAATTGCTATACTTACAACAATACCTATTCCCAGTGATATACTATTTCCCACCTTTCAAAATATTATTTAAAACCGTGTCAATTTTATACTTTTCATCCCCCCTCTTTTCTATAATAAACGGTTGTATCTCCTCGCTTTTAGTTTAAAGACCAATATTTGCATTCCTCATCTCTACTTCAGCTTAGCTAAAGCCCTTTCCATGTTATCCATACCCTCTTTTATATTTTCAATAGAATTGGAATAAGATATTCGTACTGTTTTTGGTGCTTCAAAGGCTGCACCCGGTACTATTGCCAGATGCGCTTCTTCTAACATATAGCTGCAAAAATCAAAGGAATCTTTTATCTGCTTGTCACCGGCGCTCTTTCCAAAATAGCTGCTCACATCCGGCATTAAATAAAATGCACCGACAGCTTTAGAACAAGTAATGCCCGGTATGCTATTGAGTCTCTCAAGCAGATAAATCCGTCGTTCATCAAATTTTTGGCGCATAAAATCAATAGTATCCGAAGGACCTTGCAAAGCTTCAAGGGCGGCCCATTGTACAAAGGTTGTACTGTTTGAGGTGGTATGTCCCTGCAAGGAAGCAATACCTTTTGCTATATCCGAAGGTGCCGCAGAATACCCTATACGCCAGCCCGTCATGGAATATGTTTTGGAGAACCCGTTTACAATGATTGAATGAGCTTTTATATCCTCTGATAATGAAGCTATGCAAATATGTTTGTGCCCATCATAGACTAATTTTTCATATACTTCATCCGATACAACATAAAAGTTATGTGAAACTGCCAGCTCGCCCAAAGCGCGAAGGCTATTCTCAATATATACTGCCCCAGTGGGATTATTAGGTGTGTTAATAATTACGGCTTTTGTCCTTGATGTAATTGCTTTTTCGATAGCGGCAATATCTAATTGATAATTTTCGTCTGTATCTACCAGCACTGGGATTGCATCTGCCAATTTAACCATTTCAACATAGCTGACCCAGCATGGGATAGGTATGATTACTTCATCCCCGGGGCTGCAAATGGTTAGGAGAGCATTATGTAAGGCCTGTTTCGCACCTGTTGATACAACAATCTCTTTTGGTGTGTAATTTACATCATTGTCCTTTTTAAGTTTGTCGCAGATAGCTTTACGAAGGGGCATGATACCTGATACCGGAGTATACTTGGTTTTACCTTCTTCAATTGCTTTCTCGCATGCTTTTATTATGTTTTCTGGTGTGTTAAAATCCGGTTCTCCGACATTTAACCCTATTACATGTATTCCGGAAGCTTTCATCTCTACAACCGTACCCTCTAATTCTATGGTTTTGGAAGGGGTCATTCTTCTGATTCTTTCTGTTATCATAAAATCATCTCCTAAAAAAGTAATTTAAATCCGCCCTAAAAAGGATTGCTGTAATTCCGCAATTTTCCGTTTGCATAGACTATGGCACTGCGAGCTAATACGGCTGTTGGATCAATATTCTTGCATTGAATATTATAGGTTTCAAAGGCTATAGGTAATTCCGTACAGCCAAGTATTATGGTTTCAGCGCCCTTTCGCTTTAATTCCTCTAATACATTGTTAAATCCGGCTAAATCAATATCTTTTTCCCCGGCTTTGACCCCTTTATAAATCAAATCCATAACATTCTTCTGTCCTGCACTGCTCGGATGCAGTACACTTATACCATATTTTTCAAAAACTCGATCATATACACCCGATTCTATCGTTCCATCCGTCGCCAGCAGCCCTACACAATTTATATTCTGTCTTTTAACTTCTAATGCTGTTTCTTCAAGCATATTTAAAACGGGTATATGTACCATAGCGCATATCTTATCATAAAAGTAATGTGCCGTATTGCATGGAATCAGCAAGAAATCTGCTCCCATGCACTCCAAGCGAATGGCAGAACCGACCATCTCAGGCACAGGATCTTTGCCTCCACGCAGAATAGCCTCTGTACGATCCGGAATATCAGTATTGCTATCGATATAAACATGGATATGTTCACTGTCTTTAGATGCAGCAGTATAGTCAACTATTTTTTTAAACAAATCCGCCGTTGCCATAGGCCCCATTCCGCCAAGTATGCCGATAGACTTTTTCATATTGATCTCTCACTCCGACATTTTAATAAAATAAATTATTTTTCTATATATATTGCAAAATCCGGACATGATTTCTCGCACTTTTTACATGCAATACAATCTTTTTCATTGACCGCTTCCATATAGTTGTAACCTTTTTTGTTTACTTTGTGAGTAATAGCATATACGTTTTTAGGACAAACGCTTGCGCATATCTTACAGCTTTTACATAGCTCCTTATCAATATATACAGACATAATGATTTCCTTTCCGTCGCAGACGACTAATATTAATCATGCATTCAGATAACTGTAAACTTTCTCTACCAACTCTGTAGGATTCTTCACAACCGTTGCTCCTGCATTTGTAAGTGCATTTATTTTTGTTGACGCGGTTCCGACATTTCCGCTTACAATAGCTCCTGCATGTCCAAGGCTCTTGCCCTGGGGAGCGTTCCTGCCTACAATCAGAGAAACTACCGGCTTTTTAACATGTTTTGCAATGTATTCTGCAGCCCTTTCTTCCTGATTGCCTCCAATCTCACCCAGCAGTACAATCACATCGGTATCGGGATCTTTCTCAAATAATTCCACAGCATCTTTTTGTGAAAATCCCCATATGGGACCTCCGCCTATAGATGCAACAGTTGATTGTCCAATTCCGGCATCAGTCAGAGTTTTGCATATCTCATAGGATAATGCTCCGCTTTTTGATACAACTCCTACACGGCCCGGCTTGAAGAAACGATCCGGGTGAGAACCAACCTTGGTGATGCCTGGGGCAATAACTCCCGCACAGCCCGGGCCAACAACATAACAGTTATGATTTCTGGCATATTGTATGATCTCAACTACGTCGTTCTGAGCAATACCTTCTGTTGTAACAACCAGCAGCCTGATACCCGCATCTATTGCTTCAAAGCTTGAATCCTTTATTGCTGCAGGCGGAACAAAACTGATCACAGTGTTAAAATCGTGATCCTTTTTTGCTTCTGCAATATAATCATAAACAGGAATACCGTGTACTGCCATTCCGCCCTTGCCTGGAGTAACACCAGCCACTATCTCAGTTCCGAACTCCATCATTATTTTTGCTTGTAAAGAGCCGGATTTCCCGGTTATACCCTGTACCAGAACCTTTGTATCTTTATCAATCAAAATGGACATGTTACTTCACCTCCAAGCTTGCTTTGATGCACTGGTTTACGGTTTCTGTAAGATCGTAATATGTCGCAAGGCCCGCTTCAGCCATGATGCGTTTGCCTTCCTCCTCCATAGTTCCGCACATGCGTGTAAAGATTGGTATGTCTAACTTATGGTCCTTGATATAACCTGTAATACCATTTGCCATATCATCCATGCGATTGAATCCGCCTATTAATACTACAAGGATTGATTTAATTGGGAACCCGCTTTCCATTGTAAGCTTCATGGCTCTGTACATTACCTCCGCCGATGTCGTTCCTCCCAGTTCGCAAAAACTTGCTACCTTGCCGCCCCCGTCATAAATAAGATCCAGGGTGAGCATTCCGGTTCCGGCTCCGTCGGAAATCAGTCCTATCTCTCCGCTTCCCAAAGGGACAAATGTGATAGTAGTCTTTTCCTTTTCTACTGCGAGAACATTGGCCAGCTTTTTACGTTCTTCCTCTATGGCTTCAATTTTATTGCGCATGTTGCGCGCATTATCATCCAGTACAAATTTCGAGTCCATTGCTAAAAGCTTTCCGTCAACTACACCCAGCGGATTGATCTCAACAAGCAAAGCTTTGGTATCGAAGAATGCCTTCTGAACCTTTTTGATAAGTGCGATTAAATCCTGTACATCAGGGTATCCAAGCAGTTTAGCTAAGGAATTAAGTTGATAATCCTTAAGCCCTGTAAAAGGATCAATCTCCATCTTGATTATCTTATCAGGATTTGTCTTTGCTACCTCTTCAATTTCCATTCCGCCGGCTTCGCTAATTATCAATGTAGGCCTGTCCACACCCTGCAGTGTAATGGACAGATATAATTCCCGCTCTGCCTTCACCATCTGCTCACAAAGCAGACCATTTACCCTATGTCCTTTGATGGTCATGTCAAGTATTTCGGCAGCATTCTTTTTGAATTCTGCTTCGTTGGCGCAGACACGGATGCCACCGGCTTTGCCGCGGCCTCCTGTCAGCACTTGAGCCTTCAATACAAATGGATATGTTAAAGGTGCATCTGCATCCTTTGCATAAATCATTTCACTTTTCGGTACCGGTATACCAAAATCTGAAAGTATGCGCTTTCCCTCAAATTCGTATAGATTCATAAACTTTTCCCTCCTACTTAATACTTACCTCTCCATCAAGCATGATAATACAGGTTGTTTTTCTTGGCATATTCGATGCCTGCATTAATGGCCTTATGGTTGAGTTCTACAAAACGTGAGGGCACTGAATTCGTTACTATCTCAAGCAGGTGTTCCTTATCTACAATACCGCAGCATTCACTAATGAATCCGAGAGTTACCATATTCGCAACCATGCGGTTTCCAAGATCAACAGCAATCTGCGTTGCCGGTACCTCAAAGGTATGTTTGATATTTCTTGTCAAATTGGTCACAAGACCCGGATCTATAACCAATACACCGTCGTCTTCAAGTGTTTTGATATATTTATCATAAGCATCCTGATACAATGCTATTAGAAGATTTTTTGTCTGTGCTACAGGGGAATTGATTGGTTTATTATCTATTATTAATTCTGCCTGACACTGGCCTCCGCGGGCTTCCGAACCATAGGACTGGGTCTGCACGGCATAAAGTTTACCCTTAGTCACAGCAGCCGTACCCAGTATTACAGCCGAAAGTATGATGCCTTGACCTCCAAAGCCGCACAGGCTGATATGCTGAGGATATTTCATCATTTCTTCCGCCTCCTTATATTTGATTGTTCGTACCGGCGTAGGTAGGTTTGTTCTCGCGCTTAAACTCTGCGCATTTGAGCTTGCCAACCAACTCGTCCGGAGTCTTTTTCTTTTCATCGGCTTCTGTATAAGTATATTCCTTTATCCAGTCAATCAACTTCAACGGATCGCCGGTCCTCAGT